>Ga0315284_10003479_pt1 | contig 22405 bp, 13 predicted proteins | sample YL17G09_16_MG_FD_203696 | JGI IMG/M metagenome (GOLD analysis project Ga0315284, IMG submission 203696) | Sediment microbial communities from Yellowstone Lake, YNP, Wyoming, USA - YL17G09_16 | ecosystem: Environmental > Aquatic > Freshwater > Lake > Sediment | place: USA: Wyoming | collected... | reverse complement strand
AGGTATCCCATTACTTTCGGATTTTTCGGATCCCAGGGGTGCGGATTAATTTTGTCGGGAACAGGTTTCCCCCTGCTGTCCAGCCAATTTTTATAATGTACACCGTAAACCCATCCTCTCCTCATCCACTGCGGTTTGTCAGCCATATCATCATACCAGTTTTCATATTCAGGGATCAGTGCATCAGCAAATGCAGAAGAATCACCCGGTGCCGGTGTAAACGGGGCATGAACCGCTTTATGCCACAAAAAAAGGCAAAAGGGTTTTTCTTTTGGCTTTTTCAACCAGCGAACAGCATAATCGGTCAGGATATCGGTCATGTATCCCTTCTCAGTAAATTCTCTTCCATTTTCATTCAGCGGCGGATCGATATATTGCCCCTGCCCGTCAAAACTTAACCAGTAATCAAATCCTTTTCTTGGTTCAGCACCGTTTTTCATATGCCATTTTCCCAGGAAAGCAGTTTCATATCCGGTTTCCTGAAGTATTTTTGGCAGGAATGGTACTTCCGGATTGGGGTCACCGTATGAATTTATAAACACACCGTGCTTATGTGCATAGCATCCAGTCATTAAACAGGCCCTGCTGGGTGAACAAAGCGATGTTGTAACAAAGGCATTTTCAAAAACAATTCCTTCATTGGCAATCCGGTCAATTTCAGGTGTTTTCAAAAAAGGGTACCGGCCGTCCCTGCTAAGTAAATTCCATGCCTGATCATCAGTAAGTATAAATACGATGTTCGGTTTTGATGCATTTTCAACAGATGTTTTTTTGTTATTTGTACAGCCGCATAAAACCGACAGCCCGATAAAAATGGTTTTTGAATAAATCATACTTTATGAAATCTTAGTTTTATAATAATGCATTAAACTATAATTAACTTTTTGTAAATCAGAACTAAAGAAATACTCTGATCGTGACACGTCCAGATCTGATTTCATCAAGATTGAGGGAATGATGATTTTTCCCTTCTTGTCCGGAATTTTCATTAAATCCGGATACCATATTCCTGAAATAAGGTTTATTTGGGCCATAACTTTATTTTGTTGTCTCCTGAATCTAAATGCATAAATGGTCCGGCTAAAGCTTTGTTTCGCTCTCTGCTTTTATGGAAGTAATCAGTGCCAAACAAAATGGGAGTGCAGTCTGTGTTTTCAAAAGCAGCTTCTGGCACCAGGGCCTCACCAAACGAAAAACTGCTGATTATTTTACTTTCTGTTTTGGCAAAATCGTAACTTGTCTTTAAAAGGAGGTAAGTGCCATCTTCTTTTTCTTCAACCCGGAGATCAATATCAGAATTATTGATCATCTCGTTATTTACATCATTTTTATAAGGAATCGCCCCGTTTAGGTATAGATTGTTTTCAGTTTTTACAGGCAGTCTTACGTTCGACATTTCTCCGATTGCAAAATCCGGTTTTGTTAATATTGAGGGATAGTTGTCATACATGCCCAATCCAAAACCCATCATCCCCACTTCCCTTTTGGGTCTGTTGGCCTGCTCAAAAATATCATAAGGGGGTACCGGCGTTTTAATAAAGATGTTGTTTACCCACCTGTCATCGCCTCCCTGGGTTGTCATAATACCCGCCACAAGTGTGGAATGAGGGTAATGATAAGGTGTAAACCGTTCATACTCCCAGCCTTTGCAAATCTGGCCGGCAAAGAGGTTATGAACCCAGGCACTCCCTGTTGCCATATTCCACAGGTTGAGGGCAGATAAAAAACAGTTGTTGTCAATGACGTGGGGACCATGGGTCACTTCCATATGCAGGTCCATCCAGCTGTTGTTGTACAACAGATTCCCTGAAATACGGATGCCCTGTGCCTGCCAGTCAATCCAGATCCCCTTGAATGAGTTGTGGATGCAATTGTCCTTTATCAACACATCAATGGGTGCATGGAATTTGATGCCTGCCATATCAAAACCACCCCATTGCCGCTTGGTGTAAATATCGTAAATATGATTTTTGTACACCTGGCTGAAGATTGCACCCAGGTTGCCGCAGATGCCGGTTTTTTCACAGTTTGATATGGTGTTGTTCCTGACAATGTGTGAACCCACGTTTTCTTTGGACCATCCGTTTTTAAGTGCACTGAAAACTGTTTCCAACTGGCAGATGTGCCCATTCTTTCTCTTATACTGCGAGGAATAGTTCTCTCCGGTACTGCGTTCTGTGCCAAGGCATATGCCAGAGCATTTGGAGTCGCTGATGGTATTGTTTTCAATGATCCATCCCCTGCTCCAGTTTGGGCCAATCAACCCAATCTGCTCTGCTGTGGGGGGAGCCCAGGGCGTAGCCGCCTGGCTCAATCTGAAACCTCTTACGGTAATGTAGTTGATGCCCGTTTTTTTGGGGAAGAAAACGGCTGGCCTCACATTGATCTCAACCACTTCCCTGTTCGGATCGGCACTGTGGAAATTCGCCCAGATGGTGGTGGTTTTGCTGTTGCTTTCGCAATACCACTGGTACAGCGACCCTTCCTGGTCCTGCGCCCCTCTCAATGGCTTCGGCTCAAATACTTTCTCCAGCGAATCGATCTCATAAAAAGATTTCCCGTTCAGGTAGACTTCCCCGGTATGGTGATCCCTGCCATAATCCAGGAACCAGTCGCCTGTGACCAATTCACGGTAGGGGTTGTAATCGCCGAACATGCCATTGCCTAGGGTTACTTTCCATACTCCGTTTTTCACCTTTTCCCATCCTTTCACCACTTCCGAACCCTTTATCATCACCTCTTCGCCTTCTGCAGCCCGGTACACTATCCGATTGAGGTCACTGGTCCCACCATAAAGAGGGTCCACCCATTCACGATAGGTGCCTGCATGGACAGTGACGGTATCGCCTGCCCTTGCTACCCTACTGGCTGCCGAAATAGTTCTGAAAGGTAGGTGTACAGAACCATCCTGGTCATCGCTGCCACTAACCGAAACATGAAACTCCCTGGCATGTGAACCTGCACTTTCCAGGATATAAATTCCCATAAGGAAAATGAAAACTTTTAAATTCATATTTTAATCCCGTTAAATCATACATCAAATAATTCTTTTTGTCTGATCATCTCGTTTTGGTTTCATATCTGATCTTTTTTCATAGGATTCTCCCAGAGTTTCTTCATCTGCTCAAGGGTTTTTCCTTTGGTTTCCGGCAGGAAAACAAGGCAGAAAAAGAAACCTGCAATATTCATAATTCCGAAAAGGATAAAATTGAAGACCGCACCAAATTCAAGAATATAAGGGGAAAACAGGATCACAAAAAATGTTGCCATCCATAATACCGAAGAACTTAAGGAGATAGCTCTGCCACGAATTTCCGGCGGATACATTTCAGAAATCAGCACCCAGACCACCGGACCAAGAGTAAAAGCAAAGGTTGCAATATAGAGCATCACCAGTATCAATACCAGAATTCCTGATGATTGCGAATTAAAGGCCCATGCCAGCAGAAACAGGGATATCGACATGAGTCCGGTTCCAATAAGCATCAATTTTTTTCGACCAATGCGATCAACCAGGGCAATGGCTACAAATGTGAAAACGAAAAAAACCAACTGAACCAATACAGCGTTCATCAGTCCTTCCTTTAAATCGATTCCTGCCATAATAAAAATCTTCTGCATAAATGGAGTAATATTGTTAATACCGCAAAGTTGCTGCAGGATCGCTATTCCAAATCCGATAAGAACAATGGGGAGAAAAGTTTTCCCAAACAGGATCTTTAAGGCAACTCTTGATTGTACATTATTTTCTGATGCAGAATTTTTTATTTCCGCTATATGTTCAGTGACGAAAACTTCATTCCTTTTATATATTTTCAGTAGGATGAGATGAGCCTTATTTTCTGAACCTGCTCCGGCAAGAAACCATCGTGGACTTTCCGGAATAAAAAAAAGTAAAAACAGAAACAATGCCGAAGGAAATAATGCCGACAAGAACATAAACCTCCAGTTTTCACTTTCAAGATTGCTTTCACCAAAATAAAAATTAACAATGCTGGAAAGCAGAATGCCCAGAATGATGGTAAGCTGATTGAGAGAAACCAACATCCCCCTTACTTTAGCCGGAGCAACTTCAGCAATATACATAGGCGACAACACAGAGGCAACACCTACACAAACACCCTGGGCAAACCGCCATGCTGCAAGAGAATAGCTTCCGGTGGCATACGTAACTCCAATAGAAGTGATGCAAAAGAATGCAGCACACAAAATCATTGTCCTTTTCCGGCCATATTTATTAGCAATGACTGAAATTCCCAATGCACCCACCATTGCTCCCAGCTCAAAAACCGCCACCACAAAGCCAAGTGAAAATCCGGAAAGATTAAACTGATGCTCGATATAAGGAACCACCCCTGTAATAATTCCAAGGTCAAATCCGAACATTAGCCCACCCAGGGCTGCAACCAGGCTTATAAAATATACATAACCAGCATTGTATTGTGTCATCTTCATTTTGTTCAAGGTAATTAATATTTTATTTTTTCACATCCCTGATATTTCTTCCCGGACCATTTGGCACCAAATCCTGGCATTATCAGGATTTTTGCCCAGTGTATGGTTGTCTTTCATGATAATTTCAACAACACAATCTCTTGTTGCCCGGAGAAAAGCTCTCATCCCGGCGCGCAATTCATCCCAATCGGGATCAGGATCTGCGAGCGGAGTCGGAGAGGGTTTCCTGGAATAGATAAACTCTTTCCCCAGGTACTCTGCCATTTTGTTCACATCAGCCCAGGGTGACACTGACACACGCCTCAATCCTCTGATATTCTTCAACAGGGACCAGCGCAAGTCCAGAGGCTCGCAGCACCCGTAGCAATTCAATCCGAACCGTTCCATGATGGGAATCTGGTAAGGAAGAATAAATTCTCCGAACATTTCAGGAGAAACTCCCACAGTCTCCTGGCTTTCACAAAATCCCCACATATCCTTTGTCCTAACCTTAGAGCCAATGAACCCATCCTGCGGTAACTGATTCGTCCATCCAAATCCACCGGAACCCACATAACTTCCGTGAGTGTTTATTCCCAGCAGGCCATTTTCTTCCAGAAAATCCAGCTTATGAAGGGTTGCATCCCTCAAGAAAGCCATCGTTTTGTGCAAATATTCCGGATAGATTAACATATCCAGCATGAGGTTATCCAAGCCACGAAGCCTGATAAAGTCCCAAGTCATGCCCAGTGTCCACCACCAGATCCCTTTGAGCCTTACCGTCAGAATTCCGTCGAACAGGTCGTGAGCCAGTGAAAGCACTTTATCAGTGGTTTTATAATCAACGGTAACTTCCTGGAACCGGAGTTTATGAAAATCCTCAATATAATCTTTTATCGGATGGTCATACTTAAAGGAGCCACCATCGCTACCTCCAACAACCTTTTCTTCAAGTCCGTACCCGGAATTTGTATAATGATAGGGAACATTTAAAAAAGGTTCAATAACCTTATCATCCTTAAAGGATTCAGCCCAGTGAATTTCTTTGCGCAGATACATTTCCCAGACTCTGAGCAATGGGGATTCACAGAGAATATGATCCTGGGTTATGATCTCATTCCAGCCGTTTTCCGGATCACAAAAAATAAGCGGACGTGTTGGCTCTAGATCGTTATGATTTGTCCAGAGCCTGGCTTTTTCCTGTTCTGCCGGGCGGGCTGCAATTTCCGCAACTTTGCTGGCCAGATCTTTCAATACGTTCCTTTCCCAAAAAGTTACTTCTTCAGGAATATCAATACCGTGTGTGGTTCCCAGTCCCTCAGCCGTCTGTATTTGTGAAGGACATTTACTCATGTTTTTTCAGAATCTACCATTAAATCTTAAGTCAAACTAAACATTCAAGTATTAATTCATATCCTTTACCGGTAACTGGGGAGAAGGCACATACCCTTCCTCTATCAGCTTAATAAACCCTAAGAGTGCTCCCCAATGGTAGAATTTATCGCTCATCCCTGAATCATCACCCTGCCCTGTTTCGGCATTGTAGTTTTCATACAAATGGCGCTCACTGATCCAGGTTTTGTTGTCCTTGTAGGCCGGATCATTCCTGGAAATGGCAGGCATGATAAACTCACCCCGGAATTCCAGAGGATTAAAGAAATGTTCTTTCATTCTCCGTTCTGCCTGGCGCTGGTAAGGTACTTTCGCCAGCAACATACGATGGCTTGTGGAATCAAAAACCGCATCATTCCACATCGGGGAATTATCCATTCCTGATTCCCATTTGGCCGCCTTCATTTTTCCTGATTCAGTGGCTGAACGATATTTACTATTTCCATAATCATAAAGATCGCTTCCATGAACCAGGTATCTGTCAAAATCCCGGTTAGCCGCCCGCCAACGATTCCAGGTCAGCAATTCGTCGAACACTACCTGCAGGAACCACTTTTGCTTGTACCTCTTATAAATCTCTTTTACAATAAATGAACCCACGGGAGGTTGCGACCGGTCCGCACTTTGCACACGGACATTGATATCCTGCCACTTTACGTTGAGATCTGTGAAGGAACCATCGTAAGACCGGGGACCGGCGATGACGTGTTCTTTTCTACCGTAGTCACTCCTGCCGATCAGGGCTTCTTTCAGTGTATCCCCCGATTGCCGGCTGATCAACTGGAGGTTGACTGAAAAACCCTTGGGCAACAATACATGAGACAATACACTCCGGCTGTTCCAGGTATTCCATCCTTTGGAAAGCCGGAAATTCATTGCAGTTAATTCATTTCCTTTATATTCATTTTGGCCGGAATTCTTTTTAGTATCCGATGAATTGCATGAAACCAACAAAAAAGTTGAACAGTAAATCAGGAACAGGTACCTCAAGCTATTCATTTTAATCTTGATTTTTTATTAACTGCTTGTCATATTCAACTCATAAACCACCAGGGATTTACCTTTTATTCTATCCCTTGCCTGGTAACGATTGGAACATATCCCACTTCCAGTCCTTTTGGCGGAGTGATAATCAGGGCTGGGTCGATTTCCGCAAGTTTTCCTGTCAAAGGCGGCGGAAGATATTCGCGGTTCTTTGTCCAGTGCCGGTGAAGCAATTCCACCCTTCTCTGCATTTCTTCACGCTCTTCTTTGCTTAAATCAGCATTTAGCAATGCAGGCTGGTCGGCAAACCGGTACCAGTAGTAGGTCACTGTGCTGCCATCACCCAGTTTTGCCTTGAAAGGTCCGGCAACCGGACCAGGTTTTTTCCAGCAACTCTCTTTATCCTCTGGAGTAACATAAGCTAAAGTCGTTACTGGATCATGATTGCGAAAGTCAACCTTTTGCAGTCCTGTTTCTGAAGGCACTTCCTCAGGTGCCACTGCAATCCATTGTCCGATTGTATCGCTACCGGTTTTTACCAGCCTGTAATATTCAGGAAGTGTCACGAGAGAACAGCCATTACTTTCTTTCTTATTTATAAGTTTTCCATCCCACCGGATCCTTAAAGTCGCAAGATCAGTTACCTCTGCATTCATGTAGGAGGTGATATTCAATAAAGCACGCTTATCCTTTGGTATATGATCCCCGTATAATTTCCAGCTTGACCTGACCCCTTTTTTAAAGTTTTGCATGGCAGCCCCCTGGGGATTAATGGCACCTGTGGCCGGATTGCTACCCTCAAACCAGGCTTTCACATCATCCCAAAGCGCTTTTTTATTATAAACCATCAGGCGGTGGAGTAATACCGAATTGCCATCAGGTGCAACCGGGTATTGTGTGGTGGCCGTGCGTGCAAATCTCTGGCCTTTGGAGTCGGTTGCTTCAAAGGAATAAATGTACTGCGTTTCCATCTGAAAGGGTTTGTTGGTTTGTGATGGACGCTGGTCCAGGAACAAACCATTTAAACGCGGATCTTCAACCGATGCCTGGGTCCAGAAATAAGGGGTAAAGAATGCCACCGGACCTTTGAAATTTCCGGTGTTTAGAAACAAGGTCCAGCACTGATTCCCTGTGGTAACATCTTTTCCTGCTGTTCTGGATTTCGGTTCGCAAAGGGGCAAAGGCAGGTACCCGCTGCCAAATAATTCACCGCATGTACCCTGCTTCAGGTTCAATCCGTCGGGGGGCCACAACACCCAGGGGCTGAGTTGAGCAACGCCATACTTCCCTTTTGGGTTGCTCCAATCTCTTCCTTTACCGGCACCGGGACCATTGGCCCATCCGACAAAGTCCCGCTGGACGCCACCCATAATAAATTTGGGCGTTTCTGTTGCATATTCAGTATCGCGCCACCAGCCAAGGCCTCCTTCAATATCAGTATACAATTTTTCTACGGGCAAAGGACCATCATACTTAGGGTGCATCCAGGTGCCGAACAGGCCTGATTGAAAACTCCTCCCCGGATAATCTTTCAATAAAGGCCATGCTGCTGCATACATCGAATAACCCGCATTATATGACTCATCTGTTTTCTCTGTCTGCGTGATCATATAACCACCTACATTTCCGTTGAGGATCGTACCCTGTTCAGATGTTTTCTGCGCAAAAGAGAACAAGACAAACGACAAATTGAAAGAAAACAGCATGATGCATTTTTTTGCAGCATTTCTTTTAAATAGTCTTAGACTCAACATCTTTAAAGGTTTATCAATTTTTTTTAAAAACCACCGCCCAGTTTTCATCCAGGTTTCTGGAACTGGTTAAGGTCAGACGTACCAAACCATCGGATAAAGTTGATAATCCGGATGTTGTGTTGCTGCTTTCGCATGAACTACTTTCAGGGATCAAGCCCTCTGCTGCTATTGTTATAACACTGGGATCGTTCCCTATGAGCTTACTTCTCCCGCTCAATGTTTTTGTATCGGGATCCCATGATGTACCGATAACATCCAGGTATCCCTGCATAATGTGACGATTGGTTGAGATAATACGGGGGTGATCAAACCGTTCCCTGACCGACAACATGCGTGCTTCTCCAGGCCTCAACATCTGCTCCAGGCGTTCAGTACCCATAATGATCCCGCAATAATTGTCATTCCAGAAATCATAAACATAATAGGATTTATTTTTATCAAGTCCAAGGGCACCATCCACAGGCTTTCCTGACATATTGATGCCGATCAACCGTCCCTTCTCTTCATCAGGATTATAAAAGGTAACCTGATGCCAGGTATTATCAACCTCAAAATCATAGACCATGGGCGAGAGCGAGACAAAAGCATCCACAGGCCGTGCACTTTTATTTTCAGTATGATAGGGGAAGGTCCTGGTAATATCACTTAATGTAGCGGATGAAAATTCTGAAAAACTGTTGGCAAGAAGGAACCTTCCTGTAACCACATACGCCATCGTAAGGATTGATCTTACTTTATCCCGGTTATCTTCATACCGGACAATATTTTTCGAATCAGTATCCAGGTTTGTTAACACCCGGTTTTTATACCACCTTAACCCGCAACGTGTTACAGTTACGCTATCCATAACGTCGGTGTCATTTTCAGTGCGCATTGATGCAACCAGGCCTAGAGAAACATCACTTCCGCGTTCCATATTTCTTTCATGAACATATGCTCCCGGACCCAGTCCTTCATTAGGGTATTTAAAAATATTCCGGTAAGCTTCTGCGGTAGTTGAATACACATCCTCCATGCCTCCGTCTTTTGCCCATCCGGATTCGGGATAATCGAACATCAGGCCTTTAATGCCTCCTTTTTTAAGATTCCTGTAAACGTTGGTCAGGTGATCCAGAAATTCCGGATCAGTATAATCATAACCCCATACTACTCTGCCGTTACGGGTCCATGTCTTTTCCCATTTCGTAAATATCTCTCCGGTTGTATCTTCCTTCTCGCCTTTCCATGCGTAGGTTTTATTAAAAAGCATATGGCCCGGAAACTTTTTTGCATAATCTTCCGACCTGAAGCCGGTCTGAAAATAGGTAATGGGAATACCTCCCAGTTCAGTAACCGCATTACCCCACTTTTCCGAGGTTTCATAAGGTTCAACATATCGTCCGTTATGACTGACATTCCGGTCCGTCTCCTCGATTTGCCAGTGTTCATCATCCCACCAGCCCTGCTGGTTATTTGGCAAATAGGAATCCGGAACCAGCCTGACTGCAGCCCGGCTGTAATTCAGGAACCCTGAGTTTTTAATATGTTTCATCTCATTGACAGCCCCGAGTGTCGAGTTTTCAGCATTACTATTGCCATAATAACTGACCTCGGCATACCATAAGCAAACGGTTGGAAAATCGTACATGCTAAGATCAATTCCCTGTGCAGAACTAACTTTCCTGCCATAATCTTCTAGGGCGGTAAAGGGGTCTTCCGTATCAAAGTTTATATAAAAGTTATCATTCGGAAGATAGATAGTCCCGGGATCCACTTTTTTACCAACCGGATCCTTTGCGAAAAGATTGGCAATGTAACCTACACGGGGCATGATGCATTCCTTAACCGGGGTTAATTTATCAGGAACCAAAGGTTTTGCAGACCCATCCCTGAGCCAAATTTCACTCATGTACACATTTTTATCCTGCTCCGGTTTTTGCCCCTTTGTTACGATAATGCTGAAAGTTCCTGCCCTAGTGGCTTCCACCGGCAGGTACAATTCTACCTGTTCCACATCTTTCTTTTCCCTGCCATCAAATCTTGGCAGCAGTTGATTCTCTAGAAGTGGAATTCTTTTCACCTTACCCTCGTCAGGATATTCCAAAAAAACTGACTGATGATTATCCTCATGATTACCATACCAGTATCCGTTCCACCATGAAAATCCAAGAATATATCTTTTGCCTGGCACAATATTTTTTGCTTTAATGATGATCTCCCCTGCCGATTTTGCAGAATTCGCCAATTCTGAGGAGCGAAACTCCTGATAATGCCAGGTTTGTAATTCTTTCCCCTTCTCAAGGATAAGGCTTTCCCCATCCTTATTACCATCAATACTGTCTGAAGGAAGATCAAGGTAGCACAGCAAACTGTTTTTCCCGTCAGGCCCCTTCTTCAGTTCAATTTTTCTTGGTTGTTCAATGAATGCAAACTTTTCAAAGTCATGGTAAGTCAGGCCGCCGAAAACCAGTGTTTCCCTATTGTTATTTTCCGTAAATGTTAACAATATATTGTTCCGGGATTTTAATGCATTGCTTCTGGTGAGTGGAGAATACATTCTAGCACCGTATTCCAGAGGTTCTCCACCGCTAAATCCGTCAATCATTGCCAAATCCTTAAAAGTCTCAGTTCCTTCATAAATATCGGCATCTGCTGCAACATATATTTCTTTAACCTGAAAGCTGCTGTCCAGAGTGTTTTTAATACCCCCCGAGACATTGATAAATCCATGACCTTCATAAATTCTGAAAGTAAATTTCATGGTCGGGTAATTCTCCTTTTCGAGCGATAAATCAAGTGCAATGCCGGTACCAAGCGTGTCTGAAATGTTTCTTTTTTCCCATGTTCTGCTTAGTCCCTCATCATCAGAACTCCAGTTATTAATTTTCAGTTTTGCATCTGAAAGGACTTTTTTACCCGAGGACTTATCCGTAACATCATAGGTTCCTTCTGTTAGATCAAAGGATAGACCTGTAATTTGATTTTCAAGTGTAACGATGTGGTTTTTCTCATTCACTTTCACTTTCCCGGTTTTACCACAGGAACTTAGGGTGGTTAATATGATCAAGATCGTATAATGCAGGTATTTAAGGAACTTTTTCATTTGGTTTTCATTTCTTCTGTTTTTATAAAGACTATTTCTGCTTTGCCGGTCAGGCCCGATTTCAGCAAAGGACTGGTTTCCTTAAACTTTACTTTGGCATTTGTGGTGGTAAACGGTTTTTTCCCCGCGTTCCTTATATCCCCGACAATCCGGTTGTTCCATGTATTTACAACCTCAACTGTGATCTTGTTTGTACCGTTTTTCAGGTACGGGGTGATCCTTGTTTTATACGTGGGAATCCAAACTATTCCACAGTCATTCCCGTTTATTATAACTCGCGCCATCTCCTGAATATCTTCGAAAACAACAAATGCATCGGCATCGCTGGCTAATGATCCTTCTTCAATTGAAAACTCCCTGCTATAGCTTGCAGAACCGGAATAATACCTTATCCCATCCTGGTCAATGTCAGTCCAGCTTACGAGTTTATTAAAATGCCAGGTTTCTGGTCCGCCCATAGCAGGATCGAAACTTACATCCCAGTTGTCTGTCAGGTCAATGGACCTGATCCCTTCCTTTTTTCTCAAATCAGTGAACCCATATTGCAGGTCGCAGTGCAATCCTGCATCATTTATCCCTGCAGATTGGTTTCTGAACACGACAAACCTTGATGCCAGAGGATCCATTATTAACTCAATGCTTGTCCCGTTTTCAGTCCCCGAATATTTCATCTTGCGTTGAATCAGCCCGGTTTCTGGATCCCATATTTCAGGAATTTTATTCTTATCAACCCTGAATATACAGGTTACTTTCTCTTCCTTCTCACTGCTGTTGGAAACAAAATAGATATCTTCCGTTACAGTCCGCCGATGAATATAGTCAATGTGCCTGTCGCTGTTATCAATGCCTTGTGCCTGGAAGTCGGGATGGATGTCCAGCTCTTCCAGAACCTCTGTTACTGATTTTCCCCAATATACAATCCCCTTTCCATAGTTGTTTGAAAATACCTTCTCCCCATCACATCGGCCCCACAATTTATCTGCAATTGTTTTCACTTCCGCATCGCAATCGGGGTAGTTTTTCAGGGAAGTCGCCCTTACCGGCTTTCTTCCGATAATCATGGCGCCCTCATAAACCAGTTTTTCGAGGCTTTTCAAGACCTCAAGCGAAATGTCTTCCCTGTCGGGGATCATCATTACCCTGTAAGATTGACCGTGTGGCAGAAACAAATTCCCGTTTTCTGTCCTTAAGGAAGTTGTTATTATTTCGGCATTAATGTAATCGTAGTCATAGCCTAACAGAGGACCAGGATTGATTGGTTTTGGCATTCCGCAATGAGGGCATTTGCTCTCGTCGTAAAACCAATGGGGAAATATCCCCGGCATATCTGGAGTATAGTTGGGGTCAATCCGTTTGGGAGGAACCAGGTTTGGTGCCTGGTCGCCATAGTAAAGACATACATCGCCGACAAAATTCCCCTGCCTGAGCATATAGGAACATCTGGCGAGGTAATCCATAAATGGCCTTGCCATTTCCCACCAGGTGGCATTTACATTGAGATGTTCACCTGCATGATAGGCAAATCCGGGTTTCCCGGCCATTTCCGGATTATGGGCGAAAGTGTGGAAAACAATCTGGTTTAACCCTTCACAGAAAGCTATATCGCATAGCTGTTTATAATCGGTTGGCCCATGCTGCCAGTGGTTCCATCCGGTAAGTGATTCCGATGCCACCACCTTTTTGCCATAGATATGAGCCGCGCATGCAGCCTCTTTTGTAATCCAATGTCTTTGTCTGTTCCAGAATTCTCCCATTGGAACATGGGTATTCCCAAGCGCTTTAAGAGGTTCAACCCTTGGAGATCCTCCATGACCAGCTTCAGCAAACAGTTGTATGCCATGCTCATTTACTATATCGGAGGCTTGTTTGAAATGATTCTCAATCATCAGATCGCTTACCAGGCGCCTGTAATCGCCCAGGAAACGCTCTCCTACTATCGAGTCTTCGCTCCTATAGCCAAATAAAAGGGGCAGTAATGGATAGGGGTCATATCCATAGCGGGACTTAAATTCTTCCACAAAACCAGGTGTCCAGTCTTTTGTTGTCCAGGCTTCGTAACTGTCAACCTCAAGATATTTTAAATGCACGGAAGCGCTGATCCTATCCAGTCTGGCCAGGATGGTATCAAAATGAACTTTTGTTGCCTGCCTGCTCAGGTGGTCGATCATCAATCCTTTGGAGTTTGGCCCCGGGCACACCAATTCCTGTCCTGTATTACACATAAAAAAGGATATAACATCCCATTTCCCTTCAGGGACTTCCCAATGAATATATTTTCCTTCTATGGTGTATTCATTCAGGGAAACAGGTTTATCCTTAATGTAGTCAATCTTCCCTGATTCGGAACAGGGTATCGCAACCGAGCTGATCAATGAAAAAACTTCAGGTTGACCCCTGCGTCCGGCAGGCTTGTTAATTGTGATGGCTTTATTTGACGGGCCCGTAACTACCTGATTTGAAATAAGTATTTCTTTGATTGCATCGGCATCAGTAATCCAGTCACCCCCGGCGTTCCAGCTGCTGGAGGTGATCATCCCAAGGTTCAGCCCAAGCTGTCCAGCTGTTTTCAGGGCAAGGGAGATGTATCCCAATGATTCCCTGCCAAGAAAAGCGGGGCCTGCAGGGATCATTTTTTCCGGATCCATGAGGGCACCCACATCCCAGATCAATGCACCCTGCATCCCCTTGTCTTTCATCTCCTTAAGTTCGTAGACCATCCTGGTTGTGTCAACATATCCGTTCAACCAATCCCAGAAAGCCAGGGGACGGTTCTCCAAAGGAGGATTCCTGAAATTCTCTTCCAGTTCTCCTTTGAAAGGCAATTTAGTTTTGCACTGCGTAAAAAGAAATAATGCTACCAGGATAATTAATAATTTAATGCCCTGACGAATTAGATTATTTCTATAACACTTTTTTGTATGTCTGTTATTTAGCATTCTTCCTTAATAACTGGATTTTTTGAAAAACCAATCCATTAGTTTTCATAAGTCCGGTTGTTTAAGTTGATATTCTGCATCATAAAAGCCCAAATGACGAATCCTCCAGTCCGCCGGTTCATGAAAAACAGGATGCGGGAGGTGAACCTCCCAACTTCCCAGCTTTTTTAACATTGCTTTGGTTCTGTCAAGGTTCTGAAGTGCGACATCATTTTGCTCAGATATATCATTGGACAGATTAAATAACATAGGAAGCCTGTCAGGTAAACGAATCAGTTTCCATTCTCTTTCCCTTATAGCAGCACTTACCGTATATTTCCATTCCATCGACTCATGTGGGATCTTGTCAGTTTTACCGGTAAGAAAAGGAATAATATCAACTCCCCTGTAATTGTCTTTTTCTGAAAAAGCACCACCCGCTGCATTTACAAAAGTCGGGCAGATATCAAGCGATAAAATAATTTGATCGACTATTTTCCCGGCATCAAGTTTTGAGGGCCATTTTAAAATGTAGGGTACCCGTATGCCCCCTTCCAGCAAAGTAGTTTTCTGTCCTCTCAAAGGGGTATTCACTGACCCGTTTGAGATGGAGTTTGCCGGTCCGCCGTTGTCGCTTAGAAAGGCCACCATCGTATTCCTTTCGAGGCCTTCCTCTTTTAGTGTATTCAAAATCTTGCCTACATTCTGATCAAGCCTGTACACCATGGCACAATAGGTCCTTCTTAATTCATTTTCAATATAGCTGAATTTTTTCAGGTCTTCTTTTGTGGCCTGCATGGGTGAATGGGGAGCATTTAAGGAGGCAAATAAAAAGAATGGCTCATTTTTATGACGCTTTATAAAACCGATACATTCATTTCCAATATCTTCTGTCAGGTAGGTAATTGGTCCAGGTGATTTGTAATTACATTCAATCGGGCATTCCAAACCTGTCCCGTCCGGTTTGGCCGTAAAATAATCGTGAGCTCCTCCCAGAAATCCCCAAAATTCATCAAAGCCTCTTTTTGTCGGATAAAAATGAGGCTTTTCACCAAGATGCCATTTGCCGATCAAACCATTTATATACCCTGATGATTTGAGCTTATCTGCCAGTGTTGTTTCTGTAAGGGGAAGACCCTGATAATCCGGATCAAATCCGGTCTGATTGGGCCCGGTGTTATCAAAATAGCCGAAAGTTACCTGATTTTTTCCTGTCAGCAGGCCGGCACGCGATGGACTGCAAACCGGAGAGGAAACATAACCGTTTGAAAAAATAATACCTTCCCTGGCTAGCCTGTCAATGTTTGGAGTAGGTATTTGTTTGCTGCCCTGAAATCCCAGATCGCCATAGCCCAGGTCATCGGCAACGATCAGAACAAAATTTGGCTTTGCAATATTACTTACCTGGGAATAAGCAAAATGCGAAAAACAACCAGGTATACTAAGAATTGAAATAATAAATGGTTTTGCTTTCATAGCCAAAAATTGAAATTGTCAGGTTGAATCTATTTTCCTTTCATCAGCTGAATTTTCTGAAAACATATCCCGTAGTGGCTCCCCGGAGGGAATACTTTGTGTGGTTTACCATTTTCATCGTAAGAGAAATTTGCTGAATAGAGCAACCACATTGTTATACCATCATCGCTGATGAATTTGGAAGGGATGTTAACGAAATAAGCCTGCGTGCCAAATTCTTTCATATAGGTAATAATTTTCCAGTCACCATCAATCCTGTCTGATTCAAGCAAATAAGTATTCATTCTCGATACTGTGGTACCACCGTCTGTAACACACATGATATATTTTTTCAGCACGGGATTATAGGTGACGGTGACACATCCCATATTGTTATTCCACTCAAGCAGTGGCTTTATTTCCTTAAAATTACTGGTCCAAACAGGATTCCCATTTTTGTCTTTGCCTCCGTAAAATTCATATTTGGATGAATCATTGATGGTTTCAATACTGGGTTTTACTCTTAGAAGATAAATGTGGTCTCCTGTTATCCAACTGTCGTTCCAGAACCTCCAGTTATTAAGCGTTGAAGCCAAATCGGCACCGTGAGCTACAAGGTATGCTTTGCCATCAGGCGAATGTTCCATGTTTTTGCCGAAATCGACAAAATGTGGAGCGCCGATCTTAACAGGATTACCATACATACCGGTTTCACCGAAAATGGGTTTTTCCGGTGTGTGAGGTGGAGGTGTCCAGCTATGCCCGTAATCCTTTGAATACCTGAAACCAACAAAAGGTCCTATCCATGGCCAGTTAACTTTCATATCTCCGAATTTTGCATTGTCATCCGGACCAAGACAATAAGTGCCATAATACCATACTCCGTTATGTACAAGAGATCCGCAGGGATAGCGCCCTTTATACGGAAACGCAGGCGAGCTTTTATCGAGCCCGATACTATATGCTTTCACTGTCAGCGGATCGTCGCCTGCGATTACCCCCTGCCCGGTTGTAATATGGACGGGGTCAACCCAGGACTGGGACCAGTCGATATAGCCATCCAGCCGTTTTGTCTTACCATCAGTCCACGGGCAATATAAGGTATCATTTGATGCCCAGGCAGGATACCAGGTGTCGCCATAGCGATAGCCACTTTTAATTCCAAGAAACTTAATGGCATTAAATTCGGCAGACTGTTTAAAAGGGCAATCCTCAGGAACTTCGGACGGCCATATAAATGGTTCATACATTAAAATATCCGGCTTTAACTCAGGTAATTGCGATACTGCAACTGCTACATTAAAGACCATGAGCGTTAGAGCAATAATCATTCTAATAGTCCTCATAATTCATGTTAGATTTGTTAATATTCTGTATCAAATTTATTCGACAAAAATCTATAAATGGGTACTCACAAATAAAAACTTCAAAGGTTTATAAGAAAATTACTTTATAAAAAGAGATCTTCATAAAATTGCCCTGATGAATTTATTTAAATAGAACCTTCTGATATTCATCCATGGTAAGCAAGAATTCTTTATCTGTTCCACTCCATATCATCAGGCTTTTCCTTCCTTTTCCGTCATCATCGCAAACATCCACATAAAGTCCTGTAACCTTGCCAGATGTAATTGTGAAGACGGGTATTTCAAACCCTGTTTCAATAGCATAACAGCCAGATTTTTTTGTAGAGGCAATTTCTCCGTTCCATTCAAACCCGAATAATAAATCCTGAGCCATTTCCACCGGACACATAGGGGTGAGTGAGTCATTCAGGAAAACATGGTTTGGTTCTGCGGGGCGAAAATGTAATTCATATCCATGCGGTATCCTTCCCTGGAGAAATAGAATATTGCTTTTCATTTCCATACTTTATTAATTGTTCACATGGAATGGCAACCAGACTTTCATCTGACCTTGTTCGCGATTGCACCAGGCATAATAGGGAACAGCGGTAATTGCAATTTCCCGGTTGCTTTTACCCAAAGTAGCTTTCCCATGGATGAGTGCTACCCCGTTTAAGATATCTTTCCGGAATTCAGCATTGAGTGATTGGGATCGCAGAAATACTGTATCCGTTTCAGCAAAATAATCCTTATTGTCCACTTCTTCAAGGCAATATACAAGGGGTCCGCGCATCAAAGCCACCTTCCCCAGATCATCCTGAATTTTGGGATTTGCAGTTACCATCCTGATATTCATAGGTAAATCCAGCTCTACAATATCACCTGGTTTCCACTTCCTGCTGATGATGGCATATCCTTTTTGCAATTGAATTTTCCGTGTCCTTTCCCCATTGACTTTAATTGCCACTTCTTCAGGAATCTTTTCATTCCTGAGGTAGTGGTAAAGGCCTCCGGGCAGAAATTCTCCCTGTGCCCAACCCGGTATCCGGATATGTAACGTAAGATCTGCAGGTTTTCCCGTGGCAATCCTAAGACTTATCCTTCCATCCCAAGGATAATCTGTTTCCATTTTCAGGGAAATTTCCTGGTCTCCCATGGCGATTTTTGCTTCATTCCCAATAAACTGATTTACATAAATCCCATCATCAGTCTTCCCATAAATGTTAGATCCTATTTCAGGCAGAAACCGGACAATATTGGTGGGGCAACACGGGGGGTTATCCCAGGGATTCCGCATGGTTTTGCCCTTTGATTCCAGGGGATTAGTATAGAAGAACCGGTCACCGCTTAATGAAACACCGGAAATAGCTGCATTATACATTGTAAGTTCAAGCTGGTCAGCATATTTTGCATCTCCATGCAACAGGCACATTCTCCTGTTCCAGAAGGTCAGGCCGATGCTCGAGCAGGTTTCGCAATAGGCCTGATCGTTAGGAAGCAGGTAATCCGAACCAAATCCCTCATCATGGAACTGCCGGGTTCCAATCCCCCCCGTGATATAGAGCTTTTTACGGACAATATCATTCCAGATTGAATCCAGGGCATGAATGTATTGGGTATCCCCGGTTTCGATGGCAATGTCAGCCATCGCTGAATATAAATACATCGCTCTGACGGCATGTCCCACAGCATATAACTGCTGAGTAACAGGAAGGTGGTCCTGCATATAGGAAGGCGGACGCCAACGATTAGGAGTGCCAGCATCCGGATCATGATCAGGCGGAGTAATTTTATCAACTTTCATCCTCTTCGGATCTCCGCGTTCGTCAACAAAAAAAGCAGACAAATTGAAGTATTTTTTTTCATTGGTTACCTGGAATAATTTATAGAGAGCCAGTTCAATTTCCTCATGCCCTGGAACATCAAGACGCTTTCCGGGACCAAATACGGAATCGATATAATCGGCAAAACGGATGGCAGCATCAAGGAGTTTTCTTTTTCCTGTTACCTGGTAATATGCAACTGCTGCTTCAATCAGATGACCTGCACAATATAATTCATGACTTTTTCTCAGGTCTGTCCATCTTTTTGAGAGGTCATGTATTGATATGTAGGTATTCAGATATCCATCTGGTTGTTGTGCTGCAACAATCCTGTCGATCACAGAATCGACGGTTGTTTCCAGCTCTTTATCAGGAGTATGATGTAGAGCATAAGCAGCCCCCTGGATTATTTTATAAACATCTGAATCACTTGCCATGTTTGCTTTGTACTCTTTACCGCTTTTCCCGGAAGCTATGTCAAAATTCTCAATCGATTGTGAAGCTTGCTGCAGGGCATGCCTGATACCTGCCATCGAGTTTATTTCTATCCTTGGGCGCCAGAAATTATCCGTAATAGCCACATTCTGAAAAGATACATTTTTTATAACGGGGCCTTTAAAATCATTCTGATCCTTCTTCGGATAATCTCCTGATCCTGATCCTGGAGCAATGCAGGATGCAACAAGTAAACACAACATCGCCAGGCTTATCCCTATTTTTCTCATAGCATGTTTTATTTTGGATCTGCTGAAATATATTAACAACTCTGTTAATCAATACATATCAAATAAATATTATATGCTTAATGCAAATTTTTTGGCCTTTGTTATTCCAAAATCTTGCATCTTGAATTTCGGTAAGCTGGACCTTTAATTTTCAATCATTCCTTTATTAATATTTTTTTGGTGCTCTGCAACTGTTTTAAGCCAAAGAGTGGCAAAATATTTATAGAAAAAGTATAGTAAATAAGTTCATCAGAGGTTCAGCGCACAGAAACAACTTAAATTGGAGAACAGGTCTTAGTTTTTCAGCAGGCCCGATTTAAATAATTGAAGATAGCCGCTTCTTATTTACCGTTTTCTCATACCCAGCTTTTGCGAGAACGAAATAGTGGTTATTTCCTGCCATAGGAAGCTTGCAGTTATTGCCCGATTATGAAAACCAATCAGGGCTTAGTCAAAGGTTTTGAATCCTGAAATTTTGACTATGCCCTGATAAAAGGTGAATCGATGATTGAAAAAGATGCTGTTTACCAGCCTGGATTCTGTTTTAGTTCTGGATTCAGTGTTAATTCATTGGTGGGCAACGGCATCAGATAATGTTTGTCCGGATTAAATCCCCAGGTTCCGCCTGGTCCTGCAAGGACTGTGCTATATGGGTCGAGATAACCACTTGGGTTAGCGACTAGTTTATTGTTTACCGTTTTTAACTCGTTGGTATAATAAGCTCCGGTGGGTCTTTTGCCAACAAGGAGTGTATGTGCCCTCCAACGCATCAGGTCGTTTAACCGGTGTCCTTCAGAAAACAATTCCACGATCCGTTCCCGCCTTATTTCATATAGATATCCGGGCAATGAATATCCATAATCGGGCCATGCAGGATCTGTTTCGATTGCGGTCAGGACCATATTGGGCATTCCGACCCTTTGCCTTAGTTTATTGATTGATAAATCAACATCGGCCTGAGTTAATTGTCCCAGTTCAGCTTTAGCTTCGGCATAGATCAGCAAGGCTTCGGCATATCTGAATAAAATATATCCCATATTATCGCTATAGCTTCCTGTTGCAGGGTCAAGTTGCGGACGGCGAAATTTCTGGGATTCGTATGCGGTTGGACACTCAGCCTTACCAATCATAGGTGTAACAAATTTAGTTGTGTCATTTTTCAAATTAACCGTAATTGCATCGCCGGGATTCATAACTGTCTGTACACACCTCTGGTCACGGTTAAGGATAACCTGTCTGATATCAAGATCTCCCTGGTAAAGCGGACTGAGGGAAATAGGCCGGCCGTCAGAACAAAGGTACATGCGCATCATTTCATTGGTTATTCCGCTACCATTGGGGTGGTTCCATGATTGATTTCCAAAACCATCCCCGTAAGCAGCTTTATTATACTGTTTCCAGAACAATACTTCCGCATTCTTGCTATAATCGATCTGATTAAAAAGTTCATAATAAACTCTCTTCGTATTCCCTGTTACAAGTGAATAATTCCCGGCATCGATAACAGTTTTGGCTGCACTGGCAGCCAGTCCGAGGAATCCGGTACCGTTGGTAGTCCCCGCAAACGGTGTTCCAGTATGGTACTTTTCCCATGTCCCTTCATACAGGCATACCCTGGCTTTAAATAATGAAGCAATATCCCGGTTCAGACGACCGGCTGCAAGTTCAGTCTTCTTTTTCATTTTTGAGATGGCTTTATCCAGATCGCTGATGATGAAGTTGACTACATCAGTCTTTGAACTGCGGGCGCCATATAAAATCTCTTCATCTTTGGGAGAAAGAGTCTGCGTTATAATAGGCAAGTCGCCAAATTGTTTGAGCAGTTCAAAATAAAACCATGCCCTGAAGAAATAGGCTTCCCCGATATATTGGTCTTTCAATAAACCTGACTGGACCCTATCTACATTTTCAAGGAAATAATTGACATCTCGTACGTTCGTCCAGGTCCAACCTCCACCTGTGGCCGGAATATTTATCACACCGTCAAGACGATACCTGTTAGTTCCAAACAAACCTGTAGAAATTGCAACATCACTACTGGCATCGGGCAGCGCGGTACCTCCTGCTCCCATCAAATTCCATCCTGTAAAATTATTGTACAAACCGTTGATGTATAATTCAAGGTCTCCGTCTGTTTTCCAGAATTCAGGGTCCGAGATCTGGTCCATCGGGCTTTGATCAAGCAAACTTTCACAGGAATTCAATATCATTCCCAGTGATAAAAGCAAAATAAAAAATATCCTTTTCATTTTCATTTCATTTTAGAAGTTTACATTTATTCCAATAGAATAAAGTCTGGAAATTGGATATATTCTGCCATCCCCGTTCCTTCCTCCGGTTGATTCAGGATCCAAAATCAACAGTTTTGAAAAAGTTAAGAGATTTTCTATCGACAAATAAATCTTAGCATTCGAAATCAGCACCTTTCTGGTAATGCTCCTGGGGATCGTATATCCCAACTGGAGATTTTTCAGGCGGAGATATGCTCCGCTCGG
>Ga0315284_10003478_pt1 | contig 22407 bp, 19 predicted proteins | sample YL17G09_16_MG_FD_203696 | JGI IMG/M metagenome (GOLD analysis project Ga0315284, IMG submission 203696) | Sediment microbial communities from Yellowstone Lake, YNP, Wyoming, USA - YL17G09_16 | ecosystem: Environmental > Aquatic > Freshwater > Lake > Sediment | place: USA: Wyoming | collected... | reverse complement strand
CGGGCCTCCTCTCCTCTCCGCCGGACGCCCCGCTTCAGCGGGGGTCCCCCGGCTCAAGCCGGGCCTCCTCTCCTCTCCGCCGGACGCCCCGCTTCAGCGGGGGTCCCCCGGCTCAAGCCGGGCCTCCTCTCCTCTCCGCCGGACGCCCCGCTTCAGCGGGGGTCCCCCGGCTCAAGCCGGGCCTCCACTACCAGTAGATCAGTCTTCCAACGTCTCTTTGCCCAAGTGCAAGGTCGCCTGGGCATGGTCGCCCACCACACCGACGATCTTGGCCGCTACCTGGTACTTGGGACCTGCCGCACCGGCCATTTGCACCAGCGCCTCCAATTCCCGTACCAGCCCTGCCAGTTCGCCCGCCAGGTCCGGGCTGGCGACCAGTTCCCCCTCGATGGCCTGGGCCAGCGCCATCTGGCTCTGAGGGCCGGGCGACTGCTCGCAGGCCACCAGGGCCTTCTCCGCTTCAGGTTTCTGCTTGAGGCGGCCTCGCACGCGGTCCAGCAACGCCTTGGCCTTGCCGTAGGCGTCCTTGCCAAACTCTTCAACGAACTTCTCTGCCCCCTTGGCCAACAAGGGAGCCACCAGGGCCGCCGCGGCGGCCGCCAACGTCGCCAGGTCCATTTCAACACCTCCCATCTCAGCGCCTCAGCGCCTCTGCGCCTCTGCGTTGAGCAATTGTGCAATCGGCGCGCACTACGAACCTTTGGCCCGCTCCTGCTCCGCCCGCTGGCGCATCTGGGTACGCAGCGTCTCGATGTCGCGCGGCACCAGGTAGGCGACGAAGGCGAAGAAGATCGAGCAGACCACCCAGGTGGAGACGCAGATCAGCAGGATCGCGTTGTGCAGGGAGGAGCGCACGGCAATCATGCCAGCCAGCCAGGGAGCCAGCGCCGCGCCGGCCGACTCGATAAAGTACTGGACAGACAAGGCCGTGCTGCGCACTTCCGGCAGCGTCACGTCGTAGACGGTGGACACCACGTTGGGCGCGGCGAAGGGGATGAACAGGGCCGTGAGCATGAGCATCACCAGGAAGAGGGTCTGGTTCTCCACCGGAACGTTCATGGTGACGGTCAGCAGGATCGCTCCGAGCAGCACGGCGATCATGGCCACCAGCGCCCGGCCGCGGGGGGTGCGCTTGAAGAAGAAATCGCCCACCGCCCCGCCCACAAAGTATCCCGAGGCCAACACCAGTACTGCCGGGACCATGGTCATCAACACGGCACCTTGATTGTAGTTTCGCTCCGTCTCCAGGTAGCGGAAGAACCAGTAGGTGATGACGTTCCAGGGGAACACGCCGGCAAAGCCCTGGGCGAACAGGAGCAACAGGCTGCGCTTGCGGAACAGCCCCACCGCCGTCTTCCAGTCGAAACGGTAGATGGCGATGCGCTCCAGGCCTTCCAGTTCCGGCTCGCTCTTGCCGCGCGGCGCCTCGCGCACGCCGAAAAAGATCACAATGGCCAACACCACGCCGAGCGCCCCGGTGATGTAGAACACGCTGCGCCAGCCGATCGCGGGAGCCAACATCAGGGCCAGGACCATGCCGATGATGTAGCCCAGGGGTTGGGTGGTCTCCAACAACCCGTAGATCTTGCCGCGCACCTGCGGCCCGAAATAGTCGGAGACCAGGCTGTAGAGGCCGGGATAACTGGAGTCGTCAATCCCCGTCGAAGCGCGCGAGGCCAGGAAGGCCGGATAGGTGGGGGCGATGGCGCTCAGCCACGTCGTCGAGCCCCACATGAACGAGGCCAGCGCCAGCAACTTGGCACGCGCGAACCGGTCGTACAGGTAGCCCCACAACGGGTAGGCAATCGCCCCGACGACGAGCGCGCCGGTGAAGACGCGGCCCATCTGCTCCTCGTTGATGCCGAACGTCTCCATGATGGGAGTCGTCAGCGGCCCGATCAGCAGTTTGTCGGACTGGTGGAGGAGCATGAACATGAAAAATACGAACACGACGAACCAGCGATAACGGGATTTCATGGGACCTCCTGAAGAAATGCGGATTGCGGATTGCGGAATACATAATCGTGAAACGTGATGCGTGATGCGTGATGCGTGAGTAGATCAGGACGAGTGGTTCACGAGCAGCCCTTGTTCATTGTTCATCGTTCATCGTTCATTGGCTCATTGGCTCATTGCTCTTCTTCTACATCCAGCCCTACCAGCCGCGCCCATTCTCCGTGGATGCCGTCCTCGGTTACGCCGTAGTAGACGCGCAGTTTGTCATCTTCGCGCTGGACCAGGTCATAGCGCGCCCGACCACCGTGCTCACGTCGCTTCAGGCAGCCGATGTCGCCGTGCCACTCGACCTTACTGGGCTCCACCGGGTGTTCCTCCGCCTGGGTGATCGCATAGTGCCACAAGCGGCGGGCCGACTTGCGGGTCACGTTCTTGACCACGTTACCTTTACGCAGGTCGCGCATCGTGTGATAGAACGTCCCCTTGCGCTCCTCGGTCTCCACGATCTCCACTCCCGTGCGGGGCGGTTCAATCTTGCCCACCGGCTCCTCGATCGGCACCACCGCCGGCCCGGCCTGCGTGCGCTTGACCAGGTTCACGATCTCATCCCGCACCCCCAGGTTGGTCTCCGCCTCACTGCGCACATAGATCTTGCTGTCGTCAATGGCATACGGCGGATCATCCCCCCGCGGCACCACGATCCGCACCGCCTTCACACCCTGCGTCTCCTGTACGTCCACGCTGACCGGCAGGGGGGGCGTGATGCGGCGCTCGATTTCCTCCTGGAGCGTCCTGACCACCCGCGAGGGATTGTTCACTCCGGGGGAGTGCACCTGGGGATCAGCACTGACGCCGATATAGAGTGTGCCGCCGTTGGTGTTGGAAAACGCACACACGTCGGCCAGAATAGCGTACAGGCGTCCGCCACGTTGAGTATACCCCTCGTGAAAGTCCTGCACAATCGTCGGCCCCTCCGCCAGTGCAGCCTGAATGTAGTCCATGGGCGCTTTGGCGGCGCGGTAGGGTCGCGTACGGGCAAAGTCATTGCCCAGAAAGACCTCTCGCAGGGCGACGAAACTGGCTTCGGGCAACAGCATCTCCGTCACCCGCTCGCCGATACCCAGGTGCTTGGGGTCTTTGGAGTCCCGGACCAGACGATGGGCATCCGAGCCCTGGATGCAATGCATGCGGCGCGGGTACTCGGGGCGCGAACCGTCGAAGAAGCGCATCGTCGCGCCGCGCCCCTTGCTCTCCGTGTCAGTCACCTCCAGGGCATGTAAATGTGGGTCTTGCGTGTAGGCGATGCGCGTCTGCCCGCCAAATCCAAGTCTGCGCATGGCCACGCCGTGGGTGGAATCGGCGTGGGCCGCAATGACAATGCCACCGGCCTCGTCAATGAACCGGTAGGCGGTCAACACGTCGGTCGTGGCCCCCACCTCGCCGCTGCCCGCGTCAATTTTATCCAACGGAATGTTGAGCTGGCGCAAAATGAACTCTAACTCTCGCACGTCCATGTCGGGAGAAAAGATGCCGAGAATGTGAAACCCCAAGGTGGCCGTGAACTCGAACCCCGGCAGCACCAGCACCTTCTCCCTCAATCGGCGGTACTCGCTCAACTGCTGCTCCTCATCGTGGCGCAGCCGCCCGAGTTTTTGCAGCAACTCCAGTTGGCGGATTTCCTCGGTCATCGCCCGGTAGCCGGCCACCGTGTTGTGGTCGGTGACAGCGATGATGTCCAGCCCCTTGCTCTCCGCCTGGCGTACAATGCCCAGATAAGAGACACCGGGGTCCAGATAATCAGCGGAGGCGGGCGTGTGCACGTGCAGATCCACCCGCCTCCACTCCGGTTGTGCCTGTAGTTTTTTCTCCCTAGTCATTACGCTCCCTAATTGTTCGGATCCACCGATCTCCTACTGCTTTGCAAAGCTGACGACCATCTCGACCAGTTGATCGGGCAGGAAAGGCTTCAGCACGAACTGGTCGGCCCCCGCCTCCAGACACTGCGGGCGGCAATCCGCCCCCGACGTCATCACGACAGGAATATGGGATATCCTGTGCTCCTGCCGGATCTGGCGCACCAGGTCAATCGTCTCATGGCCCTGCACACGCACGTCCATTAGCACCACATCAGGAACGACCTCGCGCACGGCTGGCATGATATCCTGATAGGCCGGAGTCACGACTACCCGGTGATGCTCCAGTTCGAACAGTGTCCTCAACAGCCGCCCTATCTGGCGATCGTCGTCCACCACTAAAATCGTACTCACACTACCTCCTCGGCCAGTAACTTGGGAAGCCTTGAAAACTTCAAGTCTCACCACATCAGTTGTTCGCGCCCCGCCCGGCAATCAACTGCCCCACCTTGGACAGTAGCTCAGTCGGGCTGAAAGGCTTGAGAATAAACGCATCGGCACCGGCGGCCAGGCATTCGTCAGAGCGATCCATGCCTGAGGTCATCACCACCAAGATGTGCTTCAACGCCTCGTCCGAGCGCAGGTCCCGCAATACGCCGAGCGTATCTCCCCGCCCGGTGTGTACGTCCATCAACACGAGCACCGGCTTGACCTGGCGTGCCGTGGGCAGGACGTCATCCGGCCAGGGCACGGTCACCGCCTGATACCCTTCGAACTCTAATACGGTCTTGAGAAGCCCGCTGAAGACCGGATCATCGTCTACCACGATAACAGTGTTCATAGGTTGGTTTTGCCCCTCCTTTTCGCAATGCGCCGTTTCCTCACATCGGACACCAACGCGACCTCAAACACGTCGTCCACCTGCTCGACCAACACGAACTCAACGCTCTTGCGCACCTCCTGTGGTACGTCTTCCAGGTCTCTGGCGTTCTGCTTGGGCAGGATCACGATCTTGAGACCAGCCCGATGGGCCGCCAGCACCTTCTCCTTGATCCCGCCCACGGGCAAGACCTGTCCCCGCAGGGTGATCTCTCCCGTCATCCCCACGTCGTCGCACACCTTGCGACCGGTCAACAGAGAAACCAGCGCCGTAGCGATGGTGACGCCGGCCGACGGCCCGTCCTTAGGCACTGCGCCGGCCGGCACGTGCAGATGGATGTCAATCTTGTCAAAGATGTCCTCTGGGATACCCAGTTCGCTGGCCTTGGAGCGCACGTAGCTGAGCGCTGCCTGGGCGGATTCTCTCATCACGTCGCCCAACTGGCCAGTGACGGTAAATCCCTTGCCACCTGGCATCTTGGTGGCTTCGAAGAACATCAGGTCACCACCCGCCACGGTGACGCCGAGGCCCGTCGCGACACCCGGCAACTGGGTACGCAAGGCCGTCTCGGGGAAATAATGCGGCTTTCCCAGAAGGCGGGGCACGTCGCGCATCGTCACCCGCACCGGCTCCTCGTTTCCCTCCGCGATGCGGGTCACCACTTTGCGGCAGGTACTCCCGATCTCCCGCTCCAGGTTGCGCACCCCCGCCTCGTGGGTATAGTCGCGGATGGTCTTGCGCAACGCACTGGTGGTGAAACTCAATTCCGCAGGCCGCAAGCCGTTCTCTCGCAGTTGGCGAGGGATGAGATACCCCTGGGCGATGCGGACCTTCTCCATCTCGGTATACCCCGCAAGTTCCAGGATCTCCATGCGGTCCCGCAGTGGGAACGGGATCGGGTCGAGCCAGTTGGCAGTCGTGATGAACATGACGCGGGACAGATCGAAGGGCACATCCAGATAGTGATCGCGGAACTCGCGGTTCTGCTCCGGGTCCAGCACTTCCAGCAGAGCGGCGGCCGGATCCCCCCGAAAGTCCGTTCCCAGTTTGTCCACTTCGTCCAGCATAAAGACCGGGTTCTTCGACCCCACCCGTTGCAGGGCCTGGATGATACGGCCCGGCAGTGCGCCAATATAAGTCCGGCGGTGCCCCCGGATCTCCGCTTCGTCCCGCACTCCACCCAGCGACTGGCGGATGAACTTGCGTCCCAGGGCGCGGGCGATGGACTGCCCCAGGCTGGTTTTGCCCGTACCCGGCGGCCCCACAAAACAAAGGATGACCCCCTCCCGCTCGCGCCGGATGAGGTCGGTCGGCTCCCGCTCGGCAAACTCTTCCTTGCGCTCCTCCCGCAGTTTACGCACTGCCAGGTATTCCAGGATGCGCTCCTTGATCTCGTTCAGGTCATAGTGGTCCTCATCGAGCACCTGCCGGGCGTGGGGGATGTCGAGGTTGTCCTCCGTCTGGGCGCTCCAGGGGAGGGTGGTCAGCCAGTCCAGGTACGTACGGATGACGCCGTACTCGGCAGCCGCAGTGGGCAGTTTGCTCAGGCGGTCCAGTTCACGGCGGGCCTCCTTCTCTGCTTCCTCCGGCATTCCGGCGCCTTCGATCTTTTGACGGAATTCCTCTACCTCAATCTGCTGTTCATCTGCCTCGCCCAATTCCCGCCGAATCGCCTTGAGTTGCTCACGCAAAAAGTACTCGCGCTGGGTCTTTTCCATCTGCGACTGGACCTCGCTCTGAATCTTGCGCCCCAGTTCCAGCACTTCCACTTCCTTCGTCAGCAACTTGAGCAACGCCCGCAACTTGTCGGTGACGCTATCCAGTTCCAGCAACTGTTGCGCGTCCTCCAGATCCATGATGCGCATCTGGTTGGCAATGGCGTAGACGAATTGCAGGGGATCCTCCAGATTGATGATCAGCGTGCTCATTTCTTCGGGGACGGCGGGAGCCAACTCGGTCAGGCGACGGAAGCCATCGGCGATGTTTCGCCGCAGCGCTTCGACCTCTGGTGAGGTCTCGACCTTCTCTGGGGCCACAGACACCCGCGCCACCATGTAGGGTACCTGGCTGACAAATTCGTCCACCCGCATCCGAAACAGCCCCTGCATAATCAGCGTGAGCGTTCCATCCGGGGCCTTGAACAAGCGGTGGACAGCGGCCACCGTCCCCACCCGGTATACGTCGTCCGGCCCCGGGGACTCCAGTGCCGGGTCGCGGCTGGTCACGAGCCCGACCAGCCGCTTTCCGGCCACTACTTCGTCAATCAACTGGACGGAGCGTGGCTGGCCGACGCGGATGGGCACTGCCGTCATTGGAAAGACGACCAGTCCCCGCAATGGGAGAACCGGAAGCTGCTGCGGGAGCTGGAGCAACCCGCTGTCTGCCTCCGCGTCCGGCACATCGCTCGAGTACTCCTTGGCAAGCAGCGGGTGGCTCAATATATCCCACACCTCCCCTGTCTTTCCTTTTTCCTTGTCCGGCATTCTCTCTCTCCATCCTCCTCTGATTCCAGTACGACTAGCCTACGGCGTAATCCAAGATACAATTGTACCACAATTGCACGTCCAACTCAAACGCGCGTAATACGCTCGCCGCACCGAGGTACTTTATCGAACTGTAACGGTATCGCAATGCCAACCGCGCCCCACTTGTGGTATCCTGTGCCAAGACCGTATGAATCATCAGGGTAAGCGGTTACAGTGAAGATAGGAAATCATCGCTATTGAAAACGGCGCACGACGGAGTATACTTGAGAACCGTAGCCCGTACGCGGGCCACGCGTACTTGACTGCTCACACCGCCCATCGCCATATCTGGAATCGGGGAGGCACCATGAAGATCCACAATGCGGAGTTCGACGCTATCGTCGTTGGAGCAGGACCAGCGGGCAGTGTGGCTGCCGAGGCTCTGGCGCGCGCATCACTCCGTGTGGCACTGATCGAAGAGCATCCGGCCATCGGGGTGCCGAATCACTGTTCGGGGCTGGTATCCCCACGCACCCTGGAGCTGGCCGGGGTCACCGAGGAGGCGGTGGGCCTGGTTCGTTTCAGTCACGCACGGGTGTGGGGGCCTGGCGGCCAATCTCTCTGGCTGCGGTCCAATGGCGTACAGGCGATTGCCGTAGACCGGACCCGGTTCGACCAGACGCTTGCCGAGCGTGCCGTCAATGCCGGGACCATCCTGATGCTGGGAACCCAGGTCTGCCACCTGGAGCGGTCGGCGGAATGGGTGCAGGTAGTCGCCCAGACGGAAAAAGGCCACGTCCAGCTTCATGCCTCTCTCCTCATCGGCGCAGACGGCGCAGGCTCCCAGGTAGCCCGCTGGATGGGAACAAAACACAAGCACGAGACGATCCCGGTAGTAAAAGCAGACCTCGCCTGCCGGGGCTGCCAACCAGAATCCATCGAGATATTTGTGGGGAACCACGTGGCTCCGGGCTGGTTCGGTTGGGTCATCCCGATGCCGGATGGGACGGCTCGCGTCGGCCTCGGGGCCACCCGCTCGCCACAACGCTACCTGGAGCCATTCCTGCACCTCATCCGTCTCAGGTTCGGCGATTTCGTCGTACAGGAGGTCCGGCAAGCAGCACTCCCGCTGGGACCTGCCCGGGATGTCGTGGCGGACCGGGTCATGCTCGTAGGAGCCGCGGCACGGCAGACGAAACCCACCACCGGCGGCGGCATCTACCTGGGCATCCGGGCTGCCCTCCTGGCGGCCACGACCGCGGTAAAGGCTATTGAACAAGGCGACTGTTCCTGCCGCCGGTTGGCGGAATACGAACAGGCCTGGCAGCAACTGGAAGGCCGTGAGTTGCTGTATGGGCACTGGCTACGCAACGTGTTCCGGCACCTCTCCGACAGGGATTTCAACCTGCTGATCGAACTACTCGGCAAACCGCAGGCCCAGGGCTTGATCTCGCGCCTGGGGGACATTGACTATCCATCCAGGTTGTTCCTCCCCTTGATGGCGACCCTACGGAAGCGAGCCGTGCCACCGAGAGGCGTGGAAGCCCTGGCGTTGGCCAGCCAGACGACTTGAGGAGCACGAGATGGCAATGGCGTCGGCTCGCGAGAAGAACCCTATGGTCCGTGCATTCCATTGGATCGGCCAGCCGCTGTTTGCCAACGCCGGGTACCTGCTGGGCATCCACCTGGTGGCTTCCCTGGCAGGCTTCTTGTATTGGGGGCTGGCGGCCCGGCTGTACCGGCCGGAGGAGGTCGGCCTGGCGTCGGCCATCCTCTCTGCAGCCGCCCTCATTTCAGGGCTGGCGGACCTGGGCATCAGCATCAGCCTGGTACGTTTCTTGCCCGAGGCCGGGTCCCCCCACCGCCTCCTGAACACCGCCTTTACGTTCAATGCCGTGATGGCCTTGTTGATCGGTGGAACGTTCCTGGCCGGCCTCTCGCTGTGGTCACCCTCGCTGATGATCGTGCAGAGGAATGTCCTCTACGCCGCCGGGTTTCTGGCCTACACCACCACGACGACGCTGGAAACCGCGGTGCGGTTTGTCTTCATAGCCCGCCGGCAGGCTGGCTATGCGCTGGTACACACCTGTGTGATCAACGCCAGTCGCCTGCTGCTGATGGTCGTGCTGACCGGCCTGGGTGCAGCGGGGTTGGTGTGTTCGGTGGCCCTGGCTTTCCTGGTGGCCGTCGCCCTCAGCCTCCTGGGATTCCTCCCCAAAGTCGAGGCCGGCTACCGGCCACGCCCGCACTTTAGCCGGCGCGACCTGGCCGGCATGCTCCCCTACTCATTGGGGAACTATGTGGCCACCTTGCTGACCCAGGCGTCGCCGATGCTCCTGCCGCTCATCGTGCTGGAGATCCTGGGGCCAGCATCCAGCGGCTATGCCTACATCGCCTGGATGATGGGCGGCTTGCTGACCAGCCCTGGCCTGGCCCTGGCCGGCTCTGCCTTTGCCGAAGGGGCCAACTCGCCTCAGCGGTTGACCGGCATCCTTGGCCGGGCGACTGCCTGCGGGCTCGCGGTGACGCTGGTGGCCGCGCTCGCCCTGGGGCTGGCGGCTCCCTGGGTTTTGCTCCTCTTCGGCCCCCGTTATGCGCAGGAGGCCTGTGGACTACTGCGCTGGTTGGCGGCGGCAGCGCCCCTGGCAGTCCTGGTCGGGTTGTATTTCACGTACCTGCGGGTACAGAAGCAGGTTGGCCGCCTGATCCTGTTCAGCGGGGCTATCGCCGCGGCCACACTTGGCCTGGCGGCTACGTGGATGCCTCGCATGGGCATCGCTGCCAACGGTGTGGGCTGGCTGGTCGGCAATGGCCTGGTGGCCGCCGTGGCCGTGGGCCACTGGTCGAGGGATATGCTCAGAAGTAGAAGGAAGGTAGGACCGATGTCGGAAATGAAAAGACTTGTTTGCGGAGGACGAAAGCCGGTAGTGGTAGCGGCCATCCCCTGTTACAACGAAGCGCACTTTGTGGGCGACGTCGTGCGCCGGGCGCTGCGCCGCGTGGATATGGTGGTGGTCGTGGACGACGGCTCCACCGACGACACAGCCGAAGTAGCCCGGGTCGCCGGGGCACGGGTGCTGCGCCATCTCACCAACATGGGGCCGGGCACAGCCGCCCACGATTGCCTGCAAGCGGGCCTGGATCTGCGGGCGGACGTGCTGGTCACGCTGGACGGTGATGGGCAGCACAACCCAGACGAAATCGTCGAAGTCATCGCACCCATCCTGGCCGGAGAGGCGGACCTGGTGATCGGCTCCCGCTTCATGGGGCGCTACAACAACGTGGCCTCCTATCGCCGGTTCGGCATCAACGTGATCACGTTCCTGTACAACCTGGGCGCGCGCACCCAGATCACCGATGCCCAGAGTTGCTTCCGTGCCTACAACCAGCGGGCACTAGAGGCCCTGCACATCACCGAGCCTGGGTTTGGATTCAGCGTCGAGACGCTGGTGCAGGCACGCAATGCCGGCCTACGCATCCGCGAGGTCTCCATCTCGTGCGTGTACCATCCGGAGAGCCACAGCATGAACCCTGTCATCCACGGCCTGGGGGTGGCGCTCATGGTGGTAAAGCACCGGCTGATCGCCGCGCTCAGCGCCCTGGCGAGGGGCAGCGTGCCCGTTGAGCCGGTCGAGAAAAAGCAGATCGCTGTGTGACGGCCAACGAGATGATGAACACTTCGCCTGACTCTCGAGCGCTGGCCAGGCAGACCAGCGTCGTCGTAGTGGCGTACAACGCAGGTCACTTCCTGCCAGACTGTATCGCGTCCATCGTCACGACCGAGCCGGGGGTCGAAGTCGTCGTGGTGGACAATGGTTCGACCGACGGGGCCGTGGAGCACGTGCAGGCCAGATTTCCAGGCGTGCGGGTCGTGCGGAGCAAAAGGAACGGCGGTTTCGGGGCAGGGAACAACCTGGGAGCCGCCGCCGCACAAGGAGCGTTCCTGGTATTCCTCAACCCCGACGCGGTGGTCACCGGCGGCTGGCTGGAGGCACTGGTCCACCCCCTGGCGGAGGACCCTTCCATTGGACTGGTGACCCCCAAGGTGTTGTTGCGGGACGACCCCGATCGCATCAACGTGGCCGGGCTGGAGGTCCACCTCAGCGGCATTACTTTGTGCCGGGGATTGGCTTCGCCCAGGGCTGCCTTCGACGAGGCCACGGAAGTCGCCGCCGTCTCAGGCGTGGCGTTCGCCGTCCGGCGGGACGTGTTCGAGGCGCTCGGCGGTTTTGACGAGGACTTTTTCCTCTACGTGGAGGACGTGGATATTTCCCTGCGGGCGTGGTTGGCAGGGTATCGCTGCCTGTACGTGCCGCAGGCGGTGGTGCTGCACGACTATGCCCTCACGGTGGACGCGCGCAAGACGTTCTACGTGGAGCGCGGCCGCTACCTGATGCTGCTGAAGGCGTTCAGCCAGCACACGTTGCTGAGTCTGGTGCCGGCGTTACTGCTGGCGGAGGTAATCACCTGGGGGTGGCTCCTGTGGCGCAATCCGACGGCCATCGTACAGAAATTTGGGGCCTACCGTTGGGTGCTGGCCCACCGTGCACAAATCGCCTACAAGCGATGCCGCGTGCAGGCCCAGCGCAGGCAGCCTGACGGGGTGTTTCTGGAGCGCTGCCAGTGGCGCCTGGGCTTCGGCCAACTGGCTGGCCCCCGCATGGCACGGGCAGCCGGGGTTGTGTTCGGCCCCTTGCTGCGAGGAGCCTGGCAGATCAGCCGGCTGGCGCTCGGACGCTCAGGAGGGATCGTATGAAGATCGTCTTGGTCTGTTCTCACGGTGGACACCTGACGCAGATGAATATGCTGGTGCCAGCCCTGGAAGGACACGAGCACTTCTGGGTGACCTACCGCTGTGTCCGCACCGAGGCGATGGCCGCTCGGGAGCACGTCTACCTGTTGACGAACATCGGCACCAACCCGGCGCGCATGGCAGTGGCATTTTTCCACGCACTCAGGATCATGCTCGTGGAACGTCCTGGGGTGGTCATCTCCACCGGCGCCGAGATCGCCATCCCATTCTCGTGGGTCGGCAAGGCTCTGGGGGCACGCGTGGTGTACATCGAGTCCTGGTCCCGCATCCATACCCGTTCCGGCACAGGTCCCCTCGTCTACCCCGTGACCGACCTGTTTCTGGTCCAATGGCCGGACGTGCTTCGCTTCTACGGGTCCAAGGCCCACTACGTAGGAGGCCTGCTATGATCTTTGTGACGGTCGGCCTGCACCCAGATGGGTTCGACCGCCTGGTACAGGCAGCGGACGAGATGGCCTCAAGGGTCGAAGAGACAGTCGTGATCCAGCGAGGGGGCACAGAGTATACACCACGGTCTACCCCCTATTTCGACTTCGCCGACGAAGCCCAGATGCAGCAATGGTTGTCCGAGGCGCGGGTCGTGGTCCTCCACGGCGGGGCCGGTTCCATCCTCAATGCCCTGCGGTCCAACAAGCCGCTCGTGGTGGCCCCACGGCTCAAGCGCTTCGGGGAGGTGATTGACGACCACCAACTGGAATTGGCCGAGGTCCTATCTCAGCAGGGGAAGGCGATTGCGGTGATGGACGTGACGGCTGAGGCATTGCGGCAGGCCATCGTGCAAAGCATCGAACGCTGGGGGCAGGCTGCTGGCCAGGCATCTGCCAACCACAAGTTACAGGACACGCTGCGGGCCTGGCTGGCCGAGCAAGCCACGCCGTCTACACGGCGAGCACGGTGGTTTTCCCGCCGCAGCCACTAGGGGGCAAGCGATGCGCATCTGCATGGTGACGTCGGCGCCGCTGCCGCCGCGCGAAGGGATCGGCTTCTACGTGTGGAACCTGTCCCGCTTCCTGGTACAGCAGGGGTACCAGGTAACCATCGTCACACGTGGCCAACGTGGGAAGCCAGCCTGCGAGAGCCTGGCAGGGATTTCGATCTGGCGGCCACGATTCTACCCGCTGTATCCCCTGCACGTACATCTGCACGGACTGTTCGTTCAGCACCTGGTACGGCAGTTGGAGCCGGAGGTTGACCTGTTTCACCTGCACTCGCCCCTGGTACCCCCGCTCCGCAGCAGCCGTCCCATCCTGGTCACGGTCCACTCCACCAGAGTGGGAGCCACGCGCGACCTGCGGGTCACAGATTTGGGATCCTTGCTTACCCGGTTCCAGGTGCCGGTCAGCATCCAGATCGAGCGCCAAACGTTCGCCCAGGCGGACCAGATCGCCGTGGTGGCCCGCAGCGTGGCCACCGACCTGGCACGCTATGGCGTGGGCAAGAGGCCGGTAGCGGTGCTGGGGAACGGCGTTGACACCGGCGTCTTCAGCCCCGACGGAGCGAACACAGCGGGGAACACTGGCGGGACGTACGTCCTGGCCGCAGGCCGCCTGGCCCCAGGCAAGGGATTCGAGGATCTGATCGAGAGCATGGGGCAGGTAGCCCGCCGGTTTCCCAATGCCTGCCTGTCCATTGCCGGAGCAGGCCCTTTGGAGAAGCCGTTGAGGGCCCGCATAGAGCAGATGGGACTGGACCGCACCGTGCGCTTGCTGGGGCACGTGGGAAAGCGGGCCGAGATGGTCGCACTGTACCGTGGAGCAACGGCCTTCGCCCATGCGTCGCACCACGAAGGTCTGCCCACCGTGTTGTTGGAGGCCATGGCCTGCGAGAAGGGGATCGTATGCACGGCGGCCGGTGGGGCAGTGGACGCAGTCACAGATGGAGTCAACGGTCTCCTCGTCCCTCCCGGAGCACCCGCAGTGCTGGCCGAGGCGATTGGCCGGTTGCTGGACGACACCAGGTTGCGGACCCGGCTGGGAGCAGCCGCCAGGCGCACGGTGGAAGATCGCTACTCGTGGCAGGCCGTGGGCAGCAACTATGAGCGCGCCTACCAGGCACTCTTGCACGGGCGCGCTCCTGGTGAGTGTGAGTACGTCGAATTGGATTCCCATCTTCAGGGTGGCAGATACTCATGCATACGAGCCTGAAACAAGCGATCGTCCTCCAGAGCGACGATCGGTGGCTGGGATATATCGGGGTGGCCCTGGGCACGGCCCTCGCGCTCATCTTGCTCGCCATCGGCCTCTACCAGCCATTAGGCCTGGCCGTCACGATCCAGACAACCTCTCTGGGCTACCTGTTGCTCAAGGAGCGCCTGAGCATTCCATCTCTGGCCCAGCGCGAGGGAGTCCTGGCCGGGCCAACTCCCAGGTGGTCTGTATTTCTGACCGGACTGCTGCCCATCGTGGTCGCAGTAGTGGCGTGGCAGGTCATCTCGGTTTGTACGGGAGCGTTGCAGCGGCCACTGTGGGTGTTCCTGGTGTTGGCCGGCATCCCGGGCCTCATCCTGGCGCAGAAAACGCTCTTCCCGAAGACAGGGGACACAGAGATGTCTTTTGTCGTCCAGGTGCTGATACTGGTCGTCGCCATCGTACTGAGCAGTGTGACAGTTTTTCCGCACAATGGCGGCGATACGTGGGCACACCTGCACAACGCGCGGGTGATCCTGGAGAACCAGGGGGTTGACGGCATCCAGGATACCTATCGCGATTATCCCCTGTATCCAGCCCTGATCTCGATTCTGTCGGCGTCCACCGGCTGGGAGGCCGCCGAAGCAGCACGCCTGTTGAACGTCTTCATCGCCATCGTAAGTCTCCTGCTGTTGTATTCCCTGTCCAGGCAGTTCCACACGCCTCTTGAGAACCTGGCCCTGCTGCTGCTGCTGTTGGGCAGCAAATGGTTCATGCATTGGACGACGTTGGTAGTCTCCATGAACACCGCCATGTTGTTCTACTGCTTGCTGGTGGTCGTCCTTTTCCGGCGCCTGCACAAGAAAATGGACACCAAAGAGGCCATTGCCATGTTTCTGATCACAGGCATGATCCCCTTCTTTCACCCCGTCGGGTCCATGGCGACCATCTTCCTGCTGATCGGCTTTTGGGCCCTGGAGAGAACCCGCGTGCACGACGTGGTTGGCCGGCGCCCCCTGAGCCAGCGCTCTCTGATCGGGTTCGCGCTCCTGGTCTTCATCTTCACCCTGACCCAGTGGATGTACTATGGCGATTTCGTGTTCGATAGGACGGTAAAAGGCCTGGCCCATGCGATCTTCGCCGACAGTTCTTCGATCCAGTTGGCCTCCAGCCACAGGGACGTGCTCGTCTACACGCTGGACCAGTTGAACTTTTACGCTCTGCTCGGCCTGGCCGGACTGGAGATGATACGACAGATCTGGCGCAGAACGGACCGGCTGAACCTGTACGCCAGTTTGCTCGGCCTGGCGTTCGTGTTGTTTGGATACGCGACTCAGGCGATGAACCTGTTGGGCATCATGCCATACCGCTGGTTCCTGTTCGGGAATCTGCTCCTGGTCTTTCCGGCCTCTTCCGCCTTCGCCAACCTGTTCCAGCGCCGGTCCTATTGGGTGCGCATCGCCGCCGTGGGGATGATCGTGTTGTATTTCTTCACCGGATTGACCAACACCGAAGTCAATCGGGACCGCCCTCTGTACGGCAAAGAGATAACGCAGTTGTTCGAGCTGACTTCTTCGGAATACGCGGGACTGCTCACACTGCAGGAAGCCATGCAGCAACGGGACGTCAGAGTCAGGGTGGACTTTCGATTGTGGGATTACTTGAAGTACGTGCCCGGGAATGAACGCACCGGCTACTGGCACCAGATTCAACTGGACGGGTTCGACGGCATCTTTGCACTGCGTGCCGCCTACCTGGATCGCCTGTTCCTCGTCAACGGCTCTGCTGCTGAGTTGGACCTCCAACAACCCAATCTCTCCCAGTTCTACGATAGCGGCCGTATGCAGTTACTGGACCACGTGGATGAGTAGGAGATGGCACAATGGCACCGACATCCTTCACCGAGATGATCGTCTGGACCATGGCCGTAGTGTTTCTGATTGGGCCTGGATGGCTGCTGGCCGTGCGGCTATTTCCGGACGAACGTCCATGCTGGCAGATCGCCGTAGGGGGAGGGATCGGCACCGCCCTGCTGGGCTTGAGCGCACTGGTCTTGAGTTACCTGCCCGTGGGCCTCACGCGCCATTCGATCATCGTCGCCGTCGTCGTGCTGGATGGGCTCCTGGCGGTCTTGCTTGGCTGGGCCCCGGAGCGGATCTTGCAGCGAATGTCCCGGCTGGTTTCCACCCTCCAGCGGCGCAGGCAGTCTGGCTGGAAGGGCTACGTCTGGCCAGCCGTGGCGCTCGTTACCTTCCTGGTGTTCGTGCTCGCTACGCCGCCCTTGAGCCAGGGCTCGCAGGAGAGTTACACCGAGTTCTACATCGTGGACGGCCTTTCGGACGTGCCACCCTGGCGCCGCCTGCTCCCTGCCTCCGAGCCCGTCGGGCTGACGCTCGCCGTGGTCAGCCACGAAACAGCGCCCGAGTCGTTCCAGGTCCACCTCATCACAGAACGGGAGACCCAAATCATCCCCCTCGGCGTCCTGGAGCCTGGCGCCAACGTCAGGCAAGGCATTCGCATTCCGTCGCGCACCAGCGCTGAGCAGCGGTACACCCTGGCTCTGTACAAGGGGGACTCGAGCGTGGCCTATCGCACCCTGCACTTTTGGCTCCGCACGCCACCGGGCGAATTCGACGCTGGGAACGGCCCAACCCAATCCCTGACCCGCCATGGCCCGCGTTAGTGGTGGAGAGATGGTCATGCAAGTACAACGATCCTCTGCACCGGCGGCAGTAGGAGGCGGCGCAACCCGTACCGGCCGTTCCACGTGGATCGGCCTGGCGTACCTGGTGGCCCTGGCAGCAGCCGAGGTGCTCACCAACCTGGTCGAGCCTCGCCTCGGGCTGCTGATGCATGGTACGCTACTGGTCGCGCTATTTTTCCACACCGCCCTGACCTGGGAGCGCCCCGGCCACCGGTTGTTGCTCAGCCTGACCTTTGCCCCCCTCATCCGCTTGCTGAGCCTGTCCCTGCCCCTGGCCGGCTTCCCAATGATCTACTGGTACTTGATCGTCAGTGTGCCGCTATTCGTGGCCGCCGCCGTGGCCTTGCGCACCCTGGGGCTCTCCAGGATGGAGATCGGCCTCAACCTGAGAGCCTTCCCGCTCCAAATGCTGGTGGCCCTCACCGGCCTGAGCCTGGGCTACCTCGAATACCGCATCCTGCAACCTGCGCCGCTGGCCCACAGCCTGGCCTGGGAGGAGATATGGATACCGGGGCTAATCCTGCTGGTCTGTACGGGCTTCGCCGAGGAACTGATCTTCCGGGGCATGCTGCAGCAGACTGCCGTAGAGGTCCTGGGGCGTGGAGGGGGGATCGTCTACGTGGCCATCCTCTTCGCCGTGTTGCACGTGGGGTACGGTTCGCTGACCGACGTCCTGTTCGTGTTCGGCGTGGCCCTCTTCTTCGGCCTGGTCAAGTCTGTCACCGGCTCCATCCTGGGGGTCTCGCTCGCCCACGGGATGACCAACATTCTCCTGTTTCTGACGATCCCGCTCGGCCTGAACTACTTTGACCTGATCGCCCGCTACCTGTATGGGCGGTGAGGACGAGCAGCAAGAGGGGTTGCATAAACGTAAAAGGCCACGGAGCCAGGGCCCCGTAGCCTCCTCACGTATCCGCAGCCGGCCGTTATTTTAGAGCCTCGACAACCCTCACCGCGACGATCAGCACGAAGGCGATCAGAAGCGGCACGATACCGATCCGCAACGCCTGCCCCAGGGCGCGAGCGAAGCGCCCCCTGGAAGCGGTGGTCAATTCCTTCTGGACGAGCAGCACCAACAAGGTGACAATGCCTACCAGGGCCAGGGAACTGGCGATGGCAATCGTGGTGATCGTAGCCACAGTCGCTGTCGTAACCGTCGAAACCATGGTCCTTTCCTCCCCTAGAATTGCCATTCAGTATACTCCAGGATGGTCCTGGAAGGGTTTCATTTCCGTTACAACAGCGTTTCCATAAGGTTTTGACCACGAGCCTGGTCTGTGGTATACTTGGCCCTCACGTGAGGAGGCAGTATGCTGAGCGACAGAGCACGTGTAATCCTGTTCTGGTTCACTATCGGTATGATCGGACTGGTTGCCCTGGTAGCGATCATCACCATTCTGCGGGCGTGCAGCGGCGTGGTGTCCATTGCCCCTCGGGCGTCCATCCGCCCCGCTGAGGTCAGCCTGTGTCCCGGTGAGCAACAGCAGTTCACCGTCGAGGACGACGCCGAGGTCACGTGGGAGGCTGCAGGGGGCACGATCAGTCCGAGCGGCCTATTCACCGCGGGAGCCACTGCCAGTGACTATACCGTCGAGGCTTCCCGGCCCGGATCGCGCCTGGCAGCCGAGGCCATCGTCCACGTCGTTGCCTGCACCCCTACGGCCACGCCTATCCCATCCCCTACCCTCCTGCCCGCTCCGACCGCCACGCCGACGCTGGAACCTACTGCTCCCTTGCCGTCTGCCGATCCCCAGGGTGACCTGGAGGCCTATGAGAGCGGAAGCCGGATCGAAACGTCCTCTCCCGGCCTGGACATCCGCGCGGCCAGCATCGGCCCCGACATGCGGGTGGAACTCCAACCCACCACAGGGGTGCCGGCGCAACTGGCCGGCTGGGCTACCCCGGACGAGGTATTGCTGTGGGTCGCCCTGTACGAGCCGATCCCCAATCCGCCCAGCGTGTTCACCGACTGGCTGTTCGTGCTCGACCTGGACGGAAACGTCGCCACCGGCCGCCCGGCGGGCAGTGCCCGCATCAACCCAGACCTGGGGACCGAGGCTGCGGTCGGCGTGTCCTACAACCCGGCCAGTGGCCAGTTCGAGCCATACCTGTGGATATGGGACCCCGCGCAGCAGAATTGGGCGGAGAGACCCAACGTGGTGCGCTTTTACCTGGACGAGTCGCGCACCCTGATCGGGCTGGCGTTGCCACGGGAAACGCTGGTGCAAGACGTGACCCAGACCACCGGGGTAACGCTCGTACCGGAGGCAGTGAAAGGTCGAACGGCCGCGCTTTCGTACACCGGGGAACAGCCGGTGGTAGACTTTTACCCCAACCGGCCGGCGCAACCGTAGTTGACCCGTAGTGACGACTTCAGTCGTTCCCCCAACAACAAGAGCGGCTAAAATTGCGATACACCTCGTAGTGACGACTTCAGTCGTTCCCCCAGCAACAAGGGCGACTAAAATTGCGATACACCTCGTAGTGACGACTTCAGTCGTTCCCCCAACAACAAGAGCGACTAAAATTGCGATACACCTCGTAGTGACGACTTCAGTCGTTCCCCCAACAACAAGAGCGACTAAAGTCGCCACTACGAACCTGACTCAAGGCATGGTCAACACGTCTGCAATCTGCTCCACCATCCAGTCCAGTTCCTCTTTCTGCACGATCAGAGGTGGAGCCAGGCGGATGACGGTCTCGTGGGTCTCTTTGGCCAGCACGCCCCGCTCCTGCAGTGCTTCGCAGAAGCGGCGGGCTCCCCCCGCCTTGGGCTTGAGCACGATGCCGACGAAGAGCCCCTGGCCCCGGTAGAGGGCGACGTGTGGACTCTGGATCTGCCGGAGACGCGCGATCAGGTACTCCCCCAACTCCGCCGCGCGCTCGCAGAGGTGCTCATCCACGATGACCTTGAGCGCCTCCCGTGCTACGGCGCACGCCAGGGGGTTCCCCCCGAACGTCGAGCCGTGTTCGCCCGGCTGGAAGACGCCCAGCACTTCCCGCGACGACAGTACCGCCGAGACCGGGTACATGCCGCCCGAGAGGGCCTTACCGAGCATCACCATGTCCGGCCGTACCCCCTCGTGCTCGCAGGCCAGCATCTTGCCGGTGCGTCCCAACCCGGTCTGAATCTCGTCGGCGAGCATCAGCACGTGATGACGGGTGCAGATTCCCCGCGCGCGCCGGAGATAACCTTCCGGCGGCACCACGACGCCCCCCTCTCCTTGCACAGGCTCGACGATGAAGGCGACCGTGTTGGGCGTGATCGCCCGCTCCAACGCGGCCGCGTCGCCGTAGGGCACGATCTCGAAGCCAGGCGTGAACGGGCCGAAGCCGTCGCGATACAGTTCTTCCGTGGAGCAGGTGATGATGGCGATGGTGCGCCCATGGAAATTGCCTGCACAGGCGATGATCTCGGCCCGATCGTCTGGCACGCCCTTGACCATGTAGCCCCATTTGCGGGCCGTCTTGAAGGCCGTCTCGACCGCCTCCGAGCCCGAGTTCATCGGCAACATCATCTCGTAGCCGGTCAACTCGCATAACTCTTTCGCCAGCAACGGCAATTGGTCGTTGCGGAAGGCCCGCGAGGTCAACGCCAGCCTCTGCGCCTGCTCGATCATCACGCGCACGAGCCGGGGATGGCAGTGGCCCTGGTTGAGTGCCGAGTAGGCCGAGAGGCAGTCCATGTACTTGCGCCCCTCCACGTCCCAGACCCACACCCCCTCTCCCCGCGTGATGACGACGTCGAGGGGTCCATAGTTGTGAGCGTTGTACTGATCCTCGAGCGCGATGTAGTCCTGCGTGTTCAAATCTGTTCACCTCGTTATATTATGATGCACGTACAAACAGCTTGTCCATGTTACCACGATTCCAGGGATTGGTGAAATGGTAGATGAGTAGATGGAGGAAGCAACAGATGAGGGCATGACTACCACTCTGCTGACCGGTGTGGTATAATGCGGGCTGATGGCCGAGTTTGTCCACCTCCACGTGCACAGTCAGTACTCGCTCCTCGACGGACTCAGCAGTTGCCGGGAACTGGCCGAGCGCGCGGTCGAACTGGGGATGCCTGCGTTGGCCCTCACCGATCACGGCACGATGTATGGCGCCGTCCAGTTCTACAAGGCGTGCCGGGTGGCCGGGATCAAGCCGATCGTCGGCCTGGAGACATACATCGCCCGTCGCAGTCACCGGGAGCGAGGAGACGCACAGCAAGACCGCAAACCCCACCACCTGATACTGTTGGCGCAGAACGATGCCGGCTACCACAACCTGATGCGGCTGGCGACGATCGCCCAACTGGAGGGCTTTTACTACAAGCCACGCGTGGACAAAGAGACACTGGCGGAGCACGCCGATGGGCTGATCGCCCTCTCCGGCTGCGGTTCGTCCGAGGTCGCCCGCCTGATTCAGAATGGCCAACTCGACCAGGCCCGCCAGGCCATCGCCTGGTACCGCGAGGCCTTTCCGGGCCGCTACTACCTGGAAGTCCAGGAACACGACCTCCCCGAACTGACGCAGGTCAACCGCCACCTGTTCTCCCTGGCCCGCGAATTCGACCTGCCGTTGGCCGCCACCAACGACGTGCACTATGCCCGCCGTGAGCAGGCCAGCACCCACGACGTCCTGTTGTGCATCCAGACCGGCAAGACGGTCAACGAGCCGAACCGCATGCGCATGGACGGCGATAGTTTCTACCTCCGCAGTGCCGACGAAATGGCGGCCCTCTTTCCCGAGGCGCCCGAGGCACTGACGAACACGTGGCACATCGCGGAGATGTGCGAACTGGAACTGGAATTTGGCCACTACCACCTGCCCCCCTTTAAAGTGCCAGCAGGCTACGACGCGCAGAGTTATCTGCGCCACCTGTGCGAACAAGGGCTGCAGCGGCGATACGCCGACATTACTCCCACAATCCGCCAACGGCTCGACTACGAATTGGAGATCATCCACCGCATGGGTTTCGACTCCTATTTTCTCATCGTGTGGGACCTCTGCCGCTTCGCCCGGGAACAGGGCATCTGGTGGAACGTGCGCGGTTCGGGAGCCGGTTCCATCGTCGCCTACAGCCTGGGCATCACCAACCTGGAGCCGCTGCAACACGGGCTGATCTTCGAGCGCTTCCTCAACCTGGGCCGCGTGACGATGCCCGACATTGACCTGGACTTTCCCGACGACCAGCGGGACCAACTGATCCGCTACACCGTCACAAGATACGGCCAGGACCAGGTGGCGCAGATCATCACCTTTGGGACGATGGGGGCCAAGGCGGCCATCCGGGACGTAGGGCGGGCGCTGGACTACCCGCTGTCGGAGGTGGACCGCATCGCCCGCCTGGTGCCATCCGGCCCCAAAGTCACCCTGGACCAATCGTTGCAGGATGTAGCAGAGTTACGGGAGCAATACGAGGCGGAGGAGCACATTGGGCGGCTGATTGACGTGGCACGCGGCGTAGAGGGGAACATACGCCACGCCAGTACGCACGCCGCCGGCGTCATCATCTCCGACGTTCCACTGGTCGAGTACACGCCCCTGCACCGGCCGACGCGCGGCGGCGAGAGCGACGAGATCGGCGTCGTCACCCAGTACGCCATGGACGAACTGGCCGAA
>Ga0315284_10003477_pt1 | contig 22407 bp, 18 predicted proteins | sample YL17G09_16_MG_FD_203696 | JGI IMG/M metagenome (GOLD analysis project Ga0315284, IMG submission 203696) | Sediment microbial communities from Yellowstone Lake, YNP, Wyoming, USA - YL17G09_16 | ecosystem: Environmental > Aquatic > Freshwater > Lake > Sediment | place: USA: Wyoming | collected... | reverse complement strand
CATTCCCCGGAACATTTCCTTGAACAGGACTTCTGGACAATAACGATTTGGGGACGGTTAATATCCTGACATCCCTAGTCAGTGGTCATTGGACGGCAGCAAGGTCAGAGGCCGAACAGGGATTTGTCTGCCTTGCCATCCCTATCCGGGTGTAGAATCCTGCCAGTGCAGACCAGAGCTGTGATTTGGAGAGGCCGGGAAGATAACATAATCTCTCAAGTACGGGACGGGGCCAGACGAGCGGGCGCCTTGGCGCGGACCTCGATCGAATACGCGGCTCGTCCTTCCCATCTGCAGGAGATGACATGCGCAGCCTGGGCAGTGAAGCTCGTCGACGTCTCATTCTACTATCCCCAATTGGAATCATCGCGGTGGGGTACCTGACCGCGCGTTTCGCCGGGGGCGTTTTCGGCATCTGGGTCTGGATACCGATGGTTCGAACGCGGGTACCCCGTGGCCGTGCCGACCGTTCCCGCCGCTCGGCAATGGATTCCAGACCTGGAGAACGGTAATCTGGCCAACCATGAATGAACCAGGTTTTGTCAAAGTCAAATACTGACAGGACTTCTTGTATGCCAGGGCTCAAATCATGAGAAGCGATTTCCCATTATCTATTGGGCAGCATGATGAGTTGTATTTCAACGGCAGGATAGCGCTGCGGCGAGCCCTCTCAGCAGGATTTTTTCCTGAGCCGGGAATACCGTGCGGAGGTCCACCAAGGCCTGGTCATTCTCCAGTCGCACGATGATGGGGGGAGACTGCGAACGAAGATGTCGTTCTATGTCATTGGGGGAGCGCCGATTCGATTCGGACGCAATCAATACGGTGTCGAGGCTGCAGTCGGGGCAGGAACCGCCTCCGACCACGGAACTCCCTTCCATAAGCATGGCCCGTGATCCTTGGGAAAGCAGCGGCCGGAGCTTGCGCAGGAAGCGGCTGCTCCTGCGCGCAAGCTCACTCCGGGACATGGATAGCATATGCAGCACCGGAATTTCCTTTTCGGCTTGTCCCGTCCGGTAGCTGGTCAGGGTGGCTTCAAGCGCGCCGTAGATGAGCTTCTCGACCCGGAAGGTGCGCATGAGCGGATTCGTGCGGATCGGGTCGACCCACCGGCGCGCACCCGCAACGATGCCTGCCTGCGGACCGCCCATCAGTTTGTCGGCGCTGAAACAAACCAGGTCCACCCCGGCTGCCAAGTTTTCCTGGGCCCTTGGTTCATCCACAATGCCATAGGGTCGGAGGTCGACCAGACAGCCGCTGCCGATATCTTCGACCAGCGGCAGCTTGCAGCGGTGAGCCAGATCCACCAATTCCGCCAGCCCGGGTTTCTCGGTAAATCCCTTGATGCGGTAGTTGCTCGGATGGACGCGCAACACGAGAGCGGTATCCGGTCCGATGGCAGCCTCATAGTCCCTGATACGCGTCTTGTTGGTTGTGCCTACTTCGCGCAGCCGGGCCCGGCTGTGCGTCATGATGTCCGGGATGCGAAACGAACCTCCGATTTCGATCAACTCGCCGCGTGAAACCACCACTTCCTTACCCGCAGCCAGAGTGTCGAGAATCAAAAAGACCGCGGCAGCGTTATTGTTGACTACCACAGCTGCCTCGCAGCCGAGCACTTCCGTCAAAATCGACTCGATAAGCTGGTCGCGGTTGGAACGGGTTCCTGCCTTTAAATCATACTCGAGATTAGTGTATTGCGCCGAGACTGCCGATAAGCTCTTTTGGGCCTTGGCCGAAAGCGGGGCGCGACCCAGATTAGTATGCAAAATAACTCCGGTGGCATTGATGACCGTTGCCAGGGCAGGACGTAACCGTTGCTGAAGCCTTTCCTCGAGCTGCAGTTCGATGCTGGACAGGTCAACGGGGCTGTTCGCGACCCAGGCGCCGGCGCGGATGGCGGCTCTCATTTGCTGGAGTATTTGCCGGATTTCGGAGACGACAAAGCCGTGGCTGGTGCGCTTCACCCAACCGGTCGCGGCAGGGCGCAGCAGCAGCTGATCGACTGCCGGTATCCGGCGCAGCAACTCCTGACAGGCATCCTGGTTCTGAGCCATGGCGCCATTTCAGCACAGCCTCGCAGGGCTGTCAATCGTTACAAGGACTTACGCTCGTGTATGATGAGGATCTGAAACACCTGGAGGAATGGATCCGCCGCCTGAAGATCGAGTACGACATCTTCTTCATCGGCAACCGGAAGAAGCCACCCGATGATCTTCGGATGCGGATCGAGAAGCTGGTCAAGCGACTCTCCGAGGTCGGCGACATGAGTATTTCCCAGCGATTTCTTTATAATACGTTGATAGCCCGCTTTTACGTCCATCGGGATTTATGGCGGCGCACGCAGCAGGAACGCGAGTCTGCCGAAGGTACTGCCGGCGTGCCGGCGCCCACCAAACACACCAAACCCCCGGATCAGCCAGAAACATCGATGCCTCGAGACGTCCAGGTTTCGATCAGTGATCCTGAAGTAGAAGCGGGGAGTGTGCGTCGACTTTACGATGAGCTGCTTCGTATGAAGGGTGGTCACGCAAAGGAGTCGCCCGACATTTCCTACCGGCAGTTTGCCGCGTATGTTGCCAATCAGATGCGCGGCATAAAAACGAAACATCACTGCAACAGCGTTACTTTCCGCATCGCACTCGAGGACAAAACAATCAAGTTTATGGCGAAGGCCGACAACAGTTCGTCAAGCTGAGGCTTTCTGCTGCTGCGGCTGCATCTCCAGTCTTACGACATTTTCCGCCTGGGGGCCTCGGGGCCCCATCTTGATGTCTAATTCTACGGGTTCACCCTCCCGCAGGGTTCTGTATCCCGTCTCATGAATCGCGCTGTAGTGGACGAAGACATCGGCTCCGGATTGCTGTGAGATGAAGCCATAGCCTTTCGTATTATTGAACCATTTTACGGTGCCGGTGATTCTGGCCATTCTATTCCCTCCTAACGCCGCAAGCGCAGACATTGGAAGCGGATTGATCCGCCGCCTGCCGGACATTAGAGCTCTTAATGTGCAATTTCCAATGCAAACTGAGACTATTAGAGAGCATTCATTATTGTCAAGGGGAAAAATGTACTTTTATTCCCACCGGCGGATCGTATACTATCCGCTGCGATTGGGAGAGCTATTCCACATTTGGCAGGCTGTTGGCGAAGACAAATGCCGGAACTGCGCAGGTGCCAGATCCAGGAAATACTACGGACACCGGATCCAAAGCAGTCGGCAGACTTGCGTGACGTGTCATTCCTCAAATATCAACATGGGATCTACATGAACCGGGAATAAAGAAAAACGAGATTTTTATTAACGATTTTTAATTATGGAGGCTACCTTGATTTCGATCCGACGTGCTTTGGTGAGCGTCTCCGACAAGACGGGACTTGCAGAACTGGCTCGCTATCTTAGCGACAATGGCGTTGAGATTCTCTCGACCGGGGGAACCGCAAAATACCTGCGCGGCACGGGAATTCCCGTGGTTGAGGTATCCGACTACACCGGTTTTCCGGAAATCCTCGATGGCCGGGTGAAAACCCTGCACCCTAAAATCCATGGCGGGCTGCTTGCAATCCGGAGCTGCGCTTCCCATCAGGCGCAGATGCAGACACATGGTATCCAGCCGATTGACATGGTCGTGGTGAACCTGTATCCCTTCCGCGAGGCAGCAGCCAAGGAGGGGTCGACCTTTCCGGAGGTCGTGGAGCAGATTGACATCGGCGGGCCAAGCATGATCCGATCCGCGGCGAAGAACAGCGATTCCGTTGCGGTCGTCACGGATCCGGGAGACTATGAGTGGATCGTGCAAGAGCTTCAGGCCAATAACTGCGGCCTCGGCGCCGCAACCAGATTTATCCTGGCCCAGAAGGCCTTTGCCCATACCGCATCGTATGACGGGGCAATTGCGGCCTATTTCTCAGAGCGGGTCTGGTCACCCAAAGGACCGGCCAAGACCGAACAGGGCTTGCATCGCCTTGAAATCCTTTCGTTGGAGAAGGTCAAGGATCTTCGCTACGGAGAGAATCCGCATCAACGAGCTGCGCTCTATGGCCGGATATCCTACCCCCGAGTCGGGGTGGCGGGCGCCGATGTTCTCCACGGTAAAGAGCTGAGCTACAACAACTTGCTCGACTCCGATGCTGCCTGGAACCTGGTCTGCGAGTTCGATCAGACCGCAGCCGCGATCATCAAGCACACGAATCCCTGCGGGGTGGCCCAGGCGGACACGTTGTGCCAGGCATATGTCTTGGCCCGCGAGTGCGATCCCGTCTCCGCCTTCGGCTCGGTCATCGCCTTCAACCGTAATCTCGATGAAGATACCGCCACGGAGATTGCAAGCACTTTCGTGGAAGTCGTGCTTGCCCCGGATTTCTCCGAGAAGGCGCTGGAGATACTGAAGACGAAGAAGAATCTCCGCCTCCTGCGCATGTCACTGAAGACCGGATCGGCGTTGGAGCACCGGGAAATCAGCGGCGGATTCCTGGTCCAGGATCGCGATCTCTATCATCTCAATCCCAGCCAGCTGAAGGTTGTCACCAAGAGCGCCCCGACGGGTAAGGAGCTTGAAGCCCTCATGTTCGGCTGGCGTGTGGTGAAGCACGTCAAGTCCAATGCCATCGTGCTTTGCGACACCGTCCGGACCCTCGGCGTAGGCGCCGGCCAGATGAACCGCGTGGATTCGGTAAGGCTGGCAACCCAGCGCGCGCTGCTGTCGCTGCAGGGCTGCGTTATGGCCTCGGATGCATTCTTCCCGTTCCCGGATGGCATCGTTACCGCCGCGGGATTCGGAGTAAGGGCGGTCATTCAGCCGGGAGGATCGCTGAAAGACGCTGAGGCGATTGAAGCCGCGGATGCGCATGAAATGGCCATGGTGTTTACCGGCATCCGCCATTTCCGTCATTGATCGAATCGACATCTAGCCGGAGAAATCCAGATGCTCATGGTACTGGATGTGGGAAATTCCAATACGGTCCTGGGTGTGTACCGGCAGGACGAATTGCTCCACCATTGGCGGTTGGTCACAGAACGCGACCGGACTGCGGACGAGTGGGGCGTGCTCCTCCGTACGCTTTTCAGCCTGGGCGAAATATCTACCGGGGCGGTTGCCGCCATCGTGATCTCCTCGGTCGTGCCGCCGGCGGCGCCTGCACTCGAGGAAATGGCGCTCCGGTATTTTGGCATCCAGCCGCTCTTCATCGATCCCACCATGGACATCGGCATGCCCGTGCGCTATCACCCTCCTGAAGACGTGGGCGCCGACCGGGTGGTCAATGCGGTGGCGGCCTACGAACAATTCGGCGGGCCCGCGATTGTAGTGGATTTCGGTACCGCCACCACCTTCGACGCAATCTCTGATCAGGGCGAGTACCTGGGCGGCGTTATCGCTCCCGGCATCGGAATCTCGGCGGAGGCGCTCTTTCTCCGGGCCGCAAGACTGCCGCGGGTCGAAGTGCGGCGGCCGCGCAAAGTCATCGGGGATTCGACCGTGGCCAGCATCCAGTCGGGCCTGTACTGGGGCTACGCCGGGCTCGTGGATGGAATATTGCGGCGCATGAAAGAAGAGCTCGAGGGAGCTCACGTGGTTTCAACAGGCGGCCTTGCTGAGTTGATTTCCCCCGCTTGCGAGGAGATTGACTCGGTAGAAAAAAACCTCACGCTGGAGGGGATGCGTCTGATCTACCATCGCATAAAGAAGTGACCTCGGCTGAAAGGAGAAGGCAGAAGACAGAAGTCAGAAGACAGAAGATGAATTGGGAAGATGGATGTTCCCCCTGAGATGAAGAGAACGGATCTGAAAGAACTCATCGTCCGGATTGGTTGCCCATTTCTATAATGCGGCAACAAATCTACCGGCCAATCCCTTCTGACTTCTGTCTTCTGACTTCTGTCTTCTAACTTCTGTCTTCTAACTTCTTCCGTGAAATGTCACCCGCGGCTGAACAATGAATTACTACAACTACTTCACCGAAATTGAGGAGCACTTCGTCCGACGCCGGGGCAAGCACCTCTTCGTCTCGCCCATGGATTGGAGCCTCATGGCTACCTGGCGCGACTCCGGCGTCCCCCTTCATGTCGCCTTACGCGGCATCGATCGAGCCATGGACACTTTTCTGGGCAAAATGACCCACGCCGAATCAAGGGTAGGCTCGCTCTTTTACTGTCACTCCGCGGTGATGGAAGAGTATGCGCGCCACTTGGAATCACACCTGGGAGAAGAACCGGCTTCAGCCGCCGAAACCGCCTCCGCGGCGCCGGCATCCGCTGAGGAACAGGACAGGCCTGACAAAACCGCCGTCTTGGCATTCCTGAATGCAAGAATTCTGGAAATAAAATCGGTGTCCGGGAAACTATCTTCATTGGAGAGCGCGCCGGAAGGCGTTTTGCGGCTCGTGCCGCGGCTCGAAGAAATCATGCGCGACCTCGAAACGGACAAGCAGGTGGATTTTGAGGCGCTGGATCGGGACCTGGCCATTCTCGATGTTACTCTAGTCGGCGAATTGCGCGTGATGGTGGCAGCCGAGCAGATTGAAGTGTGGGAGCAGGAGGCCAAGAAGGAATTGAAGATTTACCGCAAGAAACTATCCAAGGATACCTACGAGAAGATCCTGGAGAATTTCATGCGTACCAAGATCCATCGGCGTTTTGACGTGGGCGAACTCAGTCTCTTTCACATGTAGGCGAATCCAACCCTGGGTATGCAACCTCGTACTCCTCATGCCGCCACCGGCACAACCTTTGAAATCGACATTGAGAAGCTCGTCTATGGAGGGGATGGATTGGGGCGCCATGAAGGCAAGGTGGTATTCGTCCCCTTCACTGCCCCGGGAGATCGCGTCGAGGTCCGGCCCATCGAACGCAAGAGGGGCTTTGTCCGGGCCGTTGTCACCAGGATCTTGAAGGCGAGTCCGGAACGGAATGCTCCGCCTTGCCCCCATTTCGGCCGGTGCGGCGGCTGTCAGTGGCAGCATCTGGATTATGCCCTCCAGGTCGAAACCAAGCGCCGAATCCTGGAGGAAGGTTTTCATCACCGTTTCCCGGAAACCAAAAACCTCCAGATCACCATGGCGGCCTGCCCAAAACCCTACGGCTACCGTTCGCGCGGGCGCGTGCAAATGCGGGGAACCGGAGCACAAACAGCTGTGGGATTCTTTCGCTACCGATCGCACGAAGTCGAAGACGTGAGTTCCTGTCCGCTGTTCCAGGCATCACTCAATGAGGCCCTGGCGAGCGTGCGCGCTGGACGACGCGAGGGGCGTTTTGGCCCGGGAGAAAATGAGCTGGAAATCGCCGGCGCGGAGAACGGAGGTTGGGTTTGTGCGGAAGCCGAGCCGGGGCCTTCTGCCGGGGTAGATCCTCTCGAAGAAGTGCTGTTGCGGGATGTAGGGGGATTTGTGTATGCCGTGGCCGCCTCTGTGTTTTTTCAGGCTAATGATTTCATGCTCGGTGAATTGACTTCAGCGGTGCTGAAGATGGCCGTGGGCGGAATTTCCGCCCTCGACCTGTATTCGGGGGTGGGCTTTTTCTCTCTCCCGCTGGCCCGGCGCTATCGAGATGTGACCGCCGTGGAATCCCATCCCGGCGCCCACCAGCTATGTATCAGGAATATTGCGCATGCACATCTGGAAAACGTCCGGGCCGTGTGCGCGGATGTACATGATTGGATGAGGGCGGTTGGATCCATGGCGGCGCCGGCGTTGGATTTTATTCTGCTGGATCCTCCTCGCAGCGGAGCCGGGCCGGAGGTAATGAAATGCATTACGGAGTGGGCTCCGGAGGGCATCCTGTGTGTTTCCTGTGATCCACAGACCTTGATCAGAGACCTGGCAATGTTGCCCGCGCGCGATTATCGAATCGATGCGATCGAAGGCCTCGACCTGTTCCCTCAAACCTACCACTTCGAAACCGTGGTACACCTGAAACGCCGCTAGCCGAGATACTGTTCGCCTAAGCACAATCGGAACTCGGCGTCGGAATCGCTATCGGAATCGGGATCGTAACAAACGGCCTGACTCATTAGGCAATAGAAGCGTTTGTCCGCAATGAGATATCACGAAAGCGACTTCGATACCGATTCCGACCCCGATTCCGATCATCAAAGCGATCCGAGAAGTCTCCTTACGTGAACGGCATTGCCGCTGGCCGCGATTCTTCAGAAGCCTTCGTGTCGAAAATGAGACGGCAAGGCAATAGCCCAACGCCGTCTCCCATGCACCGGGAGTGAACCCGGGTGCATGAAAATGAATGACCGGGGTGTGCCAATATGCGGGCTAAAGCCCGCGGGCACTGGACAGCAGATACTACTGTGGTCTTTCGCAACCCATAATTCCCTATCCAGTGCCGGTGGGCTTCAGCCCGCCCTGCCCTGAGTAATTTTCGGAGCATAGGTTGCAGAGAGAAAATAGAGGCAAGAGATGCCCTTTTCGCGTTCATAAACAATCCGGGTTGGGAGCACGACCGGGCGCACTGCAATCGGCATGCCCGCGCGCAACGCCGCGGCGAGAAATGCGGGCTATTGGATTTCCAACATGAGTTGACAGCCATGCATGGTCGCTGGGGGGAAGTTCCGTTCGCGTCATTGGCCGCATCGCTTGCCGCCGGCATCGCAGCCTCCGCCTTGCTGGTTCAGTACTGGTTTTTATTGCTGGCACTGGCCGCAGGCGCTCTGATCTGTGCGGCCGGCCTGGCTCTTCACCACAACCGATTAAACGTATGCCTGAGCCTGTGCCTGTGTGCGCTGGCGCTGGATGGCTTCCTGTTTGGCCTGGCGGAAAGGGATGGGTATGGCAGAGAGGAGATCCGCGCCCTGTTAGCCTCTGGCTCCTTCCCTCTGGGTGAGCAGGTCCTGCTCGACGGCTGCGTCCTGGAAGACAGTTCGCAGCGCGGTCCGGACATAGTTACGACCGTGGAACTCCGCGGATTTCGACGAAAAGACACTTGGACCAGCTGCAGAGGTACGATGCAGTTCAGGTTTGCGGTGCCCGCGGACACCGAAATCCCGGGCGTATCTCTGAAATACGGCGACCGGCTGCGAGCTTGGGCTGAGTGCGACGTGCCCCATAATTTTCAGAATCCTGGCTCATCCGATCGTGTTGGCCTTCTCGCCCGCCGTGGGATTTACCTGTTGGCAAGGGCAAGGTCGCCCAGGCTTATCGAAGTGCTGCCCCAGGATTTCGGTGCGCCCTGGAACCGGGCAGTCGCATCGGTCCGGCGCTCCCTCCATGACCGGCTCCGGAGACTGGGCCAGGAGGGAGATCCGCAAGCAGCAGCCGTCCTGTCCAGCATAGTTCTCGGAGATTACCTGGAGCTGTCCAAGGAAACGCGCGCCGAGTTCCAGAATGCGGGAACTTACCATGTCCTGGTGGTCTCCGGCCTGCACGTGAGCACGATCGCCTGGATCCTGATCCATCTGCTCCGTTTCTTGCGCGTGCCTCCGTCCGCCGCCCGGCTGCTGGCTGCCCTAGGAATCCTGTTTTTTACATGTCTGGTGGGATTCCAGGCAAGCATCACCCGCGCGCTCTGGATGTTCATCCTGTATTTGGTGGGCCAAAGCCTGTTTCGCAAGGCTTCCCCTGCCAACATTGTCCTCGCCTGCGCCTTTCTGCTGTTGAGCGCCCATCCCAGCTGGCTGTGGGATGCCGGATTTCAGCTTTCCTTTTTATCGGTCACCGCCATTGTGCTGACGGCGCTGCCGGCGATCGAGCAGTTGTTGCGCCCGCTTCTGGATCCCCTGCGCCACGCGGGCGATCCTGAGAGGCTGTCGCTGCAAATGGGAATGCCCCATAAGGTGGGACGCAGGCTGCGATTTCGCGCAGAGATTTTCTCTGAGGCATGCGCGGATAGATTGCATCCGGCCATGGAGTGGATCGTGCCGGCCACTTGCCGAATCATAGCCGGCCTGGGATTCATGATCGGGAGCATGGTGCTGATTTCGCTTTCGGTGCAAATGTGGCTCGATCCTGTCCTTGCCTTTTATTTCAACCGGTTGAGCTGGGTGGCTCCGGTTGCGAATCTGGTGGTGGTTCCTCTCTCATCCGTGGTCCTTGCAGCGGGCATGGCTGCGGAAGCCCTGGTGAGCCTGATCCCCTCGGCGTGGCCGTCATTTCGTATTGCAGGCTTATCCTGCTCGCTGCTGTTGAGCGTCAACCGTTGGTTTTCCGCTCTCCCTGGAGCCTGGCAGCGCTGCCCCACACCTCCCGGCCTCTGGGTCATCGCGGGATTGTTGATCGTCTTTTTTTGGTGCTTCCTTCGGTGGCGCCGCTTGTGGATCCCATGCGCATTGATCGGGTTGGAGATTGCCGCCTTGTCATTGGCTGAGTCGAGGATTCTGCCGCAAAACGTTGCTGCCCTGGTGCCGGAAGCGTGCGCATCCTTGCGCGCAGGTAAACAACAAATGCTCCGGCTGTCGTTTCTTGACGTGGGGCAAGGGGATGCCATGGTCGTCCAATTCCCAGATGAGCGAGTCTGGGTTATTGATGCGGGCGGCCTCCGTGTCGACGCCTCCAGACCCGAAGATGCCGGTCCATTCGATATCGGTGAAGCAGTGGTAGGCCGGTTCCTCTGGTCGCGTTGGATTGTTGCCCTCGACCGCGCCGTCGTGACTCATCCTCACCTGGACCACGCTGGAGGCATGCCGGTATTGCTGCAGAACTTCCCGACAGGCCGATTGGATTACGGAGATGCCGGACCTGAACCGGTCCAGCTTCACCTCCTGGAAACGGCCCGCAAGGCGCGCGTGCCCTGCCACGCAGCCGTAAAGGATGAAGTGTATAACGTGGCGGGGGTCACGGTACGCACCTTGCATCCCCCGGCGGGCAAGCCTGCGCGCTCATTGAATGACGGGTCCGTGGTTATGCGCCTGGAGTATGGCAATTTTTCCGCGCTGTTGACCGGGGATCTCGAGGGAACCGGCGAAGCGGATGTGCTTTCGAGCCCTGAATCCATTCGGAGCCAGCTGCTCAAGGTTGCACACCACGGCAGTCGCAACGCCACACTCGACCGCTTTCTCGAGCGTGTTCAACCTCGCTGGGCGGTAATCTCGGCGGGCCGGAAAAATCCATTCCAGAATCCCTCTCCAGAGACGCTGCTTCGTCTTCTGCGCCGTGGTGCAAGGTTGCTCCTCACCATGGACCAGGGCGCCATATTCTTCGAGACTGATGGCACCAGCTATTGGCTGAGCAGTTACAGGCTTGGCATTCTGGACCAAGGAGTCCTTGGAAAGGGGCGCTCACCCTAGCTGGTTAACTGTCGCGAAACTCCCTAACCCTCCGTCCTGGACTTGGACTTCGACCTGGACGTGGACTTGGACGTGGACATTCACAGATAAAGGGCGATCTGGTAAATGTTATGGCTGGAAAGTTTACCTCGGACAAGACCGTCCACGTCCACGTCGAGGTCCAAGTCCAGGTCCAAGCTGCTCACTCGGTCATTCGGTGTAACCAGCGAATTTCGCGACAGAAACTAGACGGCAGGGATGATCCAGGGAAGCATGTCTTTTGGGGGCACGGTAGCGGGTCTCAGGGGGATTGAGTTCTGTTGACGCGCCAAAAGCGATTGGAACAGGCGTTCGGCCTCGGCAGTCTCCGCGGAAGTGCTCGCCAGCAGCATGGCTTCTTCCATGGACTTCCTCGCCGATTCAAGATCTTCCATTCCCAAATAGGCGTAGGCCAATGTGCAGGACACCTGAAAAGCCTCCTCGGGGCGAACATCTTCAAGCCGGCTGATGTGCTCGACAACCCGTGAGTACTGCCGATCGCGCAGATACAGAGATGCCAGTTTCAAGCTCGCCTGTCGATTTTCAGGTTGGAGCTGGAGCGCCCTTTCCGCCAGGCCGATCAATACCGAATTCGCCACATGCGTTTCCCCGAGAAGCCCTGCGTAATTCAGATAAGTCCGGGCATTCGTCATCCCCTTTTCCACGGCTCGTCCTAAATGGTAGCGAGCTTCCTCGCGGTTTTCCGCCAGCCAGCAGACGTAGCCGAGGGACTCCTCCACTTCCCAGCTATCGGGGTATGCCAGGCTCAGCCGTTCAAGGCTCAGCCGTGCATGATTCCCCTTGTTGACGCCCAGAGACAGATAGGCAAACGCCACGGCCAATTCAAGATCAGTCGCGGGAGTGACCTTGATATCGCCCTGGGAATGTTCGAGCTGGACGGGCAAAAACAGGCTTTTGAATTCTCCTTTGCGCAGGTAGTCATCGAAATCCTCTTGCACCTGCACCAGGGTCTTGCCATAGGCCTCGGCAAAAAGCTCCTCGGGACCGGCAGCGGCCGGCAGGCAATTCAGGAAGTTCTCGAAGCGAGGCCGGTACGGCTCCTCGAAATACAGCATGTGAGCCAGCGCCCAGCTCTCTGCATAAAAAACCTCTGCCTTATTTGGGTCGCCATAGATAGGCGAGGAGCGGTCCACTCCCATCAGTACGGCAAGGTCCAGCAGCGGCTGCTTCTTCAACACACGGGAACGCCTGGCATTCACGGCTCCGACTTCGGCCGTGCCGCCGAGAATCCGCAGCGTCGAATACACCTCCGCAAGGCCCTCCTGCCACCAGAGGGGCGCGCGCTGTCCCGCCTGCTTCATCAGAACGTGCACATACTCATGGATCGCTACCGGATAATACTCGGAAGAGGCGTCTTTCAGCACGATATAGTCTCGATTGGGCGCACCAACATGGAATCCGGCCGACCATTCACTCGGGCGCAAGGAATCGAATTCCGTTTCGGAATTGAAGCCGATTATGCATACAGGGGATGCAGGAATCGATGCGGATCCCATGCTGGTGACAAAAAAACTCCGTGCTTGTTCCAGATGAAGGATCAGGCTGCGGCCATCGTTCTCTCCGGCCGAGGCAAGCAGTTGGAAGTGCGCGGATTCCAGCTTAAGCCAGCGTGGTGAGGCGAAGAGCGCCTTGGGCAACATCGCTGAACAGGTCAAAGAGAGCAGGAGCACGCACAAAAAGACGGGCGGGCGCATATGCCGCTGTCGGCGGCAACGCCGGATTAGCAAAGCGGTAACGGCGGATGCGGCATCAAGCATGAAACAAGCCCCTGCTTTCCCAGGCCACGGCACCAGTCATTTAGGTTGATAGGTGCCATTTTGGCTATTTCCTGAGGAATTTCGGTGACCGCGATCACACACTTGTGAGTCTTGGCGGTCAAAGTGGGAGCCGAATGCCGCCCGGCGCAGGATGATTCGATTCCCGGCCCCTGCCGGCGGCCTGGGCCTGGTTTATGGATTTAGGAAATTTGAAGTTTTATTCGATGAGTGAAGAGAAAGTCCGTGAGAAGCACGGAAGCATAGTCTTGAGATAGTCTCGGCGACCGGGATCTGCATACGAGGATTCAGATCCGTGGGGAATTTCAGTGGCATGACGGCGAGTGACGGATGAAATCATGGTCATTCACCACTCGCCGTGCGCGGTGCGCCTAGGCTTTGTAGGAGAGAACAGAGTGCATGTATTGAGCGCGCTCGAAGGCTGAGGGATCGGCGCAGCTTCTCTGGCTCATGCTGCCCTGGAGCTGGCTCACAGATTCATACTCGTGCTTTTTCATCCACTCGACCATGCCCTTCTCGATTTCCCGAATGTGTCCGATGCCGTGCTGCAACAGCACCGAGCACAACTGGGCGACGTTCGCACCCGCAAGCAGGACCTTCAAAACATCCTCGGAGCTGTGGATTCCGCTCGTGGCCGCGAGATTGGCTTTGATCCGGCCATACAGAATGGCAATCCAGCGCAGCGGCAATCGGAGGGCCTGGGGCGTGCTCAACAGCACATTGGGACGGATTTCGAGGGTTTCCAGATCCATATCCGGCTGATAGAACCGATTGAAGAGAACCAGGGCATTGGCGCCCGCATCATCGAAGCGTCTGGCCATGCTGGCCATGCTGCTGAAAAACGGGCTCAGCTTGAGAGCCACGGGGATGTTAACGACATACTTGACCGCCCTGAGAATGTCGACATAGGTCTGTTCAATCGCAGCCGATGATTGAGCCGGATCCGCGGGAATGAAATAGATATTGAGCTCGATTGCATCGGCGCCGGCCTCTTCGATCTTTTTGGCATAATCGACCCAACCGCCGATCGACATTCCGTTAAGGCTGGCGATGATCGGAATCCCAACTGCCTTTTTCGCTTTCCTGATCTTCTCGAGATAGCCCTCCGGGCCCACGCGGTACTCCTCTGGAGCGGGCAGGTAACTCAAGGCTTCCGCAAAGCTCTCGGTTCCATGCTTCAGGTGGAGCTCGAGCGCTTCCTGCTCCCGTGCCAGCTGCTCTTCGAACAAGGAATAGAGAACAACCGCCGCGGCGCCGGCATCTTCCATCCTCTTGATATTATCGAGGTTGTCAGAAAGAGGCGAAGCGGAAGGCACGAGCGGAGTCCGCAGTTTCATTCCCAGATAACGAGTGCTCAGATCCATATTCTCTCCTTTACCTGCTTAACATTGCATCATCATATAAATTGTCGTCTCTCACCCCCAGGTCACGACCATGGCATTATACATTTTTGGCGCAGTACGGGAAGCCGAAAAGCAGCCATTTGCCACCGTGTCCAAAATGGACCGGGTGCACCGCAAAACAGACGATGGAGGTGAACCTTTCGCCTTGGGATTGCATCTTTATGTACGGCACTGGATTTCCCGCTCGTGAAAGAGTAGAGTGGAGCCATAAGCCTTGCGAGGGTATGCATATGAGACGTCTAAGAACCATTCTGGTCTGCTTCCTTATGTCGATGTTGGCTGCAGCCGTAGCTTGGCCGCAATCGTCACAGGAGGTGCTCCAAAAGCCGGCACCGGATCCTGATCTTGTGGTCCCTGCCGGAACCCTGCTGCCGGCGGTTCTTAATTCCTACCTGAACACAAAAAACACCCAGGTGGGCGATATCTTTTATGCCGATACCACATACCCCATCTATATCCAGCAGCGGCTGATTATCCCCCGTGGATCCATCATCAAGGGCACGGTTACGGAAGTCTCTAAGCCTGGCGCCATCAAGGGTAAGGGAAGGATTGCCGTCAGGTTCGATACCATCCTCCTGCCGAACGGTGTCGAGCGCGCTCTGGTGGCAAATTTTCACGGCATACACGGTCCGGGCTCGGAAAAGATCGATCGTAAGACGGAAACGGTCGAACAAGGGGGAAGCAGCAACAAAGGCCAGGAATTGGGCAGAGTAGTCGGCACCGCGGGCGAGGGAGCCATCATTGGGTCGGTGGCATCAGGCAGTGGCTCCGGCGCAGGCATCGGTGCGGGAGCGGGCGCTGCTGCCGGTTTGGCTATCGTTCTCCTCAGCCGCGACCGCAATCTGATTCTGGAACCTGGAGTGCAGCTTGATCTGGAGCTCAGGCAACCCCTGCGCTTTGCATACGGCGAGGTGATGTTCACTCAGGCCGAGATCGACAAGGCTATTCGGACTCCAGTGACGCGAGCCAAACCAAAAAGCAATTCGAGCAGAGGCTTTCCGGGAATCTTTTTTCCGCGCATCTGGCGGTAACGCCATAGGCCTCACTGCCCATCCCGATCATCTGAATCACAGGTTACCCACGCAATTCCTTGACAATGTGACGCCAGCTGGGATATTCATGCCCGATCGTGGAACCAGCTATGGGCAAGATGTTTCGCAGCGCGGACATACGTATCCTCTATAGGCGCGAATTGCGTTCGGCGTTGCGCGAACGCAACATCGTCGTGAACGGCATTCTCCTGCCTATCCTGCTCTACCCGATCATGCTCTGGCTGATCTATACGGGTATTACGTTCGTCGGCGGGCAGACTCAGGGATTTGCATCACGCGTAATGCTGCAAGGCCTGCCTCAGAATCACGCGCAGCTGCGGAAGGACCTCGAAAGGGATATCCGGATTGAGTTGAAAAACTCCCCAAATCCGGTTGCCGATATTCGCGCCGGCACGCTTGACGTGTTGGCTGAATTCCAGCCCCCCGATGAGGGCGCCGCTTCCCAGGGAGACAATTTCCGGGTCCGGTTGACCTACGACAATTCCAAGGACCGGAGCGGAATTGCCCGCAGCCGCTTCACCGAGATCCTGTCGCGCTACCGGGATCGATATTTCGAACGCAGGGCCGGCACACTCGGCATCTCACCCGCACAACTGCAGCAATTCTGGATCGAATCCAAAAACATCGCGACGAGCCGCCAAATGGGACAGTTCATCCTGGGCCTCATGCTGCCGCTGTTCTTGATCATCATGGTGGCCATCGGATGCATGTTTCCTGCTATTGACAGCACCGCCGGGGAGCGGGAAAAGTCAACGTGGGAAACATCCATGACGCTTGCGACCGCGCGGGTGAACATCATCGTGGCCAAGTATTTGTATGTCACCACCATGGCCGCGCTGGCCGGCATCCTTAACCTGACGGCGATGCTGCTGTCAATGAAATCGATCCTTTCACCCATCCTGGGGGGACGAACCGAGGATCTGACGTTTCAGATCCCGCTTTTTTCTATACCTCTCATCCTGCTGCTGACGATCCTGCTGGCTGCATTTGTGGCAGCGGGCATGATGATCTTCGCCTCTTTCGCCCGGACCTTCCGGGAGGGCCAGGCCATGGTGTCCCCCTTCTATATAGCAGTTTTTGTGCCGGTGCTCTTCCTGCAGGCGCCAGGGATCAAGTTCACGACGGGATTGGCGCTAATCCCCATTATCAATGTTGCCATGGTTTTTCGCGAAGCCATCGCCGGAACCTTCCACTGGCATCTCATCGGGATCACGCTCGTGGTCGAAGTGTTGTGCGTCGCGCTGGCCTTATGGCTCGCAGCCGCCATCCTGCGCTATGAGGACTTCCTCATGGGCAGCTACGGGGGCAACTTCGCGAAGTTTTTGAAAGAACGATTGCTCGGTAGGCGGAACCGGGGGAGGTGATATTCCATGGATCCTGTGGTCGTGCGAGGATTGGCGAAAACGTTCTACGACGAAGCGCGGGGCGAGGTGAAGGCCGTCCAGGACGTTAGCTTCGAGTGTCACGCCGGCGAAATTTTCGGCCTCCTCGGGGCCAACGGCGCCGGCAAAACCACAACGCTGCGCATGCTCTCGACGATCCTGGCGCCCACGGGCGGGAGCGCCATGATCCTGGGCCATGACATTGCCGCCGATCCCACGGCCGTGCGGAAGTGCCTCGGCTTTTTTTCGGCATCCACGGCACTCTATCCGCGCCTGACGGCCCGGGAGACGATCGAGTTCTTCGCCCGCATCAACCAATACGCCGGAGATGTGAAGCAGCGTGTCGATTACCTGGTCGAGCGCTTCGGCATCTCGAAATACGCCTCAGCCCGTGTGGACAAGCTTTCCACGGGCATGAAGCAGAAGGTCTCTATCGCGCGCACCGTTGCGCATGATCCGCCGCTCCTGATTTTTGATGAGCCCACGGTCGGCCTCGACGTGCTCAATGCGCTCGAGATGCACGAGGTAATCAAGGAATTCCGCGCGCATGGCAAGACGATTCTTTTTTCAACACACATCATGAGTGAAGCGGAGAAGCTCTGCGATCGCATTGCGATCATTCACGCCGGCCGCATCCTCGCCTGCGATAATCTGGAAGGGCTGCGCCGGGCCACGGGAGCGCGTTACCTGGAAGACATCTTCATCCACTACGCGAGAGGTTAGGGATGAACTGGCAAACCGTCCGCGTGCTATTCAGCCATGAATTGCGCATGCTGCTGCGCGACCGGCGCACTATTTTCGTAGCCGTCCTGTTGCCCCTGGTCCTCTATCCCGTCATATTTTTTGCGACCAAATCCACGACTGAGCGGCGCGAGAAAAACCTGGCGGCAACGGTTTACAAGTACGCCGTGACCGGCGCCCAGGCGGAGCAGGTGCGCGAATGGATCCGCCGTGGCGCGGAATCACTGGCACGGGCGGCTCCCGCCCCAAAAAGCGGGAGCGAAAATCTCGCGGATTTCAAGTTCCGGGAAATCACCATCCCGGACCCGGCTGCGGGCCTCAAAGCCGGGGACCTTCATTTTTATCTTGAAGGACTGGGCGGATCGGAAGCCGATGCCCTGCCTCAAAAGGAGTCGGAGCCGAAACGCGAGGCCGCCGTGGAAACCGCAAAATCATCCGCGCCGGATCCACAGATCCCGGCGCCGAAGCGACTTCCCGGCGTGCCCATGATCCGCATCTACTTTCAGGGGGATCGCGACGACTCGCAGGCCGGGAGCTCGAAAATGCGGGATCTGCTGGGCCGGGTCCAACGCCTGGAACGAGACGAACTCCTCATTGCCCGCGGCTTTCAGATCCATCCCGATCAAGTAATGACCACAGCAGATACCAATGTGGCCAGCGCCGCGCAGGTGACGGGCTCCTACATCGGGCGTTTTCTCACTCTGTTCCTGCTGATCTTTCTGTTGAGCGCCGGATCCATCGTGGCCATGGACAGCATTGCCGGGGAGAAGGAGCGCGGATCGCTTGAAACACTGCTGACCACGGCTGCGCGGCGCGGCGAGATCGTGGCCGCGAAACAACTGCTCATTGTGACCGTGGCGCTGCTCGTCACGGTCATTCAGATCGCCAACCTCCTGGCTTACGTCACCTTCAAGCTGATCAAGCTCCCCTCCAACTGGACCATCGAGGCGCCGCCGGCGACGATCCTTACCCTGCTCCTGCTTTTTGTCCCGCTGGCGGCATTTACCGCGTCGATCCTGCTCATGATTTCGGCATATGCAAAGTCCTACAAGGAGGCGCAGCTCTACTTTTTTCCTGTCTACCTGATAAGTATGATCCCCGCTCTGGCGGGAGTGTTGCCGGGGATTGCATTGCGTTCGGCCATTGTGCTGGTTCCCGTGGCCAACGTGAGCGTGGCGGTGCGCGAAATCATGGTGGGAAAGTTCGATTGGCCAATGATCGCGGCCGTGTTCGCCGTCATGACCCTTGCGGCCGGCTGGGCCGTGCGCGCTTCGGCAAAGATGCTTTCCAATGAGAGCTTGATCACGGCCAGCGAGGTTGACATGGCGGATTTCGCGGGCGGATCCGCGCTCTTTCCCAAACACGTGCTGCGCTGGTATGCGGTGATGGCTGTGGTCCTTTTTGCCGTTGCGCTCAATGTGCCTCAATTGTCCACCTTCCGGGCACAGGTTCTCTTTAACGAGCTGGTCATCTTCCTGGGTGCAGCCCTCCTCATGATCCGGAAGTACCGATTGAATGTGCGGGAGGCGCTGGCGTTGCGGGCCGTACGTCCCCTTGTCTGGCTTGGGGTTCTGCTGGCCGTGCCGTCCGGACTCGTGGTCGCTATCGGAGTCTTCCGGCTGGCAAACCTGATCTTCCCCGTACCCGAACGCATGCTGGAACAGTTCAGCCGGGACATCATGCCCAAACAAGTCCCGTTCTGGCAGCTCATGTTTTTTATCTCGATCCTGCCCGGCATCTGCGAGGAGATCGCTTTCAGAGGCACATTGCTCTACGGCCTGCGTCGCAAGCTCCGTCCGATTGCGCTTGTGCTCACGGTTGGCCTGATCTTCGGTCTCTTTCACGTCGCACTTTTCCGCATCCTCCCGACCGCGTTCCTGGGCGTCATCCTCACGACGATGGCCCTATTAACCGGCTCAATCTTTCCCGGAATGGTGATGCATGCGGGAAACAACGCTCTGAGCCTCTGGCTGGGCGTATCCGGATACCCGCTCGGCAATCTCACCTGGCCATGGTACTTGGCCGCTGCGGTCGTCTTCGCACTCGCTTTTTATATCCTGTATCGAGCGCGCACGCCGTATCCCGACCTCAGACCTCAGACCTCCGACTTCAGACCTCCGACCTCAGACCTCCGACCTCCGACTCCGTAGGAAGGAAGATAGAAGTCAGGAGACAGAAGGCTGGGGAGAATTTCGAATAGGCGATGCGCATGCACTTACTGGCGGCGTGTTCGTGCGCCGAGATTGGCAGATGAAGATTGCGCTGCCTTTTGAATGGTGGGACAGTTTTATTCTGACTTCCAACTTCTGACTTCTGACTTCCGAGTCGGAGGTCGGAGGTCTGATTCGGAGGTCGGTCATCAGCCACGACGCACGAGTTCAAGGAACGCGCGCGCCGCGTGGCTCAAGGCGCGGTCTGAGGGGTACACCAGATAGATACGGCGGCAGCGGCTTGTTAGCCTGCCCTCCTCGCTCTCTTTGGGTTCTTCCCGTCCCGAATCTTGGTTAACTGAATGACCAGACGCAGGGTTTCGTTCACCGCCTGCTCATTAGAAAAGGCTTGTGCAACGTCTGGTTCCAACAACACGAGATTGGTGCCGGCACGATAACCTTTGAGGTACTTTCCGCGCACTCCGCGCTTGAGCAATTGTCGGAGATCATATTCCGGTCGGAGGTCGTCCTCCATCTCAGTCCTGACTTTTTTCTTCATAAGCTTGTCTCTCAGAGCGCGTCAGCTGACGCGCGCTAATAATCCGAACGCTGCCGCCACGATCGACGTGGCTTACGATCAGAGGCCGAAGTCGATTTGACTTGCCGATGGTAATGTTTCCGTGCTCCTCCGACGAGTTATCGGGGTCAGGAGCTGTCACGGCGAGTGGGTTACCGAAGATTGTTGCTGCCTAGGCAAACGGTACTCCATGCTTGCGAAGGTTCTTCTTCGCTTTTTGGGGATCCCACTCAAACTCCATGCTCCCAAGTCTAGCTGGCCTTTCCAGGTGAATCCAGGAACTTATTCACCGTCAGGCCAAGGCGTGCGTTCAGCGGCGCGTCCGCTGCAACGGACGGTTGGGCGTCTCCCTTCTCAAGCACCCAAATCATCACCGGGCTCCGGATGGCATCGAATGGAGAGCGATCGTAGTTTCCATAGAGTTCGAGAACACGGAATCCAGCACCTCGCGCCATGGATTCGAAATGATCCTTTTCGACGAACGCAAACCCCATCGGTAACAGCTGCTTTGAGTGCAGGTGCCCGTCTTGGCACAGCACGCATTGACAATCCTACGACCGCTTCGAAACAGCATCAAGGGCATCAAATGCCGATATTTGTAAACTATTGATAAAGGGACGGTTATGTCAACTATTCCGACTTTTTCGATTTTAAGCCGAGATCGTGATTCAGGAAAGGGAGTTTTGCAGGCTTCCGCCGCGGCAGCCTTGAAGGCAGGTCAAGGTGCTGAGGTTCAAAAGGGACAAAACGAGTCCGGGCCGGGTACAGAGGCTGAAATGGGAGGGGGTCCAAGTAGGGGAAAATGTGGTAGCGTGCAGGCGTCGGACGCCAGGGTTTCTTGTGGCCAAAATTGAATTTTCCAGGCCTGACCCCAACCTCTATTCGCTCTTCCGGGGCAGATGCGGTTCTCCCGGGGGCGCGGGCGGCTGACCGCCGCCGGCCTCATCTTTTTCGTCCGATTTCCAGCCGCGCAGCTTCAACAAACACTTGCCGCAGAAGGCCGGGGTCGAGGCGTACCCGCGGACGCCCCATTGCGTCCCTCCATCCTTCATTTTCCAAGGCACATCCGCACCCACTTGGCGTGGGTAGAACATCGCACAGGTAGTATCGCTCCCGTCGTGGTTATGAGACCCTATCGCCTCGAGCGCGTGAGTGAGGTACATGCAATGCCCCATTTCGTGAGCCACCAGGAATCGATCCGTGTATGCAAAGTGGTGCTGTGCGTCGATACACGCTATGCCGTGATCGGTGCCGATAGAGGTGCAATCTGGCACCGGATCCAAATTAAAGGGCTTGGTTGGACTCGGTGTCTCCTCGATGGTCAATTCGTCTGCGTGGCGCGGGAACGTGTAGAAACAGACCACAACCAGGCCCGGCCTGCGGTTCCGCATGAGTCCCGGCAGGTACTCGCCGAAAAACTTCATCAGCAGGCGATAGGCGTCGCCGGTAATGAAGTCTTTCTTTACCTCTAGCAGTGCAGAGACAAGCGGAAATTTCGGGTGCTCCTTCTGGATGCATTCGAAAGGCAAAGGGCAAAAGGCTTTGGGATCGAACCGCAACCGGCCGGCGTATTTCTTCAGGACGGGCTTGTAGCGCTCGGGTGCATACTCCTGCATTTTGGCGAGGGCCGCACCGGCGCTCCTAATCACCTCCGCGATGGGTTGCGGCTTCTGTTTGGCAGGCGGTGGTACCAGGAGGATGTACGCCGCCCGGTACATGAGCGCCACTGAGGGCCAGTCGATCTCATACGGAAAGTCTCCCCAGTCTATAACCCGTTCTACGTGGAAGCGGCGCCAGATGGTGAGTTTGCCCGTCTGCCGGGCCAGTTTCGCAGCTCGCGCGAGGTGATCGGCACGCAACCCAGAGGCGTTCGGGAACCCTTCGAACGAAAGGGCGGCTTTGATGACGTAGTTGTCGCCGCCGATGTAGGACCCGCGGAAGAACGCCAGGGAGCGACCCACAAAGCCTGGTGCCTTTTCTCCGTCCTCATGCGCGAACGAGTAGACCTTGCCGCCGGACACGATCCCGCGGAACGGCGGGAAGTTGTCAGGCGGATGAAAGTA
>Ga0315284_10003476_pt1 | contig 22410 bp, 14 predicted proteins | sample YL17G09_16_MG_FD_203696 | JGI IMG/M metagenome (GOLD analysis project Ga0315284, IMG submission 203696) | Sediment microbial communities from Yellowstone Lake, YNP, Wyoming, USA - YL17G09_16 | ecosystem: Environmental > Aquatic > Freshwater > Lake > Sediment | place: USA: Wyoming | collected... | reverse complement strand
GACCCTTAACAAAAGAGACCGTAATCTTATTATTACACCTGCCGAATGTAAAAAATGCAGCTTTGTATTCAGAAAAAGAGACAGACTCAAAAAACCCGGTAGATGCCCTGTATGCCGTGGTGAATTAATAAGTGAACCGCTGTTTTCAATCAAAACACTATGAGCCTGTTTGCATCTAAAGCGTTCTATCGGATACCTCAGCAAATAATCTCAGCTTTGCCATCATCGAGGCAAATTTCTCTGGCACAAGTGATTGAGGTCCGTCTGAAAAAGCATGTTCAGGATCAGGATGTACCTCAATCATAAGGCCATCAGCTCCGGCAGCTATAGCGGCAAAGGCCATAGGAGCAACATAGTGATAGTTTCCTGTTGCATGGGATGGGTCGACGACCACTGGCAAATGGGTTTTTTCTTTCAATACGGGTATTGCAGAGAGGTCAAGAGTATTACGTGTCGCAGTTTCAAAAGTGCGGATGCCGCGTTCACAAAGGATCACTAACTGATTTCCCTCACTCATTATATACTCAGCACTCATCAGCAGTTCCTGAATAGTCATAGACATCCCGCGTTTTAACAGAACTGGTTTTTGAAGCTGACCAAGTTTTTTCAAAAGCTCAAAGTTCTGGGCATTCCTCGTCCCTATCTGGAGGATATCTGCATACTCAGCAACAAGCTCTGCATTTTCAGGATTCATAACTTCAGTAATGATAGGGAGTCCCGAAGCCTCTCTGGCTTTTGCAAGGAGCTTCAATCCCTCCTCTTTCATACCCTGAAAGGAATAAGGAGATGTTCTTGGTTTAAATGCCCCTCCTCGCAACACTTTCGCACCTGCCTTTTTTACCGCAGTTGCTATCTCTATAATCTGTTCCTCGTTTTCTACTGCACATGGCCCTGCCATAACAATGATATCTTTATCACCTATGGCCACGTTATCACTGATTTTTATTGAGCTCGACTCTTTTTTAATCTCTCTTGAGGCCAGTTTGTAAGGTTTGAGTATGGGAACCACATTTTCCACGCCCTGCATCGACTCGATTGACTGGAGAACCACTTTTCCTCTCTCATCCCCGACTGCGCCTATCACATCTCTCGTTATGCCATGAATGACATGATGTTTATACCCGAGTTCCTTGATTTTTTTGATCACCTCATCTCTCTCACGCTTTGTTGCGCCTGCTTTCATCACGATGATCATTTTGTTTTCTCCTTTCGTTTTAGCCAAAAACTGAAAAAGGCTGGAGAGCTTTCCCCAGCCTCTATTTCTTTCACATAAAACAAAAAAGCCGGGGTTACTCTTCGTCTACCCTCGGCTTTCGGTTGGTTTATTGTGTTAGTTCTGTCTATCCCTCACACTCAACCCTTACCCCGGGTAGACGGCCTAAAGTAAAAGCCGTACCAAAAGTAAAAGTGAAAATATGAGAAATAGATAGTATCCATGTATATTTTTTAACAGATTTTACAAATGAATGTCAAGTATTCACACTGTCCCTTTACTGCTTATTTTCTCACCCCATTTTTCTGCCTTATAAAGAATTTCTGACTCGTCAGCAGTCATAAGCTTTCCCTCTTTGACCACAATCTTTCCATCAACCATTACCATTTCCACATCTGATGGTATCATTGAGTACACTATGTGAGAGTAGATGTTGTACATCGGGATAAGATGGGGCTTCTTGAGATCCGCCATCACAATGTCCGCTGCTTTCCCTTTTTCAAGACTCCCTGTGACTTTTCCAAGACCGAGAACCTCAGCACCCCATCTCGTTGCCATGAGAAGGACTTTTTTTGCATCGAGGACAGTAGGATCACGTACAAGAGCTTTATGAACCTTTGCTGTTGTAGCCATTTCGCTCAGGATGTTCAAGTCATTGTTGCTCGCAGCACCATCAGTTCCAAAGGTTACCTTTACCCCTGCCATGAGCATCATGACAACAGGCGCAAACCCTGATGCGAGCTTCATGTTGCTCTCCATGCAGTGAGATACACCGACCTTTCTCTTTGCAAGGAGCTCGATCTCATTTCCTTCAACCCATGTACAATGAGCAGCTAAAACGGTTTCATCTAAAAATCCAATGTCTTCAAGGAGCTCAACCGGCCTTTTATTGTATTTAGCTATCGTTTCTTCAACCTCCCACACAGTCTCAGAAAGATGGATGTGTAAAGGCACTACAAATTTCTCAGCCATCGCCTTGGATTTTTTCAATGTCTCGGGACTGCAGCTATAGACAGCATGGGGTGCAATACAGGGGGTGATTAATTCATCCCCTTTCCAGTTCTTTACAAACTGTTCAGCATTATGAAGATATTCATCAGTAGTCTTTGCTGAGACTGTCGGAAAATCCAGGATACCAACACCTAACACCGCCCTCATACCTATTCTCTTTGTTGATTCACCTGCAGCATCTTCATAGAAGTACATATCATTGTATGTGGTAATACCTCCTTTAAGCATCTCAAGACATGCAAGTTCAACCGCATCAGAAACAAATTCAGGGCTCAGCCACTTATTCTCTGCTGGCCATATATGATTTTCGAGCCATTCCTTTAACGGTATATCATCTGCTATGCCCCTGAAATAGACCATTGCAGCATGTGTATGGGTATTAATCAGTCCCGGACAAACTACTTTTCCTTCACCGCTGATAATGGTCATTGCTGTATATTTTTTAAAAATCTCCTGTGAAGTTCCGACATCGAGGATCTTGGTGCCTTTTATAGCAACTGCGCCGTTCTTGATAACGGTAAGCTCTTCATCCATTGGAAGGACATAGTCAGCATTGATAATATAATCGATGTCAGTCATTTTGTCCTTTTACGAAAATAGCATCTACGATTTAGGTTAAAGATTAATCTTAATAACATTACAAGAAAAATGTTCTTGAGCGGACATTACGAAATTTTTGGATACCCTGTCTTGGCGAAGGGAGCGTGTCGTTACGACCGAATTTGCACTGTTTGAGTCCAGATGAATATCGGGACGAGTTTGCAAATTCGAGCGCCCAAGCCTTAGACAGGCCAAAAATTTCGTCCAGGAAGCGAAAGGACATTTTTCTGGTCAATCATCTATTTACTTTCAAACCAAAATATTAGATGTTCCCCTTTACTTCAAATATTTCCCGCTCACTGCTGTTACCTCTATGCCATCTCTACAAGCTTTTCCGCTATCTGTACCGCATTTAGGGCGGCACCTTTTCTGAGATTGTCTGCAACTACCCACAAGTTGATGCCATTTTCAATAGACTCATCCTCTCTTATCCTTCCCACATACGTTTCATCAGTCCCGGCAATACTCACAGGGAGAGGATAGACATTCTTATGCGGCGCATCAAATACAACAACACCGGGAGCCTCTGACAAAATCGCCCTTACCTCATTCGCAGTAAGTTTTTTCTCCGTCTCTATATTCACACTTTCTGAATGTCCTCTAAATACAGGAACCCTTACCGCTGTTGCAGTTACTCTTATCGAGTTATCTCCTATAATCTTCCTCGTCTCGTTTACCATCTTCATCTCTTCCTTTGTATAGTCATTATCAAGAAACTTATCTATATGTGGAAGAACATTAAATGCGATCTGATGAGGATAGACATTACACTTAATCTCTTTAAAATTGAGCAGGTCAGTTGTTTGCTTTAACAGTTCATCCACCGCCTTCTGCCCGGTCCCTGAGACAGACTGAAACGTGGTGACCACAACCCTTTTTATCTTTGCCGCATCATGTATTGGTTTCAATACAACGACCATCTGTATTGTTGAGCAATTAGGGTTTGCGATTATTCCTTTATGCCATTTCAGATCATCGGGGTTAATTTCTGGCACAACCAGTGGAACCTCCGGATCCATCCTCCACTGGCTTGAATTATCAACAACAACGCAACCAGATTTCACCGCTATGGGAGCCCATATCCTTGACCTTTCTGCGCCTGCCGAAAAAAGTGCGATATCAATACCTCTGAAACAATTTTCATTCATAGTTTCGACAGAAACGTCAGTATCCCTGAACTTCATGATCTTCCCTTCTGACCGCTCTGATGCAAAGAGCCTCAGCGTTCCTACAGGGAAATCTCTCCCCTCAAGTGTTGCGATCATTTCATTACCAACTGCACCTGTTGCCCCTACCACAGCAACGATATATTTTTCTTTTTTCTTGAGCATATAGAGGACCTTCCTTCTCTTAATTTTTTAGATTTATTTAATTTATCACAAAAAACCTTAAAAATTCTACGATACTTGACATAATGATAGCATCCAAAATTGAGACAAATAATACAAACTATTGTGAGAGATGTCCTTGAACAGACATTACGAAAATTCTGCTACACCCTTCTTGATGAACGAAGCGTCCCATTGAGGGGCGAATTTGCAATGTTATATGCCTTAATATACCTAAATTTTATATGTTTCCTGATATAATTATTCATGAATGTGATAGCATTCCTCGGTAGCCCAAGGAAAGACGGAAATACAGAGCTTCTTCTCCTGGAGACGATAAGGGGGATTGAGGAATCAGGATTAAAGGTTCGCCTCTTTAATCTCAACCTCATGAACATCTCACCCTGCCAGAATTGTGGCGGATGTGATGATACAGGTATGTGCATTGTAGAAGATGACATGTCTCAAATCTATGATGCAATAAGAAGCGCTGACAGGATTATCCTTGCCTCTCCAATCTTTTTCTTTGGCATCAGTGCACAGGCAAAGAGCATGATAGACAGATGCCAGGCATTCTGGTGCGAGAAATATCTCCTCAAAAAGACCATCCCTGCGGGTAAGTTCGGAAGAAAAGGATTACTCATACTCGTTGGCGGAATGAAAAAAGAGATTGGTGTTCAATGTGCAGAAGCAACTGCAAAGGCATTCTTCAGAACCATCAGTGTCCCGGAACATAAGACATTAAGCTTTTTAGGTGTAGACGTCAAAGGTGCAATACTCCAGCATCCAACAGCGCTTCAGAAAGCATACGAAACAGGTCAACGACTCATAGAGAATGGAACTGGTTAAGGGTTAAAATCAATAGCTAAAACTTCATCTAAAATATATAAACCTCAACAGTAAAGTCAGTCCCCGTTTCCGTTTCTCTCAACATGGTCAGAGATATTTATCCAAAGGACTACGTACACCCGGATTTTATTAAATTTTTCGACCAGAAAGATTGACAATCAGCTCCTATCAATATACAATTTTATCAATTGTAGAATAAGCATAAAAATAAATGTTAGGAAAAGGAGATACAATGAAAGAGAAGAAACAAGGTGTGAACCTCCAAATCAGGTCTTTCACTGGATCAAATGGCAAGCAATACCTCGTCTTCCGCACTCCGACTGGTGCGTACAATGTCTTTGCGGAGGTCGAGGCAAAAGAAGCGGCACGAGACTGCGGCTGCACCGTCACAGGCAACACGCGCAAGATGTGGGAGTCATTGTGGAAACAATAAACTCAACATAGATGAACAACGCCTTGCACCGTATTATAAAAAGCAAAATAATTGGTGCTGTCCCTATTTAGCCTATTCATGTCATCAAGTAAAAAAGAAATAATACAGCCGAGGAGCATACGTTTAGAAGCTTCGACTGTTTGTCAGTTAAAATGCCCGTCGTGTCCAACGGCAACTGGCCAGACAGGCAAAAAGCTTGGAGCAGGAGTTCTTAAATTCAGCGATTTCAAAGATATCGTAGACAAGAATCCCCGGATATCTAAAATTGAATTGTCCAATTGGGGTGAGATATTCCTCAATAAGGAACTGCTTAAAATCATAAAATATGCTTATAAGCGCAATGTAGCCCTGCATGCAAATGTAAATCTTAATAATGTCAGTGACGACGTACTAAAAGGATTAGTCAAATATAAGTTTCAAAGAATAACATGTTCTATTGACGGAGCCAGTCAGGAGACTTATTCAATTTATCGCGTAAACGGTAATTTTAATCAAGTCATAGAAAATATAAAGGCAATCAACAAGTTCAAAGCCCGGTATTATTCCCGATTTCCGGTATTGATTTGGCAGTTTGTTGTCTTCGGCCATAATGAACACGAGATCAGTAAAGCAAGAAAAATGGCTGAGGATTTGAATATGAAATTTCGTGCTAAACTTTCATGGGAGGACATGTACACGAAGCCCTTTTCTCCCATAAAAGACGCGCAGTTGGTCAGAAGGGAAACCGGTTTTGGAGTGGCCACAAGAGACGAATTCAGAGCAAAATATGGAAAGGAATATGTATTAAGGCATTGTTGTTTAAAACTGTGGGATAGTCCCCAGATCAATTATGACGGCAGGGTATTGGGATGTCCAATAAATTTCTGGGACGATTATGGAAATGTTTTAAAAGACGGGCTGGTTCCATGTTTAAATAATGAGAAAATTGTTTACGCAAGAGAAATGTTGATGGGAAAACGAGAAAGTAGAGAGGATATACCTTGTGCTCAGTGCAAAGTTTATAAAAGGATGAAAGAAAACAAGGATTGGTTTACAGATAAAGATATTAAAAAAGATTATACCAAAAGCAGAACAGTCATCATGCTGCAAAATAAGATACTTGAATACAAGCTAATAAAGGGGACAATAAACCGATTGGTTGCAGTAAAACGACTGCTAAGGAACGTAATTCTTATACTGCAAGGAAAAGAGAGCATGCGTTTCGGCCTGTTCTTATCAGTATTCAGAGCAACTGGTGTGAAACCTGGCCCCCGATTGGCTAACCGGGTTTACCCGCTTCAAATCCCGCTCACGCCAGATGAAAAGAAAGGTTGGAAACCCTATCCCATATTCAGGGGTTTTACTAAGGGCTTACAAGATTTGTCTTGTCATGCGTCAGTGTTAACCAAGGAAAGCTGCCCGCATCCTCCGCACATGCACAAAGAAGAAGAACTCCTGCTGCTTCTTACCGGTGAGGTCGAACTCCTGCTTCCGACCATTCAGGCCTCTGATGGAAGTCAGTACAGGCATCTGAAATCTGGTCAATTCGTCTACTATCCGTCAAACTTTGCCCATACGCTTCAAACAACGAGCGAGACACCGGCAACCTACCTGATGTTTAAATGGCATGCTGGCGTGAAAAAGAAGAAATCAGAGCTCGCTTTTAGACATTTTAGTATGTTTCACCCTGAGAAGGATTTCGAGATTAAATATGGATTTACTCCGCGCCTGGTATTTGAAGGCCCAACAGCTTATCTGCAGAAACTTCACTGCCATACTTCTACTCTCACGCCCGGAGCCGGCTATAAGCCTCACGCCGATATTTATGATGTGGCTATTGTCATCCTGGAAGGGGAAGTCGAGACACTTGGCGAACGCGTGGGTCCTTATAGTGTGATCTTCTATGCAGCAGGGAAACTCCATGGGATGCAAAATCCGGGCACGGCAGTAGCAAAGTATATTGTCTTTGAATTTCACACCAAATAGTTTGAAATTAGGGTTGCGTCCTGTGGATAAATAGGTACAGCGACCATTTATAGATTGGTACGTTTCACATTATCAAAAAAGTGCCTAACAACTCACTATGAAATGTTCTCATTCACCCTCTTCCACCTCCTGTGGATCCAGAGCCATTCTGAAGGGTGTTCTCTAATGTAGTCTTCAATAAAACCAGAAAATTTCTTTATATCTTCACGTAATGCAGTTTCTTTCTCTTTGCTCTCTGATAATTCCGCTTCTGGATATACTTTTATTTTGTGACCTTTATCAGTTCGATGTATGAATGCAGGCACCACTGCTGCACCTGTTTTCCTTGCGATGAGGGCAAGCATCTTTGTTGTCCATGCACCTCTGCCGAGAAAATCTATCACATATCCCTCATCAGGTATTACTGCCTGGTCCATCAGTATGCCCACACATCCGTTATCTCTCAATGTGGTAATGATAGATTTAAGCGCGCCTTGCTTGTAAATCACTGCGTTCCCATATTTCTTTCTCGCACCCTCAACAATTTTATTGATATAAGGATTATTAATTGGTCTTGCGACAATTGAGATAGGAGAGGTCCTTACAGATGCCATAATTGCCAGGAGCTCCCAGTTGCCACAGTGGCCAGTTAATAATAAAATTCCTTTACCTTTTGATTGTGCATGGTTGAAATGTTCAACGCCTTCAAAATTTACAGAATCTATTATCTTTTTACCAGAACCATAATAGATTTTTATGACTTCTATCAATGACCTCCCGAAGTTTTTGAAACTATCCCTGATTATTTTTTCTACTGGTTCCGAGACAACTATCGCTCGAGACAATTGAGAGTTTCTCATATTTTCTATCGCAATCTTTCTTCTGTTTCCCCATGCATAGAAAAGCAAAAGGCCGAGTAGTTCCCCGACCTTCATTGAAAATCCTAATGGTAAAACGATGAACGGTATGGACAGAATAATCAATAAACCGGCTTCAACCAGCCATACCGCTCTACGAGTCATAGACCTTTTTCATGTATCCTTTTCTTTTTCCCCTTTTTCTTTTTCTTCTTCTTTCTTTTCCTTGACCGCCTCTGATATTTCTGTTAGACGTTTGACCACAAGATAATTCACTGTACCCTCGGGATATGTTCCATCTTCCTTTGGTTCACCTGCGGGTAACCCTGTGAGTATTTCAAGACCTTCTTCAACCCTGTCGATGGGGTAAATGGTAAATTTACCTTCTTTTACTGCATCAACGACATTATTTTTTAACATGAGATGCTTCACATTTCTTTTCGGTATGATGACCCCGTGGCTCCCATCAAGTCCCCTTAACCTGCACAAATCAAAGAACCCTTCTATTTTTTCATTGACACCACCAATAGGCTGAACATCTCCGTTCTGATCCATCGAACCAGTAATCGCAATAGTCTGTTTTAAGGGAATATTTGCGATACTGCTCAGAAGTGCATAGAGCTCTGCACATGAGGCACTGTCACCCTCAACCATGTCATAGAGCTGCTCAAATGTGATAGATGCTGAAAGGCTTATTGGTTTCTTCGTTGCATATTTACTCCCGAGATAGTTGGTGATGATAAGTATGGCTTTTTCATGTATCTTGCCACTCATCTTTATCTCGCGTTCTATATTCACCACACCTGCCTTACCTGCATACGCCTTCGCAGTAATCCTTGAGGGCTTCCCGAAACTATAATCGCCCAGGTCGATTACCGCGAGACCATTAACCTGCCCTACTTTATCTCCTTCAGTATCAACAATAATAGTCCCTTCCAAGACCATCTCCCTTAAGCGTTCTTCAATCCTGTTTGTTCTGAATACCCGTTCATCCATCGCCTTATTGACATGCTCTTCTGTGACCACATGACTACTCGCTTTTGATGCCCAGTAGCTTGACTCCCTTATAATGTCAGTAATTTCACTGAACCTTGAGGAAAGTTTATTCTGATGGTCTGCGAGCCTCGAACCAACCTCTACTGTTTTTGCAACGCCTGTCCTGTCAAAGGGAAGGAGTTTTTCTTCACTGCACCTCGTTGCAACAAACGCGGCATATTTCTGAACATTCTCATCTGTTCTGTCCATCCTGCTGTCAAAATCAGCCTTCACCTTAAATAATTCTCTATACTCTTCATCAAGGTTATAGAGGAGATAATACAGATAGGGGTTTCCTACAAGGACCACCTTGACATTGAGTGGTATCGCTTCAGGCCTGAGGGTTATTGTTGATATGAGCCTGTATTGTTCCCACACATCCTCTATCTTCAGCTCTCTATTACGGATCGCTCTTTTCAATGCATCATATGCAAAGATATTTCTCAGGAGATCAAGGACATTGATAACAATATACCCACCATTTGCCTTGTACAACGAGCCTCCTTTGATCATCGAAAAATCAGTAAGTGCGATTCCATATTGTATTTTATGCTCAATCCTTCCGAAGAGATTATAATAGGTCGGATTACTCTCAAATACACAGGGTGCACCTTTACACGCTTCATTATTCACAAGTACATTCACGGTATATCTCGTGAATGCGGGTTCTGCTTTTGGAAGCTTCATAAAGGGCAATGCAGGAGCCTGCTCTTCCGGAGCAGTAAAGTCGTCAAGGTGTTCAAGGATATCAGTCTTTACGCTATCGAAATATGCGGTAATCTTCTCATGTTCCTTATATTTGTTCTTGACTTCATCTATAAAATGGCCCACTTCAGCGAGAGCCGTTTCTTTTTCAAACTTTGCAATTGCTTCCTTCACTATTTTTTCGCTTTCCCTTATGACACGTACCATATCATTAAGCTTCTCTTGAAGAATCTTTCCTATTTCATCTATCTTCTTCCTTGTCCCTTCATCAAGGAGTTCATATTCCTCTTCAGTCAGCGGTTCTCCTGTCTTTTTTACAGGGATAATCATTAAACCACTCACTGTCTTCCGAACTGAAAAACCTTTCTCCCGGGCCTCCTCTTCAAGACTGGCAAAGGTTTCTTTCTGTTTTTTCTGAGCCTCTTCTACAATCTTGTTTTTCTGTTTCTCATATTCTTTTGAATCAAAAACCTTTGGAATTTCAACCTTCAGTATCTTGATGAGTTCTTCCATATCCTTCTGAAATAACACTGCCTTCCCAGGGTCAAGAGAAACAGTCAACGGCGCATCAGGGTCTTTAAAATTATATACATAGCACCAATCCTGGGGGACTGGTTCGTCCTTTGCCTTCTGTTCAAGAATTGACCTGATTGTCGTCATCTTGCCTGTGCCATTTTCACCTAAAATGAAGATATTAAATCCCATGCTGTCAAGACTGAGACCAAAGTCAATGGAACTCAATGCCCTTTCCTGACCTACAGTCCCTGTAAAAGCTTTAAGCTCATCGGTTGTAGTAAAAGTAAACACATTGGGGTCACAGTATTTATAAAGCTCGGGCACACTTAATTTATTAGGCATTATTACCTCCACGTTATCAAAAATAATTGAGTAATAAATAATGAACTATGAGTAAAAAGTATAAAATAAAAAGTTATCACTTGTCACTGTTTTTCATGATACATTATTTACAATGCGAATTGAAAACAGGCAGGACATAGTATTAGAGCGGATTTAGTCGATGCGACTACCTCGGAGTCTTCCGACCCCGATAGGTATCGGGGTCGGGGGACGAGTCTACGACCCGTAGGGAATGAGTGAAAATACTATGTACTGCCTGACTAAACATAGCTTGTAGATAATCTTTGGTTAAGCTCTCGGATGGTATTTCTCATAAACCTTCTTTATCCTGTCAGTTGTCACCTTTGTATAAATCTGGGTTGTCGATATATCAGAATGGCCAAGCATCTTCTGTACAGACCTGAGGTCAGCCCCACCTTCAAGCAGATGTGTGGCAAAGGAGTGTCGTAGAGTATGTGGTGAAATCTCGATCCCCCGCTTCCTGCCCAATGCCTTTATTGTCTGCCAGAAACGCTGTCTTGTCATTGGCCTCCCTCTTCCTGTCACAAAAAGATACGGAGACTGCCTCTTTTTCAGAATCTCCTGCCTTTGCTGGTTTATATAACCTTTGAGCTTTTTTATCGCCCGTGTATTAACAGGTACCACTCTTTCTTTTGAACCCTTTCCTAAAACCTTTAAAAACCCTGCCTCTAAATTCACATCCTCTTGTTTAAGTGACACCAGCTCGCTCACACGCAGGCCTGAAGAATACAACAGTTCAAGCATTACATGGTCCCTTATCGTGGTAGGACCGGAGTGCTTAAGAGATGGATCAACTTCGAAAAAGGACATGATTTCAGAAATACTGAGTGCTTTTGGAAGTCTCTCCCACTTTTTCGGTGCCTGCATGTTTTCTGACGGGTCTTCCTTTATCACATTTTCAATGATGAGATATTTGCATAAACTCTTGATTGAAGATATAATCCTGCAGATACTCGATACAGAGTACCCCTCATTCCCGAGCCTTTCAATAAAATCAATTATGTCTGCCCTGGAGAATGAAACAAAATCTTTGTCTCTTAATAAGAGAAATTCCTGAAACTTTCTGAGGTCTGTCGAATATGCTGCAATAGTGTTTCTTGATAGTCCCTTCTCTACCGACACATAGGTGAGAAAACTTTCAAGCTGGTCCATAAAAAACTCCTATTCTGGATTATATATCTTCTCCATCTCTTCTGTGTAACTCCCGTCTTTCTTATAGATATAAAGTGGCTTATCTACCTTCATCCCCATCCTTCCTCCCTTTACAGATTCCAGCAAAACCATCTTTGCTTCTGATAAAAAATGCGAATACACAAATCGTAACCTTTTGGGCTCCAGATCTTTCTTTTTCAAAAGCTCCATAAGTTCTGAAAGCCTGTGAGGATGATACACAATACAGAACCTGCCTTTTGCCTTCAAAAGATAGGATGCCGCATTGACAAGCTCATGAAGCTTTAGTTTTATCTCATGTCTTGCAATAGCCTTTTCTTCCTCTGCACTGATACGACCACTCTTCAGAATTCTGAAAGGAGGGTTTGATACAACAAGATCAAAACAGCGGGGAATGACTGGCGATGAGCCAACGTTTTTTATCTCTCTAATATCTGTTTTAATCACCTTTACCCTATCTTCAAGCGAATTTAAAACAATATTTTTCTCTGCGAGCATGGCAAGGCTATTCTGAATCTCAAAAAGGGTAACCTCTGCATCGGGATATTTCTTTGCAAGCAAAATCCCTACAATTCCTGACCCGGATCCAAGATCAGCAATACCGTTTACTTTCCGGAGGTTCACGAAGTCATAGAGAAGAAGAGCATCTACAGAAAAACGGTATCCTGTTCTTGACTGATATATTTTTATGTTCCGTATAGTGTCGAGTGTAACATCCATACTTATTAGTTTACACTAATATCGCATTGAATTAAGATCGTTAACAGGGCAACTGTTCTGAAAAGACTTTACCAGCGATACCTTGAAGTATTGTCTTACCACATCTATCGCCAAATCCATTGACAAGCAGGGCTGACTTGAGCGACATCTCTACGAGTCGTAGACAGAGATTTTTCGGTAACAGTTCTTAGCGAACTGGAGCGGCCACAGCATCGACTGTTTGAATCCCGAAAACTTTCGGGATGAGTTTTGAGGCTGTAGCGGAAGGAGATTAGAACTGTCGAAAAATATCGTAGTAAGCGAAAGTCTGCCTGTTATATATCACAGCAATCTTGATCTGTCCTTGAAATTCTCACAACGTAAGCCTTACCCTTATTACTGGAGTGGCCCTTTCAGAAGACGAATATCGTCAATCCAGGCTGTGCCCTTGCCATTGATAACCAGATTGAGTTTCACATTGTCAGGATTTTCACCTTTTTTCAAAAAGAACGGGGTTTCCTCTGTTGTCCAGTCTGTAGTACCAGTGAGAGGGGTCTGTAACCCCCGAGAAAAGAACTCACCCTTATCTGGAAAATGACACCACATTTCAAGATATACCTGGCCTTCGACATTTTCTGTTTTCACCCGGGCCTGATAAATCAAACGGGCATTCTCCACATCTATGTCACCTGTTTCAAATAAGCGGACTACCGTAAGCTCTGTTACTGTAATTCGCAAAGAGCCGTTTCCATCACTCGAAACTGCCTTGTCAAACTGCACGCCAGACTTTGTGATAATTCCATCAAGGTTGTCAATGGGATACCGCTTTATCTCTGTCACCTGCTTTGCGGACTGGGTACAGCCAACTGAAATAAAAATCATTGTAACACATACATACAAAGTCAGCATTCTCATAACCATTCTTTTGCCTCCTTTCTTAGCTAAACGATTTTGTATAATTTTATTCTATTTTCACTTCAAATAACAAAGGGTCTTATAGTAACTCCTTAAGCCTTCGCAGACTTTAATCTGTTATAATTTATTGAAGAAACTTATAAAATAAGGAAAGGACAATGAAGGAGTATCGCTGTGGATAAACTTATTATTCGTGGTGGCAAGAAACTTAAAGGCGAGGTCGAGATAAGTGGTTCAAAAAATGCAGCCCTTCCTATAATAGCAGCATCACTTCTCACCTCTGGATCTGGTACGGTGAGTATGGTTCCTGATTTGAAGGATGTGATTACTATTGGTAAACTGCTCACATATCTTGGTGCAGAGTTCCACTATGAAAAGAAAAAAGCTTTTATACGTACAGAAAAGATCCGCATATTTGAAGCTCCCTATGACCTTGTGAGAACAATGCGTGCATCAATCCTTGTACTCGGGCCATTACTTGCGAGATTCGGTAAAGCAAAGCTATCGCTTCCCGGAGGATGTGCGATCGGTGAGAGACCTATAAACCTCCATCTGATGGGTCTCAAGAAAATGGGTGCAGATATACAACTCGAATCAGGCTATGTCATTGCGAAAGCAAAGAGACTTACAGGTGCATCCATTTATCTCGATATACCAACAGTCACAGGTACTGAAAACCTGATGATGGCTGCAGCTCTTGCAAAAGGCACAACATTTTTGGAGAACGCTGCGAGGGAGCCTGAGATAGTAGACCTCGCAAATGCTCTTATCACAATGGGTGCAAAGATTAAAGGTGCAGGTGAGAGCATCATAGAGATAGAAGGAGTTGATGAACTGAAGCCTATACACTACTCAATTATTCCTGACAGGATTGAAGCAGGAACGTTTATGACGATCGCGGGTATCACAGGCAGTACCATCTTAATTAAAGGATGCAGGATGGATCATCTTGATGCCCCGATGTTGAAGCTTAAAGAAGCAGGTCTTATATTTGAGCCAGTGTCAGATGGTGTACATGCACTTGGACCCTCCAGACCGAAATCTGTTGATGTGAAGACAAGACCATATCCCGGTTTTCCAACAGATATGCAGGCACAATTTATGGCACTTATGAGCATTGCTGACGGGACAAGCATCATCAAAGAGACGATCTTTGAAAACAGGTTTATGCATGTTGCAGAACTGAGGAGGATGGGAGCTGATATCACTGTAGAAGGCGGAACTGCAACAGTGAGAGGAATTGAAAAGCTCAAAAGCGCTCCTTTAATGGCGACTGATTTAAGGGCAAGTGCATCACTTGTTGTCGCAGCGCTTGCGGCAAAAGGGGAAACAACAATACTCAGGCTTTATCACCTTAAGAGAGGATACGAAAAGATGGAAGAGAAGCTCCTCAGGCTTGGAGCAGATGTCAGGAGGGTTAAGGAGTAAGAGCAGATTTAAGCCCGCAGATTAACAAAGCCATCCTTTTATAATCAAGCGTATTCGCCGTATCTCCTGCAGAGTGATAGTGAGGATTTCTATAAAATGCAGTATCGGTAATCATGAACGCTTGATAGCCAAAATCCCAGAACGATGCGTGGTCAGAAAAGTCAACACCAGGAACAATGGATAACGTGTTGATGGACTCCACTGGAAGTGTTGATGCTTTCATAAATGCATTTTTTACCCTTTTTGTAAACGCCTTTGATGAAATATCCCCTACAAATGCAATAAAGTTTCCTTTTTCCGGATAAAACCACTTAAAGAATGGGAACGGATAGTACTGACAGCCTTCCCTGTCACAGTAATAACCAATCATCTCAAGGGATATCATACCTTCAACCTTTACCTTTTCTTTTTTAAGACTCTTTGCATATATATAACTCCCCATATGTCGTGTCCTGAATACAGGTGGTTCTTCGAGGGTAAATGCAACAAATCGAATTGTCTTTGTAGAAGGTTTTATGACAGTCAGTCTTATGAGCTCGAGCAAGCCTGCAACTCCGCTCGCATTGTCATCAGCGCCTGGCGTACCAGATACCGTGTCGTAGTGTGCACCTATGACGAGAATTTCACCTGGTCTCCATCTCCCCCTTACCTCTCCTATAATGTTGTGATAATTATTTCCTGTATAGTTAAACGTCTGTTTTTTTACCTCACATCCATAAGAGCGGATTTTGTCTTCTATATACTCAGCAGCCCTCTCAAGTTGTTGTAAATCGTGATAACTCCTTGGTCCAATCTTTTCTGAGAGAAAGTGCACTGTTGCTTCAAGATTTGTTTCTATCTCTTTTATGTCATCCGCTGTGTACATCTATGTTCCAAAATAGCAATAACTAAACACCAATTGTTCAAATAAGTTTGAAACATGGAATTTCATTGTTTATAATTTATCCCTCTTTCGTATTTAAGTTGAAAAAGAGTTTCAATCACATACAAAATAAAACCTCTAAGAATAATATCCTTTCATAAACATTAACACAAATATTCCTGGAAATTTTCAAAAGTCCTTCTGGATTCCCGTCTTCACGGGAATGACAAAAGGGGCAGGAACAACATTCATTAAGACAATGAATGAATGTGTCATTCCTGCGAAAGCAGGAATCCAGATGGTTTTAAATCTCTTATATGTTTTTCAGCTTTTTCACGAAAGAACATAATTTGGTTGGTTATTGTAATTTGGTGATTGGTCATTCCCCAACCTGGTTATCTTATATATGCTTCTGTGACGTATCTTCGCATCATCCTGTGGCTATTAAAATAATATGCGTTTTTACCTATTGCATTCTGCATCATTCTAACCCACAGGTGTCTATTAGTATAAAAGGCGGGAATAATGATATATTCGAGTTTATTGTAGAGGTCATCAGCATCTCTGGTATCCATAGTATCCTCAAGGATTTCTTCTGTAGGGACCGGGCCAATAGACCAGCCTGTAAACCCTTCTATATGGCCCTCTATCCACCACCCGTCAAGCACGCTGAAATTCAATACCCCGTTGTGTGCGGCTTTCATACCGCTTGTGCCTGATGCCTCTCTTGGCCTTAAGGGAGTGTTAAGCCAGACGTCAACGCCAGAGACGAGTTTGAGCGCAATGTCCATATCATAATTGTTCAAATACACCATTTTAATCTTATCCTTGAGCCTTTCTTTGATAGAGAATATCTTCTCTATTAGTTTTTTGCCTGTCTCGTCTTTGGGATGAGCCTTCCCTGCATATACAATCTGGAGTTTCTCAGCCCCTATCTTCTCGAGCCTTTCAATATCACTAAAGAGCAGGTCAGCCCTTTTATATGCAGTTGCCCTTCGTGCAAATCCAATGGTAAGGGTATCGATGTCGAACTCAACTCCTGTTTCTCCTTTAATGTAATCAAACAGGTTCTTTTTTGCCTCAACATGTGCATCCCATATCTCTTCATCAGGTATACGACCAATCCTCACAAATACCTCTGGTTCATTAGCCCAACCAGGTAAATACTTATCGTATATTTTTTTAAAACTCTCACATGTCCATGTATATGAATGAACACCGTTGGTAATGGCGTTAATTTCGTACCCCGGGAACATATTTCGTGAAACTTCGCTATGTTTTTTTGCAACGCCGTTAATATATTCACTCAGATTAAGTCCAAGAAGGGTCATATTAAGATGATGGGGTCCGCCAAGCTCTTTTAATACATTGAGGGGTATTGGCTCTCCCATAATCATTTCGACGAGGTCATAAGGGAAATTATCATGGCCTGCCTCAACAGGGGTATGTGTGGTAAATACGCAGAGGTCTTTAACCTTATCTATATCCCATACGAGCTTTTCATCCCAGACATCTTCTATGGGTCGCTTATACATATTAAGGAGTTCGATTGTGAGGAGACTCGAATGGCCTTCATTCATATGATATTTCTTTATCTCAAAACCAAGCTCGTGAAGCATTCTCACCCCACCGATACCAAGGACAATTTCCTGTTTCAGTCTGTATGCAAGGCCATCACCATAAAGATAAGAAGTAATCTCTCTGTCCTCAGGCATATTCCCCTCCACATCTGTATCGAGAAAGAAGATAGGAACACTCCCGCTTGTCAAACTTTTTACATTGTACTGCCATGCCTGTAACATCACATCCCTGCCCTCAATCTGGACAGTAACCTTAGTGGGAAGTAACGCCATATACATTGAAGGATCCCACAAGACAGGGTGTGCGATCTGTTTCCCTTTTCTGTCTAATTCCTGCCTGAAATATCCTTTTTTGCTTATAAGGGTAACTGCGATCATCGGAAGTTTAAGGTCAGCGCCTGATTTTATGGTATCTCCTGCGAGCACGCCTAACCCTCCACTGTAAGTGGGGATGTCGTTCTGGATACCTATCTCCATTGAGAAGTAAGCTATCTTAGGTTCTTTTGTAATTTTAAGAAGCTCATCGAGCAGAGAATTCATAGAGGGATATTTTAAGACAAACGTGATAGAAAAGTGGAAAATTTTTAATGAGCCAAGAATTCCACAATTTATTTCTCAAGCACCTCTCTTATTTTTCTTAAAAGCTTTGTTGGTGAGATAGGTTTTAAGACAAAGTTTAATCCTTTTTCAAGGATTCCTTTTTTTTGGATAATATTTGTAGCATAACCACTCATAAAAAGTGCCTTGATTTCAGGTCTTGTCTTTCTTATCTCTTCATACACCTCTTTTCCGTTCTTCTTCGGCATGATTACATCGAGCAGAAGAAGCTGGACTTTGTCTTTGTTCTCAATGAATCTCTTCACAGCATCCTCTCCATTCCCTGCCTCTATCACTGTATACCCGAATTCCTCAAGCACACTCTTTGTGAACGTTCTCACGTCTGCATCATCCTCTGCTAAAAGTATCGTCTCTGTTCCGCTTATTGTAATAGTAGGTTCGGTTGGTTTTCTTTCTTCAACCTCAGCTGTGGTTAGGGGTAAATATATCTTAAATGTTGTGCCCTTCCCAAATTCGCTATATACGTTGATATAGCCGTTATGTTGTTTGATTATCCCGTATGCCATTGAAAGCCCAGGTCCTGTGCCTTTTCCAACCTCCTTAGTTGTAAAGAACGGTTCAAATATTTTTTCTCTTATATTTTCATCCATACCTTCACCTGTGTCAGTAACAGAAATAAGGGCATACATTCCGGGCTTACCATAACCATGGGTCTCTATGTATTCCTCACCTAATTCAACGAGCTTTGTCTCTATCGTGATAAGCCCTCCATCAGGCATAGCATCCCTTGCATTGGTAGCAAGGTTCATTAAGACCTGCTCTATCTGACCACTGTCTGCCATTATTGTTAAATCTTCATCGGTAAGTATAGTCTTAAATTCAATATCTTCACTAATAACTCTTGAGAGAAGTTTTTCTACTCTCTTTATAGTTTCATTTAGTTTTACTGGCTTCAGGTCGATTATATGCTTTCTGCTGAATGCAAGAAGGCTCCGGACTAAATTGGCAGCCCTCTCTGTTGACGCAAGTATTTGATCTACATTATGTCTCAAGGTATCGTCCTTGGACATTTTCATTTGTAAAAGGCTGCTGTATCCTACTATTGCGGTGAGGATATTATTAAAATCATGGGCAACGCCTCCTGCAAGCTGACCGATTGCTTCCATTTTCTGGGCATGAAGGAGTTGCTCTTTGAGCTTCTTGTGTTCAGTGATATCACGGGCAATGCCCAGAATACCTACTATGCTCCCTTTCTGGATTTTTGGCGTAACCTTAAATTCACCTACTGCGTACTCACCCGATTTTGTGAGTATGCGTAATTCAAATATCGAAGGTATCTCTCCCTGCAAGGTACGTTGAAACATACTCATTACTAAGGACAAATCACCAGGATATATGATAGGTTTAAAAGATTTTCCAATCCACTCAGCGCAGGACCAACCAGTAATCGTCTCAAAGGCTACATTCAGAGAGGTAAGCAAGCTATCTGGGGAAACAGTAAAGATTACATCTTTTACATTTTCTACAAGACTGCGATAGCGATCTTCTGATTGGCGCAGAGACTCCTCTGCCTGCTTTCGCTCGGTGATATCCAGAAGAGATGCCACACTCTTTTTTGTTTCCGGAATTATATCAATACTTACAAGGATATCATTGACATTACCCTGTCTGTCAATGAACTTAAACTCATAGTTTCTCGGAGCAGCATCTGGATCAACCCTACGCTGATAGTGATAGTTTTTTATCCTCTGAAGGTCTTCTTTCACGACGAATTCTATCAAACTTTTTTTGCCTTCTATTTCTTCTTTAGAGTAGCCTGAAAGTTTTTCGAATTCTTTGTTTACTAAGGATATCGTTGTGTCTTCTTCAACTATTGCTGTTGCGGTTCCAGTAGTTCCAAAAATGGTACGGTACTTTTCTTCTGACTTCCTGAGCGCCTCGGTGACTCGTGCGTTCTCAAGGGCAATCGCTGTCTGTCCAGCCAGTGTACGGAAAAACTCCACATCCTCATCTCTAAATACCATGGGTTTTGTAGTCAAAATATGCAAGATACCGATGGTCTTGTCTTGGGCAATCAGAGGAACACCGAGATAGGAGACTATTCCGGCATTACGCAGGTGGTTACGTTTCATCTGTATACGTGGATCCTGCAGTAAGTTGTAGATGATGACCGGCTCCTTTTTGTCTACGAACCAGTGGAGCAGGCTTTCTGCTAATGTAAAAACTTCTTCTTCAATCATCGTCCCATTTGGTAAACGCATTGCAAAAATCTTTGTTTCCTTTTGTTTTTCATCTAAGAAACTAACTGCAGCAGCGTCAGCGCCGAGTTCTCTGGGTATTCGCTCTAAAACAATGTGTGTCACTTCTTTAAGGGCAAGTTGTTTGATAATGGCTTTGTCAATGTCACGCAATGCCTGTAGCCGAAACAATCTTTCCTGTGCATCTCTGTAAGACTGGGTACGGTCGATCGCTAACGCTATTTTATTGCTTATTATCTCAAGCGTTTCTATCCGCTCTTTATACAATGCATCGATACCACGGCTGCAGAGAATAAGGGTACCAAGCCATTTAGTTGTTTCACCTTCTCCCAGTGGAGGTAGTTCTAGAGGGATGCATATCCAGGATTGAATCCCTTCTCTTTTTGCAAAAACAGGTATGATACCATGTTCACTCAATTGTTCTTTGGTGAAAAGTAATTTTCTCATCCAGTCAGGTGGGTTTTCAACAGAAAAAGAAAGTAAGTGAGCACGAGACGTGTCAGAGAAACCCTTCCAGCAGCAGAGAACCAAATCATCCCCCTGCACCAGATGAATACAACCAAACTCCACTTGTAGGAAGAACATCACTTCTTCAAGAATAGTGTTGAGCAACTTATCCAAATCTCTCGTACGCAGAATAGCACTAAGTATGCGTGTGTGGGTACTAAGTGCATCGCGCTGGTGTTGCAGCATTTCCTCGGCCCGCTTGCGCTCTGTAATGTCGTGGAAAGTGACGACTGCACCAACTATTTTGTCTTGTTCTCGGATCGGAGTACTGGTATACCTGACCGGGAAACTGGTTCCATCCTTCTTGAAGAAGACATCATTCCTTATATTTTTGGGAATACCATTCTTTAATGTCTCATAACTCGGACATTCTTCACGAGGATATGGTGTGCCATCAGGTTTCTTGTAGTGGACCAACTTGTGCAGTTCCTGTCCGATAAGTTCCTCAATGTCATAGCCGGTTGTTTTTAATGCAAATGGATTAGCAAAAGTGATTTTCCCCTCTAAGTCCATGCCGACGATTCCTTCACCTGCTGCATCGAGTATCAGTTGATGCTGATAAATTAATTGTTTCAATGACTCCTCCGCCTGCTTGCGCTCGGTGATATCGATAATAATTCCCCTCAGGCCTATCGGATTCCCTTTTTCATTAAGGATAGGGGATGAGTAAATGCTGACCGGGTAAGTGGTGCCGTCTTTTCTCAGGGCCGTGTAGTCGTTCGGACTCAATCCCTGGCCGGTCAAGATCAACTTAATATTATTTCTAACCCTTTCCCGTTCCTCGGTAATAAACATTTGGAGAGCGTTTAAACCCTGTTCCATGTCATTCTGGGTATAGCCGGCCATCTTAAATGCCAGCCGGTTTGCATATGTGAATTTTCCATTTATATCTAATTCAAAAACCGCTCCCGGCAATAGCTCAGCCAGTTCTCTATATTTTTTTCCGCTCATAATTAGTTCCTCTTCCATCATTTTGCGCTCGGTGCTTTCAATGATTGTCCATTTACCGTTGCGATTTATGATTACGAACTGGTGCACGCCCATCACATCGAGTATTTCAGGGGCTTTGTATTTATCCAGGGAGTAAGAGCAGATGGCAAGCATTTTATAATTATGAATGACATTGTTAACCATTACCTCATAGTCAACAAAGCTTTTCCAGTCTCTTTTTTCAAGCCAAGAGATATTACCTGTAAGGCGAAGGCCGTCAAAACCTTTCTCTATAGCCTGTTTTTCCTTTTCGACCAACCCCTTTAATACCTTATCAGCATCGAACTTCCCTGTTTTGGTGTACCACTGGCTGTAGTCCAGGATCTCAATCTGGCCCGTTTTAATATACTCATCTAAGTTCTTTACAGCCTTTCTTAATGATCTCTTGGCATCCTCAACCTTTAGAGGCTCTGAGGTAACCCACAGGCAGAATTCATTATTTTTTAATCCTGCTTTGAAATAGGGCACAAGGATATCAGTTAAATCTTTTTTTGTTTTATAGAACTGACAGAAGTGTGTGCCCCAGGGGGCATCACCTATAAAATCTATTCCCGTTTTCCGTTTTTCTATCATCCGAATTACCTCTAAT
>Ga0315284_10003475_pt1 | contig 22413 bp, 26 predicted proteins | sample YL17G09_16_MG_FD_203696 | JGI IMG/M metagenome (GOLD analysis project Ga0315284, IMG submission 203696) | Sediment microbial communities from Yellowstone Lake, YNP, Wyoming, USA - YL17G09_16 | ecosystem: Environmental > Aquatic > Freshwater > Lake > Sediment | place: USA: Wyoming | collected... | reverse complement strand
GGACAATCATTTTTCTAGTGGCCCCGGAATTCGTAAGGGCGTTGGGAGACCAATACATCCCATCTTCAACTTTAGGTCCGCAATTTTCCGGATGACACCAATTCCAGTCCCAAGTCGCCTGATTTTCTCCGGCGGGAACCCCATTGGTCTGGAGTTTGTTCCAATCGTGAAGGTAATGCAGTCGCAAAATTGACGGGTTCATGTTGGTAAAAATGCCCAACATCGCACTGCCGCTTAAACCCGGATCGGCTGGCCCTTCCGTCATCTGCCATGAAGATGGATGGAAGTCCGATGGCAGCACAACGAATTGCAAGCGATCATCTGAATTCTCAGCGAAATAGAATCCATTCGGCAAGTTAGTCATCGAATGCGGCGAAGCTCCGGCGGACACCGTCTGACAAACGCCGGTGACAACCGTGTAGACCGTCAGGGCTGAATTGTCGGCACTGGTCAGAGTAACCACTTCGTTACTCTTATACATACAGGTATCTCGGTGAGCAATGCGGCACAGCCCGGTCTGAACCAGTGAATTCTTCCAGCACAACACCGTCTTGCCGTTGATGGCATTGACAGCGTCAATCAGCCAATTCGTTGGATTATAGCCTGGATTCCACCGTCCATACGGTGCGAAATCGGGAGGGGCCCGACGGTTTTCATTCCAATACGACTTGTTGGTGGTCAATGTCGAGACCATATTGGTCTGAACATCGAACATCGTTCGTCCATAAAACGGACGGTCGGGAGCCCCGTTCGTCGTCCATACCGAGAAGCGCGCGATCCGAGGCGTTTCACCGTTGTTGGGATTAAACCAGGTGTTGGTATCGGTGCTGCCGCCCAGAATCAGATTGTTGATCGGGAAATTGGTTTCGACATCATCCACGGTCACCGATACCGTAAAGGTGCCGGTGTTGGTCGTGACGGTCAGTGGGGTCGCTGATGACTTTGGTAGAAGCGCGAAGAGTCCCAGCAGTCCCAGCAATAGGAATAGTGATTTGATTTTCATATTTATAGCCACTGGAACATCTCCCCGGCTCCGCCTTGCCCGTCCACTTCGGTCCAGGCGCTGGTCGGCCACGGATCTGCCGACTGGTAAGAAATCGACGCTATCGAAATCACATCGGACAGGACATACGCGTTAAGCGACCACACCAAAAATAGATAACGCGAGCCGTTAGTGAACACATCTGTGATGTCGCCTTCCCGGTCTTCCATCCAGTAGTAATCACCATTAAATGATTCGTCATAGCCAATACTGAATCCTTCGGCGCGATAGGCGAGATGCTGCAACTGAGTGCTACTGCTGCTGGAGACACTGGCTGCCGTGCTGCTGGAGACACTGGCTGCCGTGCTGCTGGAGACACTGGCTGCCGTGCTGCTGGAGACACTGGCTGCCGTGGAGCTACTGCTCAAACTGCTGCTAATGACCGCGTCGGAAACGAAATAGGTGACCAAGGCAGCCGTCCACAACCCACTGGTGGTATCCTTGGTCGCGGTGTAAGACCCCGTCGTCTCGACAATCCGATAACCCTCAGAAAGGTAAAGCACGCCGGCCCCTGGCACCGTAACCGCTTGACCGGTGGAGAATGAGTTGCCCCAACTGTCGCCGGTTACTGATCGGACGACAGCCGCGCAGAGATACTCGTCCGCCTTGGTGGTGGTGACGGAGCCGCTGGTCGGAGTGCCGGTGAAGCCATTGCTGCTATTGGTCTGGTCTTTACCAGTAATGCCAGTGACTGCTGTGACAACCATCCCTCTCTGCGCCAAAGTGGACACCCAAGTGACGGTAACAGTGTTGGTGCCGCCAGTGACACCATGAGCTGACCAAATCTCCACTCGCTGCACCGAGGCCGGTCCGGTCACCGCTTTGTCAGCAGTCGGACCAAGGCTAGTGCCGCCCCACGTGACCGTGCTGACTGCGATGTTGTTGCCTGCTTGCCCGGTCTGCACGATGATGGAATCGCCGGTGCTGAGCGTCACATTCGCCAGCGTCAAGGTGCTGCCGGAAGTGTTATCCTGTGCCGTCCCCTTTGGCCAGCGAATGACCTTATTGCTGCTCCAGCTGCTGCTGACCGACTGCGCAGTGCTGCTGCTGGAGCTAACAGAGACAGCGGTGCTACTACTCACTGACGCAACAGTGCTGCTACTAACGCTGACAAAGGTGCTGCTACTGACCGAAACCTTGGTGCTACTACTGCTGCTAATTGAAATCGCGGTGCTGCTACTACTGGAATCGCTGGTTGAAATAATAACACTGCTGCTGCTCACCGACCGCCGAGTGCTGCTACTGCTCACCGAGACGGCGGTGCTGCTACTACTAACCGACTGCTGAGTGCTGCTGCTACTGGACTCGTCCTGTAAATAAATTGCCCCAGGCTGCCCGTCATTGCCGTCATCCCAGTATCCATATCCATCGGGACTCAATGGAGCCGCAGGACGGCCGCCCCAGAGTTCCAGACTCCAAGTCCAAGAATCCAAGTCGGTGTCGACTCCGTCAGTGTAACTCAAATACCATTGGTTGTAGTAGTAGCTATAAAGCAGATAAGTGCCGGCGGGTGAGGAATCGTATTGGACAATGCGGCCATAACCATTGCTATTGTCAACGATGCCCATGTAGTTGAAATTGCGATTGAAGTTGGCATCGCTGAAGCCATTGCCTTCATAGGCAATATGCCAATAGACCGAACTGCTGCTGGGGCTGCTGCTTTGGGAGACCGCCGTGCTGCTGCTGACACTGACACCCGTGCTGCTGCTGACCGATTGCTTGGTGCTGCTACTGGACGACTGTGAGACCTTCGTGGTGCTGCTGGAGGACTTGGACGACGAGGAACTACTCATCGAAACCACAGTGCTGCTGGAACTGCTGCTAACCGATTGCTGGGTGCTGCTGGAACTGGTGTTGGAATAAGCGGTGCTGCTGGAACTGCTGCTGACGGAGGCGAAAGTGCTACTGCTGGCAGACGCCAAAGTGCTACTGCTGGCAGACGCCAAAGTGCTGCTGGAACTGCTGGAAATCGCGGGCGAGGTCTCCTGATAGAGCCGCAGCACTTGGCTGGCGGTCAACGGCTTGTTGTAGAACATCAAGTCGTCAAGCAATCCGCCGTATCTGTAGCCGCCATATGTTCCAGTGGGACAAGTCGGATTCATCACGATGTCGCCAAGCAGGTTGTGACTGCTTTGCAAGACACCGTTGTAATAGGTCTTCCAGATGTGATTGGAGCAGGTGACCACGAGGTGCTGCCAAACATTGTTTTGGATCAGCCCGACACAAGTTGCTGGGGGTCCGCCCGACGGGGCATAGACATTGGGCCAAAAACTATTGTTGCCGCCGCCAATGAACCAGCGCATCCCGCTGCCATAGACGGGGTTGTCATTGTAAGTGAAACGCACGGTGAGGAATTCGCCACCGATCCAGTCGGTGTTGTTGGCCATAGTCGGATTGATCCACAGGCCAATCGTGAAGTTGTCGGGCAGGTTGACCTTGGTGCTGTCCAGGCTGAACCAGCGATAGCCGGTGCCGTCAAATAGCAGTGCTCCGTTGTGAACTCCGCCGCTGGGTCGCCAGCCATCGTTGCTATCGAAGTTGAAGTTGCTTAATGTGCCGTGGTTGGTGCCGACGCTGTCGTAGACGGTGGTGCCGGAGGTTTCGTCAAATTTCCACCAGCCGATCAGCCCGCGGAATAGGCTGCTTGAAGAACTGGAAGAGCTGATAGAAACCGCGGTGCTGCTGCTGGATGAGCTGCTAATAGAAACCGCGGTGCTGCTGGTCGAAGTGCTGCTGGAACTGCTGCCCGAGACCGCCGTGCTGCTGGTCGAGGTGCTGGATGAACTGCTGATTGACTGTTGGGTGCTGCTACTGCTGATCGACTGCCAAGTGCTACTGCTGCTGACGGAGACTGCAGTGCTGCTAGTCGAAGTGGAACTGCTGCTACTGACAGACACCGCCGTGCTGCTGGTGCTGCTGCTGCTGACACTAACCGCCGTGCTGCTGGTGGAAGTGCTACTACTACTGACGGAAATCTTAGTGCTGCTACTACTGACGGAGGCTTGCGTGCTGCTGCTGCTGACGGAGACTTTGGTGCTGCTACTCACCGAGACCTTCGTGCTGCTACTGCTCACTGAAACAACTGTGCTACTGGTCGAGCTGCTGCTAACGGAAACCTTGGTGCTACTGCTGCTAACGGAAACCTTGGTGCTACTACTACTGATCGACTGCTGAGTGCTGCTGCTGCTGACGGAAACCTTGGTGCTGCTGCTACTCTCCGAGACGACGGTGCTGCTCTCAGAACTGCCGGAACTACTGCTAACCGAGACCTTCGTGCTGCTGGTGCTTAATTTCAGCGGAGAGCTGCTGCTGACCGACACCTTGGTGCTGTTGCTACTGCTGCTAACCGACACCTTGGTGCTACTGCTGCTGACTGACTGCTTAGTGCTACTGCTGCTACTACTACTGACTGAGACCTTGGTGCTGCTGCTAAGACGGCTACTCATCGAAACCGCGGTGCTACTGGTCGAACTACTGCTGACCGACACCTTGGTGCTGCTACTGCTGACGGAAATTTCGGTGCTTTCGCTGGAACTACTGCTGGCCGAAACCTTGGTGCTGCTACTGGATTCACTACTGGCCGAAATTTGAGTGCTTTCACTGGAACTGCTGCTGCCCGAAACCTTCGTGCTGCTACTGGATTCACTGCTGGCCGAAATTTGGGTGCTTTCGCTGGAACTGCTGCTGCCTGAAACCTTTGTGCTGCTGCTGCTGACGGATACTGCGGTGCTGCTGGTCGAACTGCTGCTGATCGAGATGGCGGTGCTGCTGCTAGAACTGCGGCTCTCGCTGCTGATTGACGCTGCCGTGCTGCTGCTGCTGCTGACCGAGACGGCAGTGCTGCTGGTGGAGGTGGAACTGCTGCTGCTGACCGAGATTGCGGTGCTGCTGGTCGAGCTGCTGCTACTGCTGCTCTCTGACGCTTCAGTGCTGCTAGTCGACAACGAGCTACTGCTGCTGATCGAGATAGCGGTGCTGCTGCTCGCCAAGCGGGTGCTGACACTCGACGAGGTGCTGCTACTGCTGACGGACATCTCAGTGCTGCTGGTGGAACTCGAGCTACTGCTGCTGACGGAAACTTCTGTGCTGCTAGATTCACTGCTAATGGACTCAAAGGTGCTGGATGTGGAGGATTCAGTCGAGCTGCTGGATGTAGAAGACGGACTGCTAGTCGAAGAACTGCTGGTCGACAGTTTTTTCGCCGTGTAGTCGGGGTCTTCGGTGCCAACTATCCAGATCGTGGATAGCCCGTAAATCGCATCGGACATACCCCAATGTTTCGGGGATGCCAACGGCTTGTCCTGTCAGTTACAGGGTCATTAAATCTACGGCGGCAAAGCCGCAGGATTATTGGTAATTACGGCGATGTCTTCCCAGTCCACATTGTTCGTGGATCGAGAAACCACAAAATTGACTTGCTCTAGCAGGTTGGTTGGGTAGTCCCACGCCAGCGAGATCTGATTAAAACAGACGCTAGTCACATGCAAATTTGTCGGGGCCGGCAACAAAAAATCAACATTCGAATAATTAGAATAGCCGTGAGAACGCACCCGGTAAGAATATAAAATATTGCTGCTCACCGCTGAATCCAGATAGCCGCCTATCGTTTGCGTCACCACCGCCACCTGTTTCCAACTGTTAGTCCCGACCTGCCGCTCCACCGAGAACTCCGTTGGACTGTCTGAATTGTTTTGCCAGCTAATCAGAATCGGTTTGCCGTCGCTGAGGCTATTGGCCGACGGAGTGTAGGCGGAATAAACATGCCCACGAACCCGATACAAATAACTGGTTGCCAAAGAAGAAGTGACAATACAATTGGTGATATTGCGGCCGGTAGATGCTAACTCTTTCCACGCACTATTGGGCAGTGCCGCTTCAATGCGAAAACCAGATTCTTGACTGGCGGAGTGGCTGGACCAAATGAGTTTGACCTTATTCGTAGCCACAAAATCAACAACGAGATCGGTGGGCGATTCCAAAGCGTAGCTTTCAAGTGAACGGCTGACCAGCCCAGACGGCGGATTGATGGCGGCATAGGTGCAAATTATTGCCGCCAACAAACCTAAAACCCACCCATAGTTGTGTTTCATTTCACGAAACAGTTTGTGCAGCCCGTGATTTCCAAAAAGATGGCAAGCGTTTTCATATTACATACGCCGATACGTAAACGGCGGCCACCCAGTTTTTTGACGCCGCTTAAACGAGGCGCAACGGAACCGGATCAGCCGCCGCATACGACTCTTGCCTGCACCAGTGCAGATGCGTGCAGGGTTTCCAGCCCTGCCACACCAACGATCAGCCTTGTTGTTCGGTCACAGGACTACGGCCCCTCGGCCGAGGGACCATCAGACATCCTGACGGGTCTGGTTACCCGCAAGCGGAGGAGCCATTGGTTGTAGCCAATAATCTCCGCCACACAGTTCCAAAACCCCGCTCGGACCGCGGTCGGTTTTGAAGCCTGCTACTTTACCTAACTGACAACCAGTGAACCCAGCCCACCGAGCGATGGACCGGTGCGTTGCACCCATGACTCAAGGTGTAACTCCGCCAACGCATCACACTGGCGCAGACAAAGAACATAACAATGAACGACTAACTAACTGACAACGACGCACATCATACCACAATCCGGTCAGGTGTCAAACGGATTGCGAAAGATTTTGCAATTGTCTGTCAAACCAGAGAAGAAAAAGGTTGGCGGGCGATTGGTCGGCACAGCGTTCAACCGCACCGGCCGTCACAAGTGCAATGATATGCACCTTATCCGCAGTTAAGGGGCAGAAGATTGCACCTTAATTGCACCTTAATTGCACCTTAAATTGCACCTTAAATTGCACCTTACATGTTTGGTGGGCCTGCCCGGAGTTGAACCGAGAACCAACGGCTTATGAGGCCGCTGCTCTGCCAGATTGAGCTACAAGCCCACTGTATAATCGCCAAATGGAACTCCAATCCCGCACCGAATTTCCCGCACTTCTCGACCATCTTGGCTTTCAGCGCGCCTGCGAAGTCGGCATTTGGAAAGACGCGTTCTCCGCCCATCTGCTGCAGCATTCACACCTAGCCACACTGGTGTCCGTCGATTCTTGGCACGACTCTTTCCCCCACGCGCCCATTACGGCCAGCCGACTCGAAGCCCAAGCCCGTCGTGCGCTGGCGCCGTTTGGCAGTCGCTCACGCATTCTCATCGATTACAGCCCGCAAGCCGCCCAGCAATTTGCAGACGGCTATTTTGACTTTGTCTACATCGACGCCAACCACCGCTACCATCTCATCCAAGCGGACATTGCGGCGTGGTGGCCCAAGGTGCGAGCCGGCGGAATTTTAGCCGGCCACGACTATGTGCGCGCCCGCCACTGCGGCGTCATTCAAGCCGTGGATGAGTTTGTCGCAGCCCACAAATGTGAGTTGCATTTGACATCGACCGACCGCTTCCCGAGCTGGTGGGTGAGTAAGTAAATGGCGACCCCGGGGGGAATTGAACCCACCATTGGCGGTGTGAAAGACCGCTTACCTGAGCCATTAGTAGACGGGGTCTTGAAAGCGTAAAGATACATAAAAATGGCGACCCCAACCGGATTTGAACCGGTGTTGATGGATTGAGAATCCATTCTCCTGACCAACTAGAGGATGGGGTCGTATGTGTCCTATGCTACTAATCGTGCGCCTATTGAGAACCATTAGTAGCAAATTGGCGGAAAGAGGGACAAATTTGGCGGATGGAGAGCGAGTTGAACGCTCAACGGCTTTTGAGACCGTAGACGTTTTCGAGACGTCCGGACTTGCCAATGTGCCAACCCATCCGTTGAAAAATTATGGATACACCTTGCGAACTTCTTTGGCGTCATAAACACCAACGAACCAAATCGTATGGGCGTGGCTGTATTCTCGCGCCCACGCCACCGCATTACTGGAAATCAAATGCCGGGGAGATTCGGATAGGTTGTCCATCGCCCAGTAGCCGCGACCGTCGTCATAGACCGCGATGGCGTGCCGTCCCGTAACAAGACCGCTACTCCAGTCGTAGACCACCACCCAGCAGGGAATGCGGCGGCTGTTAAGCTGGCAACTCAAATCCAACGCGAATCGCCAGCATTCATTTTGAGATCCTCGCCCAATCAACGGGGCTTCCGTCGCAATGTGTTTCGCCAAGCGGGCGTGTTCGACACAGCTGCAAAGGATGATTAACGCGATGAACGAGATGCCAACCCATTTCACAACGAGCCTGTTTCAAACCCGTTGCCGTAAACTCCTCTAAACTCCTGATGTCAACGCTTGACTTTCAACACGCCCACGCTATGATTACTGAGCGTGACACACAAGTTTATCACTCTGATGACTGCGATAGCTGCAATAATGGGGTTGGCCAGTTGCGCCGTTCAGCGACCACCACAGCGTCCACCACAAATGCCTCAGCCACTGCCGCGCGGCGAAGCAACCATTGAATGGGTCTTTGCCGGACTAACCAATGCCGACGCAAATATGGTGAATTGCAGTAGCAATGTGATCCTCTTGGGCGAACAAATTGAACTTTACTCCGCCAAAGTGGTCGGAACGGCGGCGGCCACTCTCGACCTGCAAAAAGCCACTGATTTGACTACTAATACGTTGTGGATTATTATCGGGTCCATCAGCTACACCGGTCAAGTTTCATGTTTGACGGAGTCTGACGATGGTCTCGACCACGGATTCTATCGCTGGCATTTGATGCCTTAACCGTGTATTTTTTGGACGACCACTGCCCCGCCCATTCGGGCGCGCTCCCCCGTTTCGTGAGTCTTCACAAAACCAGGGCGGCTATTGTCGAGCAGCCCCACGTCCATTAGAAATCGACGAACTTCAATGCCAGTCTGGCAATGCGCCTGTTGATGCCACCCTTGCGCCCTCGGATTCGTGTCATGAAACGCCACAACACTTCCCACCCGCAATAACGGCTCGGCCAATTCGAAATCACGGCGCACACAGTTGTAACCGTGACAGCCATCAATAAACAGAAAATCTAACGGTGGCTCCAAGGTCGGCAATACTTCAAAAGACGGACGCAAGACAATTGCAGCCCAGCCGCGACGCTCCAACGGTTTGATCGACTCGAGGTCTGGGTAAATCCCTGACAGCCAGGCTCCCACTGTCTGCTTGGTTGCTTTCTCGCGGAAATAGCCGGTGCGATCCTTGGCAGGAATATCCAGACCCATTGCCGTCCAATGTAAGTCAGGATAGGCATCCATCGCCTCACACATCGCTGCCAGGGTGCCACCTTTGGCTACGCCAATCTCGACATAGCGAAAGGGTTGTGGGCCGGTGCGGCTCGAGACAGCCGATGCCAAAGCCTCACAGAAGGCTTGGCGGTTGTCATCCATGTGAATACCCCAATGTTCAGGAATGTGCATAAGCGAGATTATACACGGCAAGCAAGCGGGGTGGATGTAGGAGTTGCCACCGGCGCTCACGAATAATGCCATATGAGCCAACGCGCAGCCCGATGGCAGGCATATCGATCTGCCCTTGGAGACCTAGCACAAACCGTTGAACGCGGGCGGCCAACTCGCCCAAAACCAGAACCACGCACTTGGTCTGGCAAGGAGTTGCGTTACGCCCGCCGTTACACCCGAATGTTAGGCCGGAGTTTTGAACGCCGGACTGTTTCCCCGGAAGAATGGCTGGTGCTTCACCGCCTCGCCCGCGGGCGGATTCTGGAAGTTGGCGTGCATGTATGGCTGTCATCCACAGCATTCCTCAGCGCGATGGAACACGATCCGAAAATTACCCTCCTGTCTTGCGATATCAGGTTTCTCGACCCCGGTTTCCGCCACCCGAACCCTGACATTGAACAACGATGGCTGCGCGTCGAGCAAAGCAGCCACATATTGTTACCATCACTGCTGCCTCCCTTCGACCTCGTTTTCATTGACGGCAACCACAAACTGGCCTTTGCTGAATCCGATATACGACAAGCATTGCGGCTCGGGCGGACTGTGGCGGTCCACGACTGCAACTACGAACTTGGCGACTTGTTCCTCGGGATCGTCCAAGAACATCCTGAACGCCCACCAATCCGCTGGTATTCAGACACGATGCCATGCCTGAAAGGTCTGATGGTGTCCGGTCCGCCTGTGTGACCATTGGAAATTGGCTGGCCCGGCAGGGTTCGAACCTGCGACATCCGCATTACAGTTCTCCTTGAATTTCTTCGAGGGCTGGACTTTCTCTTTACCCAACTTCGGGTATGTCGTGTAAAGTCTCTACGCTTGCCTGGATTGCTCCTGCTAGCTCGGGATTGCCTTGGCCGGACTACCAGCTTTAGGTTTCCCCGACTTAGCGACATTTTCACCTGACGGTTCCCCGTTAGGGCTGCCTTTGTTGACAGTGCGGCGTTCCACCAACTGAACTACGGGCCAATGAATATCTTCTGAAAGTGTCCCGCGACCGATCGGTCGCGGGGGACGAATTGATTTCGTTCAGAGCCTACGGCTCGTTTACTTGCTCGGCAGTCCAACCCAACGCTTGGCTTTGAGAATTTCCTTGTCGTTGGGGTGCTTCGCCCGGTGACGGGCGCGACGACGCGCTTTGTTCCGCCACGCTTGCAAGCAGTGTCGTGCGCGATAGGCTTTGCGGCGCATGGAACGGCGTTTCTTTTTACCGCCCTTGCCGCCGCGACTGGCATCAGCCATGATAGTTCACCTCCTCCTTTCGAGGTTATCTAGTCATGGCTGAAGTCTCCTTTGACGAACATGTTGCACTCTCCGTTGTTGATGATGGTTCGGCTGTTAGGTCCAGTTCCACTGGTCGTCGTGCTTGAAGATGGGCATCTCGCCACCTCCGACGACCAGCAACAGGGCCTGATGTTCTTGGGCGCGCCGAATCTGTCGACGCATCCGCTTATACCAGGACGGCGGCTTATACCATTTCTTGCAATCCCGATGCGCCTTGGAATTGAGACTGGTGCCGTAGAAGTCCTGACGGTAAGTCCGGCTCATGAGTAGTCTCCTTTCGGTTACTACCCAAAGCCTCCTGTGGTTGAATTGGTCATAGGCGTTTCCTTTCCTTTGTTCCGGTTTTGTCCATACCTTCTTTGAAAGCTGCCCCCGCTGGAGTTGAACCAGCCTACCCGGTTCCAGAGACCGGTGCGTGTAACCGCTACGCTAGAGGGCAAAGATGGCTGGAGATTGCGCGACAGGGCTAAAAACCCCACTGGGCTTTATCGTAAATTTTTGTCTTGCCGATCAGCACCACTCGAACCCAATTCCTGCTTAAATTTTTGAAATTGGCGGAGCGTATGGGAGTCGAACCCATTTGGAATTTTCCCGTGACAGGGGAGCGGCCTAACCATTAGCCCTACGCTCCGAAATGGTTGCGGGAGATGGGAGTCGAAACCATCGTATAACTTGGTTATGAGCCAAGCGACTTACCACTTGTCGATCCCGCAGACTGAAATGTTACCCGCACCACCACAATGCTCCAGTGCAGGGATGGGTTGAATTTGAAGGTCTCGGGCTTCCCATCAGCCCCATAATGGTAGCGGGAACTGGAGTCGAACCGGCTATCAGGCTTATGAGACCTGCCTCTGAACCGCCCGAGTCTCCCACAGACAAATGTTTTTTGGACTCCTTAGCCGTGGACGCGAGTCCGCGCGATGAATAATAAGCAGCGCCCAGAGCGCCCTCCACCTTGCGCTGAAATGATTATACACCTTCGTGAGAAAACAGCAAGATACAACAAGAAGATGTAGAGTCGCTGGGGCGTCTAACCCCCAGATTCAGGAGGGACTTGGTGACACCCTCATTCCGCGCAAAGCGCGTTCCTGATTTGTAACCACTTTGGATGACTCGCCCGCCTACGGGACGACTCTACGAAGTTGGCGGAAGGGGAGGGAGTTGAACCCCCAAGGCTGTAACGCTCGTCGGGTTTCAAAGCCGATGCCATCGCCGATTGGCTTGCCCTTCCGACCTAGTCTAACTGTTGCGCATTTTTAACCATCTTGCCGACCTTGCCGACCTTGCCGACCTTGCCAGTTGACGGTGAGGCTAATAGATCACTGGGGGCGCCGCCACACGGGCGCATCGGCGTGGGCTGACTGGCTTCTGTCAATTCGGCCGAAAACGGTTTGCGCAAGTTGGTAGGGCGCCCGTCATAAAATGCAGAGGCTGGCGCACTGCCGGGCGCGTCGTCCGCCCCCTCAACAATCGCTTTGGGCTTGCCATCCGACGGGTGCGCCATATGCGCTGCGGTTGGCGATTCCCGATACACCCCAGGGTCCCGATTCAATATCACCGCCATGGGCGCGCATAACGCTCGGCGTCGGTCGGAGTTTCCATCTCGCAAAATCAGGCCGCTGGGACTGTCGATCAGCGACGCCTCGCCGCTGTCAAACCGCGCCGCTACACTTTCAGTATCGCCGCCAGCTTTGTTCACGACCACCGGCTGCGTGCCATTGCCGTCATGCGCCAGCGCCCAGTGCCGCATCTTGGCCAAGGTCGCGCAGTAACTCTGGAACTGCGCGGGCGTTTCCTGGAGTTCCGGATTGGCTTCGATATACTCCAAGGTCTGCTCCAGCAGGTCGGGATACTCCGTCAAAATATGCCGCGCCATTTCCCGCTTGCAGTCGTTGGTCATGTAGGTGAGTTCGACCACCTTATCCAGCCGACCGGGACGGGTGCTGATCGGGTCGAACTTGCCGTTGGCCGCCTGCCGCGGAACGCCCAACGCCGGGTCGATATGCTCAATGTTGTTCGTCGTGACGATGGTGAACACCCCTTCGCTGCGCTCCACCCCGTCGATACAATTGAGCAAGGTGTCAAAGGTCAATCGCCCGCCGCCGCGCATCCCTTTATCATCGTCGTCATCGCCACCTGGCTTGTCCTTGCCACCCTTGCGCGGATAGGAGGAAAAATAGGTGTCAAAACTCGACTGGACGATGTTCTGCCGGCCATGAAAGACATTGTCGATGTCCTCGATCAGGGCGATGCACGGCACATGCTGCTGCATTTCGTGCCACTTCTCCATCAGTTCGTTGTTGAACAACTCCCCGAGGTGAAACACAAACACTGGCATATCCAAGTCTTCCCCGAACGCCCGCGCCAACGCCGTCTTGCCAGTTCCGCCGGGTCCAAAGACGTTCCAGCCTTGCTTCCACGGGATGCCGCGCTGTTCATACCACTCCCGCGACTCCCGCCACACTCGCACCTCGTTGATCAGCGCGCGGATGTGCGGCGGAAACACCAACCGATCCAGTGCTGAGCCGGTCAACTTCGGCCGGCTACCCAAGGCTTGGGGGTCGACGCCAATCAAACGGAATCGGTCTTGGCGGAACCAATAAGGAACCATTTGCTGCCCTTCCTGCTTATTGACCGTCAGACTCTGATACTTCGGGAAGTGCGCGATGAAGAATCGCCGCACCGTCTTGGCGGAGGAGGATTCGCTGTTCCAACGCATCTCATTGGCGGTATTGGTCGAGGCTTGCACGATTTCGTCGATCGGCAAGGTGCCACGCACAAAAGTCAGGGAGCAGTGAATGGTCGGATTGTTAGAATTGTTGGAGTTGTCATTCTTCACTTCCTTGGGTCCGCTGAACACAAAGGGAATCCAGCCGCGCCACATCACCATCGACCGCTGTCCGAAATACTCATAGGGAACCAAGGCGGTGCGGCTGTTGGCCACCAAGTTCTCGTAGGCGGCGCCGTAGACCAAGTCGTAGAGTTTGGAGCGGGTGTAATTGGCCACCAGATGTGAGGTGACGGCTTGCGCCAAGTCCAAGGTGTTGACTTCGACGCGCTGGACGAGCAGGTTGCAGACCTTCCAAACGATGGCTTTGATCTGCTGCCAGAACGCCATGATGCCGCCCAACGCCGCGCCGCCCATGACAATATTCAACCAACTGCCACCACCGCTGCCACCGCTGCCGCTGCCAAAATTCATATGATGATATTCCCCTGTAAGTGCTTGTTGTGCGTCTGCAACAGAGCGAACATCATAGCGAGTTCTTGTCCAATGTCAATTCGAATGAGTGGCGCCGGGGAGCAATCAGTCGGATCTCGCACCTTGGGACACGTTTGGTATTCGAGCACTCGTGCTTGCCAGAGCCAGCTCGTTTAACCTCGTTGTTTCTCCTCAACCCACGCCGTCACGACCCGACACGCTGGCGCGTGACCTCCCCGGCATAAATTTGGCTGCCCCGGCTGGATTCGAACCAGCGTATAGAGGGTCCAAAGTCCTCCGCGTTGCCAGCTACGCTACAGGGCAAAATTGTCGCGGCGTGATCTGGACACCCAGTCCGTAGACCGCCGGAGTCGGCACCGGCCGACGCGATATCCGCAAATGGTAGCGGGAGTGGGATTCCAACCCACGATCTCCACCTTATGAGAGTGGCGAGGACAAGCAGGCTCCTCTACCCCGCAATCTTGAAATCTTCGCCCAAATGGATGTCGGCGACTCGCTGCGACACTTGAGCGATTAAGGTGCGCTTCTACTCTGTTTAAGACATCGGCGCAGCCGAAAAATGAACAACCAGATAGCACATAAGGATTCCCATATCGCCACGGAGAAAAATAGGCGATGCGCATCTTCAACGACCGCGAACTTCATTGGCTGCGATTCGAACTCTTGGAACGGGACTCTTACCAAGTTTTCCGCCGCCATGGCGATCCGCGAATCCAAAGCATTCTGGATATCGGAGCCAACATCGGAATGTTTTCAATGCTCTGCCATTTCCTGCTGCCGAAGGCGCGCATTATTGCGCTGGAACCGGACGCGCAAATTTTTGAAATGCTCAAGGACAACACCGCGCAAATGCTGGTCGAACCACACTGGCTGGCGTTAAGCGATGGGTCTCCAGTCGGAATCGTGCAAACCAAGGCAGAGTCTTCTCACGCCACCTATTACGACACTACCAGCGCGGGCGCGGTGCCGGGGCAAACTTTGGCATCCATTGTTGCGAATTGCAAACTCGACCCGTCCACCTTGTTCTTGAAAGTGGACTGCGAAGGAGCGGAACGGCACCTGTATCGCGACAAAGCGTCGGAGGCTATTCTGCGACAGACGGTCGCTGGCGGCATCGAATGGCATCAACACCGCAGACAGCCTGCCCAGCCTACCATCGCGCAATATCGGATCTGGCTAGACGAGGTCTTGCATGACACCCATCGGGTAGACTACGAGAGGCGCTTTGGGCATATCAGCCGCTGGGAGCGGATTTGAGCGGATTTGAGCGGATTTGAGCGGATTTGAATTGGGTTACTCGACGGGACTCGAACCCGCAACCGCCGGCTCCACAAGCCAGAGCTCTGCCAATTGAGCTACGAGCAACATCACGCCTCGTTGACTGTTCAACAACTTTCGCCGTCCGGTGCGGGCGCAGTGAGGCATACTGGCCTGACCGCTTACGGAACAGTCCAAAATCAGGCTGGGCGGGCTACGCAACCTGCGTTACGCAACCTGCGTAACCCGCCAGCGTCTTCTTCTCTGGTCAACAATTGACAATATGTGAATGAACGCACTACAAAAACGAACTACAAACTGCAAATTGTATTGCAACTACAAACTGCACTAACAACTTCAACTGCAAAACAAAAACCCCGCGGTCGAGATTTCTCGACCCGGGGTCTTGCCTGAAAATCGCAACCTACAGGATCATTGGCAAGACCCCAGCACACTGCTCTTCATGCGATTGTTCTATCGCATGAAGCATCGTATCTGAATTGTTGATGAGTCTTGCCACTTGTTCTCCGTTGGTGTCCACCTTGCGGCGGACGGTTTTCTATCTAACTGCAACCATTATACACCATCCGAAGACAGTGTCAAGGTCGTTTTTATATTTCTTTGCCCGCCACCCAAAATCCTCTATCCCGTTCTACCCCGCTCCCGAAGCAACCGGTCCCACTCTTTTTCAGCGATCGGATAGACCTCCGCCACCTCGCCCGCATCCGTCCAAGTTTCCACCGAGTGAACTGGACCTGGGCTGACAGTGTTGCGGACCAAAATGCGTCGCCCCGTCACCGTCAAAGTGCGACCGTCGGCTGTATTGAAAGTCAATGGCTCCAGTGCCATGGCGACAATTATACAGAGTCGCCCACCGGCTGCTCCCACGCATTCTGTTCCCGCCATCCTAATCAGCCATGCAGTCCGCCGTCAACAACATTCGCTTGACAAGGGGGCAAAGCCTGCTATGTTGGTTGCAAAGGAAACCACCACAATGAAAGTCACTGACCTCAAACAAGAGACCCAAGCCGCCATATTTGCCAGCGTCAGCAGTCACGCTGCCGAAGTCCGACGAAACGCAACACAAACCATCTCCAAGAATCTGGCGAGCAGCGCTGCCCAAAACCAACCTGAGCTGGAGATTGCGGCCAAACTGGGGGCTGTCGACCAGGAACTACAATTCGACATCGAATTGCTAATGCTGCAGGAAGCCCAACGACTCGTGCAGGGCGAACTCGCTGCTCAAGCGATAAAAATCCGCGAATCCTATCAATGAAACTCCACATTCGCAAAGTCGTCATCTATGAATTCGATACCGCGGCCGAGCGCCGGCGAATCAATAAAGTCTTCAAAGGCGGCGAGCGGAATCGCATGCTTACTGTCCTGAAACTGTTCGAACAAGGCGACTTCTTAAAGTGCGCCAAATTCATCAATCAACTTGGCGACGCCAAGGGGGGTTATCCCGAAGCCGAACACGTCAGCATCGGACTCGCCGCTCTACTCCGGATGGGTTGTGAATTCAAGATCCGCCAAGTCCACAACCGAAAGCGCACGCCCGCTAATCGCAAAGAATTCCGCGACTACGCCGAAACCTTCGAAGAATTCACCGTCAGTCAGGTTCTGAAAACTTCAAATGAAACCTCAAGATATTTACAACACACCACCCATCAAAACTAGCTTCGACCTGTATCCGTTGCTGGACAACTGGCACCCACATCTTGCGTCGCACCTGACGGAGTCAGAATTGGACCCCGCCAAACCCAATACGCGCATTGAAATCAAGATTCATTACGACCCTTACATCGACGGCAACCGCTGCTGCACAGTGGGGTCCGCCTGGTTCGACAACAAACCAGTGATGATTTTTCGCCACGGCGGACGCAGCGGGCACGACGCCGGCGACGAGTGTGTCACCGACCTGCCCGCTTACCTGGAAATGCTGGCGTATTTGGAGTCACTGCGCAAGGTCGACGATAGCGCCTTGGACATTCGCGCCCCCGATGAAGATGTTCCAGAACTGAATGAATTCTATAATCACGACATTCGCGAAGCTCTGCTGTTTTCGGGAAAATCGTCCCGATAGCCGACCTCGCGTCGAAGGCAAGATGTATAATCTTGCCACATGAAGACAACTATTCTCTTGATTCTATTGGTGACCGCCACCGGTCTCGCGCAAACCTCCAGCTACTACAATGTTTGCATGGGGGCTGGAGACCCGCTCGGACTAGCGTGGACCCCATTCGTCACCGGCAATATCGAATTGCAGGTCAGCAGCAACCTGACAGATTGGACCACGATTCTGAGTAACAACGCGACGTCCAAGCGGCCAATGGTCTTCCTCACTCATCCGCTGACATTGGGCGGTAGCTATCGCATCAAAGAAACTGAAATGGTTCCGCCATCCGAAAAACCGCCCAAGCCGCCCAAACCGCCTAAGCCGCCCAAGCCGCCCAAGAAGCCATAACTTTACTCGATCGCTGGACGCCCCACCGGTCGCCAGCCCTTTTCCCAACGATGGCGCTGCATCAGCGTCTTCCACGCCTCCTCACGCACATCCCGGTTTTGATCGCCCAAGGCATTGTAACGGACCGAAACCGAATCCTCTCGCCCGCTAACGTGGACATAATAATAGGTGATGGTGCGGGTCACTTGAGCAGTTTTGCCCATGCCCATCCTCCGCAGAGTGACGGACAAGGCGTTCCACCACTTCACCCCCGCCCCTGGCGGCCCCCGCAATTCCAAATCGTGCATGCTGCATTTTTCCAGCGGACACTGCTTGAAGGTTTCCGGCGGAAACAGCAGCCGTCCATTGTCCAGGCGCACCCGGTTGCGTGGTTGCTCATTGACATACAACATCCCACCGCCCACTGCCGACGATCCCCAATGGGAGGTTTCAATCTTGCCATAGGCTTGCACCGTATCGCGCAACCGGTGCAGCAACGCCAAATCATCGATCCGCCAAATGACATGCGGCGACTTGCCATGTCCAGAACAAGTGTTGATGCACCTTGCGCCCGCAATGCTGTTGACCGCAGCAATGTGGGCGTCAGTAAGTTCCGGGTCCACCGGAATCCCGCCCAAAATGCGTTCTTCTCTATGTTTATCCGACAATCGGATGATGTTCAATACAAGTCCTCGCTCCACAGTTTGACACCATCAAAGATGTGCTCTTTGACCGCTTTACCCGCCTGCACTTGCCCCGCTGCTAAAGCAATTTTCGCCGCTTGTTTGCGGTCATAAAAGTTGCCTTGATAATCGACAAACCCCTGCACGCCTTTGGCGGGGCGAATCCCCGTCGCCTGCACCATCTTGTGAACGACATTATGGTGTCGCAACCCCGTCCAGATTTTACCCTGCGGATCGCGGATGGCTGATTCTTTGATGCGTGGATGTTTAGCGCCAACCGGCGCCGGACCACCGTAGCGCTCCGAGTATTGTCGAATCCATTGGGTCGCTTCGGCAATCAACCGGGGATTCATTGGCTCAGTCGACGCGGCTTCAGCGACCTCCGCCTCCGACATCAGTTGCTCCGTGATGTAATGTCGCGCAGAATTGTCCTCTGGCTTAAAGAACGCCTGTAAGCCAGCCTCGCAACATTTGCGCACATAATCTTTATCGCGCAGCCCATAGCAGTCCACAACCTGACCAATCGGATGCACCACGCAGGCGTGCGCCAGATTCGTGAATTCCTCACCGTCTTCCTTGACAGTATCCAAAAACGCCAGCAGCGGCCAGCCGAACAGTCGATGCAGCGCAATCGCAAATTCGGCACAATCGCCGTAGCGGAAATGGTCAAGATTTTTTTCCAAAGCAGCGCACTTCTTGACCGCCGCAAACGGCACGAAGGATACCGGATATTGACCAACCCCCCGCACCTGCGCCGGGTCCAATGGTTCCCGGCGCGCGGTGCGGACGCGGTTTTGCGGCGGTTTGCGGAACACAGCGCGGGAGACATCGTAGAAAGCGCCTTCCCATTCCGGATCCTCATACTGTTCCTCAAAATACTGGAAGGACTCGAACTGCAGCCCCAAGGATTGGGCGAGCTGCCGCATCCGCTCGGTCATCTTGGTTTGGATGGTGGCGGTGCAGCGATCCCCATATCGCTGCTCAAAAGCCTTCAGGCATTCAAGAATCCAGAGTTCGTCCACGATAATGTATTGAGGAGTCTCCACCACATACATGTTGTCGTTCCAGCGATTCAGGTCTTCCAAACTGGCGAGACTCACGGCGTCGGTGCGCACCTTGACCCGGTCGCGCTGGATGCGTTCCAAGCGGACTTGGTCGGGACCGATCAAACCGGCCACTGTCGTTTTCAAATTGAATGCCACGCCTTATGATTCCCACAGCAGGTCAATATCGCCTGCCATTACCGACTGCAAATTGTGGACCTTGTGGCCGGTGCGATGGTCGACGGCCAAGTCGTGAAAAAAGTTGTAAGTGCGGATCTTGTTGCCCCGCCCGCCATACCCGATCTGCTGCTGGCGCATGGCGTTCTCGCGGGCATTGTGGGCTTGATGGTGGCGGGCTTCCAACCGTTCCGCCAACACCTGCAACGCCCGCGCCTTGTTCCGATGGAAGTCGCGCCCGTTGACAAACACCATCAACCCGCTGAGGCGGTGAATCACCCGGCACGCGGACGCCACCTTGTTCTGGTTTTGGCCACCCCGGCCATGCCCGCGCTGGGCGGTGATTTCGACATCAGCCAGATTGAGTTGGGGCGGATGCTCCTGAAGCGGCAACACGGCGACCGACACCATCGAGGTCTGGCGGCGCCCGTTGCGCTCCGTAGGCGGAATGCGCTGGACGCAGTGTCCGCCAGCTTCCTGCCGGAAGTGTTGAGCGCCGGCGCCCAGGATGGCGGCTTCGGCATAGCCGTCACCGTCGTCAAGCCATTCGAAGGTCAGATTGCGTTTGCGGGCGCAGCGTTGATAGGCATCAAAGAGTTGCTGCACGAAGATTTTGCTGTCGTCGCCGCCTTCGCCGGCGTGAACTTCCAAGACACAACCGCTAAAGGCGCTCCGCCTCGTGATGTCGAGCGAGTCCCTTTGGTTTCAACGGTGGTATCCTTTCGGGTTCATATTGTATTATACACCCAAGTGTTTCATATGACCTTTATAGCAGGACGCAGCTAAAGTCAAGCGGAATACATAGGAATGAGAGTCATTCGCTTAGCCGGTCGCCCACGCCCTTCGATTGACTGGGTGGCTGTCCAAGCAGGTTTGGAGCGCGGCGACACTGTGCGGACGATTGCCGACAATTTGCATATGAGCTACGAAACTCTGCGTTGCAGAATTCATCAAGAGCATCCAGAATGGGCGGCATTGATTCGCCGCAACCCTCCACTCCCTCCGATTGATTGGGCGGCTATCCAAGCGGCTTTGGAGCGCGGCGACACTGTGCAGACCCTTGCCGACAATTTGCATATAAACTACGAAACTCTGCGTTGCAAAATTCATCAAGAGCATCCAGAATGGGCGGCATTGATTCGCCGCAACCTTGCCAATGCTATGCGCGGACGATGGGAGGCGCTGCCACCCGAAGAACAGGAGCAGTGGCGGCAGAACCAACAGGCGTTGCTAAGGCACTATTGGCAAACCGTGCCACCAGAACAGCGCGAGGCGCATTTACAAAGTTTGCACAATGGATGGTTGCACTATTGGCAATCCTTAACACCAGAACAGCGCGAGAACCGTTTGCAAAGTTTGCACGATGGATGGGCCGCGCTGTCGCCCGAGCAGCGAACCGAAAGATTTCGCCGACTGCAAGACGGCAACCGAGAGTGGTGGGAAACGCTATCGCCGGAGCAACGAAGCGAACGACTGCGCTCAATACAGGAAGGCAGAGACCGTCGGGAGTGGTGGGGGACGCTGTCGCCAGAGCAACAAAACGAACGCATACGCCTACTGCGAGACAGTCGCTGGGCAGGAGTCAACTTTTGGGAGTGGCTTCAAAGCTTCCCACAAGAGAAACAATTTGAGATCCTGCGCGCCATGCACGCCCATTCTCCTCACCCACAGACTTCATAACCAATGCCAGTTTCCACCCCACCCAAACGCGGATTCGTTCGACAATTCTACGGCGCGCCCCAAGACCACCCCTACGGTGAGCAGCGTTGGAAAAACCTGCTGCACGAAATCCAATACGCCATCACGCATCCAAGCCCGCACATACCCAATTACACTATCTATGTATTGGGCAAGGAAAACCACCGCTATGTGGAAGGACTGGGCGCGCAGGCGGTGCTGGTTGACCCCCGTCCATTCCTTTATCCATTGCGCGGGCAACTGCACCGCAATCGCCTGACCTGCCTGCAAATGGCGGCTAAAGACTTCGACGAATTCGTATCGCTAGACTGGGATTGCCATCCGTTCATACCGATCCCCGACAATTTCTGGGAACGGCTGGCACAAAAAAATGCTTTCCAAGCTCCATTAACCCGCTACCGGTATTCCAAATGTCCGTGGCGCAAAGTCGACGGAGGCTTGGTGCCAAATGCTAGCTGGATGTATTTCCGAGACCCAACCATCCCCCAACAGTTCAACGAAATCTACGAAGCATCTCAAGCCCAAACGCTCAGCGACGGCAGTGAGGAAACTGTAGCGGCGTATTGGACTGACCAACAATTAGGTGGGTGGCAAGGCACAGAAGCCTATTTTCAGCATTTCGAAACCCCATTCATCCTAACACAATTCTCGAGGACCATCTTCCCCCACCATCTGGAGACGGGCAAGCACCGAGTGTTTTGCCACAGCCATGAGTGGCTTATTGAGAAACGGCAGGCGCGATTGATGAAGTCAATCCGCGAAAAACCATATGGTTAATCGTATGGTTAATTCGCTGACAACCGCAACTTCACCCGACGCTCCCAACCAGGGATTACATAACCTTGAGGCGCAGAGAGAATCGCGGGGTCCAAACGGTCAGCATACCAAACGACCGCCACCTCGGGATAATTAGCCGCAACATAACTACGCAAAAGGTCCTGCCCCCAACCATGCCCATTCTGCTTTTCCACCCCCACTATTGAATCCAACGGACCCGTGACTATCGCGCCTTCTTGATCCGCGGCTTCGGCTAAAGCTTCCGCCTCGGTATTAAAGACCATATAGCGCTCAACCTCTTCCCCATCTTCCACATGATCCGTATAATCTATCCGCCACGCTTGACTGGGCTTAGTTAAG
>Ga0315284_10003474_pt1 | contig 22416 bp, 16 predicted proteins | sample YL17G09_16_MG_FD_203696 | JGI IMG/M metagenome (GOLD analysis project Ga0315284, IMG submission 203696) | Sediment microbial communities from Yellowstone Lake, YNP, Wyoming, USA - YL17G09_16 | ecosystem: Environmental > Aquatic > Freshwater > Lake > Sediment | place: USA: Wyoming | collected... | reverse complement strand
GTGTCCTGCCCATACACTGACTTATAATTTTCCTCATATTGGTGTTGATCGCGCTCATACAGGACCAGATTTTCTTCACCGATTACTCGCGGGAGTAAACTGGGTGCTATTCGATATACTCCAGGAAGTACGATACCTTTATTCGTCTCAAATTGAACATCACGAACATTCGCTCCTGGTGGAATCGCTACGGAGAATATCTTCGATGGTAGGTTTGGTTTTCCCGGTATTAGTAAACGACCATAATTGTCGACTGTTACTTCATGGCCCTGTGTTGTTTCTTCAATCTCATAGCTACCCACAGGGATGTTTACGGTTATTGCGCCATCTCCGATATCGATACCTTGTGTGTTTTTTGTCACGTTATTGGCACTTACGAATACACCGCATATCATCAGCATACAAACAAAAATACCTACTATTTTCTTCATCATTTAGTTCTACCTCAAACCAAGTATTAACAAAAGAAATAGAGGGAGAAGTAGTATATAAACCTTCATATAAAATAAGTTAAGGAAAAAAACAAGATTTTCACGAAGAGATCTTCAGCCGAAGAAATAACTAAAAGTTTATTCATTGACTACAATCTGCTGCAATGGTAACGAAAGATCACCTCAATATCCTCTATTCAATTGAAAATGCATCTATTTATTCTACTTACTAAATAAGTGTTAATTAGGATTTATATACTTATGTGGTATTAAACGAGGTGGGGGAAAATGGAGAAAAAAGAAAAAAAAGTAGCAAGAGTTAAAACTACCTACTCATCGCTCTCTTGAACATCGGCACAGCAATTAACAGTAGCACGATTCCAAATCCCACCAGGATCAGTATCTCCGTTCCTACCGCAGGGATATCCGCACCAAGCACCATCACCTTTCGTAATGCGGTTGTGGCATACGTCAAGGGGAGGAAATGGGCGATCCCCTGCATGTACCATGGCATCTGCTGAAGCGGGAAGAACACGCCGGAAAGAAACATCATCGGGAACATTAAGGTCATCATCACCATCGTAGCAGTTTCCTCATTCTCTGTAAATGAGGTGATAAGAATACCTAGGCCGACGAAACTGAAGACTGTTAAAATGATGAGGAAAATAACCAGAAGAATATTTCCTTCGATGACCACACCGAAGAGAACCACCGCCAGAATAAGGATAATGAATCCTTGAATCATACCTCGAATCGTCTGAGCCATCACCTTCCCAAGAATGATTGAAAGCCGGTTGATAGGCGCAGCAAGCATACCGTCAAGAGTCCCAATATCTTTTTCATAAGAAATTGCATGAGGAAGTCCTGTCATTAATGCCATCATGACAACCATTGCGATAATACCAGGTGCAACAAACTGGAAGTAGTTCGGCTCTCCAGCAACGATTCCTTGAGACTGAACGGTATAGGGTTTTACCATTGAGGTTGCTTGGGTTGTGGAAACATTGTATTTTATGTTAAGCTGATGGATGGCCATTTGTTCGCCAATCGCCTCAATTGTTTTCGACAGTACACCTTGAATCGTCAGGGACATCTGTGGATTAGATTGATCGATGACAACCGTGATATACCCCTGTTTTCCTGCAAGAAGATTCGATGAGAAATTCTCCGAAATGATAATCCCACCATTGATCTCATTATTTTGAAGCATATTTTTAATGTCATCATAATCTTTGGCAGTACTAAGTTCCATCATCCCGGTTTTGTTATTCATTGCATTCAATTGTGTTATAAAAGAAGTCCCCATAGAACCGTTATCCATATTTGCGAGAGCAATCGGCGTATCGCTGATAGAGCTTCCTGACGGGAAAATAAATCCGACCACGACCATCATGAATAATGGCATCAGAATCAACATGACCAGTCGCAATTTACTCCTGCTAAACTCCAGCAAATCTTTCCAACAAATCCAGAAGCTATGGCGAAAAACATTTTTTGCACTCATTCATCCACCTACCTCACCCTCGCGGTTCTACGTCGCTGTCCATGTGGCCCAAATCCACGTTTCTTACTGCCACCATTCTCTGATACTTTCTCCCTTGCCTCACGCCCGGTCAGATGCAGGAAGACATCCTCCAATGTTGGCTCAAGGTTTTTTACCATTCGTACTTTAGCACCATTTTTTCGTAGGTTATCAATAATACTATCGAATGCATCGTTCCCGTTTGCGCGAACTATCAGGTGCGTCGGATCTACCTGAACAAGCGATTTTACCGGACTTTGAGATTGTAAAGATGACATCATACGAGGCTCTAGATTCGATATCTCGACTTCAAATGCAGCGGCTTCGGTACTAGAGACAAGTTTTTTTAAATTAGCGGGTGTATCAAGAGCGACAATTTTTCCATGATCAATGATTCCTATCCTTTTACACAGATTATCAGCCTCAACCATGATGTGCGTCGTAAGAATAATCGTGGTTCCATTTTCCGCATTGATCCTCCGAATAAGCTCCCGTATCTCCGCGGTTGATTGCGGATCCAAACCCAGGGTGGGTTCATCGAGAAACAGAATGTTCGGTTCATTAACGAGAGCACGGATGACATTAATCCGCTGTTTCATGCCGGTGGAGAAGGTGTCTATCCGATGATCCGCCCATTTTTCCATCCGTACAAAACCTAACAGTTCATTGATCCGTGTATTCAGCAGATGATTTGGTATATTATAGAGCTTCCCGAACAGTTTAAGGTTTTCTCGTGCGGTGAGCTGATCATACATTATCATTTTCTCTGATACAAGGCCGATATGCTGCCTTACCTTGCCATCTTGTTTTACAATGTCATAGGAAGCGACTGTTGCTGAGCCTTTGGTGGGTCTAGTCAGAGTGCACAACATCCTGATGATAGTGGATTTCCCCGCACCATTTGGTCCGAGTAACCCAAATATCTCTCCTTTTTTCACGGAAAATGAGATATCGTCTACAGCTGCGAAATCCCCAAAAACTTTCTTAAGATGTGATATCTCAATTGCAGAACCATTTGTTGAAATCGGTACGGTGACACCCGGGATCGTCACTTTTCCCTGTACTCCACAAGAACCACAGGTGACGATACGTTGTTCGCCAGGTAGTCCGGTGTATGTTCCTATATGACCACAACGAGGGCATTTAAAATTATCTGTGATCTGGATTGTTTCACTTGAATTCTCGGTCATTCATATTCCTTTTTCTTAATTTTTATTCTCATCTGGTTGATTTTTTCACTCATTATATCGAGATAATCATCCATAGTATCTGCATTGATTAAGACAATACGAGATAAATCAGGGTTTCCAGCTACTACGAGTTTATCTCCCTTTTTTATTTTGAAATTCTTTCGTAGTTTTACAGGTAGAACTATTTGCCCTCGTTCACCCATTGTTGTACTGCCATAAAATTTCATTCCTTTCATAAATCTTCAACTTCCAGTGCTGGTAAGAAAATAGTGATATTTATTTTTTTTCATACAAATCATACTTATTTTATGGATAACATATACCGTTATTATTTTCAGAATGAAGCACTATCTGAAACAACCTTCAGATACAAATATGACCTTGAAAAACCTATAAACAAAAATCAATAAGCTATGAATAAGAAAGCCATGTAAAAATCAAGTCGCCATCTTCTTTCCTTCAAATAACAGAACACACCACTACCGTCATGGTGAGAAGATGGTTCTATCGTCAAATAAGAGTTCAAATTGTTATTTTCCATAGATAATAAAAAACGCTACGTTGTCAAGAACTGAGCAAAACCTCATCAGAAAAAAGACAAAAAGATTATACTTTTTCGAATATGTTTATATATAACATGCAACATCATCCAAAATGATAAATGATTAGGGGGTTGTTATGAGGACGAAAAATACTTATTTAAAAATATTTTCTACACTGTTTTTTTTTGTTTTGATTATCGCTTCGATCACTCAAGCGGTTATTAAAACAAATGTAAATGACCAAAAAAATATTTTAAACAAAGGAGATGAAGTCAGACTATTATCCACAAACATCTGGGAAGATACTTTTGATAATTATACAAAAATAGATCCAACTCCACCTGGGGTTGGTCAATCAGATAATTATGTTGTTTCAAATAGTCAGGTCTCTATGACGAACACCTATTCTGTGTGGACGAATCCCGCATGGACAAAAATGAAGACGATATCAATTACGAATACTGCTGGTCAAATACTCTATAATAATGTAATATATTTCGCCATTCCTCATGGGTCAGGAATGCAGTCAGAATATCAGGACATCCGATTTAAACACGAAAACAATCCGAATACTTGGTTAAGTTATTGGATTGAGAGATATAATGCGACCATAGCACATGTCTGGGTGAAAGTACCTTCTCTCCCAATGGGAACAAGTACGATGTATCTTTTTTACGGAAATCCCTCGGCAACCAGTCAAAGCAATTATTCTGGTGTTTTTAGTTGGTCAGCAAACTGGGCTGATGACGAAAAAACAACAAACCATGGCAACAATGAAGGGACTTGGGATCCCGATGTTGCTTATGGGAATGATGAGTTCTTAACTGCCTGGGAAGAAGGACAACCATACTGGTTTCCATACACCTTGGGTTTTAAACAAGAAATCCGGGCATCAATATATGATACAAATGGAAACAAGTTAGTTGATGACAAACAGGTCTTTAATGATGGTACTACCTATTATAGGAATGAAAATCCGTCTATTGACTATGGTGGTGGAAAATATTTTGTTGCCTGGGAGCATTATGATCCGGTGATCGGAAACCCCAGTATAACCACCGAGGACATTAAAGCAAGAACGGTAGTGAGAAATGGCGATCAATTGCAACTCGGTTCAGTCATTGATGTATGTTCTGCAGCGGATTGCCAGGCAGATGCAAACGTTCAATATGATTCGATAAATAATCGATTTTGTGTTGTCTGGGAAGATGCTCGAAATGGTGAGACCAACTACAACCTCTATGGACGACTCTATGACCCAAATGGTAACCCAGTTGGTGGCGAAAAAGGTATTGCTATAACACCGTATAGCCAATGTGAAGTATCGGTTACTTTTGATCAGATTCACGAAAAATATATGATCGTATGGGAGGAGGGAATCACCGCAGATAACGGTCCTTTCAGCATAAAAGCAGGAATCTTTGATGAAAATCTCAATCAGATTGGAAGTACAATCACAATTGCTACGGGTAGCGATGCTGTTGATTATAACTTCCCGAGTGTCGAGTTTTGTTCGCAAACCCAGCGTTTCCTTGTAACATGGAATAACGATGATATTAGTACCGGTGACTGGTGGGGTAATCTCTGGGGGAAGATATTTGACTCATCTGGAAACGTGGTTGTCAATACGTTTCAAATTAAATCAGGTGAGTTTACTCGGACTGATATCGCATCTTATCTTTCTTCTTCATTCTTTATATCATTCAACAGCAAAGGTGCTACTGGATCTGGATTGATTTGGGGTAAGATAGTTTCATCAAATGGAGAAATATTCGGTAGCGACATTCAACTATCTGTGGGTTCCTTAGCTCTTGCCGATTGGGCGAATATCGGCGTGGATAACAATAAAGTTTTTGTCAGTTGGGAGGATATTCGGATTACGTATCCTTCTCCATGGGATGACATGCCTGATGTGTATAGTAATGTAATGTCCTCTTCAATAGCGGGATCGAGTGTGACCTATTCCATTGGTACTGAAAAACAGATTGTTTTAACCGCTCACGTAACATCTGTAAAAATAATTCCAACGAACTTTAACAAATGGGATATTTTTAACGCTACGTATATCGATGGTACTATTATTTTTGATATCTTAGATGGGACAACCGGAGCTCTCCTCCTACAAGGTGTCTTACCGGGTTGGAATCTTTATTCACATGGAATAACCGCACCGACCATTCGGTTGAAGGCAACGTTCACGAGATCAAATCCTTCTACAACCCCAAAGCTCGATAAATGGAGTGCGAAATGGCAACTTAATGAACCACCAAATACCCCCAGCAGCCCCAACCCAGCCAATGGTTCAACAGATGTCTCTGTAACTACTGATCTCAGTTGGATAGGTGGCGATCCAAATGGAGACCCGGTCACCTACGATGTATTCTTTGGAACGACAAGCCCACCACCAAAAGTAGCCAGCAATCAGTCTGGAACTTCATATGATACAGGAACGATGAACTACGGGACCACGTATTATTGGAAGATTGTCGCATGGGATAACCATGGTGCATTGACAGCTGGACCAATATGGGATTTCACCACAGAAAACAGAGCACCATATACACCAGGTAGCCCCAGCCCAACGAATCATGAAATAAACGTATCAATTATAGCTGATCTCAGTTGGACAGGTGGAGACCCAGATCCTGCTGACATTGTAACTTATGATGTTTATTTCGGTACGGCTACTCCACCTACTACAAAGGTTTCTGCTAATCAATCAGGTACGTTATATGATCCTGGTACGATGAACTATAACACCAAGTATTATTGGAAGATTGTCGCCTGGGATAACCATGGTGCATTGACAGCTGGGCCAATATGGGACTTTACAACCTGTATAAATGGCGCACCTTATACACCAAGCAGCCCAAACCCAGCCAATGGAACAACAAGTGTATCTGTTAACGCTGATCTCAGTTGGACTGGTGGAGATCCAAATCCCGGAGATATTGTAACCTACGATATTTACTTTGGTACGACAAGTCCTCCTCCACAGATTGTGTGGGGTCAATCTGGTACCACTTATGATCCAGGGACAATGGAGTCTCTAATAACATATTATTGGAAGATCATAGCCTGGGACAATCACGGTGCATCAGCAGAAGGTCCGATTTGGCATTTCACTACAATATATGTTCCCAACAATCCACCGTATACTCCCTATGATCCGGATCCTCCCAATCATGCAACTAATGTGACCATTAATACGGATATAAGTTGGAGTGGCGGAGACCCAGATCCAGGAGATACCGTTACCTATGATGTCTATTTCGGAACGACTACTCCTCCAGCCAAACTCGTAAGCAATCAATCTGAAACATCATACGATCCAGGGACGATGAATTATCTTACGACCTATTACTGGAAGATCGTTGCTTGGGATAATAACGATGCATCAACACAAGGTTATATTTGGGATTTTACAACGATGGAAGAAACAAATAATCCTCCATATGCACCCTCAAATCCTTCACCTGAAAATGGATCGACGAACGTGGATATTACTGCAAACCTCGAATGGATTGGTGGAGACCCTGATGGTGATTCGGTCACTTATGATGTGTTCTTTGGGGCCACTACTCCGCCACCAAAAGTCGCTTCAAATCAATCAGCGACAATATATGATCCGGGTACGCTGGAATATACAACTACCTATTATTGGAAGATCATCACTTGGGATAGTCATGGTGTTTCAACCGAAGGTTCGACATGGCAATTTACTACAAAAACAGAGTTTAACAACCCACCATATACACCAGACAATCCCTCACCAGCGGATGGAGCAACAACTGTGGATGTCGATGCAACTCTCAGCTGGACTGGAGGCGATCCTGATACGGGTGATACCGTCACCTATGACATCTACCTTGGAACGGCCTCTCCTCCGCCAAAACTCATCAGTAACCAAACAAGTCTTTTCTACAAACCTGCGACATTTCAGGAAAATACAACCTATTACTGGAAGATCGTTGCCTGGGATAACCATGGTGCATCCACCCTCGGTGCCATTTGGAGTTTTACCACAGAAATACTCGGTGATACGACACCACCAATACTAAACATTATCAAACCTGAGAAAGCAATTTACTTCAGAAATAACAAGATTCTGCCGTTTATCACAACTCTTGTTTTCTTCGCAATCGATGTTGAGGTTGCCGCCTCAGATAATGATTCAGGCATCGCAAAAGTAGAATTCTACATTGATAATCAATACAAAGCAAATGATACAAGCGCACCCTATAGCTGGACATGGAGCGAAAAAAACTTTTTCTTCTACACCCTCAAAGTTATTGCGTATGATAACGCAGGACACCTTGCGAGCAAAGAAATAAATGTATGGAAGTTCCTTTAAAAAAATGAATAACAATAATAGAACAATTTGCTGAGAAATCTGTCATTGGAGAGTCAACACTATCATCGTAGAACCGGTAACGATTCGAGAAAAGTGAATGTTAAATTATGAAACCTCAACAGAGGATTCAATACGATCTATTGTCTTTTTGACAAACTGATTATCAGCAATGGTGACGTGAATCGCTTTATTTGGACAAAGATCTGCACACCGTCCGCACCCTCTGCAATCAACACCTATGATCGCATGACCATCTTGAACGTGTATCGCATGTACGAAACAATTCTCCATACACGTTCCACATCCTGTGCATTTCTCTGTGACTGTAACTTCTACCCCGGGCATTCGCTTCACCTTGGAGCTTATCTGAGGGTCAAGGTCAGACAGTATTTTCCAGAGACAGCAGCAACTGCAACAATTACAGATCGTCAAGAGTTTTCCTTCAGATCCAACACCAAGCCATGTCTCATCGATCTTATCCCTTCCGATCAAATGAATTAATCCTGCCGCACGACATCTCCGCGCATGCGCAAGTGCCTCTTCGATGGTTGCTTCTCTGCCGAACTCAGGGTTAATACCTCGTGCGGCATCTCCCAGGAACAAACAACCTAATTCAATCGGATGGTTCTTACAATGCATCGCATCACGACATAAACAGAAATCCATGATAAAGCGAAAGTTGGTTTTGTGTATGAAATATTCAACCACTTGTGAGGGAAGCACGATGTTATCGGGAGGTTGGATCAATTTCTCGAGTTTGATTTCAATGATCGTATCTTTGGGGAGAACCGTCAGATTTGTCTGATCAAAGAACATTTTATTGATGATCTCCCTCAAGAGAGGCACTCGTGTCGTCTTTGCGACAAGGAACCGATAGGGGAACATTTTTTCAAGAAAATTGACGAACCCGCGCGTTCTATTCATACTATGATAAAATGATAATACAAGGAATAATAAGGTTATCGATAACACAAAACCCTAGTTTGCTCTTGGATAGGGTACGTTTTTAAGGAAGTAAATGTTACAAAAATATGATGTCCGGGGTGATAGAGTATGACAAAATGCAAATATCTTGAACAGTATCGTATTCCGACGGTTACACTTAATGGGAAAGAGTATGTGGAAAGCGAACGGTGTCGATTGGGAAATGAAATCCCTTTAGACGGTTGTCTAGAAAATTGTGCTGATTTTGAACCAAGGAAGTGAATACACAATTCATTTTATTTTTTGGTATTTTTTAAAAAAAAGATTGAATAGTTGACCGGTTCTTATCAGTACGGTTGATGTCTTGTGATTTCACAGATTATCTAAAAAGATAAGAACAAAGAGACCGAGGCGTCTCTCGCAAAGAAGGTACTAGAAATTTATAACTGTCCCACGAACTCGTCGAGCTTTGATTCCCAGCCTTCCATAAGTCCGTTTCCGGTTTGAGAACCATCTCCAACTTGAAAATCCACACTCGTAATCTTAACCATCTTTTTCTTGGAAAGGAGTTTCTCCATCTTCTGAAGGCGGTCTTTTTTCATTCCATGAGTATTGATGAGGCCATATTTCCTTTCTTCCATCCCCTTGATGTTCTTCATGAAATTCTTCATGTCCTTCTGGATGTTGAATGCCTCTGTTGCAGCGGAGAAGATATAAACGTCTGCATTGGGCATCGCGGCAGGGTCTGCTTCATCAGTCTTATAGATTTTCGTTTCTGCCCCTTTCTCCTTCAACTTTCCTTCTAGGGAATCAACAACCTTTTTGCCGTTCCCGTAACGAGACCAATACACGATGACATACTTCATCAGTTCACCTAAAGGTGATTTAGGTTCTTGTATAAAAAGGGAGCAGAAAAAAATTTGTCAAGAATAAATTGTTTAGAAGAGGTATCTAGTGCAAACACTTAGTATGAAGATTTAGACAAATATGTATCGAGAAAAATCAGTCAGGAATAGTTTTTACAAAAAAAGTTTCCCTTCCTTTTAAAATGATAAAAAAATGCAGGGGATAGACGAAAACAAGGTGACGATGATTATTGACGCTACTGGGTTATCCCTCAATCAGTACTGGCGATGGATGAATGTTAGGAATGGAAAAAGGACAATGAAGAAGAAGTTTGTCAAAATCCACATGGCAGTCGATCGTGATAACGGGAAAAATCTGGTTGGTCTCTGTTCGAAAGGCTAAAAGCATGAGCATAGGTTCGGATTAAAAATTGTGGAATCGCTCAGAAAGTCTTGTTCAAAACATAGGGAGACTATAGATGTTGAGCTGCTTGATTCAGGGTATCTTTCTAGGATGATGACCGATGAAATCGAGAAATCCAAGGCGAAGCCGTACATCAAAAAGAAGAAAAATTCAACCGCACGATCCAAAAGGAGTTTTTCATTGAAACGGAACATCCGATTCCCAAAGGACCATCCCGACGATTTATAAAAGAATTCTGCTCTCTGGTGGTCATCGAAGACATCATTTCTGCCTTCAAGAAAATGTTCGGTTTTACTGAATCCTCCAGGCAGAGACATCACTAGAACGTGGAGGTAATATGCAGATTTATTTTATGGAATTGTACCCATTAATCGTGGAAGAATGAATTAACGGGCAACACTGATAAAAAAACCAAAAATATTTATATATGTAAATAATATACATTAAAGGAATGGATTGACGCAAGGAATCTCTTATCGCAGATGGAAACTCTGTGGCTAACGGATCCCTGACAAGGGGAGGATACATCCTTTGCTGCTATACCGTCGGTTCATTTTATAAAAAGGTGGAAGAATATGAACAGAGCGAAATTTTTGAAACAGGTTATCGTTTTGGTAACCATAGGCTTGTTTTTTGGAAGCAGCATCGTCCCATCCATCGGAGGGACGAATTCTACGGTGTCCAGCACGAGCGGGCGTCCCGCGCCGCTGGATGCGCACGACATCGCGGTCACGAACATCTCGGTGAATAACCCGGTCTATAAACAGGAGTATACACCCGTCACAGGAAGAATTTACAATGCAGGAACGTCGGATGAGACGAACGTGAACGTGAAAATGTTCTTTAACTACTCCGGGCAAGCAAGTGATAGCTTTGAATATTACAATCCGCTACCGGTGGGATGGACGAGGATTATCAATTGTCCTGCCTCCACTTGGTTCGAATATGTCCTTACTACCACGAACTATCCAAAGGTTCAAGAGACCGGTGCCAGCGGCCTTGCCCAAGATGAATGGCTTATTAGTCCGTTGATCAACTGCAGTACATTGACGTCTGTGAGACTTTACTTCAGCAAAAATTTCTACGTTACCACAGGTTCGGACTCGACCTTACAGGTCAGAGGGAGTATTGATGGTGGAGCGACCTGGTCGAAATATATCTATAACTGGACCGGGACAACCAGCAACAGTACCTTGGTGAACACGACCTTAGCATGGGCAGCCGGGCAAGCAAACGTGAAGATTGCCTTCCGCTTTATCAGTACCGCGGATACTACTTTAAACGATTACTTCTACTTCGATAACTTCTTCGTTGGGTGGCCTTGGGGACAGATGGGAGATAATCCACCTTCAGGATGGACAATCCAGGACTATGGGTCTGAATCACCACCGGTATGGAATGGTAATGACTGGCATCGGTACTGGTATGGTTCCGGTAGCTACTATAATAGTTATGTAGCCCGTGTCTCTTCAGTAATTACACCCACTGAAACCACCCAAGACGAATGGCTCATTACACCTACCATTAACTGCTCAGGAAAAACCAATGTTACATTAAAAATTTCACAATACTTCTCTTTTGTAACTGGTGGTATTGCCTATATTAATGGTAGTACTGATGGTGGCGTTACCTGGGATAAGCCTATCGCAAAATATACCACTTCTCAAACTACATCAAATGACTTTCGATTTTATATTAGTTCTTGGGCAGCGAACCAGAACAATGTGAAAATACGCTTTCGTTATTATAAAACCGGTACGTCATCGAGTTACTGGTATATTGACAATGTTAGAGTGTATAGCGGCTCTACATTTCTCGTAAATGAGAAATTTGAAGGAAAAGGGTGCGCTACTAATTTCGACATCTTCCTCAATGATTTGACCGATGCCTGGGGACTCTATGGCTGGCAACAAACCCCTGTCACGCCGATAACTGTCTACAACCAATTCTTCAGCGTCACAGCGGGATCATCGCCAACATGCTCCCCGCATAGCGGATCACGGATGGTGCAGTACTATTCCTATTTGGTCCCAGCATTAGGCCAAGGCCGATTCTATTCTGCACCATTGAATATCAATGGGCTCAAGCAGATGAAATTCTGGATGTACCACGATACAGTCACCGGGGCTGGGAAAGTCCAGGTCCAAGCCTCCACGGACGGCTTCACTTGGACAAATGTTAGCACCGCGATCAACCGGTACTCAGCCACTGCTGGATGGGTTGAACATACCTTGGACATTCGCGCGTACGACGCGATTCCAAATGTTCAGATCGGATTCCTCACCACCTCTGACTACAACGCAAATATGTTCTTCGACGACTTCTCTGTATTATATACTGATTCAATAAATAGCACCTCTATCACCAGATTAATCAATATCTCCAGCGGAGAAACCCAAAATGTGATGTATAACTGGTTGCCAACTGTAGCAGGAACCTGCAAGATCACCGTCCAGGCTATCCCCGTTCCAGGGGAGACCATCATTACAAACAACTCCATGTCCAGGGACATCACCGTTGTCTCAGTGCCCAATATCTGGATCAACCCTACCTCGTTCACCTACACAATCCAACGAGGAACCAGCTCATCCCAGACTCTCACCATCGGCAACAACGGGACTGCGGCTCTCACTGGGACCATCGCCAAGAGCCAGACCTGGCTCACACTTTCAACAACTAGCCTTAATGTCGCAGCCGGAAGCTCAACTGGAGTCACGGTCGGTGTGAACGGCTCCCTGATTCCCGGCATCGGAGACTATAGCGGAACCGTGACCATCACCAGCAACGACCCAGACGAATCCCCACTCATTATCCCTATCATCGTCCACGTCACTCCAGCCAACCATGATATCGCCGTCCAAGGCATCGCTGTCAACAACCCCGCGCACAAACTCGAAACCACTCCCATCACCGCCACCATCGCTAACAACGGCCTCTCCGACGAAACAGCAATCCCTGTCTCCATCCAAGTCACAAGACAACTCAACGAAACCTTCGAAAGCTGCACCCCTGGCCGTTACACATTCCCACCAGGATGGACTATTACCACTACCAATGCCTTAGCGAGATGGTTCTTATACGTCTCAGGATCTTACCCAACCGCAACCACATACCCCAAGGTCCTTGAAAACAACACTAACGCTCAGGATGAATGGCTTATTAGCCCTGTTATTGACTGCAGTGGCTTCTCTTCCGTCAGCCTCCAGTTCACTAAATATTTCTACGTCACCACGGGTTCTGACTCGACCGTTCAGGTCAGGGGAAGCACCGATGGTGGAGCGACCTGGTCGATATATATCTATAATTGGACTGGAACAACCACAAACAGCACAGCGGTTGATAAGAGCATTACTTCATGGGCAGCTGGACAGGCAAATGTTAAAATCGCCTTCCGCTTCATCAGCACAGCTGATGCGTCCCTTGTTGATTACTTCTACTTCGACAACTTCTTCGTCGGCGTCTCCTGGGGACCCAATGGCAACAACCCACCAACCGGATGGACGATTACCACCAATGAAGTAATTCCCGTAACATGGGATGCCAACAACTGGTACAAGTATGCATACGGAGGCACACAAGGCACCGTCGCTCGAATTTATTATAGCCCGGTACGAGCACAAAATGACTCGCTCATCAGCCCGATCATTGATTGTTCAGCTGTAACGAAGGTCAACCTCAGCTTTTGGAACTACTTCGACTGGTACAGCGCATCCTCTCATGGATGGATCATGGGAAGCATCGACGGCGGTACCACTTGGCCGTACGTCATCGCGCACTATACTGCAGACGACCTTGGCGTTATTCGAACCTATAATATTTCCTCGTGGGCTGTGGGACAGGCTAACGTCAAAGTGAAGTTCATGTATATCGATAACAACGGCATGGCCTGGAATGTGGACGACGTAAAAATCCAAAGCGGTACCACTGTAATTATGAACCAGAATTTCGAAGGAACCCCTGCCTACTCCTCATTCTTCGACACGTACATCCCTGAATACTGGGGTCCACTTGGCTGGCAGCAAGTCAAAGTCTATGGTACTAATGCCAACAATAAATTCGCAGTTTTGAACTCTGGTACATTCCCCACTTGTTTACCCCATGGGGGCACCGTCATGGTCCAATTTAACAGCTTTTCCTGCAATGCAAAAAACCAATCCCGACTCTACACCCCAGCACTCACGCTCCCCAGCGTACGTAACTTGAATTTCTGGATGTTCCACGACAGCGTCTCCTATCAGACGAGCAACGACAGTCTTAGAATCCAGATTTCCACGGATGGCTCCACCTGGGCTACAGTCGGTGGTCCGTTCTACCGATCCTGCACCCTCCAAGGATTACCACTTGTCGACGCCTGGGCGCTACACACCGTTGACCTCAGTGCCTATAGTGGCTACACCACCCTTTATATCGGCATTCTTGCCTATAGCGCCTACGGTCATAACATCTACTTCGATGACCTCTCTGTGGAATATGGACCCTTTGACAGCGGAACTGTTTATAACCAAAGTATCGACCTCACCGCAGGGTCAACAGGTCCCGTCACCTTCGCCACCTGGCAACCTCCCGAAACAGGTCTCTATAAGATCAAGACCACAGCTGGTCCTGTCAGCGGAGAAATCCTCACTAATGACAACACCCGGACTAAGTACATCACCGTCACCACTGGGTACACTCTCACGGTCAACACCGAAGGACTCGGCACCGTCGAAATCAACCCCAACCTACCTAAATACAATTACGGCGACATCGTCACCCTCACTGCACAACCGGCCACCGGCTGGGTCTTCAACCATTGGGCAGGTGACCTCACCGGTAGCACTAACCCCACGACCATCGCTATGACCGGTAACAAGACCGTGACCGCTAACTTCACCGTCACCAGTGGATACACCCTTACCGTCAACATCGAGGGACTCGGCACCGTCGAAATCGACCCGGATCAGCCCTCCTACTTCTATGGTCAGGTCGTGACCCTTACTGCAAATCCAGGGTCTGGCTGGGTCTTCAACCATTGGGCAGGTGACCTCACGGGTAGCACTAACCCCACGACCATCGCTATGACTGGCAGCAAGACCGTGACCGCCAACTTCACCATCACCAGCGGGTACACCCTGACCATAATCATCCAGGGGCAAGGCAGCGTCATTAAAGATCCGTTCCACCCAGACTATCTCTACGGTGACATCGTCAACCTCACCGCACAACCAGCCACCGGCTGGGTCTTCAACCACTGGGCGGGAGATCTTACCGGCAGCACCAATCCGACAAACATTACCATGACCGGTAGCATGATCGTCATCGCCAACTTCACCATCACCAGCGGGTACACCCTTACCGTCAACATCGAGGGACTCGGCACCGTCGAAATCGACCCGGATCAGCCCTCCTACTTCTATGGTCAGGTCGTCACCCTTACTGCAAATCCAGGGTCCGGCTGGGTCTTCAACCATTGGGCAGGTGACCTCACCGGTAGCACTAACCCCAAGACCATCGCCATGACCGGCAGCAAGACCGTGACCGCCAACTTCACCATCACCTCTGGTTACACGCTGACCATCACCATCCAAGGCCAAGGCACAGTCGCCAAAGATCCAGATCAGCCTACCTATACCTATGGTCAGATCGTCACCCTGACTGCACAGCCAGCCACCGGTTGGATCTTCAACCATTGGGCTGGTGACCTCACCGGTAGCACTAACCCCAAGACCATCGCCATGACCGGCAGCAAGACCGTGACCGCCAACTTCACCGCCACCTCTGGTTACACGCTGACCATCACCATCCAAGGCCAAGGCACAGTCGCCAAAAACCCTGACCAAACCACCTACACCTACGGCCAGGTCGTCACCCTGACTGCACAACCAGCCACCGGCTGGAGCTTCGACCACTGGAGCGGAGACCTCACCGGCAGCACCAACCCCACCACCATCACCATGACCGGAAACAAAGCAGTCACCGCACACTTCACTCAAAACCATTACACCCTCACTATTACCATCGTTGGACAAGGTACTGTCACCAAAAACCCTGACCAAACCAACTACACCTACGGCCAGGTCGTCACCCTCACCGCAAACCCAGCAACCGGCTGGAGCTTCGACCACTGGAGCGGAGACCTCACCGGCAGCACCAACCCCACCACCATCACCATGACCGGAAACAAAGCAGTCACCGCACACTTCACTCAAAACCATTACACCCTCACTATTACCATCGTTGGACAAGGTACTGTCACCAAAAACCCTGACCAAACCACCTACACCTACGGCCAGGTCGTCACCCTCACCGCCAACCCAGCGCTCGGATGGTTGTTCAATGAGTGGACCGGCAGCATCAACGGCACGCAGAACCCCGCCATCGTCACCATGAACGCAAACAAGGACGTCACCGCCTATTTCGTCACAAACCACCCGCCAGCCACACCAGCAGCACCCATCGCCCCTGAAATCGACACCGCGGGTACCGACCACACCGTCACCGCGCAGACTACGGATGCTGACGGCGACCAGATTTTCTACTTCTTCGACTTCGGCGACGGCACTAACAGCAGCTGGCTAGGACCCTACGCCTCAGGAGCCGTAGCCAACGCGACGCACACCTGGGCCACCGATGGCTTATACCAAATCAAGGTCAAGGCAAAGGACGTCTGGGGCAACACCAACGACAACTGGTCAGAACCTGCCACCGTCTACATGACCCTGTCGACACGAATGTTCGGGTCGATCACTGACAAGACTACCACCGGGAACATTACGAGCTTCAAAGCAAAGCATGTGATCTGGTTGCGGCCAGGCGGCGGCTTAAAGATCCTGCATGAGTTGGAGACCATCATCGTTCCCGCTAACCACGGCTTCGTAGGCAAACACATCATCGTCGGCAAGTTCAACGCCGCCCTCGTTACCGACATCACCGCCATAATCAACGACCCCCATGTGAGCAACAACCAGGATCTGACGTCCCTGACGACCACCAGAACACTCCCGCAATAAACGACACCCCACTATGCTCCGTCTCCGCTAGGAGCGGGGCAACTCTACTTTTTTTTCTTTTTCTCGCAGCATAGCAGTAGCCCTAAAAAGGAGCTGAACCAGACCACGCAAAACACCAGAAACACAATACCAAGAAACGGCAAAAGATACAAGTAATACCAGTAGTTTCACAGACCATCGTTTCTGCTCACGCACGCCCCTTTGAATTCTCATACACACCTCACACACGAACCTTTGTGCTCGTTCAACGGGAGCTCTATGGTCCTTCCGCGTTGTGATCTCATGTAACAACCGAATCATTGAAGACTGCGACAGGCTCTTCGATTCCCATCCCACTCGTCAAACGTTTCTGAACTGTTTCCATGAGGCTCTCTATCGTACTGCATTACTGTTTCATGAGCATAACTGAAAAAGGACCGAATCCATGACTACCGCAATCCTATGTCGTGATCTTAACAAGATCCTTTACGTGAGATGTCGTTATGTCATTGATGTCGATGATTGGAATAACAGCGACACCAATTAAAAGAAGAATAAATCCAACCGACATCCCTTTCCTCAAATGATATTTTTTCATCTATTTCCTTTCTCCTATATGAGAATAACGAATCCTTGATTATTTAGATCTTTGTTATGATGAGTTCACTCCTGTGTAAGGATAAAAAAGTGCAGGGGACGAGATTTGAACTCGCGGACCTCTACAGGACAAGGCCCTCAACCTTGCGCCGTTGACCATGCTTGGCTACCCCTGCAAGTATTTTTTTCCAGTAAATACAGGATAACCTATATATCGTTTAGGGTGTCTCTCTCAGATATCATTGAGATCCATACCACATCGTTGGCTCAGTTCCCGATGTAACTCCATCAACCGCTCCGCATGCTTCGTGTGCCCTTTCTGCAAAGCTTTTTCAACTTCTTTTTCAATTGGATGTTCTCGGTCGAAATCAATCAGGTTATCCGCATGTGCGACTATCTTTTCTTCTAATGTTGTCGGCATATAATCTTTCGGAGGTAAACCTAAGGTCATTGCTTCTTCTCTCGGTATCCCGGCACCTAAATGCCGCTCGATAATGTTCACAATACTTAGTGGCAAACCCAATTCTGTGGCAATCTTTGCTCCTTCAACCCCATGCATAATTCCCTGTGTCTTCGACCGTCCGATATCATGGAGCAATGCACCTGCTTCAACAAGCTGAATATTCGCATGGGCTTTCTTCGCTATCCTTACTGCGACCTTTCGCACCGCCTCACAATGATTAATAACGTCATCAGAACATCCTGCCTGTCTCAATAATCGAAGGCACTGTCCCGGATTTGGAATCGTACTCATGTCGTTTCCTTTGAAAGAACCTTTTTACCCTTAACACAGGGAATAATTTCAATGTTTCCGTGGAAATCTTTTCTTTGCCAAGCCGCCTTTGTATAGCGGTCAAGAAACAATGCTAACGCGGCGACCTCGGAATGCGGTTGATTTCCTACGGAGACGTTTATGTCAGCAACCTCGTAAAAATATGGAGGAACTTTTTCTGCTCCGACGATAATCAGCAGATCTCTTTTCGTATCAATCTGGTGAACTGCTTTTTCTAGCTCCTCGCCATACATCGTGAGATGAACAATTGTACCTTTCCATGATTTAATGAGTTTTTTATGATCAACACCGGTTTCTACCTGAAAATCACCACCAAACCGCTTGCAGACTGATTGGATGTTTTTCTTAATTTTTTCATCTTTCGTGGTAATAAATACCGTATCTGCACCGAATGCTCGTGCAACCAACGCGACATGTGTAGTAATCCGTTTATCACGATCAATGCGATGTCCGATTCTCAGAACCGCTATCACTATTACCCGACCTTCCTTGTAATCGGTAAAAGAAAAGGAGTCTTAAAAACACTCCGATACCAATGGATTTTTTCTATCACTTACCTTTCTTCTTTAAAAGGATGAAATCAACTTTCTTGTCGGTATCACTACTCGTTTGTGTTCTAGTTCCTGGTAGCTCTGTTTGTTTACGTCCCATGGTATCGACATTTTGTTCAATCGTCCTAGCACTTTCCCAGCTTGTTCGTTTCAAGGGTTGTTTCTTTTCTGGAACGGTCATAGAAGGTTGTTTTTGTACAGAACCCTTTGAGTATAACGTTTCGTTGTATTCTTTGATTGGTCCGTCTTCCGGTTCTTCTCTTGTTTCAGGGATTTTCGGTTTTTCCTCAGATTCTCCCGAATGTTCAGGGGTCATCTCAACTTCTGTAGGAGCATCTTTTTTTCCTTTTAACCGGTTAAATAACTTCCATTTTGCCACAGAGAATCCCTCGATTCTTATTTTCTCGGAGAGGCTATCTTTTTAACACTTGATAAGGTTTTCCTTACGAAAAATCAATCATGAGTGTCTGTATGAACGAAAAGCATTTATCTGGTTCCTAAATTCACACTTGTACCTTATTAGTAATAAAGGGCCAGTGGTCTAGTTGGTTATGACATCGCTCTCACACGGCGAAGGCCGCCGGTTCGAATCCGGCCTGGCCCATCCACCATTACGGAAGGGGAAATTTTGAGTTGAGCCTTTTTTTCCAATTTCATTTCAAAAAAAAGAAAAATGAACTACTTTTGTTATAATCTTAATCATTGAAACAATAGTTGAAGGATTTTAAACAAAAATGGATGATACTCTAAAAACCTTAGGATTGGTGCATTGATTGATATATCGGTTGGCATAGTAACAGATAATGGGTCTGACCAATCACTTTGATGACCATAAATGTCTTTGGCTTTCACTTTAATATTAAAATTTCCCTTTTTAGTCCAAATATGAGATGAATATACTATTTCTCCAGAATTATATGGCCCTATCCAACCGCTATCACTTTTATCTCCCCAGTCAAACATGAAATACATTTGGTCATCTTGAGGGTCCGTTGTTATACTTGTAAAATTATATTCTATTCCAATTTCTCCATTTAATGTTCCAATTGGTCTTTCTGGATTTTTTGGTTGTTCTATTAAATTTGCCAATCCTGAAAAATTAGAAGGGTATGTCTCAATTTTAAAAACGGTATTGAGATACTGATTTGGATAAGGATTGATATATTCCCAAACAGTATCTTTTTCATTCGTTATTTCAAAAAAGATACCCTTCTTTCCATCACAAATAACAGTATTTCCATTAGCAATACGCTGGGCACCAGAAATCATATATGCATAAAAATCAGTTGGATTTTCTGCAGTATAGATCCATATTTGTTCTTCAGGTCCATAGGCAGCACCCTGTTCAAGAGAATAATTACCATTGCTATCAACCGGTGGGACGATTTCATCAACAGAGGAATAAGCTGGTCCTGGTCGTCCTAAACCATTATTGAAAACTAATATGTTTCCTTCTCCAGGGCATCCCGATTCAATCCACCGAGCATCATGCTGGCCAAAAAGTTTTTGATCATTTGTTGTCCCCGCACGATACGCTATGGGGTTACCCCAGCGATATAAAAGGTCCCCTCCTTTCCCATTGGTTCCCCCGGTATGGCCTGCCGCTTCTTCGGTTGTCGTACTGTGGTCAATAACCCATATTTCATTAAAATTATGAACACTGAGTAGTATTTGGTCAAACTCTTCATTATAATCAATTGAGTTTATATGATTCCAGTCCATTGTAGCTTTACCAAAATTGATATCAATTAATTCAGGATGATCTCCTACAACTCCATAATTCTCTTTTAAGGTATCATAGTCTTGAATAAGATGATCCCAAACATGCCACTCCCAAACAATATCGCCACTTGTTGGTCCAGTGGGTTCTACTTCAATAACATGATCTGGCCATATTCCAAACATAGTTAGTAAATCAGGATTTCGACCAGCAGTAATTGCTTCTGCATAATCCTTTGATTCCCAGGCAATCATTAAGACATTTCCATCTGGTAAGTGTTTAATATCATGATGCGATAGATATGTATTACTTGAATATTTGAAATCCCAGACAACTGTGCCATTCCAATCAATTTCTTGAACACCTCCACCCATTCCACCTGAAAGAAAAATCGGGTGTGATCCTAAAAATGCTGTACGGAGAAGGTTTCCGTTTTCAAGAAGATATACAGAATGTCCAGGTGGATACGCGCTCTCCCAAACATGAACGACTTCTTTATTGTAATTTATTAAATACGTTGTTGATGAACTTTGCGGGGCAAATAGTGTATACCCCTCTCCTTCATTTGAATTATTTGTATTGGAGATATCATTTTTAAAAGATAATGCGCTTGTAATTGAAACAGACATTAAGAAAATCGTTAATATCAATGTTACTTTTTTCATCAATGATATTTTTTTATTATACATTATAACCCCCAAATTTAATTCGAGTAGTAGTATATATGTACATCTTACAGTTTAAATGTTTTTTGGGGTAATTATAAAATAAAAATTTTTTTTAGCTGAAAAAGAATATTTTTAAGATTAATATTTCCTCATTATCAATTTTGAAAATAAAATGGATCTCTTTCATCTCGATGAGAGCATAGCCGTACTTGTGCAATGATTCTAAAATCGATTCATTTACCTCATCGATATCAGACTCAGATACGACCAAGATGTTTAGACTTTTATAGAGAAAATGACAGAATTTCAGTCTTTTTTCTAACTCTGTTATCTTCACCTCATCTAAATTCAGATTGTATTACAAAAAAAGAAAGAGAAAGAACTGATCACAGATCTTGAGTTGACCGTTTTTTGGCTTTCAACCCATAAAAATCTCTCCCGTTGAGGTGTCAAAATCCGGCCTGGCCCATTCACATTTTTTTTCATCAACCTCAACGCCACACCTACATTCATGAATTTTTTGATATTTACAAAATTGGCTTGTCCAATTCATCGTTTATTTTTTTTCCAATCATTTAAATCGATTAGCTTATTAATCACCATGCGATTCACTATTTAGGTTTCGTGGATGGGATGCAAGATGGAACAAAAACAGTTATTTCTCCAGAGATGTTAAAACCTCTTATTATCAGATCGCTTCGGAGAAGTAGCGTACGGAAAAAAATAGCGGATTACCTCTTTGAGATTAGTCCCAGTGGGAGTTATACTTCTGAGATTGCGTACAGCGTTAAAACCACGCCGACAAATGTGATTGGCGCGATTCGTGGAATGAATACCAGATATCGCGACGATGAATCTCTTATAAGTCTGAATCTTGTTGAACAGAT
>Ga0315284_10003473_pt1 | contig 22424 bp, 19 predicted proteins | sample YL17G09_16_MG_FD_203696 | JGI IMG/M metagenome (GOLD analysis project Ga0315284, IMG submission 203696) | Sediment microbial communities from Yellowstone Lake, YNP, Wyoming, USA - YL17G09_16 | ecosystem: Environmental > Aquatic > Freshwater > Lake > Sediment | place: USA: Wyoming | collected... | reverse complement strand
TAAACAGGTGCAAGACCCGGGGAACCTCAAGCGACAGGTGCGCGAAGCCGTCGATCGTCTCTCCGAACCTTTGATTTCGCTGAGCCGACAAATCCACAACACCCCGGAGTTGAGCCTTGCCGAACATGAAGCCGTCAGGTTGATCGCCCGGATGATGCAGCAGGCTGGTTTTGAGCTGGTGCACCGGGTTGCCGGTCTCGAGACCGCCTTTCGCGCCATCCATCCGGCCCGGTCACACGGCCCGGCCATAGCGTTTCTGGCCGAGTACGATGCCCTGCCCGGCATCGGGCACGCGTGCGGCCACAACATCATCGCCGGCATGGCCGTGGGCGCGACACTGGCGGTGGGGACTTTGAAGGACAGGCTTTCCGGGACCGTGCAACTCATCGGCTGCCCTGCCGAGGAGAAAGAAGGCGGCAAGATCATCATGGTTGAAAAGGGGGTGTTCGACGGTCTCGATGGGGTCATGATGATTCACCCGGACAGCAAGAATGCCGGGTCGAAGAATTATCTCACCCTTGTCCCACTGGAAATCACATTCAAGGGGAAGGCCTCTCATGCGTCGGCGGCGCCCGAGCTGGGTGTGAATGCGCTGAGTGCGGTCATCCAGACCTTCAACAGCATCAATGCGCTCCGGGAGCACCTGACACCCGAGGCATCGATTCACGGGATCATCAGCCAGGGAGGGGAGCGGACGAACATTACCCCTGAATTGGCCCAGTGTCGATTCTCCATAAGAGCCCCCGGCGTGGCCTACCGGGACGAGCTCGTGACGAAGGTAAAAAACTGTGCCAAGGGCGCCGCGCTGGCAATAGGCTGCGAGGTGGGCTTTGGCCATTTTGACCGGGTTTACGAACCCATGCGGTTCAACCCTCCTCTGGAACGGGCTTTTCTGGGCAATCTCGAGTCGCTCGGTCTCGAAGTCAGCAGAACGATCGAACAGAGCAGGGGGTCGACCGACGCGGCAAACGTGAGCCAGGTCGTTCCCACGCTGCACGGGAGCGTGGCCATCGTCCCGCAGGAAATAAAGTCTCACACCGTGGAATTTGCGGAGGCGGCGTTCTCCGACACGGGCATGCAGGCAATGATACACGGGGCCAAGGCCCTGGCAATGACCGCCGTCGACGTTTTCTGTTCGGAAGAGTTGCAGAAAGAGATCAAGCAGTGTTTCCAGACCGCGAAGGGAGGTGGTGCCCAATGACGGTCCAGGGGGACTCTTGACGTGTGCACCCGGGTTATAACTCGCAGTTTCGAGCTCATCCATGTCGTAAATATGATGGGGAAGAGAAGGAGGTTTGCTATGAGGAAGGGGTATTCCAGAACGATGCAGGTTGGGGTTTTACTGTTTGCCATTGGCCTCGTTTCTTTTGCTTTTGCCGCCGATGAGGCTCCCAAATACGGTGGAACCTTCAAGGTGGCACTTGATGCCGAGCTTCCCACCCTCGATACGATGATGACTTCAACTGATCACCCCTATGACGTAGGGGGGCATATATTCGAGAACCTCATTCAATATATCACAGCCGATGGTAAATTGGCGCCGGAACTGGCGGACAGTTGGACCGTTTCAAAAGACAACCTAAAATTCACATTCAAGTTAAGACAGGACGTGCGGTTCCATAACGGGTCTGAAATGACTTCAGAGGATGTTCTGGCGTCTGTCGAAAGGTGGCTGCAGTACGGAGCTCGCGGGGGTATCGCGCGGCCATACGTTGATCGCCTTTCTGCCCCTGATAAATATACGTTTGAAATTTACCTTAAGGAACCGTATGCTCCCTTACTCTCTTTGCTTGGTTTTGGAAATGGTGGTCCGGTCATTCTTCCTAGTGCGATTGCCCGCGCTGCAGGTCGCGAAATGGTGACGCCGGACAATTATATTGGGACTGGTCCCTACAAGTTCGGGAAGTGGGTTCAAGGCGAGTATGTCAGGCTTGACCGCTGGGACAAATATGTCCCTCGTAAAGAACCTGCCAACGGCCGAGCCGGAAAGAAAATCGCCTACTTCGATACCTTAGAGTTTCACATTGTCACGGAAGTAGCCGCACGGGTAAACGGTATTAAGGCCGGGCAATATCATTATGCATTTAATCTACCAACCGATCTATACGGTTCCCTGGCCAAAGACCCGAAGATTCACATGGTAAAGCTAGAGCCAACCTACTGGTGTGGATTGAACCTTAACACCAAACAAGGACTATGCGCCAACCAGGGCCTTCGACAAGCAATCCTGGCGGTTCTAAACATGGATGAGATATTAGCCGCTGCTTTTGGAGATCTGGGCGTAGCTCAGGGGTCGATCTTCCCGAAGAGCACGCCCTGGTATACAGACGCCGGGTTGAATAAGTATAATCAGAAAAATCCGAAGCTGGCTATGCAGTTAGCCCAAAAGGCCGGTTACAAAGGAGAAAAGATCCGAATGCTGGTGGGCAACGTATGGCCAGCCTACGAGTTAAGTCAAGTAATTGCTAAGCAATTGAAGGATGCAGGTTTCAATGTTGACTTTCAGGTATATGATTGGGCTGGTGTGGTTGCTAATCGGAAGGAGTCGGATAAGTGGGAGATGTTTGCAACCTATGCTAGCGCAGTTTATTATGACCCTGGCATATCGTATTGGTTAAGCCCCACGTATCCTGGATGGTGGGATACACCGGAAAAGCTCGCGATACTGAAAGATTTTGTATCAACGACGGACTATACGGCTCGGCTCAAGAATTGGTCAAAGTTCCAAGAGATCTTTTACACCCAGGTCCCCATCATCAAATTAGGAGACTACTACACCCTGCACATGGCGGCTACGGAGGCCTATCTAAAAGGCTTCGGTACGAGTACACATCCGGTCCATACTTTCATATACGGATGGAACATGTGGTTACCTTAGACTTAATGTGATGTGGAGGCTCCTCTGAATTTCCCGGGAGCCTCCACATCACATACAGGGCAAGACACTCATGTAAAGATTCAATGATGACCTAGTAGATCAGCCCTGATTGTCTTAAGGCATTTGTAAGATAGATCCCGATGGCTCCTGCTGAACGCCCAATTAGAGTTATTCACTTAAGCTGCCCGAGCAGTAAAGGGAATGTTTTTTAGCGATGACTGCGTTTATTATCCGCCGATTCTTGCTTATGATTCCGATCATGCTACTGGTCGGTATTATATGCTTTTTGCTGATCCATCTTACTCCTGGAAACCCTGCCGAACTAATGCTTGGTCCCCATGCCGATGTCACCTCTATAGAGGCCTTGACGAAGAAGATGGGTTATGACCAGCCTATTCATGTTCAACTCGTCAAGTGGTTCTCAATGGTCCTCCAGGGGGATTTTGGTGTTTCGGTCTACTCGAGAAAACCAGTCATTTCCACGATTGCCCGCCGCGCCGAAGCAAGTTTTATTATTGCATTAGGAGCGACATTCTTCTTTTCCATCTTTGGCATTTTAATAGGAATTATTTCAGCCAAGAAACGAAATAGCTGGCTTGATCAAGCTTCGATGACCCTATCACTAACCCTCGCCTCAATGCCCAGTTTTTGGATCGGTCTGAATCTGATGCTCATTTTTTCGGCTACCCTAAACTGGTTGCCAAGTTCAGGATACCCGGGGGTATTGGGCACCGGCGATATCACAAATCTTCGCTACCTCATCTTGCCCTGTCTAACCATTGCCATCCCGTCCAGCGGACTGATCGCTCGTCTTACGAGATCCTTTGTTATTGACATTTTGTCAATGGACTATGTGACCACGGCACGATCCAAAGGGTTAAGGGAAAGCGTCGTCATCATAAAACACGTTCTTAGAAATGCCCTTATTCCGGTGGTTGCGGTGATTGGAACATACTTCGCAGAAATAATGTCGTTATCCGTCGTTGTGGAGACCGTCTTTAATGTTCCAGGGGTTGGGCGACTGGTTGTGGAGTCAATTCTTCAGAGGGATTACCCCACGTTACAGGCACTCTTAATGATTATTGCAGGCTTATATGTCATCATCAACTTTTTATGTGACATTATTTATGCCATACTCGATCCCCGCATTCAATACGATTAGGAGGTAAGTTTTTTGAAAAGATTTTTCTTGCTGGCCCGGAGAAGACAAACTACCCTCTTCGCGATTTTCGTATTGGGGATACTAATGTTTTTGGTGGTTTTTGCGCCATTCATCACTCCCTATGACCCTCACAAAATGCAAGCAGGGGATCGTTTGAAACCCCCGAGTTCTGCGTACTGGTGTGGGACAGATATATTTGGAAGAGATCTTCTAAGCCGAGTTATGATTGCAACTCGTCTCACCTTAGGGACATCCATTTGCGTAGTCATCGTCATCGCTTTCTTCGGGATCTTGATCGGGAGTATCTCAGGCTATTATCGCATTGCAGGAGCCATTCTAATGCGTCTTGTCGATGCCATGATGGCTTTCCCAAGTATGCTTATTGCACTCTTCTTGGCATCGATCATGGGGCCTAGCTTTATTACCGTAATGATCGCCATTGCGGCCGTCTATACGCCCCGGCTCGCACGCCTTGTGCACGGAGTAACCCTCACCGTTTCCACCAACACCTATGTGGCCTCAGCTAAAGCGGTGGGAGTGGGGGAGTTTCGAATTCTTACGCGATATATTATTCTTAATGCTTTATCTCCTATTATCGTCCAATGTAGCTTTCTCTTAGCGAACGTCATTCTGATCTTAGCCGTACTGGACTTCTTGGGTGTGGGGTTTCCTCCAGACGTGCCGTCCTGGGGGAACATAATCGCCACCTCTCGTGTTTATGTGACGCGGGCTCCCTGGCTTCTGATTTTCCCTGGACTCGCCATTTCCATGACTGTCATCGCCATTAACATCATAGGGGATACGCTTCGCGATGCGTTTGACCCGCGCGCCCATGTGCAGATTTAGCACTGATGAAAAAACATTGTAGGACATAACATCTCCAAATTGGATAAGACGATAGGGTTGATCTTGTACTGAGAAAAGGAAAAATCACGATGCACCGAAGGAAAAGGTGGATCTAAGAAAGCTTGAAAAAGAGATTGTTCAAATTGCAAAAAGGATACTGGAAAAGAATCAAAAGACGGGGGCAATAGTCTTGGAATGCACTGATTTACCGGCTTTTGCTAAGGCTATTCAAAAAGTAACAAATCTGCCGGTATTTGACATCGTGGCGTTAGTAAGAATGGTTCACGAAGCTTTTCTGAGAAAGGGCTAAGAGAGATATTCCGGCTCTGTTGCTTACAGTGAGGTCTATAACTGTTATCGTGGAGAGGAGATAGCCTTGTCTCTCATTGAGGTAAGAGGTTTAAAAGCAAACTTCTATTTAGAAGGTTCTGTGGTGCACGCCGTGGACGGGGTTGATTTCTCTATTGAACCGGAGAAAACGCTCGGGGTGGTGGGTGAGAGTGGATGTGGGAAATCAGTGACTGCCCTATCCATCATGGGTCTTATCCAGTCGCCCGGCAAGATTGAAGCTGGTGAGATTTTTCTCAACCATGACGGGGAAATTATTGATCTGACAAAGCTCGCCCCTATGGGCAAAAAAATGCGCTCTATCCGGGGGAACAAAATCGCGATGATCTTCCAGGAGCCGATGACCTCTCTGAATCCGGTGTATACAATTGGAAATCAGATTACTGAGACGATCATCCTTCACCAGGGGTTACGAAAGAGAGAAGCCCGGAAAAGAGCCATTGAAATGCTGACTGCCGTGGGGATTTCCTCTCCTGAACAGCGGGTTGACGAATATCCGCACCAACTTTCAGGCGGAATGCGTCAGCGTGCCATGATCGCCATGGCCCTTTCTTGCCATCCTTCTCTTCTAATTGCCGACGAGCCGACAACAGCCCTTGACGTGACGATCCAGGCTCAGGTTTTGGATCTAATGAACGACCTCAGAAAGAAATTTAGAGCATCCATTTTGTTTATCACCCATGACCTTGGAGTCATTGCAAAAATGGCCGACCATGTGGTTGTCATGTATCTCGGAAAGATCGTCGAAAATGCGCCTGTCAGAGACATCTTTAAGGACCCTAGGCACCCCTATACCCATGGGTTAATGAACTCTATACCTTCTCTAAAGATGTCTAGAAAAAAGCGCCTGGTACCCATTAAAGGTGTCGTTCCAGATCCATTAGAGGCCCCACAGGGGTGCGGGTTTGAGCCGAGGTGTCCAAGTGCGATGGAGAGGTGTAAGGCTCACATCCCACCGCTCAAGGAAGTGACCCCAAATCATTTAGCTGCTTGTTGGCTATATGCGTGATAAAGAGGTGATGGAATTTGTTTCATAACAACAATTTGCTGGAAGTAAAGAACCTGAAAAAATATTTTCCCGTACGCAAAGGGATACTCAGGCGCGTGGTGGCCCATGTCAAGGCAGTCGATGGGATCGACATGTACATCAAAGAGGGTGAGACGCTCGGCCTAGTAGGGGAGAGCGGCTGTGGGAAAACGACCACCGGTTGGACGATTCTCCGCATGGTCAATCCAACTACGGGGGATATCATCTTTCGAAGTAAGAAACTAGCCGGTCCGGGTGAGAAATACAAGGAGGTGGATGTGGCTTCTGCCACGCGCAAACAGCTCAAGTTGCTCCGTCAAGATATGCAGCTCATCTTCCAGGATCCGTATTCTTCGTTGAATCCGCGGATGACTGTAGGCGCGATTGTAGGAGAACCACTCCTTGTGCATGGTATTGCCCAGGGTTCTGAACTGGAAGACCGTGTCCGGTCTCTCTTAAAAGCAGTGGGTCTAAAGCCAGATCATATGAAACGTTTTCCGCATGAGTTTTCAGGTGGACAGCGGCAGCGAATCATGATCGCACGCGCTCTCGCTCCAGATCCTCAGTTGATAGTGGCCGATGAGCCGGTCTCAGCCCTCGATGTTTCCATCCAAGCGCAGGTGTTGAATCTTCTTGAGGACTTGCAGAAAGAATTTGGTTTGACCTATCTCTTTATCGCCCATGACCTTTCTGTAGTTAGGTATATCAGTAATCGTGTTGCAGTCATGTACCTTGGAAAGATCGTTGAGCTTGCAGAAACCGACGAATTGTTCGTTAAGCCGAAACATCCCTATACGGAGGCTTTAATGTCAGCCGTTCCGGTGCCTGACCCAGACTATAATACTGAGAGAATCCTACTTGAAGGGGACGTCCCAAGTGCGGTCAATCCGCCCTCGGGCTGCAATTTCCATCCACGTTGTAGCTACTCACAAGCGATTTGCAAGACCGATGCTCCCGCTTACACAGACGTGGGGGACAACCACTTTGTCACCTGTCACTTTGCCGATTCACTTAACCTACGGCCTCTCTCGACAGGGTAGTGTCCTATTTAAATAATGGTCACTCCAAAAGGATCATTCATCCCCTGCCGATAGGATTTGTAACCCGTGTAAATCGAGGAGGTAGACCAGGAATAATGCTGCGTAAAAAATCGCCAGGATTGACGTCCGAGGTCGCGAAATACCTTTGGCTTTCGATTTCTCTGATTCTTACAAAGATTGTGCTTCCTCAGGCGAAAGATATATGACCCATCCTATGTTCGTTCGGGTGAGAACTGGGGAACTTACTGCTTGGGGGGAAGGTGCCGAACTGCGGATGTTCACCGGTAGCACTAATACGAACGCGTTAAATAAAATGACATCGCTCCCGCCACCCCTCCCGCCGGATGTGCTCTTAAGGATTGACACCAATCAGGACTGGGAGAACTTCCACAAAGCTGGGGAAGTCCCACGGGAGCTGGCCTGGAATCAACGTCTGGAATATGTCGAACAACCAGTCAGCAGGGATCAGCCAGAGGACATGCGAAGATTGTCGGATCACTTCGGAATACCCATATTCGTGGATGAGTCGGTCATTGGCTCCATGGAGGCCATGCATCTGGTCGAGGCCAACTTGGTGGATGGCCTGTGTATCAAGCTGGCTAAGTGTGGCAGTTTCTCCGACGGCATCCTCATAGCCAATATTGCCGCTTTGCGTCACCTTCCCGTCACACCGGTAAGTGCCTCTGGCACGAGCCTGAGTGCAGCGGCCGAGCTACAAATGCTTTGCATCATGCCCTTCCTCTCTTCGACCGTGGAGTTGTGCCACTACATGCTTCCAGAAGACCTCGGTTGGCCCAAGCTGAGCTATGCGCCGATCGTATCTGTTCCAGAGACTGTGGGAATGGGTGCCGAAATGGAATCAGATGTTTTTGCTTGAGGTTTTTTTGAAAAACCCCGACTCTCCTTATTTTTCAGGCAACCGCGCTATGGTAAAAGGGAGATGAGTATATGGCATTCGTAAATGAGAAGGAACGAGAGCAAAAAGTTGTGCAGGAGGTATCCATAGATGAACTATGGAAACACACGGCGTTCATCGCCCAAGAGGACCGTCTTTCAGGCAGTGAGGGGGAAATTCGGGCAGTCCAATATTTTAAAAAAGTGATGGAGAGCTTCGGTTTTGACGTCAAGATTTTGCAGATTGAAAACTTTATTAGTTTACCCATTCATGCTTCGCTTGTCATCCTCTCTCCTGAAATAAGAAAGCTACCCTGTATCACCCATTCTTTTTCTAGATCCACACCTCCTGACGGTATCGAGGCAGAACTCATCTATGTTCCAAAGGGGAGCGACCGAGAGACGAAAGGCAAAATTGTTTTAAATGATGGCATTGCCTACCCCGCAGCATGCTGGAATATAGAAAAGAAAGGTGCCCTTGGACAGGTTTGGATCAATGAAAACGATCTGCCAATCAACATGATCATCACGACTATTTGGGGACATCCGACCCCTGAGACATTAGATTACATCCCCAAGAATGTAGTTATATCCATGAATAAAGCCAATGGGGATTTTCTCAAGTCACTATGCGAAAAGGGCCCAGTGCGGGTTCTTTTGACCACTGAGACTTGGACAGGATTCAAAAAGGTACCGCTTGCTATTGCCGATATTCGGGGGAGGGTAGAACCCAATAAGTATGTATTATATTCGAGCCACATTGACTCGTGGCACAAGGGCGCAACAGACAATGCTACGGCTAATGCTTGCATTCTTGAAACAGCGCGCATTCTTTCGAAATATCGGAAGGAATTGCGCTATGGTGTTCGTTGTATCTGGTGGTCAGGCCACTCCCACGGCCGCTATTCAGGGTCGACCTGGTATGCTGATTACAATTGGGAGGACCTATATGAAAATGCTATCGTTCACCTTAATGTAGATTCCCTCGGCTGCCAAGGGGCTACCGACTATTCCAAAGTAGAATGTACTGCTGAGCTTTATGATCTCGAAAAAAGTCTGATCAAAGACTACACCACACAATGCCCACCCTATTGTCGCATCAGTCGAGGTTGTGACTCCTCCTTTTTGGGCATAGGCGTCCCTTCCCTCTTCGGATTATTATCACGTCAACCACAAAGCCATTCGGATGAACTATTTCAAGGCTTCGCATGGTTCTGGCACACAGAAGCAGATACCCTTGATAAGATTGACCGCCACATCTTGCTAAAGGATACCCAAATCTGCATGGCAGCCCTTTGGACATTATGTACAGCTCCTGTTCTTCCATTTAATTTCGTGAGTGTGGCAGATGAAATGATCTTGCACCTTTTAGGCTTGCAGAGGAAGGCAAAGGATACTTTTGATTTAACTCCTGCAATCAAGAAAGTTGAAATGTTTAGATGCAAAGCGAGTGAATTGAATCGCATCTGCACAGAAATGAAAATCCAACACAACAAATTAGAAGAGTCGTCGGTCGATCAAAGATATGAATCAACAGTAAAGAAACTAAACCAATGCCTCATCAAACTGAGTCGTATACTATTGCCGATTCATTATTGTGCAGCCGACAGGTTCGATGCAGACCCCGCTTTTTTTATACCCCCTTTTCCCAGACTCGAGCGACTGGGAGAACTAGGGATGATGGATCGCAATGTTGATATGTTTAAGTTTTTGGAACGTAGGATCGTACGGGAAAAAAACAGAGTCTGCCATTTCATCAACGAAGCTATTGGACTCATCAACGAGACACTTCAGCAAACAGTAATGTATTAAGAAAGAATATCAAGTGCTTAATATTCTTCAAGACTTGCAAGAGAAGTTTCACCTGACGTACTTCTTCATCGCTCATGATCTCGCAGTAGTGCGGTATATCAGTAGCCGGGTGGCCATCATGTACCTAAGAAGGATTGTTGAGCCTGCCGAGACAGACGAGTTGTTCGTGAATCCGAGGCATCCTTATACCGAGGTCTTGGTGTCGGCGGTTCCGCTTCCCGACCCCGACTTTAATACCGGGCGCATCCATCCTGAGGGGGATATTTCCAGCCCGATCAACCCACCCCCGGGGTGCAATTTCCATCAACGATTTCGCTACGCCCAACAGATTTGCATGGAGGAGTTCCCAGGTTATCGGGATATTGGAAAGACTCATTTCGTCTCGTGTCATCTTGCCGAGTCTTTGAGTCTACGGCAGATTCACGTGTCGTAGATTCTTGGCATAGGAGTCTGAATTGATGCCTGACCAACGGACCTTGAGTCCTCGATCACATTCAATAGAGGTTCGAGAAAACGGATGATAGAAGATGCATGGGGGTTAAACTTTCAATCGAAATTTCAATCGCAGGAAGATTGGAACCAACCTGATCTATTAGTCATGAAAGAAGATATGATTCCATCCAATAAAGCTCGATTTAGAGGGGGGATTGGGATGAAGACAGAGGATTATATCAGGTTTGAAAATGAATATGGAGCTCGAAACTACAATCCTCTGGATGTGGTTTTAACGAAGGGAAGAGGGGTCTGGGTATGGGATGTCGAGGGAAAAAAATATCTAGACTGCCTTTCGGCCTACTCTGCTGTGAACCAAGGACATTGTCATCCCAAGATCCTCAAAAGCCTGATTGAACAGGCAGAACGTTTAACCATGGTTTCACGGGCTTTCAGAAACGACCAATTAGGCCTCTTCTATAAGGAGGTGTGTGAGCTGACGCATTCCCACATGGTCCTTCCGATGAACAGTGGTGCTGAGGCTGTCGAATCTGCTATCAAAGCGGTGAGGAAGTGGGGATACAACGTCAAAGGAGTACCGGAAGATAAGGCTGAAATTATTGTCTGCGAGAACAATTTCCACGGCCGTACCATCACCCTCATCGGATTCAGCACGGAACCACAGTATCGGGATGGTTACGGGCCGTATGCTCCGGGATTCAAGATCATCCCCTTTGGGGATGCGGAGGCCCTTGAAAAAGCAGTCACGCCTTACACGGTTGCCTTCTTGGTAGAGCCGATTCAAGGCGAAGCTGGAGTCATCGTTCCTCCGTCAGGGTACCTCAGAACAGCCCGTGAGATTTGTAATCAAAACAATGTCGTGCTGATCCTCGATGAGATACAGACAGGTTTGGGTAGAACAGGAAAATTCCTCGCTGAAGAACACGACGGCATTCAGTCTGATGTGACCCTGATTGGTAAGGCTCTTTCAGGAGGATTTCTCCCTGTTTCGGCCGTTCTCTCCAACAAAGAGGTTTTAGGGGTCTTTCATCCGGGAGACCACGGGTCCACCTTTGGCGGAAATCCGTTAGCATGCGCTGTTGCCCGTACCGCCCTCAAGGTGATTAAAGAGGAGAACATGGCAGAAAACGCTGCCCACATGGGAAGCTATTTTATGGAGAGGCTTTCGGATATACCCAGCCCTTACATACGTGAGATCCGTGGCAGGGGCCTCATGATTGGGCTGGAGCTCTATCCTATGGCTGGGGGAGCGCGGCGTCTCTGTGAGAATCTGAAGGACCGGGGAATCCTTTGCAAGGAAACACATCAGAATGTAATTCGGCTTGTACCCCCTTTGATCATCAAGAAGGAAGAGGTTGACTGGACTCTCGACAGAATCTGTGACGCTCTCAGTACAGATTGAGGAGGGATGCACACCCGTTGACCGTGCTAAGTTAGGGACGCAAGTATTTCTCGCCATGGATGGGAGTGGGCACTGTTTCAACTCAAAACTCGAAAGTTTTAGTTGATTTTAGAATTTTTCGTGATAGAATAGAGCGGCTTGTATTGGAGAGAGGATATGTCCATGAAGATTCTGGTTTTAGGGGGATGCGGAATTCAGGGCAAGGCGATTCTTTATGATTTGTCGCGGAACCGTGACGTGAGTGAAGTGATTTGCGCCGATGCTTTTCCAGAGGGTCTTTCTCCGTTCCGAAAGCATCTCGACATGAACAAAATCAAACTGGTCCACCTTGATGCCAAGGATAAGAAAATGCTTGTTTCTCTTATGAAGGAAAATGTCCAGGTGGTCATTGATGTTCTGCCAGCACAGTTTATGAAGACCATTACGGAAGCAGCCATCGAGTCCGGAGTGGGCCTGGTGAATACGAATTATGGCTACGAGATTCGCCCCCTCCACAAGCAAGCCGTGGAGAAGGGAGTAGCCATCATGCCTGAATGTGGACTCGACCCGGGGATCGACCTCGTCATCTACGGTCACGCAGTGAAGCAGTTTGACGAAATTCATGTCCTTAACTCCTATTGTGGCGGACTCCCTGAGAAGAAAGCCTGCACGAATCCCATGAATTACAAGATCAATTGGAACTGGGACATGGTTTTGAAATCCTCGAAGAGAGAAGCCGTGTTCATTAAGAATGGGAAGAAAGTGACCATTTCTGGGGATGATCAACATGACAATGAATTCATTCATGAGATCGACTTTCCAGGTCTTGGTCGGTTAGAGGCCCTTCCCAATGGAAACGCGGTTTTCTTCACGGATCTTCTGGGGGTTACGAAGACCATCAAGGAGACCGGCCGTTACAGCCTCCGCTGGCCTGGATGGTGTGCCTTCTGGCGGCCTTTGAAGAAATTCCACTTCCTGAGCGATCAGCCAGTGGTGGGACTGCCCGGCGAGATTACGCCTCATCAGTTCATGGTGAAGTTCTTAGAACCTCAACTCCAATACAAAGAGGATGAGAAGGATTTGGCAGTGATGGTGAACGTCTTTGCCGGGCTGAAGGATGGGAAAAAGAAGAAAATAGTGGTTAACCTCCTGATCGAACGGGATCTAAAGACCAGACTCATGGCCATGAGCTTGGGAGTCGGTTACACGGTCAGCATCGCGGCCTGCATGATTGCGAGCGGAGAGATCAAGGGCAAGGGGGTTTTGTCTCCGGCCACTGACATCCCCTATGATTCTTTCATGAAGCAGTTGAACCAGAGAGGCATTGCACTGGACGAGAAGATAGAGTTCTAGGGGCAAATGATGACCGGGACAGATTCCCACGGGCAGGAGACCGTTTAGAGGAGCCATCGCGGTCGTTGAAAGGAGGTGAAGTCTTAAGGGGATCATGATGTTGGAAGGGTTTCGGATGGGTGAGGTCCCATAGCACCCACATAGAATCAAAAAAGAAAGGAGAAAGGAACATGAAGAAAACGTGGTGGATTTTGATGTTGGCAGTCGTTTTGGGATTAGGTTTCTACGGCGTGGCAACCGCAGATACCTTGGATGACATCGTCAAGAATGGCGAACTCAGGATTGTTTGCCAGACACAGGGAACCCCATTCAGTTTCATCGATAAGAATGGCAAACGGACCGGATACGCTGTGGAAGTTGCCAACCTGATGGGAAAAGAAATGGGTGTCAAGGTGACGTTTCTTGATTATGACTGGGACGGTCTACTTCCTGCGCTTCTCTCAAAGAAGGGGGATGTTCTGGCAGCAGATATGACGCCCACGCTGGCACGTGCCTTGAAAGTCTCCTTTACCCAGCCCTACTATTACACGGGAAGTATCATTTTTACCAAGAAGGGGAGCAAGTTCAAGACGATCGGAGACTGCAATAAGGAGAATGTGAATGTGGCTGTCCTGCTGGGTAGCACAGGCGAAGCAGACGCCAAGAGGGTGCTGCCTAAAGCCCAACAAAAAGCGTACAAGGGAGGAGGCCCCCTTCTCATTAATGCCGTGATCGCAGGCCATGCAGATATTGGTGTCAATGATGATACCGCCGTGGTCGGCCAGATGGCGGAATTTCCTCCGGGAAGCATTGAGATCCTTCCGGGTCAGCTGTCCAAATTGCCCCTGGCCTTTGCCGTTCGCTCAGATGATGCACGCTTGGTCCAGTGGATCAATCTCTTCTTTGACTGGATCCAGAACGATGGGAGGCAGGAGCAACTGCTGAAATACTGGGTAACGACTCTGGATTGGAAGAAAGATCATTAAACCTCTGTGGAGTGGTAGGCGGCATGCTGGAGTCTTTTAACTTCCGGGTAATGTTTGAGTATTACCCCTTGTTCTTGAAGGGGTTTCTGTCGACGGGGTGGATTTCTCTCGTTTCCCTTATCTTGAGCCTTCTTGTGGGAATCCTTGCCTGTGCAGGACGTTTGTCCAGATCTCGTTTATTTTCAACTCCGGCAGCCGCCTACATCGAAACAATCCGCTCCACTCCCCTTTTAGCGCAGATTTATTTCTTCTATTTTGGACTTCCCAGCCTGGGATTCCTAGTTCCTGAGCTTCAGACAGGGATCCTGGCCTTGACGCTCAACAGCGGGGCCTACATGGCTGAGATCGTACGAGCTGGGATGCAGTCCGTCAGCACCGGACAGATTGAAGCAGGCACTTCGTCGGGTCTCAATTATTTTCAGCGCCTTCGTTTCATTATCTTGCCTCAGGCCATCGGGGTGACGATCCCACCTCTCCTTGGTCAGGCTATTGTTTTGGTGAAAGACAGTTCGCTCCTCTCACTGATTTCCGTCATGGAGCTTACGCGAACGGGCCAGATTTTGACCAACGAGCGTTTCATGCCTGCAGAAGGTTTTTTTGCTGTGGCAGCTTTATATCTGGTTTTATACTTCTTGCTTAAATCGCTTTCGACCTGGTGGCAGAAGAGATTGATTTTCCGACAGGCCGTGTAAATAGCAATGTGGGAATGAGACGATGTGGGGTCACTACACCCAGCAGTTAATCCATAGCCTCCCTTTTTTCCTGAAAGGGCTCTGGATGACTATTGCAGTCTCCCTGCTGAGCCTGATTGGTGGCACTGTTATTGGGTTCTTTGCAGGGGTTGGCCGCGCCAGCCGAGCGAAGTGGCTTCGACGTCTTCTCTCCGTCTACGTGGATGCCATCCGCGGAACCCCCTTTCTGGTTCAGTTGTTCATCCTGTTTTTCATTCTGCCCGAGTTGGGAGTTCAAATCAAGGCATTTCCTGCTGCGGTGTTGGGCTTGACGATTTGTTCAGGGTCCTATATCTGTGAAATTTTTGCGAGCGGGATCGAGGCGGTTCCATGGGGACAACGAGAAGCGGCCATCTCCACCGGCCTCAATCGTTATCAACAACTCCGTTTCATCATTTTACCCCAAGCCTTGCGCACGATCCTTCCACCGCTGGTGGGTCAGTACGTACTCCTGATCAAAGATTCGTCAGTGGTCTCCGTCATTGGAGTCCTCGATGTGACCCGAGCAGGCTGGCTGACAGTCCAGCGAATCCCAGAAGGCATCCTGGTCTTTGGCCTTGTGGGAATCTTCTATTTCATCATCTGTTATCCCCTCATCCACCTGGTCAATTATCTCGAAGCTCGGATGACCGTTCAGAAATTCCGACTTTAGTCCTCCAATCTCAACCAGGTTCAGATTGTTAGCTGGGAGTCTTGAGTGGTATCAAAGTCCCGAGAACCTTGGGGAGAGGTCAGGGCCTTTCCTTCTGCTGAAATTCGAAGCGGACATAGGGGGAAGCCATGAGACGCATGAGCGAGTAGTAACCGAGCTGAAAGGCAAGGGTGTCGCCGATACGAGGGTTTGGGTCCATCTCTGTCACATCGACAAGGGTGTGATCGCTTGAGGCCCGAACAATTGCGACCCCAGGGGCTATAGGGAAGAGGAACTCCTGGGCCGTATCAAGCTGACCGAGGGAGAGCATGCCGAGCAGCCTGTCCCGCTTCTTAAGCTCGATCAGCTCAGCTTTGAGAACGAACGTATCATGGTGGAATCCTTGGATACGGCGCGGTCCGATCGATGAGGAAATGCCAAGAAGAACCGCCGTGCCGATCCTAAGCTGATTCACACCTTTCACGGTCTTATTGCTGAGGATGAAGTTACGAAAGATGTTGGTGGATCCACCGGAAATGATAGGAAGACGAAGCCCACATTCTTCCTCTATTTTTTTGGCCAAAGCGATAAGGCGCCGGAGAGATGTGGCCTGAAATTCTCTTTCGCTATTGAACGTGAAATAAGCACCGAGCCCCTGTAATGTCAGCCCCTTCATTCCTGCAACTTCGCGGCACACTCCCGGCAGATCCTCCGGTTGGAACCCTTCGCGCCCCGTATCGAGATCGACCATCAAGATCACGGAATGATGTTTGCCAGCCCTGACAGCTTCACTCGACAGAGCCCGAAGAACATCAAGGTCCACATTCAAGCTTGTATCCACTCTGGCAACACACTCGACCACTTCACTCAAAGCAGGCGACCGAAGAAGGATCATGGGCACGTCAACACCTGCTTCCTGCATTCGGACAATGTTCTCAAGCCTGGAATCCCCAAGTTTCTTAATGCCCCCTTTGATCATCGCCCGTGCCACTTCTGGTGTACCGCACACCGCCTTGGTGACACCGACAACCTCGATCCCAAAGGGACGGCAGATGGAAAGAGTCCTGCGGGCATTGTCTGTAATCTTCGCAAGGTCTATGGTGAGGTGGAGGGGAGCCATCAGGAGGGGTCCTCGTTTCGAGAACGATGGGGTTGTCTTTTCAACGAAGTCTTGAGGGATAGGATAATACAATCCATGGGCAAGCCACTAGCAGTTTGCGGAAAAACTCTGTTAAAAAAAAGTATTAACAGTATGAAGTCAACTTTGGGTTTAGAATTGAAAAACCATCCATGGAATACTTCCCGGGAGAAGGTCGAAACGGGCTCCCACGCCCCGTCTCGCTCATCTTGCCGCCCCTTGAGGCAACAACTTTGCCATTCCAAGCAAATCATAGGCAGCTCCCACAAAGCACCCTGCCAGTTGTATCCGGAGCTCTCCCTTAAACCGCGTCTTCCGAAACCCTCCAATCACCTTGATGCGTCGCAGAGGGTGATACTTAGGGACTCGGTTTTCGGGCGTAATCAAGCTAAGCATGACAGCTTGTTTCTCAGAGATTCCTCCCATCGATGCCTCCAGATAAGGGGTTGTCGGCATCCTAACACATTGAGGAATGGCTGCAATAAAATATCGAGTTTTTCCGCAAACTGCTAGATGGGATTACTTAAGAACACGGTTACTCTCTTTGTCGATACCTGATTGAAGACCAGCAACTTCCTGAGTTACCTGTCCTATTTCGTCTTGGGCCGATTCCGAATAGCTTGGGTGGCAGCCCAGTCAATGTTGAAGGTCTCCCTATCTCGGATTACCACACCGTAGTCATCGCGGGCGCTCTCCAGATCCACAAGCCCCTCTATCACATCCTGCCGCACCCTCTCAGGATCTCGCAAAAAAGGATCGCCATAACCGCCGCCACCCGCCATTAAACAGGTCACGGTGTCGCCATAGCTTAACTCGGAGACTCCAATGGCACGGTCAAGTTCACATGATTCGCCACTGGCCAAGGTAGTCAGCCACCGGCCAACCTGACCTGGCTTCCCTTTCAAAAGGCCTTGTGGAGGAATCTTTGTCTTTTGCGAGGTCCAGCTAAAACGTACATCCCGACCGAGGGACCGCCAACGATAGATCTGTCCCAAACCCCCACGGTATCTACCGGGTCCGCCAGAATTGGGACGGAGTGCCCTTTCCAGAACCAAAACCGGTGCTTCAATCTCAGTAACCTCGACAGGGGGGTTGGCGACATTGGTTACGTGACAGGCCATGGCATTCACGCCGTCCTTCGTGGCACGCGCTCCCAGTCCGCCCTGGCTCGGCCCATCACTCCATTTTTGACGATGATCCACATCGCCACCTCGGGGATGGCTCTCCAGGTTGATCCCTGTGGCATCATTGTAAATGCACCCGCACGAATCCGCCATAACCCTCTCCGGGACGGCTGATGCCAGCGCTCCCAGGATGAGATCAACCAAGCTGTGACATACAACCATTCGCTGGAAGGTCGCTGCAGGAAGCGAACAATTGACCAGCGTTCCTTCCGGGGCGCGCATGGTGATTGGCCGCCGACATCCATCGTTACTCGGAATCGTCGGATCGGTCAGACACCGCAGGGCATAAAGCGTTGCCGAGTAGCTGGCTGACCAAGGCGCATTCACCGAGCCTTTGATCTGCCCATGAGTGCCAGAATAGTCAACGATCAGCTCGCCGCCACTGACTTCGATCGTGACTTTGAGACGATAGGGACCACCTGCTGTTCCGTCCTCCAGGATGAATTCTTCGTGCTCATAGTGGCCATCCCGAATCGTCGCTAGTTCGGCCCGTGTCCTTCTCTCCGAATAGTCCATCAACTCTTGCGCACTCGCCATGAGGAGCTCCGGACCGTACTTGTCCGCCAGTCTCCCCATCGCACTGACGCCGGTGGCACAAGCGGAGATCTGTGCCAGCAAGTCGCCCCGCATGTTGTAGGGTGAGCGGGTGTTATTGAGAATCAAGGCAAGCATCTGTTCGTCGAGTTCACCGCCTCGGTAGAGCTTGGTGGGAGGAAGGCGCAATCCTTCTTGCCAGATCTCCTCGTTCCAGGCATTGTTGCTTGGCCACATCCCACCCACATCTTTGTGATGCACCATGATCGTAGTAAAGCCCAGCAACTGCTCTCGCCAAAACATCGGACGAATCGAGACAATATCGTTTGTGTGATGGGGCCCCTTGGAGCCGCCGCCCGCATAGGGATCGTTCGTTAAGATCACATCGCCCGGGGCCAGACTTTCGACAGGAAAATGGTGTCTCAAGACGGTCTCAAGCACCGGTGTCAGACAATTGAGGTGAATCGGCACGTTGGCCCCTTCGGCAATGAGACGACCGTGCGGATCGAACAGTGCAGAGGAACAATCCTTGCCTTCTTTCACAATGGCCGAATAGCCTGTTCGGGTAATGGTTGCCGTCATTTGTTCGGCCACGGATTCAAACGCATGTCGCATCACTTCAAGCGTGATCGGACTGACCTTCATTTGCACACCTGGCCTTTCCCCAAAGTGATCACCAAATTGCCAAAGGGATCCACTCGGGCACGGTCCCCAGGGGAGAGGATGGTCGTCGAGTCAACTTGTTCGATCACGGCAGGACCCTCCACCTGTTGCCCTGGGTTGATACGATGCCGTTCATGGATCGAACAATCATGGTAGCCACCTTCAAAATAAACATCGCGGTGACCTTTATGGATGTCCTGTTCTCCATGAGTCACCTTCCTCCACTCGGGTTCAGGGCTGAGCCCAATCGCACTCACACGATAGTTGACCACGTCAATCGGGTCGCCTTCCATGGCATGACCGTAGGTTCGACGATGCGTCGCGTGGAAGGCTGCTCCAATGCGTTTGACGTCCTCCGGGGTCTGAAACACACCTTCCACGGGGATGTTCAGTTCGTAAGCCTGTCCAAAATAGCGCAGGTCGCAGGAACGGGCCAGTCGCCAGCGCTCCCTGGGAATTCCTTCTCGGGTCAATTGGAGCTGAGCCTTTTCTTCTAACTCCCTAAAAGTGGCCTCCGCAGTCTGAGAGCTAACGGCGTCCAAGCTCTGAATGCGCGTGGCAACAAAGTCGTGACGGACGTCTGCCAACACAAGTCCGAGGGCGGAAGTATTACCCGGGTAGCGAGGGATAATGACGGCCGGAATCTCAAGTTCTTCAGCCAGCCGTGTCGCGTGCAGAGGCCCGGCGCCTCCAAAGGCAATCAGGGTGAAGTCGTGCGGATCGTGGCCACGTTCGACAGAAACGAGCTTGATGGCACGGATCATGGTCGCGTTCGCCACTTCCAAAATGCCACGAGCCGCTTCCAGCGTCGTCATCCCCAGTGGACGTGCAATGCAATCCCGAACAGCAGTTTCGGCTGCCTTGACATCAAGCCGCACCTCACCGCCTAAGAAGTATTCAGGATTCAAACGGCCTGTGACGAGGTTGGCGTCAGTCACCGTAGGCTGGGTTCCGCCCATACCATAGCAAACAGGCCCGGGATCGGCTCCAGCACTGTGGGGTCCCACTCGCAGGGATTGGCCGCTGTCGAGCCAGGCGATGCTGCCCCCCCCTGCTCCAACGATGCTGAGGTCAATGGTAGGGATTTGAACCGGGTGGCCCTCGACTCTGCTTTCGGTGGCATACGTGGGCTTGCCTCCTTCAATGAGGGATACGTCACAGCTTGTTCCACCCATATCGAGTGTGATCGCGTTCGGAAACCCGGTCCGACGGGCCACATAGGCCCCTGCAATTGCCCCTGCAATCGGTCCCGAGTTGGTGACGTGCACAGGTCGTTCACAGGCGGTCCGAAAGGTCGCCCGTCCTCCATTGGCCTGCATGGTGTAGAGACGGCTCCGCAATCCTTTTTGGACGACCCGGCGTTCGAAATCATCCAGATGCTCGACCATACGCGGAGTGACATAGGCATTCACGACTGTCGTCGAAGTCCGCTCGTACTCTCGGAATACTGGATTGATGTCGGAAGACAGGCTGACATAAACTCGCGGGTACTCTTCTTCGATGATGGCCCGAGCTCGTCGCTCGTGCTCAGGGTTGATGTAGCTGTGTAAGAAACAAACGGCAATGGAGGTGACTCCGTACGCCTTGAGCTCGCGCACAACAGCACGGCAATTCTCTTCGTCGAGCCGCTCAAGGACTTCGCCTCGAAAATTGACTCGCTCCGCTACTTCCATTCTCAAATGTCGCGGTACAAGAGGTGGCTGTCGCTCGAACTGGATGTCATAGATGTTGCCGGTCCGATACGCCCGTCCGATCTCGAGCACATCGCGGAAACCCCGCGTCGTCATCAATCCAGCCTTAACCTTCTGGTGTTGGACGAGCATATTGGTGACGATGGTCGTACCATAAATCAGCTCATCCAATTCAGAGATATCCTTGGTCGATTGGGTCAACACGCGGTCAATACCGTGTAGAATTCCCTTGAGCGGATCAGTCGGCGTCGTCGGAACTTTGGCTGTCCAGGTTTGGCCGCTTCCCTGGTCAATGAGAATCAAATCGGTATGAGTCCCTCCGGTATCAATGCCAAGACTATATCCCATAGCGATTACCCCTTTTTCCACGGCGGGACATGATCTGAACGATCGCCACCACCCCAAAAGAGAGGAGGATCGTCAATACCCCGACGACGTTTACCTCAGGCGTGAGGGCGTCTCGTATCCGAGCAAAGATGCGGATAGGGAGGGTGTAGGTGCTGGGTGTCGCCCACATCTGCGTAGCGACGAATTCCTGGAAAGACACGGTGAAGGCAAACAACATGCCTGCGAAAATGCTCGGAGCGATCAACGGCAGGGTCACCTCAAAAAACGTTTGGATCTCATTGGCCCCCATGCTCAACGCGGCTTCCTCCAGCTCACGGGGGAACCCGTACAACTGGGATGATACAGTGACAACGATGTAGGGAAGCGTCAGCAGTACATGGCCGATGATGAGATAGGGGTAGCCACGAGGAATGCGAATGAAGTTGAGTAGGATCAGGAGGCTGATGCCCGTGATGATCTGGGGGATGATCATTGGCGCGAACACGAAGGTGTTCAGGACGCGTTTACCAGGAAAATCTAGCCGGACCAGTCCCAAAGCACACGGGGTACCAAGGATTGCGCTCAGAAGAGCGGTCAGTCCGCCGAGCCAGAGACTGTTCAGTGTCGCTCGGATCATCAACTCATCGTGCAGCAACTCCTCGTACCAGCGCAGACTGTAGCCCGGCAAGGGAAAGGTCAGATAAATCTTTGGATGGAACGACATGATGATGACAATCAAGATGGGCAGATAAAGAAAGACGTACACAACGATGGTAACCAGCCGCAAGAACCAGCCACTCATCAGCCTCAGGACTTGACTGCGCCTCGGGATAAACGCCGGGCGCTTTGCCAGTGTCGAGACGTTATTTGTTTGGTCCATAGATACTTTCCAAAGCGGCCCACTTATTGACGAGCAACAAAAACACCAACATGGCCACCAAAAAAACCATGGAGAGGGCCGAGCCAAATGGCCAGTTGAACGCTTCAATGAAACGGTTGGCAATGACGTTCGCCATCAAATCAGCTCCAGTACCCCCCAGGATGGCGGGTGCCAGAAAGTTACCAGCTCCCTGAATAAAGACCATCACTGATCCTGCCAATACCCCCGGCATGCTCAGTGGCAAAGTAACTTCGACAAAAGCCTGAAGCTCGTTTGCTCCCAGTGTTTTGGCAGCCTGAATCAAGTCCGGGTTAATGCCTTTCAGGACTGAATAGATGGGCAAGATCATGAAAGGTAGTGCAGAATACGTCATGCCAACAACCACCGCCAGCGGCGTAAAGAGCAGCCGGACGGGCTGACTGATGATCCCCAAGCCAAGCAGAACGCTATTGAGAACACCGCGTTCCATCAAGATCAGCATCCACG
>Ga0315284_10003472_pt1 | contig 22431 bp, 16 predicted proteins | sample YL17G09_16_MG_FD_203696 | JGI IMG/M metagenome (GOLD analysis project Ga0315284, IMG submission 203696) | Sediment microbial communities from Yellowstone Lake, YNP, Wyoming, USA - YL17G09_16 | ecosystem: Environmental > Aquatic > Freshwater > Lake > Sediment | place: USA: Wyoming | collected... | reverse complement strand
TGCGATGGTTCGACCCCTGCCGCACGGAGACGATCCCCGGCAACTCCATCCTGCGCGAGTTCATCGGCGGATCGCTGTTCAAGGAATTCGCGCTCCTGCCGCGAACCTCCGCCGGCACGCAACGGGGGTGCGCATGAACACGCAGCGGCTGATGGAGATCGCCCTCGGTATGGCCGGACTGAGCGAGATCCCCGGCGACAGCGCCGTGCACCACGCCGGACGAGGGATTCGCCGCCTCCTCGTCGGCATCGACCTTCGCGCGCCGGAGCTGGTCCTGGCCAAGAGCCTCGGCGTCGACGCCGTCCTCACCCACCACCCGGTGGGTGTCGCCACCCTGGGATTTCACACCGTGCTCCAACGCCACGTCGACCAGATGATCGCCGCCGGCGTCCCCGAGGAGGCGGCTCGAGCGGCGATCGACGAGACCGCGGCGGCGCGGCGGGTGCTCGATTCCATGACGAACTATGATCACGACCCGTCGATCGCACGGCTCCTCGACATGCCCTACCTCAACATCCACACGCCGCTCGACGAGATCGGACGGCGGCGGTTGGCGGACGCGGCGGCCACCGTGCCCGCCGAGCGCACGGTCAGCGACCTCGTGCGGCGGTTCGTCGAGACGTTCGAGGAATTCCGCGCCGCCGCGACGCGCGTCGAGGTGCTCGTGGGAAGAGAGACGCACCGCCTCGGCCGCGTCGTCGTATCGCACGCCGCGGGCACGAACGGCGGATACAGCGTAGGAAAGGCCTACTTCGAGCACGGCGTAGATACGCTCGTCTACATCCACTGCCGCCCCGACGACGCGCGACGCCTCGAGGCCGAGTTTGGCGAGACGAAGGCGCTCGTCGTCACCGGCCACATCGCCAGCGATTCCGTGGGCATCAACCCCTACGTCGACCGACTTCGCGACGAGGGATTGGACGTGACGACCGTGAGCGGCGTTCTCCCCGGCCGCCAAGAGACTCGATGACGCTCCGCGTCGCGACGTACAACGTGAACTCCGTGCGGGCGCGGCTGCCCGTGCTTCTCCCGTGGCTCGAACGCGTCCGCCCGCACGTCGTCTGTCTGCAAGAGACGAAGGTTCAGGATCCATCTTTCCCCACGGACGCGTTCCGCGAGCTTGGCTACCACGCAGTCTTCCGCGGCGACAAGGCGTACAACGGCGTGGCCATTCTCTCGACGTCGAAGCCGACGCGCGTCGCCTTCGGGCTCGACGACGGGGGCCCGGCCGACGAGGCGCGCCTCGCGGCTGCGTCGATCCACGGCCTGCGCGTCGTGAACACCTACGTTCCGCAAGGACGGTCCGTCGACGATCCGATGTTCCGCTACAAGATCGAGTGGCTCGGGCGTCTGCGCGATCTCTTCGATCGCACGTCCGCTCCGACCGATCCCATCCTGTGGGTGGGCGACTTCAACGTGGCGCCCGAGGCGATCGATGTCCACGACCCGAAGCGCCTCCTCGGCCACGTCTGCTTCCACCCCGAGGTGCACCGCGCCCTGGCCGAGGTCCGCGCGTGGGGGTTCGACGACGTGTTCCGCAGGCACATCCCAGACCCGAATCAGTACACGTTCTTCGACTACCGCGTCCGGGACGCCGTCGCCCGCAACGTCGGCTGGCGCGTGGACCACATCTGGGCCACCGAGCCCCTGGCCGCGAGATCGACGACGGCGTGGATCGACCTCGAGCCGCGAAAGGCGGAGGGCTCGTCCGATCACACGCCGCTTCTTGCCGAGTTCAAGACGTAAACGAGCAGGCGGCGGCCGAGTTCGCCGCGCAGGTCACCCGCGGCGAGAGAAGGAGGTCTCCGTGAGGCTCACGAGCGAGACGATCGAGGACGTTCTCGACCTTGTCCTTGTCGAAGCTGAACGCTCGCTCGACCTGCGCGACGTCGGTTCGATCGACGCCTACGCCCTTCTTCTCCTCGATCTCGTGGTGCGCCACGCCCGCGAGTCGGGCGCGCCGCTCCGCGTGGCGTGGCCCGAATCGCCGTCCGTGCGCCGCTGGATGACGGCCATGCACTTCTTCGTCGACGTGAAGACTGGACTCGCCTCCCGCCCGGCAGAGCGGAACGCGGCTCAGGGCACGAGAGTCGAGAGTGGAGGCGCCGCAAACGCTAGCGAAAGAGCTGCAGGCTCTTTCGCCCTAGGCGCCAGCACGCTGGCGCCCATAGTCTCCATTGACCGCGAAGATGACGTATCGCGCCTCGTCGGTGCGTTTGACGAGCGCCTTTCCACCCGCTACCCAATGGACGAGTCGCCGCGCCGCCGCTTCCTGCGCATTCTCCTCGAACTCTTCCAGAACATTCCCCAACACGCGAACGCCACGGGCGACGTTCTCGATCCCCACGGTATCGCGGCAATGCACGACGACGGGCACAGCATCATCCTCGCGATTGCCGACAAGGGCATCGGCCTCGCCCGCAGTCTTAGACTACGCCTAGGGCCGCGCCCTGGGCTACGCCCGGGCTCATCAGAACAGTCTAGACTGGAACAGGCGAGCCTGGAACAGACTGGTCTGTCCGACGCCGACGCGCTGCGTGCCGTCGTCTTCGACGGCCGCAGCCGGTTCCGCGACCCCGGCCGCGGCCACGAGCTCGAACGCATCTTCCGCCTGGTGCGATCGTGGGAGGGAACCGTCGTCGTCCGCAGCGGATCGGCGCTCCTCTATCAGTCCGAGGCCGGCGGCGACGTGGTCGACGTCGCTCCGTTTCCCGGAGTCCAGATTGCGCTTTCCATCCCGCGGGCCGTGTTCGGCATCGGCGAGGCGGCGTTCGGCGAGGGAGGAGTTGAATCGCGCGGCGATCCGGGGTTCAATGAAGGCAATGAAGAAAACGACGCTTGAGATCTCGCAGTTCGGTCGCAGACTGGGGACGCGCCTCGAAGGCGAGACGGCGCGGCGCGTGTTGCTCGCGGCGCTCGACGACCTCCCACCCGACGGCCAGCTCGTCCTCTCGCTCCGCGACCTCGACGTCCTGTCCGGCTCGTTCGCCGACGAGGCGATCGGAAAGATCTGCCAGATCTTGTCTTCGGGCATCCACGGGGATCGCACCCTCGTCGTCGCCTCCCCGTCCGCCGACCTCGTCGAGGATCTGTCCGACAAGCTCGCGCAACGCAAGCTCGCCCTCCTCTGCCGCGTCGGCGGGACGAAGGGGACCTGGCGCGTGCTTGGCTGCCTGGCTCGCCCGCTCGTCGACACTCTCGAACTTCTCAACGAGCGAAAGAGCGCAACGACGAAGGAACTCGCGGAAGCCCTCGGCATCCCGCCGAACGCGTGCCACAACCGCGTCCGGCGCCTCGTCCGCCTGCGCCTCGTCCGCGAAGAGAAGATCGACGTCGCGGCGCCCAACACGCAGTACCGTTTCCATGCGATTGTCGGCGGATTGACAGCGCATGTTCATTCCGTACAATGAACACGGTGAACGAACATGATTCGCAAGGTGAGCCAACCGATTGATGCGCTCGTCGTCTACCGACGAAACCAGCCTCATCCCGAACTCCACGCCTTCCGCTGGGAAGGGCGCCGCTACGAAGTCTCCCAAACGAACTTCGTCCACACGGAACGGGAGGGCGAGACGATCTACCTCTGTTACTCCGTGACCTCGGCCGGCGACCACTTCCACGTACGCCTCAACACGCGCGCCAGCCGCTGGACGCTGGAAGAGATGGAGATGGAGCCGTAGGGCCGTAGGGCCATAGGGCCCGTAGGAGCACGCATGAGCCGGTGGATCGTGCACCTCGACATGGATTCGTACTTCGCCTCCGTCGAGCAACAGGCGCAGCCGTCCCTGCGGGGAAAGCCGATCGGCGTCACCGGCAAGCCGACCGAGCGTTCGATCGTCACCGCGTTCTCGCGCGAGGCGAAGCGTTATCCCGTCACCACCGCCATGCCCGTGTGGGAAGCCAAGAAGCGTTGTCCGGATCTCCTCCTCGTCCCCGGCCATCCCGAGCGCTACGTCGAGACGTCGCGGCGTTTCCTCGAGATCCTCAAGGAGTACACCATCATGCTCGAGGTGTACTCGATCGACGAGGTGTTCATGGACGTGTCCCAGGAAGCGGCCCGCCGCGGCGGACCGGTCGCCATGGCGCGCGACATCCAGCGCCGCTTCCACGACGCGCTCGGGCCTTGCATCACCGCCACGCTCGGCATCGCCCCCGCCGGCAAAGTCTTCGCCAAGCTCATCGGAAAGCGGAACAAGCCGAACGGCGTCGGCCTGCTCCGCGACGAGGAGCTTCCCGACCTCCTGCGAACCACGCCGGTCGGCGAGGTCTGCGGCATCGGCCCGCGCATCGAACGGCGCCTCAACCAACTCGGCGTCGCCACCCTCTCCGACCTCGGCGCGACGTCGGATGCCCTGCTGCGCCGAGAGTTCGGCGTGTACGGACTGTTCCTGCGCCAGCTCGGCCTGGGGCGCGACCCGACGCCCGTCGTCCCCTACACCCAGATCCCGCCGCCGAAATCGGTGGGCCACTCGAAGACGTTGCCGCCGGAGATGCGCGACGTCTCGCTTGCTCTCCTCGTCTTGCGCGAGCTTGCGGACAAGGTCGCCGCCCGCCTGCGGCGGCTCGGTTACGTCAGTCGCACCATCCACTGCGGGTTCCGCACCGGCGTCCTCGGTCCGGGCTACGCGAAACAGGCGACGCTCGCCCTCCCGTCCGACGATGGCGAGACGATCTACCGCGCCTGCCGTTCGATCCTCGACGCCATCCCCGTCCACCCGGCCGAGATCGCCCTCGTGTCCGTGTCGGCCGCCAATCTCCTCGAGCGTAGTGCCCTGCCCGAAACCTTGTTCGAGGAGGATCGGCGCCGCGACCGCCTGAACGGCGCCGTCGACACGATCCGCACCCGCTACGGGGACGGCGCCATCCGCCTCGGCACCTCGCTGTTGCTCAAGCCGTTGCCGCAGCACGTCGGCGGATTCATCCAGGAGACGTGGGAATTCGGGCCGGCGCGCGGAGTAGGATGACCCCATGACCAGCCAGGTGCGCGTCGGAACCTCGGGCTACAGCTTCGCCGACTGGGTCGGCACGGTGTACCCGCGCGGCATGAAGCCGGGCGCCTTCCTGTCGCACTACGCCAAGCTCTTCGACTCGGTCGAGATCAACGCCACCTACTATCGCACGCCGTCGCCGCAGACGTTCGCGCGCATGGTCGAGAGGACGCCCGAGGACTTCACCTTCGTCGTCAAAGTCCCCCGCGCGATGACCCACGACCTCGTCGCCTTCGACCGCGAGCTCGAGCCGTTCAAAAAGGCCATCGAGCCGCTCGTTCGCGCCGGCCGACTCGGCGGACTCCTGGCGCAATTCCCGCACGCGTTTGTCCCCAGCGAGGCGTCGCGCCGCCATCTCGGGAAGCTGGCGCACTCGTTCGAAACCGAGATCCCCGTTCACGTCGAGTTTCGCCACGACGACTGGACGAACGAAGCGACCTTCGACCTCCTGCGAACACTCGGCCTCGGATTCGTGAACGTCGACCTGCCCGAACTTCCACACCTGCCACGCCCGAGCGAGGTCGTCACGAACCGAACCGGCTACGTGCGCCTGCACGGCCGTAACGAGACGACGTGGTGGAACCAGGACAAGGCCGGCGACCGCTACGACTACCTCTACAGCGCGAGCGAACTCGAGCCGTGGGCCGCGAGGATCGAACGCTTGGCCAAAGGGGCGGACACTGCCTACGTCTTCGCCAACAACTGCCACCTCGGGCAGAGCGTCGTCAACGCACTGCAACTGGGTCAACGCCTCGGACACAGCCCGGCCGACGACGCGACCTCCCTCTTCACGCGCTCGCTTGACGAGAAGATCCACGACATGCAACAGGCCATCGCATCACGCAAAGGACGCTAAAGGGGCGTGAGATTCCACCTTTCTGCTGTAGCGTCGGAGCTTGTCTCCGACGACGTGTTCGACACCCTAACGTCGCACACAATGGGTGCGGTGCGCTCTTCGGTGAGGACCGAGCGCATTAGCACTCTCTTCTTAACCCCGAGTGCGACGCTACAGTGAACCTGTCTTTCTCTGCGCGCTCTGCGTCCTCTGCGGTGAAAGTCGGCGCGCACCTCGCCAACGACGCCCTCCCCAATCTCAACTTCCGCCGACTGCAAGAACACCTGTGAAACTCGACAGCCTAGAAGTCCACGTCCACGCCGACCTCCCAGCGCAGCGTCCAGCGGCACGCGCCACCCTCCTCGACTCGCCTAGTTCCCACGGCCTCCGCCGCGAGATGAACGTCGATCGCCTCGGCCCCCGAGGCATTGAGCGCGACGCGCACACCCTCCTCCGTCTTCCGACCCGGCGCCGTTGAATGCCACTCCGACGTCCACGCAACCTCGAGCGTTCCCCCAACGAAGGCCGCGTCCACTCCGATCTCCCACGCCCCCGCGCGCTCGTCGCGGCCTGGGTCGTTCGGGTACTCCACCTTGGACTCCGAGACGGACAGCGCCCCCTCCCACGACGCCTCGGCGAAGGCGACGTCAAGCGAGAGGTCGGCGACGCGCTTGTCCTTGCGCGCGTCGAGCGCGTAGGACGTCGCCGTCCACTCCGCCCCAATATCAACCTCCAGCGGATCGTCTCCATCGTCGGAAACTCCCACGGCGAGCTGCGACTGGCGATACCCCTTGACCGCGTCGTGCGGATATTCGACACACTTCACCTCCGCGTCGATCGCCAGCGTCGCGGCCGCGCGCTCACGCTCCGCATAGAGCGACACGACGCTGTCCGTTCGCTCGACGAGGCTGTCGCCCGGCGCGGCTTGTCGCGCCCACTCGACGTCGATCGCGCCGCTCCACTCCCCCAGCGCGCCGGAGACCGAGGCGGGCACGGTCCACGTGATTTCTTCTCGACGCGGCTGCAGGGCGTCGGCGGCAGCGGCCAGCTCCGCGGCCGCGCCTTCCCCGAGCGCGCCGCCGAAGGCTTCCTTCCACACTTGATCGCGGAACTGGCCCAGCGCGGTCACTGCGTCCGCCGTTCGCCCTTCCTGCAGGGCGAGCCGCGCCTTGTCGAGCGGCAACGCCAACCGAGCGCGCACGGCGGCCAACAGGCCGAGGCGCGCCACGTCCGCAAGCAGATCGGAGACGCCGCGCACCGCCGCCGCGACGTCTGACGCCGCGATCTCGCGATCGAACGCGAGCGCGTACCGCTCTAGCTCGACAAGGGCACCAATCGAGGCATCTGCCTCGGCCTGGGCCTCACCCACCGCAAACTCGGCCGTCACCTCGGCGGACGTGTCCACCACGTCGCCGTCGCGGGCCGCAGCGTCATCGTGACTGACCGTTCGCGCCTCGACAACGGCCTCGATCTGCGCTCCCGCGACGTCCATCTCGCTGGACGCGGTCCACGCCATCTCGGTCGAGCGCGCCGTGGGGACCGTTCCCATCTCGCGCGTCATCCGCGCCGCCCAGTCGACGGAAGTGCCAAGCAGGCCCGCGGCGCCGGACGCGCCGAGAGCCGCGTTCCCTCCCATCCGCGGCCCGTAGCCGAGCAACGAGTCGATCTTGGACACCGCTGTGTCGAGCCGCGAGCGCTGGAATGCGGTCGGACTCGTCTCGACGAGCACGGCCCGCAGCTCCGTCAGCGCGACCGAGGCCCGCTTCATCTCCCCGTCGCACGCCGCCTCGGCCGCACGCCAGAGGACGGCCGCGCAGTCCGCGCGCACTATCCCACGCCCATAGAGCCTCACCTGGCCTGCCAAGTAGCGCAGACCGTCGATGAAGTCGCCGCTCGCCTTGGTCAGGAGACCCGCAGTGAGGACCTCATCGGCGCCCCGCGAGATGGACGCGACCCCAAGCGCGCCCACCAGCGTCGCCTCGAGCTCTCCCAGGCGTTTGACGAGAGCCACGAGGCGCTGCTCAAGCGTTTCGACCGGGGCGCCCGCCGCCGACAGCACCGCGCGCGCCGCGAGGACGGCCCCCACCTGCGCGTCGACCGTCGCCCGATCGTCGCTAGATAGGGGCACGCTCGCCACGAGGTGCGCAAGTGCGTCGAGCGATTCCACAACTTTCAACGACCTCCGCCCCGCGAACGCCGCGTCAAGGTGCAGACTCGTCCCCAAGAAGCCTCCCGGCAGATCGACATCGTGGGCGACGTCGATCCCCGCCTCCCAAGTCAACACGGTTCTTCCGCACTGCTCGGTCACCCACGTCGTCTCGCCATCCGACGCGCCGCAGGCACGGCCACCACACACGCTTGCAACGAACAGAACAGCAAGGACGCCGGCCGTGAGGGGGCCGATTCCGCGCTGGACATACATCCACCTAGTTTACGTTCTCTCGTCGCCTCTGACAATAGGATACATACCCCCTTCTCGCCGGACATCGGGCGGCGGCGCGCGTGGACGTCGCACGTCAGCGCGGACACGCGAACGTCGCACACGCGCGCCTTCATAGAGGAGCGCGTAGCGTTCTCTCGTTAGAACCGAACGCGTGCGACGCTATAGTGGACTTGTGTTTCTTTGCGCCCTTTGCGTTCTTGGCGTGAGAGTCACTGCGAGGGTTTGGATTGACCGCATCACGCGAAGCGCGCTAAGAGCGCTGTAGCGTCGTGAGCTTGGCTCCCGGCGTCTCGTTGGTGCCGGGCGCTAGGGCTTGCGGCGGTTCGGTGATGCCGCAAGCTTGTCTCCGACGGTCGCGCTGACACCCCGACGTCGCACACGCGCGCCTTCATAGAGGAGCGTGTGCGCCTTCGTAGAGGAGCGCATTAGCACTCTCTTCTTAACTCCGAGTGCGACGCTACAGTGGACTTGTGTTTCTTTGCGCCCTTTGCGCCCTTGACGTGAGAGTCACTGCGAGGGTTTGGATTGACCGCATCACGCGAAGCGCGCCAAGAGCGCTGTAGCGTCGTGAGCTTGGCTCCCGGCGTCTCGTTAGTGCCGGGCGCTAGGGCTTGCGGCGGTTCGGTGATGCCGCAAGCTCGCCTCCGACGTTCGGGTTCGACGTCGTTCCAGATTCGCGGACGGCGCACGTCGACGCCGCACGCAGGTGGTGGTGCGCTCTCTCGGCAGAACCGAACGCGTGCGCCGCTTCTACGGCGCAGTCGAGTAGTACACGTCGGCGTACCGATTGCCCGTCACGGTGTTTGCTGAGAGCTCCACATCTCTGACGAAGCGATTGATGCGAATGCCGACCCCCGTCGCCAGACCTGTCCCATTCCCCGTGATCGTGCATCCGGTCACGATCAGCTGATCTATCGACACCGCATCCATGCCATCCATGCCGTTGCCTTGCAGGAAGCAGCCCTCGATCCGCATGACGGCGATGGTGCCGCGCACCCCGATGATGTGGATCCCGGTCCATCGGTTCTCGGAAGATGTGCAATCGCGGATCGTAACCGACCGAACCAGGTTCCGATTGACCTCAATGCCATGGCCGCTCGTGCCCAGGACGCTCGACGAGGTGACGCGGATCCGCTCTAGCAGAACGCCATCTGCATCGATCTCCATCGTCCCTCGGACCACAGCCAACTCTGCCGACGCTGGATCGGTGCGGACCGTCAGATTTGACGTGAACAACCACACCTGAGCCTCATGGATGCCGGGCGCGAGGACGATGACGTCCCCTGGGTGAGCTTCGATGCGAACTTCAAACCACGTCGCGGGCCTCATCCCATCCTCACCCGGCCACGCCGGGAACTCGAGGGGGATCGACTCCTTCCCGTCCACCCGGCTGAACGCCTCCGCAATGAGGACGTTCCCGTGAAGAACGGCCTCCTGGGGAATGCGAATCTCCCTAGCGGCTCCGGAAACCGCCGCGACCACGACAACGGCAAGAAATGCCGTACCCATTCTGCCGATCATCTTCCACCTCCAGCCGACCGCAACTTGACGACGGCCGGCCGACTAGCTCCTAGAGGCCAGTGTACCGAGGGGCAAGCTTGCACAACAACGAAAGCCCACACGAATGAAACGCTTGAGCTCGCCGCGTGTAGTTGTTTCGGAAGCGCAGGGAGGGCGTGGGCAGCGTCAGCGGGATTCATCGCAGACGGACACGACAAAGCACACGCGGGAAGGAAGGGGCCATGAGCTGGGGAGTATCGCCACCGCAGGCCGAGAGAGGGTACTCTGCTATCATGACGAGGACTGACCTACCGCTCGTTGCGGTTTGCGCCATGCCTGCGGCCCGGCCGCCGGCGCCGCAGAAGAAGGGGATGAGAACGTGACGAGGAGAGCGTTTCTGCTTGTGGTGTGCATCGTGTTCTTTGTGGGACTGCTGGTTGCAGGTAAGGACACCTTCGTCGTCGGCGTCGAGCAGTCGACCAAGGATTCCTGGCAGTCGCTCGCATCGCAATTCCAGTCGTCGACCGGCATCACCGTGTCGGTCCAGTCTCTGCAACAGAACTCGATTGCCCAACAGGTCGTCCTCCAGGCCTTCACCCGTTCCGGCCGCCTGAACTTCGTCATGATCGCCGACTCCTGGGGGTCAAGCTTGTCTCGCTACTTCCAGGATCTTACGGGTGTAGCGTCTGCGCTCTCTGCACGAGGGATCACTCCGATCTCCTCGGGAGGCCGCACCGTCGGTGTCCCCGTTTCCTTCGCGCCGGGGTGGTTCCTTGCCGTCTTGTCCTGGCCACAGAACCAGACGGGCGCGGTCGACTTCCTCGTGGCAACGGCGTTGGGATCGACGTCGGCATCCACCACCGCGGCCCCGACACCCACCGCACAGTCGGTGACAACGACGTACACCACGGGGAAGCTGTCGGCCTCGCAGCACAACAAGAAGATCGATGGAGCTTTGGAGAGCCTCATTGCGGCCGCGCAGTCGACGGTGAGCGCGATGGGGGCAGCCGGCGCTGGCTCGCTTCCGTCGGCGGCGCTCGCCGCGCTCGACGCGATCGCCGCCGTCTTCGGCGTGCCGTTCTCCCAGCAGACGGGCATGGTCACGGTCGTCATGGAGGCGGGTCCGGGGCGCACCGGAGCATCGAATGTCGCTGCCCTGTCAGCTCTCGGGGTGTCCGGCTCGTCGGTGGAGGCATCGTCGTCGCTTGTCAAAGTCACCGTCCCGGTCAGCCAGCTCGCGTCTCTCGTGGCACAGCTGAGCGGCGTCGCTTTCGTGCGAGCACCTTACGAGCCGTATGCGCTCGGCACATCGAGCCAAGGGGTCGCCGCCATCCAGGCCAACGCATACCACAGCGCGGGCGTGACGGGGGCCGGGGTGAAGGTCGCCGTGATCGACCTTGGCTTCTACGGCCTGGCCCAGGCGCAAGCGCGCGGCGACCTTCCCGCGAGCGTCGTCCAGAACGATCTCACGGGCACGGGACTTTCAAGCGGCATCTCGCACGGCACGGCGGTGGCGGAGATCATCTACGACATCGCCCCGGGCGCCGAGTTCACGTTCATCAAGATCGGCGACGACGTCGACCTCGACCAGGCCGTGACGTACTGCTTGGCCAACGGCATCGACATCATCAACCACTCGCTGGGGTGGTACAACACGAGCAACTATGACGGAAACGGCACCATCGCCGACATCGCGCGGCGCGCGGTGAACGGCGGCATCCTGTGGGTGAATGCGGCGGGCAATGAGGCGCAGAGCCACTGGCGCGGGTCGTTTGTCGACGCCAATCTCGACGGGTGGTACGACACGTCGATCACGTTCTACGCGTCGGGCGGCTCGCCCATTGTGCTGTACTTGACGTGGAACGAATGGCCTCAAGCGTCGACAGACTACGACCTCTACCTCTACGATCCGGCGAGCAGTCTGCTCGCCTCGTCGGCGAAGTACCAGACCGGGACGGAGGAGCCGACGGAGTCGATCCAGACGACGGCGTCACAAAGCGGAACGTACACGATTCGTTTCCGCGGCGCGGGGTCGCGCACACTCAACCTCTACAACCTGTACCAGGCGCTGTCCCCGGCCGTTGCATCGAGTTCGATCCTCTCTCCCGCCGATGTCGCCGAGGTCCTTGCGGTGGGCGCAATCAACTACGCGAACTACGCAACGGGACCTCAGGAGCCGTACAGCTCTCAGGGGCCGACGACCGACGGCCGCACGAAGCCCGACCTCGTCTGCCCCGACAACGTCAGCACAGGGACGGCGCCGTACACGAGCTTCGCCGGGACGTCGGGCGCCGCGCCACACGCCGCCGGAGCCGCCGCCCTCCTGCTCTCGGCGCAGCCGTCGTTGGCCGGCTCGGCCCTGCGATCGCAGCTCCTGGCGAACACCGTGCCCATGGGAAGCGCCAACGCCTACGGCCAGGGCCGCTTGGTGCTGCAGGCGCCGGCCGCGCCCAACCAGCTGCCGACGGCCAGCTTCACCGTCTCCCCGTCACCGGCGCTCGTCGGCCAGACCGTGACGTTCAACGGAACAGGATCCGTCGACTCGGACGGCACGATCGTCGCGTACGCGTGGAGTTTCGGGGACGGCATGACGTCAAGCGGCTCGTCGACGTCTCACGCGTATGCGGCCGCCGGGACCTACACGGCGACCCTTACTGTGCAGGACAACAGTGGGGCGACGGCGTCGACCACCCGCCCGGTCGTCGTCACGGCCCCGTCGAACCAGCCGCCCGTCGCTTCGTTCACGCTCTCGCCGTCCACGACGCAGCCCGGGATCGCCGTGTCCATGAACGCATCGGCGTCCTACGACCCGGATGGCGGCATCGTCTCCTACTCCTGGACGTTCGGAGACGGGACGAGCGGCAGCGGCGTCTCCACGAGCCACGCCTTCGGGCTCGCCGGCACGTACACCGTGACGCTGACCGTCCAAGACAACAACGGTGCCACGGCCTCGACGACTCGCACCGTAACTGTCGCCTCAGCCTCGAACCAGCCGCCCGTCGCTTCGTTCACCGTCTCACCGTCCACGACACAGCCCGGCGTCACCGTGTCCATGAATGCATCGGCGTCCTACGACCCGGACGGCGCCATCGTCTCCTACTCCTGGTCCTTCGGCGACGGGACGAGCGGCAGCGGCGTCTCCACGAGCCACGCCTTCGCGTCCGCCGGCACGTACACCGTCACGCTGACCATCCAAGACAACAACGGAGCGACGGGAGCCACCAGCCGCCAGGTCCTCGTTCAAGCGCCGTCCCTGCCCGACCTCACAGTCCAGAGCCTGACCTACGTGCCGACTGGACCCACAGTCGGCCAGTCCGTCACGTTCACCGTGGTCATCGTGAACCAGGGAGCCACTTCGTCTGGCGCGTTCCGAGTACGCCTCGACGGGTCGTCGCTGTCGACGACCGCGGCGAGCGCCATGCTAGGGGCCGGAGCAGCGCGCAGCGTCTCGCTCGTTCTCCCACTCACCCAGAGTTCGGAGACGTTCACCGTGTACGCGGACGACCTCGGCCAGGTCGCGGAGTCGAACGAGTCGAACAACGCGCAGAGCATTGCCGTCACCGCGGCCACGCTGGCGCCGGCCGCCGAGGCGGGAGGCCCGTACGCGGGCATCGTCGGCACCCCCATCCCGTTCAACGGGACGGCGTCCAGCGGGTCCATCACGGCCTACCTGTGGTCGTTCGGTGACGGGTTCACGGGGCAGGGGTCGATGATCTCGCACGCCTATGCGGCTGCCGGCACCTATCCGGTCACGCTCACCGTCGCCGGGCCGGGCGGCCAATCCACGGACACGGCGCAGGTCTCGGTCGGGGCGACTCAGCCGGCTCTCTCGGTGGACGTCTCGCTGCCGAAGTCGGCCTACACGATCGGGGAGTCGGTCACCATCACGCTCACCGTCAATCGTTCGGCCTACGTGTACCTGGCCGAGATCACGCCCGACAACCGCGTCGTGCTCCTCTTCCCGAGCCTGTACGAGCCGAACAACGCGCTTGCCGCCGGTTCGCGCGTCCTGCCGGGCGCCGCCTACACGCTCCGCGCCTCGGAGCCGGTCGGCGCGGAGACGCTGCGGCTATTCGCGGCGACGGGGCCCATTCCCGGGTTCCCGACATCGTTCGGGCTCGGCTTCCCGACGTTGAGCACGAACCCCACCGCCTTCGTCAACACCGTTCTTGCGACGATGCAATCGGCGTTCGCCGCCGGGGATCAGGCAGTGGACTCGGTTTCGCTCACCGTGCAACCCGCTCCTCTCGCCACGGGAACGTTGCGCGTCCTCTCGTCCCCGACCGGCGCTACCGTCCGACTCGACGGCGTTTCCATCGGCACGACGAACCTTGAGCGCCCGAACGTCAGCCCCGGAACTCACACGGTCGAGATCTCCCGCTCGGGATACCAGACGGAAACGCGACAAGCGACCATCATGGCGGGATCGACGACGACCGTGCAGGTAACGCTCACTCCGATCCCCGCGAACCAAGTTCCTGTCGCGGCGTTCACGTACTCTCCAACCTCGCCTGCCGTGGGGACTCCGGTCCAATTCGACGCGTCGCCGTCCGCGGACCCTGATGGCACCGTCATCAGCTACACCTGGAACTTCGGCGACAGCGGAACCGCAACCGGCGCACTCGTCTCCCATAGCTACGCGGCGAACGGTTCCTACACCGTGCAACTCACGGTCACGGACAATGGTGGCAGAACCGCGCAGGTCTCCCGGCTTGTCGCCGTGTCGACGCCGACGGCGTTGACTTTGTCCGCGTCGTTGCCGAAAAGCCAGTATGGGGTCGGAGAGACTCTCGTCATGACGATCGACGTGAACCGCGCGGCGTACGTCTACATTTGCGACCTCAGTCCAGACGGACGTTTGCGACTCATCTTCCCGAATATCTGGGAACCCAGCCCGGTGATGTCGGCGGGCACGCGCCAAGTGCCCGCCCCTGATGGTGGGTACACACTGAGTGTCGCCGAGCCCGTGGGGAACGAGACGCTGTACTTCGTCGCCGCGTCCGGCCCGATTTCCATCTTCCCCACAGATCTCACCGGCCCCTTTCCCACCCTGAGCACCAACGCCGCAACCTACTGGCAGAGCATCCTTGACTTCCTCGCCGCCCACTACGCGCCTGCCGATCGGACGACGGCCTCCCTCTTGTTCATGGTCACGGCGCCGCAGCAAGACACACGCCCCGATCTCGTGATCGTGGGGATCACCTACGAGTATCCCCTGCCGTTCTATCACGCCATCATTGGGGTCACAGCCATCGTGCGAAACGTCGGAGGCAGTGCTGCTGGCCCATTCAAGGTTCTCTTCATGGCCACGGGCAAGAGCACAGGAGAGGGCCCCGGCCTCTTCATGGAACGCATCGCCGGCCTCAAGGAGGATGCTGAAGCTCAGGTGGCTGGATTGGCGCCCGGCGAGGAGGCCAGCGTATCAGGCACAGTCCGCCTGGAGCCTGGGCTCGCGCTCTCCTCCCTCACCGCGACGGCAGATGGGGGGACGCAAGTCAATGAAAGCAACGAATCCAACAACAGCTTGACGGTCGGCCCATAGAGACGAGGGCAGTAGAGTCCCGGGACAGCGTCCCGTCGTCTCTGTGATTCGGGAGAAGCGCACGTGCGTGGCGCATCGACAAGGAAGGCCGGCGGATTTCTCGCCAGGTCACCTCAGCATCGACGGGGTCTTGAAGAGCAAAGCCGACGCGTCTCTGCGGTGAGCTGGGTGCGGCCGTGGAGCGGCACCGCAAACGACGCGCCTCAACTTCCCCGCCACCGGCTGCCCTACTTTCCGCAGCCGCAGCCGGGCTCTGGTTCTCCTTCCTCCGATACATCCACGACAACGACCTCGATCGTCGTTGCGGCGCTCGCGCCGCGATTGTCAACCACCGTCAGCTCGATCGGATACGAGCCCGCAGCCTCAAACTCGTAGTAGAAGGACGATCTCTCCATCACGATCGGACTCTGCGTCCCGACCCGCCAACGATAGAGGACGATGTATCCATCGGGGTCGCTGGACATGATTCCGAGAAAGAGGATCTTCTCCCCGACGAGGAGGGTCCCCATCGGCTTGCGGATCTGGGCGACCGGCGGCTGATTCGTCGGCAGCGCAATGACTTCGTCGTAGGTGAGATAGCGTTCGTCAAAGCGCGCATCTGTTGTGTTCAGGCTCACGCCGGGCACTCTGCCGAGGGTGTACTGCATCGCTCCGGCCGCGGGGCTCGGATCGACCGGAAGGAACCCCTCGCCCGTCGCGAGCGCAATCCGGACGAGAACCCAATAGGTGGAATCCCCGGCATCCGATCGAACGACAACCACGGTCGCGTAGCCAAGCTGTTCGACCGCGCCCGCCGTGTAGAGCGCGAACTCCCTCGTTCCCCATGCGCCCTGATCGCGGAACTGACGCGATCCCAGCGCGTTGTCTGCGAGCAGCGGTTCGAGCGTCGCCAGAACTGCGAGCAGCTGCGCACGACCCCCTGCAGAGTGGGTATCGAACTGCGGCACGGCGGTGGCCGCGGCAACATGGACTACAGAACCCGCTCCGCCGACGACGCAGAGCACCAACACCAAACCGACGACTCGACGCCAGGGCGTTTGCAGGCCTCTCAAGGCACGGCCCTCCTCTCGAACTCCTCCAGACCAACTCTCCTCCCTCGGCCGACATGCCTAGTTTCTGTATGGGGGACCGAGAAGAAAAGGAAGGGCTCTGGCCGACTGGCGGCCAGAGCCCAGGATTCTTAGCGTATTCCGCTTACCACGTAAACTCGAACCCAAGATCGAGGCTCTCCCAACCGAATGCGGAGATGCCCGCGCCCAGATTGAGCGTCAGGTTCGAGCCCATGCCGACGCTGAACTCAACCGTGGTGTACGCCCAGTTGAACAGCTGGGTAGTACCGGCGCTGATGTACAACGTGTCCCAGGCCACCGAGTCGACACACATAGCCGCATCGGCGTCGCCTTGAGTCACATAGGTAGCGTACGAATTGTCGGCCACCACTACGGTGACCACCGCGCCCTCATTCTTCCCATCGGTGGCATCGAGAACATCGTACGCAAACGCCGCCAACTTCTCCTTGTCACCGAAGTAGGTCACGATGTCCACGCCGAAGAGCCCGCCGCAGCAAGCGTCCTCGTCGATCGAGATCTGGAACATCTCCCACAGCTTGTACCGCTCCGTCGCGACGCACACGACCTCGAAGTATCCGTCGTGGACCTGGACGTACTGGAACGAGGCGGGCGTATCCGCGCCGCCGTTGCTCCAGACGCCGTCGGTGCACACGCTGGCCACCGCCGACGTGTACTTGCTGATGCCGGCGAACGGGACTGCGAACGCTGCCAGAGTATTGCCTTCGAGGTACATCCAGTCATAGATGCCGAGTCTCGGCACATCCGAACCCGCCGAGAACAACTGAGAGTAGATGTCCAGCTCGGTGAAGCTCGAGAACGTCACCGCTCCGACCTCAGTCGTGATGCCGAAGCCATGAATTTGGATGCTGTCAATCTTGAGCGTCCCCGGACTCGGGCCGCTTACGACATAGCCAAAATTCGCGTCTCCGAACCCGACCTCAACCGTGATGCAGCTGAAACTCAGCTCGTTCATCGTAAGGCACAGATCGAGACCCTTGTGGTTCGTGGTGAATATGATCCCGATGTTCAACGTCGCCCAACCGCCAAGGTCGATGCCGTTGGCAACGAGCTTCAGGCTATCGAACCCGGTGCACAGAATCTTGAGGCCCGCGCTGAACTCGACGCAGCCGAACGTCAACCCCTCGAACATCACGTACTCTTCGGTAAACGCCACCCCACAACCAGCCACTGGGATGTAGAACACGCCACGCTTACCAAGCTCTGGGCAGAACGCCGAGCGCTTGTCGGACTCCTTCAGGTTGAAGTACGTGTAGCTCGTGATGTCGAGCCCAGCTACCGATCCAGAAAGAGTGATCTTCGCGCCCGTGCCGTTCTGGTTCGGAATGCCCGACGCCCCCGTCAGGATCGACGTCCAGGCAACCGAACTCGTCTGAAGTACTGGCGTCCCAATTTTGAACGCGTAGTTCAGAGTCTCGACGTACATGTTGCTCTGGTCCATGAGCACAAACACCGAGGCATTCACTCCGGCGATCGAGACCGACGCGGTCGCATCTAGCGACAAGAACTTCGGCGCAAAGGTCACCGGAGTCGCGTCTGCACACAGAGTTGGCACGTTGTTGACCAGCGTGATACTCGGGTAGGTCCACACCGAGGCCGCCGCCGGAGAGAACGCAGCCTTGGAGCTGAACTCAAACGCCCCAAGCTGCCCCTCCACAGAAAACGCCTGATTTGCAAACCCGTGCAGATCGAATCCACTCTCAGAGGCAAACGTCCACCCAGCGACCGTATAGTCCATCGCGAACGTGGACGTCAAATCGACGATGTAGTCGGCGAAAGTCGCCGCGCCCAGGTCGAACGAGAGCGAACTTTCCCACGATCCGCTGAGCTGGGCGAATGCCCCAACTCCCAGACCGAGGACCACAACAAGGCTAAGTACGAGAGCCCTCTTCATTGCTAAACTACCTCCTTACGCAGTCTCCTTACAGACTTTTGGCTTGTGACAAGAAGCGTACGCTCCTTCCGGAGCTTCTGTAGGGACGACCACCTCCTCGCTGGTTCGATTTCGCCTCTCCACTAGATACTGGGGCCATCATAGTCCGACGCCCCCGCCCGGTCAAGTGCCCGACCGATCGCATCACGCCAAGCGCGCCAAGACCGCCAAGGTGAGGATTGGAGAATCCAGAGTCTGCCCTTCTTTGCGTTCTTGGCGTGAGAGTCACTGCCGGGTTCTCGAGAAGCAGGTCATCGAACCGGATCTGGTACCATGACGCACAGCTGGGATTCCGTGCCGACGTGCCTGAAGGGGCGCTTTGGGGTTTCGCCCTCTGCTTCCTCTCCTCGCGCGGTGCGCGCGCAACGTTGGTGGAACAGCGCTTGCTGAAGGAGGTCGGACAGTGAACACAACGCTCCTCTACGTACTCGTCGCCGTTCTCGCCCTTGGCTTCGTTGTTGGAGGCGTCGCGGCCTGGCGGGTCAACAAGGAAGCCCCCCTGCCGGCCGTCGAGTTTTCGTCTCCATTCCGCGCCGATGAGGGCGTCGGTGGCCTGAACAACGAGTTCATCAGCGTGAAGAACACCGGGGAGTCGCCGGTCGACCTTGCGGGCTGGACGCTCTCCAACGGGGTCGGCTACACGTTCATCTTTCCAGAGGGGTCCATCCTCGCAGCCGGGAGCGTCGTCACGATCTACACCGGGTGTGCCGAGGATGCGGAGGAGGCTCTCGGGCTCTACTGGTGCGCCAAGAAACCCGTCTGGCGCGATGCGGGGGGCAAGGCCACGCTCTACATGCCCGACAGTACCGTCGTCGATACCTACCCCTACGAGTGCTCCACCTGTGGGTTCAAGTAGCAGCCCAAAGCACCACCCTCACGAACGAAGCCACGGTCTGACCAGGAGGGTCGCGGTCGCCCATCCGCGGGGGGGCCGGTGCACGACCCTACGGGATCATGTCGCCGCCGCTCTCAACCCTCTCAGGCCCGTAGATCATCAGGTTGTCAAAGCGCGCCGACATGGCCCCTTCGAAGCTGACGACACATAGAGCGACGGACCCTCCCAGCGGCAGTTTCGCGTTCAGCGATCCCACCTTCTGCCCATTCAAGGACAGAAAGGCCATCGTTTCGGTTGCCTCGATCTTCACATGATTGACGACGTCGAGTCCCGTTCTCAGCCTGCTGGACTGCTGCCAGGAGTTGATGGCAGTCCAGGTGCGTCGAGCGGGGGATATCTTCCAGAACGCATACCAGCCGTCCGGGCTGATCAAGAGGAGATAACTCCAGTCCTCCTCGCCGGGACCGTAGAACGCGAGGCCGGCTCCGCAGTTGTCGTTGTCCCACACCGTGAAGAGGACATCGACTTCGAAGAACGGTCCAACGGCCTCACAAGGGGACTCGACTTGGCGTACGCTTCCCTCCTCGTCCTGCGAGATCTCAATGTACCCTCTCTCGTTCCAGTACTCTGCATACCAGTCTCGGCTCTTTGAGAAATCCTCTTCGTACCGGCCTTCGGAGAGATACACATCACTCCACTCGATGTACACGATGGCTGGCGTCGCTTGGGACACGATCTGTCGCGACGTCAGCAGCGAGCCCGGTTGCGCCGCAGACCCTCCTGGGATGTGCTTCGAGACCAGCTGCGCAGCATCGTTGATCGGGACAACGAAGCTCACGCCCTCCACGTCTGCGCCCTCGAGCTTCGACGTGACGATCCCAATTACCCGGCCGAACTCGTCAAGCGCAGGGCCGCCGCTGTTCCCGTGATTCACGACCGCGTCAATCTGGAACACTTCCGGGCCGTCCTCGAGGTCTCTGAACGCGGTGATGTTCCCGCCTGTCACATTGACACTCACACCCAGTTGGAACGAGAGCGGGTACCCGAGAACGACCACTTGGTCGAAGAGCTGCACGCCGTCGGAGTCGGCAAGCGGAAGGGGCGGGAGGTTCGTCGCGGGAATCTTGAGGAGCGCGATATCATCGCCGCCTTCTTCGAAGGTCGCGCTGTACTCAACAAGCTCTGCTACGTACTTCTTCCCGCCGCTGACGGTTACCGTGATCGGCCCCGTCGCACCTTCGACCACATGGTAGTTCGTGAGGATGTAGCCCGTGGAACCCACGATGAACCCCGAGCCGCTGGTGGTGTAGGTCTGAGCGATCGTCGAGCACGTCCACGCAGCAAGAAAGAGCCCCACCGCGCAGAGCCATCCCACCACGCTGGAAGCGCGCCTCCTGCCGATTGCCATGACTCTCCTCCTCCAAGACAGATCTCATCATAGCCAATCAGCCATTTCGGTCAATGTGATGTACTGCCCCGACCTTCGGGTTGACGGATCGCGTGACGAGCGGTGCAAGCGGGCGCTTTCCTCCTTCACACCATCGTTCCTTCGCCCGATCGGCGGCCCTCGCGTACCGTCCTCATTGAGAGAGCTGGGAGCCCAGGCTACAGCCCCAGCGTGGCGACGGCGAGCGCAGCGATGCCGACGAGGAGCGCCGTCAGGGAGAGAATGAAGATCCCCTGGACCCGCTTCTCCAAGGCTGTCGTGTCGGGCGTTCCGGTCGTCTGCAGCTTCGCGTTCAGCTGCGCAATGGCTTGCTCGTTCTTCGCAACGCGCGCCTCGAGGGACACCGTGCCCGCGGTCCCGCCCTGGGCCTGCAGCGTGGTCACGCTGTCCGACACCTGGAAGATGAGCGTCTTCAACGTCTCGAGGTCGGCCGGAGTCACGCTCTCGGGGTTATTCTGCATGTACTTGATCGCTCGCGCGATGTACACGGCGGCCGAGTAGCGGGTCATCGCCGAGTCGCCGTCGTACTTCCCGCCGGGAAGCCCGGTGATGATCCCACGCTGCGCCAGGAACTCGAGGTCGGCGTACGCCCAGTGATCCTTCGGCACATCGGTGAACAGCCCGCCGGTATTCACGGGCTCCGCGGTTCCATTCCCAGTCTGCGCCAGGGCGGCCAGCCCGAACACCGCGCAAAGTAGAGCACTCGCAAGGACAATCGTTGCCGTTCGCTTCACGGAGAACCCCCTCCTGTTCTGCTATCGACTGCGGAAGAGTATAGCTCCGGGTCGCAAAGTGTCAACAGGATTGACTCTGCGCCTCCTCGGCGAAATGGAGGAAGGTCCGGCGATGGATGGGCGACGGGCCGAGCCGGAGGATCGCCCGGCGATGCGCCTCCGTCCCATACCCCTTGTGACGCGACAACTCAAAGCCGGGAAACGCCAAGTCGAGACGCTCCATGAGGTGGTCGCGCGTCACCTTGGCGACGATGGACGCAGCCGCCACGTGGAGGGAACGCATGTCTCCCCCCGTGAACGCCACGGCGCGCGGGAGTTCGGGAAGCCCGCCCCGGCGAGAATCGCCTACCCCGCGGGTTGGCTTCCAGAGCGCCGGAGCCGAGTCAGGAGTTCGGCAGCCATAGGTCTCGGCCGAACTCCCTAGCTGCTTGGCGCTCTGCGCCAAGCAGCCTGGGTCAAGCGGCACGGGGCTGCCCATCGAGAGGCCTCGGTCGAACACGGCGAGGTCGCAGCGCGCGCCGAGCCGGCGATAGGCGCGGCACGCGGCGCGGCGCGCCGCTTCGACGATGCCGACGGCGTCGATCTCGCCCGCCGAGGCGCACCCGGCGGCCCACACGGCACACCGCGCGATCCCCGCGAACGCCGCTTCTCTCGCTCGCGCGGTGAGGCGTTTCGAGTCGTCGACGCGCCCGAGATCCTCGGCGATGCGGTCCGGCTCCGCGAGAAGCTCCCGGGGAAACTGGACGCACCCGACGACGACGGGGCCGGCGAGGGCGCCGCGCCCCGCCTCGTCGAAGCCGGCGAGGGTACATCTCACTTGGCTTTCGCCGCGCGCTTCGGAAGGAAAAGGGGAGGGCACGCCCCATGGGCGCGCCCCAGGTTGTCGGATCGAAAGCGCGAGGTCGAACGCGAGGAGTTCGCCGACGCGGGTTGCCCTCGGCATCGGGTCTCCCGCCCGTCTAGTGTCTCGTCCGGGAAGTACATGACTCAAGGATCTCGTCAGCCGTCTTTGTCCAGCGGAAGACCCGTTTCTGTTGGTTGAAGCGCTCGATGTACGCGAGCAGCTTTGCCGTAAGGTCTTGTTTC
>Ga0315284_10003471_pt1 | contig 22432 bp, 14 predicted proteins | sample YL17G09_16_MG_FD_203696 | JGI IMG/M metagenome (GOLD analysis project Ga0315284, IMG submission 203696) | Sediment microbial communities from Yellowstone Lake, YNP, Wyoming, USA - YL17G09_16 | ecosystem: Environmental > Aquatic > Freshwater > Lake > Sediment | place: USA: Wyoming | collected... | reverse complement strand
GCACCCTGAGCATGGTCTCCTCCCAGAAGCCAAGAACGAAGGAAGCGCCCGCCTCGGCCGCGTCGGCCACGAGACGGACGCCCTCCAGAAGGCAACGCCCTTCCTTCTCCCGCATCCGCCGCCGGTGGAGCCGGCGGGCGTACTTCACGTGCGGGTTCGAAGTTGCGGTTATCATCGTCTTGTCAGCGGTCACGCCGGGTCAGCCATCTTACTGGCCCCCCTGGAGCCCCTGCTTGGCCTTGCCCACCAGTTGCGCGAAGGCCGAAGCGTCGCGCACCGCGATGTCGGCCAGGACCTTCCGGTTGATCTCGACGCCGGCCCGCTTGAGACCGTTCATCATCCGGCTGTAGGACATGCCGTTGATGCGGGCGGCGGCGTTGATGCGGGCAATCCAGAGCCGGCGGAAGTCGCCCTTCTTCTTGCGCCGGTGCTGGAAAGAGTACCAGAGGGCGTGGAGCACGGCTTCGTTGGCCGCCCGCCACAGCTTGGACTTCGACCCCCGGAACCCCTTGGCCAGCTTGAGGATCTTCTTGTGCCGGCGATGTTTGGTGACGCCACGCTTGATTCTAGCCATCCGTTCTCACTCCCGTCAGGCGTAGGGCAGCATGCGCTTGGCCCTCTTCTGGAAAGCCTTGTCCACCGGCACGTCCTTCCCCAGATTGCGCTTACGCTTCGCGGACTTATGCTCGAGCTTGTGGACCTTGCCGCACATCTGACGCATGACCTTGCCGGTCCCGGTGACCTTCATGCGCTTGGCGGCCCCTCTGTGCGTTTTCACCTTGGGCACGTCTGGCAACTCCCTTCCACACCGGCTACTTGTCCTCGGGGGGCTCCGCGCCGGGGGGCGCGGCTTGCGGCGGGGCCGCTGGCACGACCGCTGGCTGGACCGCCGGCACGACGGCTGGCTGGACCGCCGGCCCGACCGCCGGCCCGGCCTCCGGGCCGCCCGCGATCAGACGCGCGACCTGGGCCCGCGCCTCCGCCCTGACTTCGGCCTTCGGCGCGATGTAGACGATCATGTTCCGGCCCTCAACCTTCGGAAGACGCTCCATTTCTCCGACTTCGGCGACGGTCTCAGCGAACCGGGCCACGAGGTTTCGGGCCAGGTCCTGGTGGACGATCTCCCGGCCGCGGAACATGATCGTCATCTTGACCTTGTTGCCTTCCTTGAGGAAGCGGTACGCATTGCGCGACTTGAAGCCAAAGTCGTGGTCGTCGATGTTCGGCCGCAGCTTGACCTCTTTCACGTCACCGCCGCGCTGCTTCTTCCGGGCGTCGCGGTCCCGCTTGGCCTGCTCATACTTGAAACGTCCGTAGTCCATGATGCGGCAGACGGGCGGCTTCGCGGTCGGAGCGACCTCGACGAGGTCGAGGCCGGCCTCCTGGGCCAGGCGCAGAGCGTCCCGGAAGGCCACAACCCCCAACTGCTCCCCTTCCTGACCAATGAGGCGGACCTCCCTGGCCCGCACCTGCTCATTGATCCTTAGGTCTCGACTTATCAGTATCACCTCCGTCCTTCGAGCGGGTGTGATAAAAGCGAAAGAGGCGACGGTAGAACCGTCGCCTCCAGTGGTGGCCTAGATGGAAACCCAGGTGTCTGTCTGGAACCCAGGCTGGCAACCTCCGCTTTCGGCGCCGCCGGGTGAGAAGCAAACGGCTTCTGCTTGTGTCCAATCACATATGCCTTTGTCAAGTTAGATGAGTATAGCACGCGGCCCTGGGAGGGTCAACGCGAGTTCGCCGGCGAGTTCGCCGGCGGGCGCGCGGCGGCCCGGCCGGCTACCCCGGCAGCGTCGCCTCGGCCGTCGCCGCGACCAGGAAATCGTCCAGACTCCTCGGTCCGAGGTCGCCTTGGCTCCGGTGCCGGACGGCGACCGTGCCCGCCTCGGCTTCGCGGTCGCCGGCCACGAGGATGTAGGGCACCTTCTCAAGCTGGGCCTGGCGGATCTTGTAGCCTATCTTCTCGTTGCGCGCGTCGACCTCGGCCCGGAGCCCGGCGGCCCCCAGCTTCCCGCGAACCTCCTCAGCGTAGGCCACGTTCCGCTCGTTGATGGGCAAGACCTTGGCCTGGACCGGCGCCAGCCAGAGCGGGAAGGCCCCGGCGTGGTGCTCGATGAGGCTGCCCATGAACCGCTCCATCGACCCCAGAACCGTACGGTGGACCATGTACGGCCGGTGTTCCAGGCCGTCGTCCCCCTTGTAGGTGAGGTCGAACCGCTCGGGCAGGTTGAAGTCGAACTGGATGGTCGGGCCTTGCCAGCCGCGGTCGAGGGCGTCGATGAGCTTGATGTCGATCTTCGGGCCGTAGAAGGCGGCCTCGCCGGGGGCCTTGACGTAGTCCTCGCCGCGCCGGTCGAGGATGGCCTCCAGGACCCGCTCCGCCTCGCGCCACCGCGCCGGGTCGCCCGCGTACTTCTCCATGCGTTCGGGGTCGCTCAGGGAGAGCTCCATCTCGTAGCGGTCAAAGCCGAAGGACTTCAGCATGAACACGGCCAGGTCGATGACTCCTTCGAGCTCGGCTTCGAGCTGGTCGGGGCGACAGAAGATGTGGGCGTCGTCCTGGGTGAAGCCGCGTACGCGGAGGAGGCCGTGCAGGGCGCCGGACCGCTCGTACCGGTAGACGGTGCCGAGTTCGGCCCAGCGGAGCGGCAAATCGCGGTAGCTGCGGGACGTGGAGCGGTACATAAGGATGTGGAACGGGCAGTTCATCGGCTTGACGAGGTAGTCGATGCCGTCGATGTCCATGGCCGAGTACATGCTGTCCTTGTACCACTGGAGATGGCCGCTCGTCTGCCAGAGGTCGGCTTTGGCGATGTGCGGGCTGAAGACGATGTCGTAGCCGCGGCGCAGGTGCTCGCGGCGCCAGAAGTCCTCGATGAGCATCCGAACCAGGCCGCCCTTGGGGTGCCAGAGGACGAGCCCGGCCCCGACCTCGTCGCTGGTGGAGAAGAGGTCGAGGTCTTTGCCGAGGCGGCGGTGGTCGCGGCGTTTAGCCTCCTCGAGACGCTCGAGGTGGACGTCAAGCTCGGGCCGGGTCAGAAAGGCTGTGCCGTAGATGCGCTGGAGCGTCTCCCGCTTCTCGTCGCCCCGCCAGTAGGCGCCGGCCACGCTGAGGAGCTTGAAGGCCTCCGGGTTTATCTCCCCCGTGCGGGAAAGGTGCGGCCCGGCGCAGAGGTCGGTGAACTCGCCCTGGGTGTAGGTCGAGACGGCTTCGCCCGGCGGGAGGTCCCGGACGAGTTCGACCTTGTACTTCTCGCCGGCCTCGCCGAAGCGGGCCAAGGCCTCCTCACGCCCCACCTCGTGGCGGACGATGGGCAGGTCGGCCGAGACGATCTTGCGCATCTCGGTCTCGATGGCCGCGAGGTCCTCGGGCAGGAGCGCCCGGGCGAGGTCGAAGTCGTAGTAGAACCCTTCGGCGATGGCCGGCCCGATGGCCAGGCGCGCCTCAGGGAAGAGCCGCGTCGCGGCCTGGGCCATCACGTGCGCCACGCTGTGCCGGTATGTCCGCAGTTCCACCATCCTCAAGTCTCCCTCCGCTGGGCGGAAGAAAGCCTCCCGCCCCTTGGTCAAGGGACGGGAGGCCTGTGGCGTCCCGTGGTTCCACCCTCGTTGGCGGGCTCCGCCGCGGAGCCGGCCCACTCGAAAGACCTCTATCGGGGTCCAGGCGCCCGGGCGAGCCTCGGGGGTGGTCTTCGGGTCTGGCGGGCCGGGACCGCTCGCAGCCTTGGCGGCGCCCTCTCTTGGACCCTCGGCGCGGATGTCCTCGCGCGACCCTACTCGTCCCCGTCATCCGGGATGTCTGGATTATAATGACGGCCGCCGGAGGCTGTCAAACCCTCCCGGCCGAAAAGCCCGGCGGCCGGAGCGGCTAGTGCGTCGGCCTCTTGCCGGTCCGGGGGGCGGCCGTGTGGATGGCCTTGCGGTCCACAGCTGCGGCGGCGCGGCGGTCCTCCTTGCAGAGGTGGCAGCCGCGGCAGGTCGTGATGCGGCCTTCGAAGACGTTGCGGATGGTGTCGAGGGCCTCGAGGCGGTCGAGTTCCGCCGGGCAGTGCAGGACAACACGCTCGGGGGCGATAGTGATGAGCGCCGAGACCAGGAGGTCCTCGGAATTGACTTCCGTGTCGACCTCGATGAAGGACTCGGCGAGGTACTCATTGTTCACGGTGGCGCCCTTGTCGTCGATGAGTTTGAAGGCGCCCTTGGGCTGGATGATGACGTGGACCAGTTTCAGCTTGGGTTCCTGCGACTCGACGAAGTACCGGAGAAGGTTGACGAACTCCAAGTACTCCTTCTCCATCAAGAAGTCGTCGACAGCCTGGCCGACGGCGTCGGAGAGCTGGTCGCGGTAGTCCCGCAGCCGGAAGGTGATGAACCCGTCCAGATTCATCTCCTGCTGGCTGGCGAGGTACTCCAGGACGAGGCGGAGGACGCGGCCCTTGCGCTCGATCTTGCGGAAGAGGTCCGGCCGGCCGTTGGTGCGGCAGTCGAGGCTGCGGCTGGCCGAGGACAGGATGACCCGCTGCTCTCCGAGGTTGAAGCTGTCGTACTGGCTCCGGAGGAGTTGGGTGAGGATGGACCGCTCCCAGTCGTTGACGATGAGGTCGGAGAGGGCGTTGGCCAGGAAGTGCCGGAACATCACCTTGAGGTCGGCGGGCTTGGCGGCGCTCTTGGCGTCGCTCCTCTGGAGGCGGCAGGTGAAAAGGGTCTGTTCTCCCAGGCGCTTCTCGTCGACGGCGACAGCGAAGCCCTGCTGGGCCAGAAAGCCGAACTCGAAGGAAAGCCGGTCGCGGACGCGATCGACGTTGTCGACGGTGGCAATCCGGATTTCCTCCATAACCTGCATCGCCCAGCCACCCCCAAAGACGGAAATTGGCCCGGGGCTCGGCCCGGGCGCTACAATATATGTGTCCGCCGGAGGGGTGTTGTATTCGGCCAGGGGCGCCCAGGGGAGGAAAACTTAGCTAGTCGCATCCGCGGTCTTGGCTGCCTCGGCGGCGACGGCAGCCGCGGTTTACCGAGTATTTTGCCCTGTGCTATAATACCCGTGCGAACGAACGGATTTTGTCAGAGCAAGCGTTTCTCGTGACAATTCGATAAGCGCGACATGGGCGGTTAGCTCAGGTGGTTAGAGTACCTGCTTGACATGCAGGGGGTCACTGGTTCAAGTCCAGTACCGCCCACCACTTGAAAGTCATAAGCGGCAAGGCCGAGAGGCCTTGCCGCTCTTTTGTTGTGGGCGGTTCAGGCGGGCCGCGTCAGTCACGCGTCAGTCACGCGGGTCCAGGATGCGTCCGAAGGTGGCGATCGAAAAGCGGGTGGAGGCTGAGGTGGTCGCGGCGTAGGCAGCGCGTTAGTTAGGAGGCTTCACGTTGCACCGAGGACCCACAAAGCGAGAAAGGGGGAAAGAGCCATCACAGAGAAGGTTTGGCAACGGCAGTTGGCCGTTAAGCTACGACGCAACTCGGCTTCTTCCGCGAGAAGATGACCGAACCCAGCGGCCTGAACGGCCTAAACGCCTCGGATAGCGGGATGCGAACATGGCTCGTAAGACGAGATCGAATCAAGCGGGGAACGGGGACAACGGCGCCACCGTCGGCTACGAGGCCTACCTCTGGCAGATGGCCGACGCCCTGCGCGGTAGCATGGATGCCGCCGAGTACAAGCACGTCGTGCTGGGCCTCATATTCCTCAAGTACATCTCCGACGCCTTCGAGGAGCAACACGCCAAGCTCGAAGCGGAAAGGGCGCAGGGAGCCGATCCCGAGGACCCGGATGAGTACCGCGCCCAGAGCATCTTCTGGGTGCCTCCCGAGGCGCGCTGGGCGCACCTGAAGGCCCAAGCCAAGCAGCCGACCATCGGCCAGCTCGTGGATGACGCGATGGCCGGGATCGAACGCGACAATCCGGCCCTCAACAGCGTGCTACCCAAGGACTACGCTCGCCAGGCGCTCGATAGAGAGCGGCTCGGCCAGCTCATCGACCTCATCAGCAATATCAAGGTCGGCGATGAGGCGAGCCGCGCCAACGACGTGCTTGGCCGGGTCTACGAGTACTTCCTCTCTCAGTTCGCGAGCGCTGAAGGCAAGAAGGGCGGCGAGTTCTACACGCCGCGCTGCGTCGTAAGGCTCCTGGTCGAGATGACCGAGCCCTACCGCGGCCGGGTCTACGACCCCTGCTGCGGCTCTGCGGGCATGTTCGTGCAATCGATGGAGTTCATCCGCGCCCACGCCAGCGGTAACGGGAACGGCGGCAAGGCCAAGGCTGACATCTCGATCTACGGCCAGGAGTCGAACTACACGACCTGGCGGCTGGCGCGCATGAACCTCGCCATCCGCGGCATTGAGGGCCAGATTGCGCACGGCGACACCTTCCACAACGACCGCCACCCCGACCTCCGGGCCGACTTCATCCTCGCCAATCCGCCCTTCAACGTGAGCGACTGGCGCGGCGAGCTCTTGCGTGACGACAAGCGCTGGGCCTACGGTGTGCCCCCGGCCGGAAACGCCAACTTCGCCTGGGTGCAGCACATCGTCCATCACCTCGCGCCCGCCGGCGTGGCCGGCTTCGTGCTTGCCAACGGCTCAATGTCGTCTAGCCAGTCCGGCGAGGGCGAGATTCGTAAGCGATTGGTCGAAGCCGACCTCGTGGACTGCATGGTCGCATTGCCGGGCCAGCTCTTCTACTCGACGCAAATCCCGGCGTGCCTGTGGTTCCTGGCGCGAGACAGGAAGAACGGCAGGTTCTGCGATCGCCACGGCCACGTGCTCTTCATCGACACCCGCAAGATGGGCCGCATGACGGACCGCACCCACCGTGAGCTGACCGACGAGGACATCGCTCGCATCGCCAGCACCTACCACGCCTGGCGCGGCGAGAAGGGCGTGGGGACCTACCATGACATCCCTGGCTTCTGCAACAGCGCCGCGCTGGAGGAGATTCGGAGGCACGGCCACGTACTCACGCCCGGCCGCTATGTCGGCGTCGAGACGCAGGAGGACGATGGCGAGCCGTTCGAGGAGAAGATGAAGCGGCTGACCGTTACGCTGCGCGAGCAGCAGGCGGAGGCCGCGAAGCTGGACGCGGCCATCGAGGCCAGCCTGAAGGAGCTTGGGTATGGCGAGTGAGTGGCGCGAGGTAGCCGTCGAAGAGATCAAGGCGCGGACCGAAAACGCGCTCGCTACCGGCCCGTTTGGATCAAGCATCGGATCGCGCTTTTTCACGGAATCCGGCGTGCCCGTGATTCGTGGAAGCAACCTCACGGGGGACATCGGAATACGACTAAGCGATGAGGGACTCGTCTTCTTGGCTGCAGAGAAAGCGCACGAATTTGCGAGATCAACAGTTTGCGATGGTGATTTGGTGTTCACGTGCTGGGGAACAGTGAACCAAGTTGGGCTGATTGATCGGCGCGCGCGGTTTCGAGAGTACGTCATCTCAAACAAGCAGATGAAGCTAACACCCGATCCTGATCAGGCGGACAGTCTCTTCCTCTACTACCTGTTTTCTGGCCCGGAACTTCAGCATCGAATCAAGAACCAGTCGATCGGAAGTTCCGTCCCGGGGTTCAATCTAGGTCAACTTCGGGCAATGCGGATCCGCATCCCAGAGGTTGGGGAACAACGCGCCATCGCCGGCGTGCTCGGCACATTGGACGACAAGATCGAGTTGAACCGGCGGATGAACGAGACGCTGGAGGCAACGGCGCGCGCGCTGTTCAAGTCGTGGTTCGTGGACTTCGACCCCGTCCGAGCCAAGGCCGAAGGCCGCGACCCCGGCCTCCCCAAGCCCCTGGCCGATCTCTTCCCGGATTCCTTCGAGGACTCGGGACTGGGGGAGATACCGGAGGGGTGGCCAGTCGGGAGATTCCGCGACGCTGTATCCCTCCGCAAGGAGACCGAGAACCCGCTTGAAACCCCAGAGGTCGAGTTCTCGCACTTTAGTATCCCCTCATATGACAAGGGCCAGGCCCCGAAGCTGGAGCTTGGAGAAGCGATCAAGAGCCTAAAGTTCCGCGTCCCGGCTGATGCCGTGTTGATGTCCAAGCTAAACCCCGAGATTGAGCGTGTCTGGCTGGCTGACGTCGCTGGCACTGGGCGGCCTGTCTGCTCGACTGAGTTTCTTGTGTTGCTCGCCAAAGCGCCTTTCGGGCGATCCTTCGTGTACAGCCTGGCACGCTCAGTTGGTTTCCGGCGTGAGCTTCAGGGGCTTGCCACTGGCACATCGAAAAGCCACCAGCGCGCACAACCCGAGGCCGTACTCAATCTCCAGACCATCCTTCCGAACCCCGAGACTCTCAGCGCCTTCGAGAGAATCGGCGGGCCGCTATTACAGGAGGCTTTGGTCGGCAACCGCGAATCCCGCACTCTCGCGGCCCTGCGCGACAAGCTGCTGCCCAAGCTCATCTCGGGCGAGGTGCAGGTACCAGGCCGACCAAACGTGCGGCCACGTGCTCAAGACCGTGACTGGAAGGTGTCCACATGATCCTGAAGTCCTTCAGCATTGAGAACTTCCGTGGAATCGTCAACCTCACGCTTGAGCTTGACCGTACTACCGTCTTGATCGGCGAGAACAACACCGGAAAGACTAGCATCTTGGAAGCGCTCTACACCTGCATGAACCGAGGTTTGAGCCGTCGCGCGACGCCGTTTTCCGAGTACGACTTCCACCTTGCCAAGGCCGATGCCGAGCCAGCCGACGCTCCCCCTCTGATACTCACGCTGATGTTCGAGGAGACCGCGGAAGACGAGTGGGTTGCCGAGATCGATCAAGCCTTCGACAAAGCGCTGCAGGTGCTTGATGACAACCGAAAGCGTTTGACCTTCCGCGTAGCCGCGATGTACGACAAGGCGACGCGGGATTTCGCCGTTGAATGGTGCTTCCTCGACAAGGCGGGCAGCCCATTGCCGAGCGCAAGGCAGGCGAAGCTTGTCACTGACGTTCAGTCGCTTGCACCCGTCTTCCTCCTCGGTGCGGTCCGCGATGCCTCGCAGCACTTCCACGCCCGGTCTCCATTCTGGGCGCCGTTCATGAAGAACCCGCAAATCGACGAAGAGACTCGCGAAGAGATCGAAGGTCAGATTGGGTCGCTGAACCAGGCCATTCTCGACAGCCACAAACCCTTCGAGATCGTGAAGGACAGGATTGCGCAGACCGGGAAGCTGCTCCCGCTTGCCGAAAGGGACTTGGTGAGCCTCGAAGCCATCCCCGCCCGCATCTTCGACGTGCTGGCCCGAACGCAGGTCAAGTTGGCGTGCCGCACCGGAGCAGGACTGCCAATCGCCCAGCACGGCGCCGGGACACAGAGCCTATCAGTCCTGTTCCTGTTCGAGGCATTCCTTGAGGCCCGACTGGCCGAAGCCTACGATAAGCACTCCGAGCCGATTCTCGCGCTTGAGGAACCCGAGGAACATCTCCACCCCTCGGCGATTCGAGCGCTCTGGCCAACACTCGACCGGCTCGCCGGCCAGAAGATCATCGCAACCCACTCGGGCGATTTGCTCGCGGCGGTCCCGCTCAAGGCAATCCGGCGTTTGGCGCGGAAGAACGGTAAGGTCGAGGTCTTCAGCGTCAAGGATGCCACGCTGGACGCGCGAGAAATCGAAAAGGTGACATACCACGTGAGAGCTAAGCGAGGCGCTCTCCTCTTTGCACGCTGTTGGCTGCTGATCGAAGGGCAAACCGAGTTCACCATGCTCCCGGAGTTGGCGCGGCTGCTCGGGCACGACTTCGAGCTGGCTGGCGTTTGCTGTGTTGAGTTCGCGCAGTGCGGGTTAGAGCCGCTCATCAAGGTGGCAAGAGACCTCGGCATCGAATGGCACTTGCTCACCGACGGCGATGTCGCAGGGGTGAAGTACATAAAGACCGCAAACGAACTTCGCGGTGCAGATCCTGTCACGGACCGGATCACTGCGATTGCCGAGACGGATATCGAGCACTGTCTGTGGCACGCGGGCTACAAGGGAGTCTACGAGAGTGCGGTGGACGCGAACCACAAGTCGATGGTCAAGGCAGCTCCAAGCGCAGCCCAGTACCCGACGGAGACGATCAACGCTGCGATTAAGTCCACATCGAAACCCCACCTCAGCTACACGGTTATCGCCGAAGCAGAGAAGGCCGGTTCCCCAGGCGTGCCAAATGCAATTGAGACGGCAATCGAGACGGCACTAAAACTCGCCCGGAGGTCCGCATGACCATCGACCTGTCCACTTTAAACGAAAGCCAGCTTGAAGCCGTCAACTGGCAGGAAGGCCCCCTTCTGGTCCTCGCCGGGCCAGGCTCAGGAAAGACCCGCGTCCTGACCTATAGAGTGGCGCGGCTCATCGAGGAATCCCCCAAGGCTCGCTTCCGTGTGCTTGGAGTTACGTTCACGAACAAGGCAGCCTCGGAGATGCGAAACCGCATTGACATGCTCCTCTCCGAGGGTCGCGACCGCGCGACCCTGACGACGGTCCATTCATTCGCGGCCGAGATTCTTCGGCAGCATGGCAGCCACATGGGGCTCAGGCCCGACTTCGGCATTCTGTCCGAGCAAGCGGATCGAGAAGCGATGCTCGCCGACGCGATCAAGGCCGTGCTGCAAGCGCATGACGACTTCGAGCCTAAGCCGGCTCAGTTGTTGCCGGCCGTCAGCCGGATGCAGGACGAGTGCGTCCTGCCCGAGGAAGCCCTCAGTTGGCTCGGTGCTCAGCCGCACGCGCGCGAGGTGGCGGAGATCTACGCAGAGTATCGGTCACGCCTCATCGTGGCGAACCAGTTGGACTTCGGATCACTTCTTGCCATGGCCGTCGATCTGTTGGAGAACAAGCCAGCAATCGCCAAACAGCTCCGACGTGTCTACTCCCACGTGTGCGTCGATGAGTTCCAAGACACCAACTCGGCGCAGTTCCGGTTGTTGATCCAATTGGTTCCCGAGACGAATCCGAACCTCTTCGTGGTGGCCGACGATGACCAGGTGATCTACCAGTGGAACGGTGCGAGTCCCACCCGGTTGCTGGACCTCCGCGAGCGGTTCGAAATGCACGTCATTCAGCTTCCTGAGAGCTTCCGGTGCCCGCCACAGGTCATCGCGCTGGCCAACAGCCTGATCCACCACAACTCTGATCGAACTGCGGACAAGAAGCCCCTCTTAGCTCACAAAACGAGAGACGAAAAGAGCCGCGTCACAGTCAAGCGGTTTGGGGACTTCCAGGAAGAGAGACTGTGGCTTGCCAAGCGAATTCGTGAACTCCCCGCAGACGAGCATCCGCACTGTGTCATCCTATCGAGGAGGAAGAAACTGCTCGAAGACACAGTGACGACGCTGGAGAGCCAGTTGGTTCCCGCCTACATCGCCATCAGGAAGAACGAGTTCCAGTCGGCTCCATATCGTTGGTTGCACGCAACCCTACGCCTTGCCAACGCACCCCAGGATCGCGAACAACTCCGACGGATGACCAGGGCCTTCTTTCAGTTGGAGGACGTCAGCATCGAGGTCGAGGACGTGGTGGCAAGAGCGGCCGTCGGTCAAGGTGGTTTCCTGCGTGCTTGGCTCGACGTAGCCGGGGGGCGCACCGGTACCAAGCCCGCCACCAAGAAGATGCTTGCTACCGAGACATCCTCGCTGATGGAGCGCTTGGATTACTGGACGTTCGTTGCGGCGGCCCACGATTGGTTCGTGGCAATCCGAGCCCAGCCAGCGACCATCTCCGAACCCGCATTCGACGAGTTCGACGACGAGAATGAAATCTGGCAAGCGCTGAAGTCAGAGATCGCTGGACGCTACCCGCTCGCTGATTTGAGCTTACACAGCTTCCTCCAAGAGGTTGATCTTCGTGCAAAAGAGAAGCCGCCCCCCAAGGGAGCCGTCCGTTGCTTAACCATCGCTGCCTCGAAGGGCATGGAGTTCCGGCACGTGTTTCTCATCGGGCTGGTCGAGGACGAGCTTCCCAACTACTACGCCAAGAAGAAGGGCGACGCCAGCGAAGACATGCGGGAAGAACGCCGCAACTGCTTCGTGGCAATCACTCGAGCTGAGGAAACCCTGACACTCACGTACTCCGAAAGGTACGGCGGATATCAAAAGGATCCTTCTCGGTTCCTGAGGGAAATGGGGCTGGGGGTGCCTTGACAGTGGGCCAATTCACCGAATCCACCGTCGAGGAGGCAGCCCTTGCCTGGCTCGAAAGCGTCGGCTGGCGCGTCCGGTACGGCCCGGACATCGCGCCCGGCGAGCCTGACGCGGAGCGGGCCGACTACGGGCAGGTCGTCCTGGAGCGGAGGCTGCGCGATGCGCTGGCGCGGCTGAACCCTGAGCTGCCGGCCGAGGCGTTGGACCACGCCTTCCGCAAGCTCACCCGGCCCGAAGGGGCCGACCTCTCAGCCCGCAACCGGTTCACGCATCGTCTCCTCGTGGACGGGGTGACGGTCGAATACCGCACTCCCGAGGGCAAGATCCGCGGGGCCCAGGCGCGGGTGGTGGACTTTGACAACCCGGAGGCCAACGACTGGCTCGCGGTCAACCAGTTCAGCGTCGTCGAGAACAAGCACAGCCGCCGGCTGGACATCGTGCTCTTCGTGAACGGCCTGCCGCTCGCGGCCGTGGAACTCAAGAACGCGGCGGACGAGAACGCCACCATTTGGACGGCCTTCCAGCAGTTCCAGACCTACAAGGTCGAGATCGGATCGCTCTTCGCCCCGAACGCGCTGCTGGCCATCTCCGACGGCATGGAGGCGCGCGTCGGCACGCTCACCGCAGGGCGCGAGTGGTACAAGCCTTGGCGCACCATTTCCGGCGAGAGTCTGGCCGACCTCCACCTGCCGGAGCTACGGGTGGTCATCGAGGGCCTCCTCACGCCGCGCCGCTTCCTCGACCTCGTGCGGGACTTCATTGTCTTTGAGGATGAGGGCGGCGGCCGGCTCACGAAGAAGATGGCCGGCTACCATCAGTTCCACGCCGTAGGGGTGGCGGTGAGCGAGACACTGCGGGCCGCGGAGTTGCGCCGAAGCGCCGACCGGGCGGCCGATCCCCGGGGCCGCTACGAGACCGGCCGCTCTCCCGGCGGCAAGCCGGGTGACCGGCGTATTGGCGTGGTCTGGCATACGCAGGGCTCAGGCAAGAGCCTCACCATGGCCTTCTATGCGGGGCGCATCATCCGCGAGCCGGCGATGGAGAACCCGACCATCGTCGTGCTCACCGACCGCAACGACCTCGACGACCAGCTCTTTGGCACCTTCTCACGCTGCAGGGAGCTCCTCCGGCAACCGCCGGTGCAGGCCGAGAGCCGCGCGCATCTGCGGGAACTGTTGGGCGTCGCGGTGGGTGGGGTGGTCTTCACCACCATTCACAAGTTCTTCCCGGAGGAGAAGGGCGACCGGCACCCGACGCTTTCCGAGCGCCGTAACATCGTGGTGATCGCCGACGAGGCGCACCGCAGCCAATACGACTTTGTGGACGGCTTCGCGCGGCACATGCGCGACGCGCTGCCCCACGCCTCGTTCATCGGCTTCACCGGCACACCCATTGAACTCCAGGACGCGAACACGCGCCAGGTGTTCGGAGACTACATCAGCATCTACGACATCCAGCGAGCCGTCCTGGACGGCGCCACGCTGCCGATCTACTACGAGAGCCGCCTCGCGAGGCTGGCGCTCGACGAGGCCGAGCGCCCGAAGATCGATCCGGACTTCGAGGAAGCCACCGAAGGCGAGGAGGTCGAGCGGAAGGAGAAGCTCAAGACCAAGTGGGCGCAACTCGAGGCCGTCGTCGGCGCGGAGAAACGCCTGAGAATTGTCGCTCAAGACATCGTCGAGCACTTCGAGAAGCGGTGCGAAGCGATGGACGGCAAGGCGATGGTGGTGTGCATGAGCCGGCGCATCTGCGTGGAGCTCTATCGCGAGTTGGTGCGGCTCCGCCCCGACTGGCACGACCGCGACGACGACAAGGGCGCGATCAAGGTCGTGATGACCGGCTCGGCCGCCGATTCGGCGGACTGGCAACCACACATCCGTAACAAGCCGCGGCGCGAGGCTCTGGCCAACCGCTTTCGCGATGCCGCCAACCCGTTCCGGATCGTGCTCGTCCGCGACATGTGGCTCACCGGCTTCGATTGCCCAAGCCTGCACACGATGTACGTGGACAAGCCCATGCGCGGGCACGGGCTGATGCAGGCCATCGCGCGGGTGAACCGCGTCTTCGGCGACAAGCCCGGCGGGCTTGTGGTGGACTATCTGGGGCTAGCCCACGAACTCAGGCAGGCGCTCGCGACCTACACGGAGAGCGGCGGCACGGGGCGCACGGTGCTCGACCAGGCCGAGGCGGTCGCCCTGATGCTGGAGAAGCACGACGTGTGCTGCGGCCTCTTCCACGGCTTCGACTGGTCGAGGTGGATCGGCGGCACGCCTCAGGAGCGTTTGGGCCTCCTGCCCGCCGCGCAGGAGCACATCCTCAAGCAGAAGGACGGAAAGGACCGGTACCTGCGTGCCGTGCGCGAGTTGTCACAGGCGTTCGCGCTGGCCGTGCCGCACGCCGAGGCGATGCGCATCCGGGACGACGTGGCGTTCTTCCAGACCGTTCAGGCCGTCCTCGCGAAGCGCGCCCCGGGGGACGCGCGGCCGGAAGAGGAGTTGGACTACGCGGTCCGACAGATCATCTCCCGCGCGGTAGCCCCGGAAGGCATGGTCGACATCTTCGCCGCCGCGGGACTGGACAAGCCCGACTTCTCGATTCTCTCTGACGAGTTCCTGGCCGAGGTCCGCGGGCTGCCCTACAAGAACCTCGCCGTGGAAATGCTGCGCAAGCTGCTCCGGGGCGAGCTGCGCCTCCGCTGGCGCAAGAATGTGGTGCAGGCGCGGTCCTTCGCCGACATGCTGGAGCACACCATCCGCCGCTACCAGAACCGGGCCATCGAAGCGGCCCAGGTGATCGAGGAACTCATCCGGCTCGCCAAGGACATGCGCGTGGCGAACACCCGTGGCGAGCTCCTCGGGCTCTCGGAGGACGAGTTGGCGTTCTACGACGCGCTGGAGGTGAACGACAGCGCGGTGAAGGTGTTGGGCGACGAGACCCTGCGCGGCATCGCGCGGGAGCTGGTGAACACCGTGCGCGCGAACGTCACCATCGACTGGACCCTGCGTGAGAGTGTGCGCGCCAAGCTTCGCGTGCTGGTGAAACGGGTCCTCCGTAAACACGGCTATCCGCCCGACAAGCAGGAGAAGGCCACGCAGACGGTGCTCGAACAGGCGGAGGTGCTCGCCGGAGAATGGGTCGGGGAGTGAACGATTTCAGGCCCATCGCCACCATCGCCCTTGCCCGGGGCCGCGATTGGCGGCAAGGCCAAGGATGCTAGCTTCATCTTCACGAGAGTCAAGTACGGGCCAACCACGGTGGAGGTCGTGTTCGGGGGCCAGGGAGTCCGCGACAAGTACCCTAGCTTCGTCTCGCTTCTGCGGTAGCCGCGACTTGCCGCCTGGCCGAACTGGGCCTGGGTCAGGGACAGACCCGGGGTCCTCAGGTATCTAGTCGCGCCCTGGACCGAGCTCGCCCTGTCCGAGGAGGCCGAAACAGGGGGCCGATAAGTGGAGGTTATCGCGAAAACGGAAGGGGGCTCGAAGATGCCGAGAGTCTGGGACTCAGACCGGCGGAAGTGGGTGGACGAGTCGACCGGGGTTCCTCTGGGGGGAATTTCGCAACATACCTGGGACAAGAAGACCGGGGAGTGGGCGGACGAGAATCCATTGGACCCCGCGCCGCCTTACGAGACAGAGAGGTTCAAGCCGGTCTTTCTCGTAGACCGCTCGGAGCCCGACCCCGAGGCCCGACTCCTTGGAGGTATAGTGTCCGTGGTTTTCGTCGTAGGATTCATCCTTGTCTTGCTCAACTTCCTCTTTGGGTCTGGGGAGGATAGCCTGCGGTCTTTCTTCTAAGGCCAGGACCGGGCGAAAACAGAAGGGGGCTCGAAGATGGACCTGCTCGACGACGTAGAGCACGAGCTCGCCGAAATGACTAAGGACGAGGCCTTGGCCGGCAAGGTCGACAAGGAAAGGAAGAGGCGAGCGAAAGAAGCGAAGCCGGAGAGTGTCTGGAGCAAGGCCTTTTTCTATATCGGCCTTGCGGTCCTCGCTATCCTTGGCGCTATGGGGGCCTTTGAGTCCCCTATGGCTCCTTGGAATTGGTGAGGACGGGCGACTAGGCCAAGACCGGGCGAAAACAGGGGCCGGAGCAGCCGCTACCCCTTTCCCCCACCTTGGCCCGCGCCGCCCACAGGAAGGCCCAGGACGAACGAAAGCCGCCGGGTAGGGGCCGGCGGCAAAGGGTGGCTTCATGTCGCCCGTCCTGGAGCCTCTCAGGAGATAGTTTGCGCTCCCCGTTCCCGGCGCCCCTTGGGCTCTACTCCCGGCTCTCCAGCTTCCCTCCCCCAACTCCCCTGTTTGCCCGCGCCCGCATGGCAGGATTCGCCAGTCCCTGCCTCGAACGGTGACCCCATCCTGTGCTTGCCGGTGGCCATCCAATGCCAGGTCTAACCGAGTTGCTTCGCCTCTATGATGAGCGGAACCGCTCGCGCTCACGCGGCGGTCTCCACGCTATCTCGGGGATGGCCTTCCAGATTCACTGCTACCTGGCCGACTACGTCGCCATCCTGGCCGAGCGGAACCCGGAGGAAGCCGCGGAAGGCCGGGAAGACAACGATAGGCGCCCAGAGCAGGCTCCGGGGCACCCAGGCGACTCCGGGGCCCGCCCGGACCCTGACTTCGCCAACTTCGAGTCCTTGTCCGACTACCTCATCAAGAGAAGCCCCGTCGACTACACCCGCGAAGGTGACACCGTCGTCTGTGTCCAGGCAAAGCGCACGCTGAATCGGGAAACCCTCTCCCAGGCGGCGGACGAGTTCGTCGCCATCGACCGGTTCCTTGAGGCCCACGCGCCCGAACTCCGGCCGTCGGTGAGATTCGAAGTGATTGCCTCCCGCGGTCAAGCTACCAGCGCGGCCTGCTGGCAGGGCGTAACTCCTTCAAGGCACGCGCTCGCCCAAGACCGCGAAGCTCAGGCCCGCCTCGACGCCATGCACCGCGAAGGACGCCTCCTTCCGCCGCGCATCGACCCTGGCCCGTGGTGGCGGCTCCTCGGCACTGTCTTCCATCGGCTTTCCGACCCTTTCGGCTTCGCCTACGAGGCCACCGCTCTCTGCCTTGAACGCGGCCTTCACCCCGGCGGCGCCGAGCGCCTGCGGGTCGACATCGCCAGGCTCTTCGCCAGACTCCGCCGTGACGGACGGCAGGCCACGGGCCGGGTCATGCGGGCCTGCGACTTCCGGCCTCTGGAGCAGCAGTCGAAGGCGGTGAACGTGGGTCAGATACCCACGGTGCACCACCTTCAGGACAGGCGCTTCATGGAGCGGGGCGAGCAGCTTGCCGCCGCTGTTGGTTCCCTGGACAAGGTCCTCGACTTGCGGCGAGTCGCCCCCGACCCGGCCGTCCATTGCCTCTGGCTCGGCGGAGCGTCCGGCTCGGGCAAGAGCGTTCTTCTCCTCCACCTCATGCGCGAACTTGTCGTCGAGCGGGAGGAGCGAGTCATCTGGCTCGGGGACGCAAGCTGGAATCTCCTTCCTTTCCTCGAGTCGTGGCGCGGGAAGCGCACCCCCCATCGAGAGAGCGAACCAGTCTTCGTCTTCGTGGACGATTTCTATGCGCCAGTCAAGCGCGGCGAAGTGGCTCTCGCCAGAGTGGGCAATCTCGTCCGCCACTCGGGAGTAGCAGACTGGCCAGTGCTGGTCACCTGCGGTCCTTCCGAGCAACAGCGCGCGCTGGAGTCATGTGAGGGTGGCTGCGGGCTGAGTTTCGAGGTCTGGAAGCTGCCCCTGGCCACCTCGGAAGAGCGCGGGCGGATTCAAGCCTGGTTTGCCGGTCGCACCGGCCAGGAGCCCAAGGAGGCCTCGTCTTCTAGTGACAGCCCGGGCCTCATGGTCTCAATGGTCTTCGAGATGGCCAAGGGTGATCTCCGAGAGTTTGCCCTTCGCTTCAAAGGCCGCCTGGAAGCCGAGCAGTTGGCCAGGGCCGTGCTACCCGTCCTGGCCCTGAACCGCCTGTATCTTGAGGCCCCCGGCGGCTGCCTATCCGAGGAACAACGCGAAGCGCTGGACCGCGTCAACCAGGATCGTGACTTCCTTGTCGTCACCGGCGGCGGCACAGAGCGTCTCCGGCTTACCCACCCCCACCTGAGCGACGAGATCTACAGGGTCATGCGAGCCGGGGATAGCCCTAGCGCGTGCGTCAAGGATCTCGTCGATGGTTTCAAAGTGGCCCTACGCGAGGATCCCGGGGTGGCCCTCAGTGTTCTCGGGCTCGCCGTCTACGCCCACGAGGGGCGGAGGGAGAGCGAACGACGCGAACGATTGGCTCTCCTGCCGGAAGACAAGCTGGTCGTGGAGCTGGCCAAGGCTTGGGCCGCAGATCCGGGAACACGCGAGCGGTTTGGCAGCGAGGAGAAAGCATGGGCCTGGACACTCTGGGCCCAGCTTGGGCAGTTCCACCCAGAAGTCGCGAGTCACATGCGCGAAGCCCCTGCTCTGGCGCTAGCTGCCCTGCGAGAGATGCCCGGCCACACCGATTGGCCTTCCATGTGGTTTCGCCTCTTGGACGTGTGCGATGGCGGCGCCAGCGGCCTATCCCTCAGCACCCTCCTCCGGCTGGGCTTCGAGCGGCTTAGACATCGAGAGGTCCTAGATGAGGACTGGAACAGGGTCAGGATATGGAAGGAGCTCCTGGAGCGTGGACACGACCTCGGCGACGCCGGGATCTCCGTCCGCGACCTCCTTCACCAGGGCCACGACTGGCTCAAGGGGCACGAGGACTCCGACTCGTGGCATGTCGTCTGGCAGACCCTCCTGACTCACGACGACCTCGCCGAGGCCGGCCTATCCATCCGCAATCTCCTCCACCAGGGCCACGACTGGCTCAAGGGGCATGAGGACTCCATCTGGTGGAATGCCGTCTGGCGGAACCTCCTGAGCCGCGACAATCTCGCCGAGGCCAGCCTCTCTCTGCGCGACCTCCTTCACCAGGGCCACGACTGGCTGAAGGGGCATGAGGACTCCTACTGGTGGTATGTCGTCTGGCGGACCATCCTGAGCCACCGCGACCTCGCCGAGGCCGGCCTCTCCGTGCGCGACCTCCTTCACCAGGGCCACGACTGGCTCAAGGGGCGTGACGGCTCCCACTCGTGGCTGAGCGTCTGGCGGACCCTCCTGGGACGCGACGACCTCGCCGAGGCCGACCTCTCCGCGTGCGACCTCCTTCACCAGGGCCCCGATTGGCTCAAGGGGCATGAGGACTCTCCCCGGTGGGTAGACGTCTGGCAGACCCTCCTGAACCACGACGACCTCGCGGACGCTGGCCTCTCCATCCGCAATCTCCTCCACCAGGGCCACGACTGGCTCAAGGGGCATGAGGACTCCGACTCGTGGCTGGGTGCCTGGCGGACCCTCCTGAGCCGCAACGACCTCGCCGAGGCCGGCCTCTCCGCGCGCGACCTCCTTCACCAGGGCCACGACTGGCTCAAGGGCCACAAGGACTCCTTCTGGTGGCATGTCGTCTGGCGGATCCTCCTGAGCCCCCGCGGACTCGCCGAGGCCGGCCTCTCCGTGCGCGACCTCCTCCACCAAGGCCATGTCTGGCTCAAGGGGCATGAGGGCTCCCGCTCGGGGCTGAGTGTCTGGCAGACCCTCCTGGGACGCGACGACCTCGCCGAGGGCAGCCTCTCCCTGCGCGACCTCCTTCACCAGGGCCACGACTGGCTCAAGGGGCATGAGGGCTCCTACTCGTGGCTGGGCATCTGGCTGACCCTCCTGAGCCACCGCGACCTCGCCGAGGCCGGTCTCTCCGTGCGCGACCTCCTTCACCAGGGCCACGACTGGCTCATGGGGCACAAGGACTCCTCCGGGTGGACTAAGGTCTGGCGGACCCTCCTGAGCCGCAACGACCTCGCCGAGGCCGGCCTCTCCGCGCGCGACCTCCTTCACCAGGGCCACGATTGGCTCAAGGGGCATGAGGACTCTCCCCGGTGGGTAGACGTCTGGCGGACCCTCCTGAGCCCCCGCGGACTCGCCGAGGCCGACCTCTCCGTGCGCGACCTCCTTCACCAGGGCCACGACTGGCTTGCGCGTCACAAGAGCGAGAACTCCGCAGGCTGGGTACTCATTGGGCTCCTAGACCATCAAACCAAACTCTCGACCGGCGCCTCTCTTCGCGACTTGACCCGACTGGGTATCCAATGGCTTACCCTCGACTACGTGGGGGCCAACGAAGACCACCTCGGCAGCTGGCCCACCCTCTGGCTAGCCCTCCTTCCTCACCTCTCCTCCAACCCGGTCGGCCTATCCGCCCTCACCGTCCTAGGCCGGCATTGGCTCGCCAACCGCAGCCAAGGTAATCCCGGTCGCCCAGCCGTCGAAGCAGCCCTAGGAGCCTGTCGGGTTTGATGCTCTTAGGTGAGGGTGCGTTTGGCGGAACCGCGAATCAGCGAGGTACCCCGCGCCAAGGGGACCGCAATCTCCTAACCTGGCTGGAGTCCGCCGGCATCCTTGAGGGGGCCGTCTTCCGCCCGGTCAACAAGGGGGGGGAAGGGTTCCCCTCTTCACTGCCCCGGACCATTCCTTGCCGAATGACCGGAGGCCCCGACAGCAATCGGGACACGCATTTGAGGGCCTGCCGCTGTCAGGCTATCGTCAGGAGTTGGCCGGGGAAGAGTGGTTTCGGCCCGGGATACCCCGGTACGAACCCTGCAGGTAGAGGGATGTTTAGGGACAACCGGGAACGGCCCGGTACGGTCCGAATATGCTTGACATGCAGGGGGTCACTGGTTCAAGTCCAGTACCGCCCACCACTTTGAAAGTCATGAGCGGTAAGGCCGAGAGGCCTTGCCGTTCTCTTATGTTTCGGAACGCACGATGGTCGGCAAACGGGAGATCGGTTCTTCTACGCCGATGAGGTTTCCGGACGCATGGTGGCCAAATCCCATGGTCTCGGGCCGCCTGATCCGGTCCTACCTCCGTTAGGCGGTGCTACCTCAGGCCTGACGGGCTATTCGAGGTCGAATACCGGCTACCCGGCAGAATCAAAGGCCGCCACGGCTAGTCCTTCGCCAGCTCCCTGATCAGGTCGCTGCCCTTGGCCTCCGGATAAGGGATGGGTTGGCTATTGCGACGGCCTATCCACATAGCCTCCCTATGCGACAGGTCGGACAGCTCTCCACCGGTGAGGCCTCCGAAACGATCCCTGACCCGGGCGAGGGTCGCCACCTCCGCCTCGCTCAGCGTGGTCTTCGTGTGCCGTCCCACCGGAGTGATAACCTCCCCGGTATCCCCGCTCTGGAGGCGAACGTGCTCAACGCGAGCGAAGCCGAGTTCCTGGAGAAGCGAGAGCAGGGTATCGTAACTCTCGGGAACCGGGCCGAAAGGCAGCCGCGCATAGGCCAGGCCGGTCATCGAGCGCCGGGTGCGGCAGAAGTGGGTGAAGTCGGCCAGCCACAAGAGCTTGGCCAGCTTGGTCTTGAACAGGCGCCCGCCGGTATTCTTTGAAAGCCAGGCCACGACCGCCGCCAACCGCTCGACTGAGAACTCCTGATAGCCCACCAGGGCGGGATCCTTCTGGACCTGGGACAGGACAGCCCGCCCGACCTCTCGGAACAGCTCATCCCGCTTCGAATGCGTCCATCGCGCGGCCGCCTTCGAGATTCCCTCCCGCTCGCTCTCCGACAGAGCCTCTCTGTTGCGCTCGGCCATGTCGAGCACGAAGCTCGGGTCGGTCATCTTCTCAAGCAAGGCGTCGTGAGCGGCGGTCTGCAGGCTCCCACTCTCGTACCGCTGGATCGTGATCTCACCCAGCCCCAGAAGCCGGCTCAGGCCACGCTGAGACAGCCCGTATCGCTTCCGGAGTTCGGCGATCTTCTCCGGCTGCAGGAGTCCCTTCCGCTGGCGAAACTCGCGGTAGACCCTGTCGAAGATCTCGTCATCGCGCTCAATTATGGACACATCCTCACCACAGGCGGTGCAAACGGGAATCACGGCCTCAACGGTGATGGACTCGCCGCGCACTTTGTAGGTCTCCATCCTCCGTTCCTCGCGAAGCTCCCGATCGCACCTGCACTCTGGACAAAAGCCTTGCACCGTCAACGCCTCCCTTCACTTCAACGGCAGCTTGAGCGGATGCTCGGCAACACTTCCACCCGAGTCCGGCCAGCGCATCTCTGTTCTTGGACCGCGGGTGCAGAACCAGCCGTTTCTCGAGGGCGGCCCGCATGCCGAGAAGGAACCCGTGGACCTCTTCGCGAGTGGCCAGCGCGCTTCCCCCTAGCCTACGCATGCCGTTATCAAATGATACCATCCCCGGGCTGTCGAAACAAGCTTCCGGTCCGGTCGGAACCTCCCCTTTGCTTCCGGTAATATGACCTTCTCGCCAACGG
>Ga0315284_10003470_pt1 | contig 22433 bp, 14 predicted proteins | sample YL17G09_16_MG_FD_203696 | JGI IMG/M metagenome (GOLD analysis project Ga0315284, IMG submission 203696) | Sediment microbial communities from Yellowstone Lake, YNP, Wyoming, USA - YL17G09_16 | ecosystem: Environmental > Aquatic > Freshwater > Lake > Sediment | place: USA: Wyoming | collected... | reverse complement strand
GTTCAAGCCTCGTTTGTTAAGCAAGGTCCCGGAGTCCAAACGTCATCTACTGCGACTAATGGTCAGCAACCGACGGTGGACAAAGCGGCGGCAATTGCGAAATTCAAAATGCAAGCTAGCTCTGAGATCTATGCCGCACAGGCTAAACGTCCAGATATGTTGTCGCGTATCGAGGCAGACGAAATCGTGACCGCGCTTTCTGATTTGGTTCAAGCTGCTGACAACAAAAAGCCTGCTTTAGCTGCGGCTTCTTTAAACAAATTAAACAAAAAAATATATGAGATTTCCCGGCGCAAGCGGGTCACTCTCAGCCTTTACGATAACTCGACTCTGTCTGGTCGATTCATGAATGGGTTCAATGGTCTGTTTGATGTGGGTGTCCAGCTATACGGGGCCTTGATTGCGTTTGACGGAAGCCAGGTCGGTGATGCCGGTCAGAATGCTCTCAAAACAATTATGAATTTCATCACTTTCTAGGATTCCAAGCAATAAACAGCATCGAAATCCAAAGATAATGGGGAATCAATCATGCGGCAAAATCAAAAAATGTTAAATTTTTTAGCAGCCTCAAAATCAGTCACCCTCGTGTTCGTTCTACTGCAATCTGCCTGTAGTGCAAGCGCAAGTAATACTGGCACCGCAGAGCGGGCATTGAAATCCCCTCAGAAATCAAAGGTTTCTTCTTTCGACTCGGAAACTGTGTCAGAAGAAGCAGCAGCAATAAAAAATCCAGTCACTGATACGACTTTAGAGGAAAATTCGCTTGGTATCGCAGCCACACCTCGTCCGGATCTCAGTGGGGAGAAAGTTCCGAGTGATGTAGAGGCTAGTGATCTCATAACTAAAGATCTGGGTAAATCTGCTAGCAGTAGTGGAATCGTCTATGTCGACATCAGGCACCTCGCGAAAAACTCGGTTGGCACGCAGGATCTTGAAACCTTCCGTTTTGGTCTCGCGAAACTTCTTAACTCGCTGTCGCTTAACCCCAAAATCATCAGCCTAAATCCAGTCGATCCAGCTGAAACTATCTTCCGTGTGAATCTTGCTGACTACACGCTGGTAAAGGGCTGGCGCGCTATCATGAACGAGAAAAATGCTCGCGCCAATTCTTTGCAAGTTGGTGGCGCCACTGTGGTTAAGGGTGACTGGCTGGTTTTCGCCGCATCTCGTCCCGAAGTTTATGCTCTGGTGATGAATTTATCTTCTACAGTTCAAGGCTTCGAAAATCAGCTGAAGCCGGACTACAATAAAGCTGTTTACATAAACGCTGCTGAGTCCAACGTTGCTTTTTATGGTCGCGTACTCCAGCGTATTCCACTAGAGATCGGTGGTCAGGCAGGAGGATACTACTGGCGTACCTACGACGTAGTTGGTAAGGGGCTGGAATCCATGGGCTTTGCCAATCCACAATCACTAAGATACGCGACTGTTCCAGCACTTGTAGCCGGTGAATTCTTCTATAGTCTTCCTAACGGTATGCAAGGGTACTACGTCTCTGGCTTTGCTTTTCAAAATAGGCTCGACGCTCAGGTGTTCGTGGCTACCGACCATCGCCGCCCTCAAGACGGGGTGACGAATTGTGTGATCAAAAATGGCAAGGGCTGTGGTTTCGTACTTAACGGCGAATCATGCATGACTTGCCATGCGAATGGGATCAATAATCCCGGTAAGATCGTAGGGGTTTCGGGCGCTGCGACGGCTGACGCCGTGACTGGTATCTTGGCGCAGGATAGACAGCGCTTCGTCGACGCACTCAAGAAGATGGGTTACGGTGATCCAGTCTCGATGGCCGAACCAATCAACGATACGCTTGAGGCATTCAAAAGCCGGACAGGCAACAAAGACAAGCGCATCCAAGCTGGCGAGTTGGAAGGTTCTGGTATGACTGTGGGTGTCGGTCCTTTGCTCAGCCGCTGATCCTAGATGGTAGCCTGTCTCAGATGTCGATAATTTGTTGGGGGATCGGGCAAGACTGCGGTGAAAATCCCGCAGATTCAGTCAGGTGCGGTCTGTCGCTGATGACAAGTGAACAAATTACCATTCAAGTTATTTTGATTCCTGAATACTCATCACCGTATAATTATAGAAATAATTAGGGGATGAGTCATGGCTGACGAGCTCGGTGAACATGTAGCGTACCTAGAGTTACTCCAGGCTGTTCGCGAACATTTGAGTCTCGTAAACACAGCAACCTACATCGGATCAAAGCCTCAAAACGTCGCGGGATGGGTTGCGACGCAGTCCGTTCCGACATTAAAGGATTTTCGTGCCCGTTTGGTGGAGTTGGCTTTTTACATCCGAGAGATTTTGCAGCGCCCGATGAAGCTCGGAGCCGACGCCCTCCACATACTTGAATCGATTTCACCGCAAATGCCGCCGTGGGGTATCACTACTGCTACCAATACTCACCAAGACGACACGAAGGGGCAAGCAAAGCCAAGTCCAAATCCGGATCGATCCGGTGAGCGGGTTGCTCATTTATTGATAAGTAATCTCCTTGAACTCGTACAAAATAGCATGGATACGTCCACCGAGATGCGGCGCCCAGCCTACACCTGGCAAAAGTTGGCTCTACTTCAGCAGCTCTTTGATGATGAAAAGCAAAAACGCGCACGCAGCGAAAAAAGGGCTGCTCTTCCGCCAACCATAATGATTTGGGGGGAGAGCTGCGCTGGGAAGAGTACGCTGGCAAATGCTCTACTCGGAGCGCCCATTTTTTCGTCCTCTCCGATACCTGAGCATGCTCGTCTGCACCAATTATCGTCTGAAGACCGTGTTTTGGCTGAAATCCCAGGTGTTGACGGCTTGCCTCCGTCCCCGGCAGATTGTCTACAGATCCTTCGGTATTTGCTGGCAAGTGAAGAATGTACGGTGTTCTTGGTTATGTCGAGCGCCAGCTATCCGATGCTGGCACGGATCAAGTTGATTGAAGAATTGAGCCGGCTTCAGTGCAAGCTTAATTTAGTATTTAGTAAATTTGATCTTTATTCCGCGACAGAAGGGGAGCAGGTCAGCCGCTTTCTGCGCGGCAAGTTTTCTGGATCTAGAATTTTCATTTGTGGATCGCAGTTTAACGATGAATCGATGCTTAATGAATTGCGCTCTGCTGCCGGGCTAGTGGGTACAGATCGTCTGAAACTGGTTGCTGCCGCATCAGCCGATCGCGAGGCTGAATCGACAGTGGATCAGTTAAAGGACATCATCGAGCTGGTTAGGAAAGTCGGACGTGTGGCAAGTAAAGTTGATCTGCACGGCGAAGCGACCTTTAGTCAGATTGGACTTTCAAAGCCCCAGATAGGAGCGATTCTTCTTGAGGTTGAGGAAAAATTCTCAATCAAAATTCCTGATCGCGATGCGGACCAGGCACTGCGTGGGGATAGCACGCTCGCCTGGCTTTGCAATGTCGTTGTTTCTCTAAATTGAATCTTAACCGTGCATCACTTTAAGGTGAAGATGAAGGTGGGTAGAGTTTTTACTCAGTCATGATGGCACCTCTAAGTGAGCCAGAGTTATTGTTCCACTGATAGATATCCATAACGGCAAAGTAAAGGCGAGTTGCTCCTGTAGGTACGATGATCCGATGGTATTCGCCGGTGCTTGTCCGACCGTTGCCGATAAAGAACGTCTGTCCAAGCGTGGGATTCAAGGTGAAATAATCACGTGCCGCCTGCGTGGAGAAGTCCAGAGGCGACGGCACCAATAATCCTGCGGGGTCACCCTCGCCTAAAAATACACCAATTAGGCTGTTAATCGGAGCTGTGATATCCGACTTACCAAATGTCGCGCCTTTTTGATGGCTGACCATTTTATCAAGAGAACCATTTGCGTCTGTCGGAGCATCAACATTCGAGAAGGTGATGGCTCCACCCACGGAAAAGTAAATCGGGGCTCCAACTTTGAGACAATCGCCAATCGGGCTGACTAAAATCGGAGCATTTAATGCACCTCTATCGGTGGGGGTTTGAGGGTCATAAGCAGTGATGATGTAGTCTAGTGAGCTGCCAACGGGTGATCCGGCAAAGTACGGATTAGACGTAGCCGGTACTAGGTAATTGGTGCTGCATGGCTTCACTGTCACCGTTGTTGAGGGTGTATTAGTAGTGTTGGTAGTCGTCGTAGTCGTGGTGATTTTCGTGTCGATGGACACATTTATTTTAATGTTCATCGTCGGTGGTAGACCGCCTATAGGGGGGGGTGCCCCAGGCTGATCCAGTATTTTTGGTACATTGGCCGAAGGTCCACCGTTACTACCGGGTCTCGGGAGATTGCCAAGGTTTTTAAATGGCGATCCAAATGGTCCGCCCAAGATCGATGGAACTAAACCGCCTAGCTTGTCCCATGGGTTACCCTCTGGACCGTTGCCGGCAGTCTGGCTTCCTGCTTTGGATTCGCCGTCGGTGAAGTTGACCGCGTCCGAGCCGGCACCCTTCGGGTCACTGGTGGTTGCATTGACTTTCTGCACATTTGCCGAGTTGCCGCCCTGGCTCCCGGACTTACCGGGGCTATTAGCAGGATTTCGTGCATCGACATTTTGAGCACTGAATTCTGCTTTCCCGCATCCAGCGAGGGTTAAAGCCAGAGCAGTGCAAAACACTAAATGGTTAGAATCTAACGAGTCACTCAAATCACGCATGATGAGCCTCCAGTGGTGCGTCGGTTTTGCATTAGGTATTTTCCCCAATTGCTGACCTAGTGGGGCTATCGGTAGTTGGTAAAATTAACTTTAGTAAAAAAAATACCAGTGATTTTGCGTAGGTCTTGGTGTGTCGTCGTGGTTGGGCCTCAGTGGGACTCAAGGGATGATGGGCGGTGCACTAAAAAAAAACGTCTGCGTGACCGATAAGTGATTGGGAATGGTTTTAAAAATTGATGAGTTGCAGATGCAGTGGTGGCGAACATTAAAATTAAACTACGGCCGATTTTGGCGTCGCATATATCATTTAGGGTCCGGCGAATTGTCGCACGATGGGCAGGATATGGAAGCTTGGTCTTTGCGCCAATACCAGGCTCTAGGTCCAGCTTTTACCAGAGTGGGAATACCGATTCTTACTGGCGCTGCTGTATCGATTTATTTGCTAGCGCCGGAGGAGTCTCGCCTCATTGATTCTTTTACATTTGTCTCGATGGCTCTGGCGATCCTATTGGGAAAATTCCGGAAAACGCGGAGATCAGCTTACTTCGTCATAACCGTTGTGGGGATCATCGGAACTGCTTGGGGCTGCCATGAGTACTTAGCGGCACCTTCTGACATAGCCAAAGCAATGGCGGGTGCTGGCATGTATGCCGGGATAAGCACCGTGCTAATTCTGCTGTCGCGCTATTCAAATGGTGTGACGATGATTTTTTTCATGATTTACCTCACTACTGCATGGTGGATTCCTAACGGTCATCATACTCTCATCCAGCAAATCAACTGGCTGATGCTGCATCTTTATCTCGCAATTAGTTCAACATTTCTGCATATTTTAGCGGCTAGGCGGCAAAATGCCTACGTGGCTTCGGCTCTCGCTAAGGAGCACTTGGAAAAGCAGAACGATCAACTGCGCCGAACTGCGATCGTCAAAGAGCTTAGTATGGCGCGCCAGGTGCAGGAATTTCTCGATCCTCAAATGATGCGCATGACGGGACGCTATGGCGAAGTTCGATGCTTTCAGACTCGTCATGAGGTGCTGGGTGGGGACTGGATGGGCATTCGTCGCCTTAGTTCCGGGGCATTAGTTATTGTGGTGGCTGATGTTACTGGAAAGGGGATTCCGGCAGCTATGGTTGCACAGGCGATTCATACGCTGTGGGTGCGGTGCGAGAGGGCGACTAGTTTTGATCCGGTCAGTTGGCTTAATGACGTGAATAAGACTCTATTGGAACTAGGGCGACGTGAGCCGCATACCGCGACCTTAGGACTTGCCGTTCTTACCGAAGATAATCTTAGCTACTACTCATGCGGTCACGTTCCTCTAGTTTATGGCGAGAAGGTTGGCGAGCAAACCAAATTCAGAAATTTGGTCGCTACCGGCAATATTCTTGGATTTGGTGCAGATCTTGATTTGAAGCCGATGGTTCTATCCCTTGAAAATCGCCAATTCGAAAGCCTACTGTTAGGTACTGATGGTGTTTTTAATCGAGAATCGCCGGCTCGATTGAGGACGATGGGACAATTTATTGCTCGCCTTGCTACCGAAGGCGAAGCTGTGTTGAATGACATCGCAGTGGCGGACGATAAGTTAATTATTTGGGTGGACCGCTCGGGAATTGTTCAACCGACCAGGGAGGCTGCATGAGAGTATCAGCAAGCGCCCTAATGCTAAGACTCAAGAATTTTTTCTATAGTTTGGCTGTCAAAGATCATCTAGAAATTGAGGCCTACATCGACGAGTGGTCTCTACGTTATTATCATGCGCTTAAGCCAAGGGTAGCGCTTGCCCTTGTTGGTTTTTTGATTGTGGGTGCCGTTTATTTGCTTTTGTTCGCGTCACCGCCCATACGGACCTATCTGCCGTACTTTTTACTTCTTTTAGCCGCACAAGGTTGCTGTTTCGTATGGCCCATCGTCCCGACATCTGTCCGTCTCAGTCTGGTTAATTTTATCATCCCACAAACCTTTATTGTTGGGGGAGCTCTGTCTGTCTGGTCGTCGTTGAATGCACAAGGAGACACTGCTGATATCATGTATGCCGCTGCTGCTTACGTGGGTATCGGTGTAACTATGGTGATCTTCACCCCCTTTCGCAACGGACTTCCATTTTTAACGGTACTATCCCATCTCAGTTTGAGTGTTTTAGTGTGGAGTTCCTATGCCGGATTCCGTGCCAGTCTCCCTTGGTTTCTAGTTATTTTGCATTTCGATTTATTTGCCCTACTATTCCAAGTTGCCTCATACCGCCTTACAAAGCGGCATGCTCAAAATGAGCTGGTTCGCAGCAATTTAGCCATCCAAAATGAGCGGCTCAAGGTTGACAGTTTAGAGCGAGACCTGAACGTTGCCAGGCAGGTTCAAGAGTCGCTAAGTGGCCATGTGGTCGATATTCAGTCGAGTCACGGCAAGGTTCGGACCTTTCAGAAACGGCATGATATTTTGGGTGGCGATTGGTTGGGTGTGCGGGTACTCGACTCAGGTGAATTGATCATAGCTGTTGGCGACGTCACTGGAAAAGGGATCCCCGCTGCCATGGTCGCGCAAGTGATGAACACTTTATGGGCTCGTTCTCTCATTGAGAAACAATTTGATCCGGTAAGTTGGCTTGGGGAGTTGAACACGACGCTCCTAGATCTTGGCCACTCCGAGCCCCACACAGCTTCGCTCGGTTTGGTTGTTGTCTCGGACATTGAATTTACCTACTACTCTGCAGGCCACGTACCTTTGTTATGTCGTAAGGCTTGCGGAGATCGGTTCGAATACTTGCGACTGGTAGCGTCTGGAAATTTGCTCGGCATTAACGAGGATCTAGATTTAAGGCATCTTAAAGCTGATCTACGCCAGCACGCGATTGAATCGATTTTTCTCGGAACCGATGGATGTTTTCACCGCGGTTCTAAGATGCGTCAGAAAGAGATGAGCGCTCTCGTTTCGCGTTTGCAAACTGAAGGAGACGATGCACTTTCCGAGTTACCAGAGCAGGACGATAAGTTACTGATTTGGGTACAACGACCCGCGGCCTAGAGGCTAATTTACTGGACGACGCAGCCGCCTATATTCGAAAATAGGCCTTTCCAGACATTGGCCAGGGCATTGTCGTTTGCTGCCCTGTAATACCTACCGAAGTGATCGGGAAATAGAGTTGGCTTTTGTGGTTGAGCCATCGAGCTGACTTGGGACTCGCCAGAAGCTGGAACCTGAGGTCCAGCAGCTACCGCAATCATGGCCACCTTTTGTTCGTTTACTAATCTGTCAACAGCCCCTGAAATAGCCGAGCTAGTGTCGATGTTAGGAAGTCCATCCGTGAGGAATACAGCATAATTACGCGCATTGTCGGAGTCGGGTTGCTGATTCACCTGATTGAAAAATGTGAGTGAGTCAGCCAAAACAGGCGAATATGACGTGAAACCGAACGGATTAGATGTAGCGGTAATGATGTCTTGTTTGATCAACTCGACATTGGTTTTGTTGAGCAGCAACCAACCATGCGGCAACCTTATGGAGCTGGTGTTAAAGGAAAGTACGCTGATATAAATTCTAGCCTGCGGTTGCAGGGCTAGATAACTTTCCAGTTGGGCTAGGAATTGCAGCGCGCCAGACCGGCGTACTGTATTTGGGTCCGTTGCGAGTTGCGAAAGAGTTTTATCAAAGATGAATTGAATGTTGTAGTTAATGGCCGCCTGGTTAGGTCCGCATTTTTTTTGTTGATTACCTATGCCGCCAGGAGACGTTGAGCCGTCGCTGTTATTATTTGAAGAGGTGAACGCCCCTCCTCCGGGCCCTTGTCCTTGTCCCTGTCCTTGTCCCAGCCCTGGGTCTTGTCCCAGTCCTGATCCTTGTCCTAGCTCTGGGCCTGAGCCCGCTGCGCCATCTGTGGCCACTCCGTCAAGGCCTTTGGGTTCGCCGTTGGGACCAGTTCCATTTGGGGCGAGGCCGTTTGGATCCAATCCACCGTTCAATCCCGCGCCATTGTTTTTGCCTGAGGTCGTATCGATCTTGCTGTTGAATCCAGCTGAATTGCAGGCAAGAGTGAGGCTGCTGAGTAGGATGGAAATCGCCAGTTTTTGCTTTGTTATATGGTGTTCCACTAGATGATCTCCAGTTTATGTATAGGGGCTAATCTGTTTCCGTCGTCAATGCGCTTTCTATTGATTCGCGGGCGCTTGGCCCGTTACTCCGCCGGTTAGCGCGCCTAGGTTTCCTATGCCGCCAAGGCCGCCTAATAAGCTTCCTCCGCCGCCCAAAAGACCCGTGACGCCGTTTAGCAAAGAGCTGGCGGTGTCAGTTAAACCGCCCAAACCGCCTAAGCCGCCTAAGCCGCCCAAAAGTGATCCGCCACCAAGTGGGTTGCCACCGGCGCTGCCGCCTAGAAGAGAACCGGCACCAGAAACTGCTGTATCCGCCCCCGGAGCAGCCAACTGCGTTGGTGCTAGTGCAGTGGGGTTAGGTGACGGAGCCTCCACGGGCTGAACTGGGACGCTATCGACGGTAGTCTTTTTCTTCGCTTTCGTTGCAGTGTCGGTATCTGCAACGTTCGTATCTCCAGACGCTGCAAGCGGTCTACTTGGGAGAGGATTAGGCTCAGAGGAGCCACAGCCTGTAAATAAAAGGATGGCCATGGCCGCGGCGAACATCAAATATCCTTGCCGGATTTTAGCGATGTGCATGGTGGTCCCCTTACTGAGATTTAACGCCCTTAGCGCTTTATTGAGTTCTGAAATTACAAAAATCTTATCGGTTTAACTTCGGAAAAACTTTAATCGAAAGCTAAAATGTAATGTTTTTAATTGGTTGGCTGGGTCTAACCGGGCACTTTCAGCGGGGTTCGTTGGAAAGAATTCCGAAACTACCTTCGACGTGATTTCGTCTTCTCTATATTTCCGAATAAAAAACTAAAGAAAAACGTAAAAATGCCGATGAGGATTTCGAATCGTTTTTAGTGGGAGATGGTAACATGACTAGATTCAGGATTCCGTCCGGCAACACATTCGGGAGAACCCTAAACAATCAGGCTCTCACCATACCTATATCTTATCTAGGTTTAGTGGGGCTGGCCTTGACCTTGACACTAACCATGTCCTGTAAAGATGCCGCATTTGGTGGCGGATCGCCAACAGTACAGAATCAAAACAGTAGGTCCGAGGGAGGAACGACTAGTAAGCCGTCAAGTGGCCGGGGTACTTTCTCACAGCCACCTGCAGCCCGGGACGTGGATTCAAACGAGCCTAACCAAATTACAGGTTTAAATAATGGTGGAACCACTCCGACGCTCGGTGGTCCCTCGTTTATTCAATCCGTCGTCAATGGCATCAACTCTATCGCCACGAATGCCATTCCTCCAGCATTCGCTAACGGTCCAGCCAACAATGGCGGCACGGATGCCAGTGGGAATCAACCTGGCGAAAACAATGACACGATAACGTACGCGCAACCTGGACTTTCTCCATGCAGCGTGATGCATCAAGTTCCTGGAACAGCTAACCCTTATTTAGCCGGAGTCTCAAAAGGTACTTCTATAACCTATGATATCAGCAAAGGCGGCGGTCCCGATCCCGTTGACACCACGTCCAAAGACTATCCGGTACTTGTCCAGACAAATGGCAATTGCATTTCTGAGGGTAAAACTTTGGTGTTTAAAGTTCGTGGATTAATCACCTACGACAGAAGTGTTGCTGCCGTAAATGCCAACGGTAAAATCTTGCAAACCGTGTCCCATCAAAAAGGCCCATATTTGGGTAAAGCGAATATCACTGCGCCTTACTGCGCCTTGCTCGGTGTTTTCGTGGGAGACGCGGACCCTACGAATAGTACCCCGCCAGCTGCTCTAGATTTTTCGACACCCGCCGCTCGCGACTACGTGAATATGACTCCGGTACTAGGCCAAATATTTTTTATTGGAACTGGAGTAACTAGCGACGGAGCCTTCCACCGGATAACCGTTCCGGCAGGAGCTAAACGTTTATTTTTAGGTGTTATGGATAGTCACCAATGGAATAACAATCTCGGTGGATTGAATGCCCAAATCTTTGGTTTAACAAATTAGAATCGGTGTTGGTGGTCTCGCAATGCCGCGTAGTATGAAGTAATAAAAGAGAAGATTGAAATTTTTTTGTGAAAAACTAAAGTCTTCGCAATTAAATCCGATATAGGAGCTGTCAGAAAAGAATAAAAAGTTTGCTTTGGGCATTGTGGTGCGGGTGGAAAGTATTTGGCGCGATAGAGAGTTGCAATCTTTCGTACCTAACACAATATCTTTTTTAAGAGTACCACCATGGCAAAAAATAGGACGTTTGGGACCTGTCGGCGATGTATTTTAATGGCCGGACTTGGCGGGCTCGTTATGAGCTGGCTTTCCGCCTGTGACCAGCAGGCTGGTTTCGGGAATCAGAGTACCCTCGCTTCTCAACAAAATATTAGGTTCAGCTCAACGTCGTCTGGTACCAGCAGAGAAGAGCAATGGATTAGAGAGCGCAAATTAGCGGGGGATTCCCCTATTGCCATCGCGACTTCGCTGAAAGCACAATATCAGCTCGATGCTCGGACATTAGCCCTCTTAATGAAGGCACAAGGCTTTGAGTGTGGGGACGTAGCTGAAGTGCTGCACGTAGTTTATTCGATGCCAGCTGAGGCCACAGCTTCGATGCTGCGCAGCGTTGAATACGATACCGTGAGCGTTGCTAGTGCTTTAAAGTCCAAGCTTGCAATCAAAATTGACGAGTCTAGCCTGATCCTCAGCAAAATAGGTTGTGGCACCGCTGAAATTGCGGAAACTTTAATAAAAGTTTTTGCGGCCGATGCAATGACCGCCGTGGCTGTACTTAATAAGCTAGGTACCACTGTAGCTAACCTCAGTGTGGTCCTTACGTCGACTTATGCCCTGACTTTGCAAGAAGCTGGTGTGGTCTTAAAGTCCAGTGGGTTTGCGGCTCAAGATATTTGTCGCGCCTTCTTCGAAAGACATAGTATCAGCGAAGATGCGGCGGCAACGCTGCTAAGCAGTATTGGATTCGGAATTGCCGAGGTCGGTTTGGCTTTGGAAGTCATTTTTTCGACGAAACTCGAGATTGAAGCGAAACACCTCCTGACAGCGGGTTACAAGGTAGCTGAATTGGCAAAGTACCTGCACGAAAAGCATCAGCTAAGTGTCGAGATAACTGCATCTGTCCTACATAAAATCGGTTGCACGGGTCCGGAAATCGCTACCGTGTTGAAGAATGTGTTCCAGATCAAGGCGGAATTAGCTGCCTCCATTTTTCATTCCTTGGCTTACTCAGCAATTCAGATTGGCTCGCTGCTTAAAGATGTGTTCTTACTTAATGCTGACCTCGCTGCTCCAATACTGCACGCCATCGGACGGACTAGTCTTGAGATTGCACTGGTTCTGAAGGACGTTTTCGTGCTGAAAGCTGAGATAGCAGCGGGTGTCCTGCTTCACGTGGGTTGTGCGGTGCAGGAAATCGGGATGGCTCTAAAGCAGATATTTGGTCTCCAAGCTCAAATAGCGCTCGGGATTCTGAAGAGTTTGGGCTGCACAGCAATCCAACTCGGCGGCATCTTAAAAGATGTTTACCTGGTGAAGGTTGAGTTGGCCGTTCCGATTCTAAGAGGGATAGGGTGTGCTACGAGCGAGATTGGTCAGGTACTCAAAGTGGTGTTTGGTCTAACGGCAATACAGGCTGCAGGGATTTTGAAAATCGCCGGGTATGCAGCCTTTGACATCATCTCAATTCTGCGCGACGTCTTCCTAGTTGGTGCAGATATCATTGTCGGAATCTTGGCCGGTGTGGGTTTGCATTAATCGAAGTACGCAGTTAACTGCCGGCGTGACTCTTTCCTCCCTCTGACAAAAACCCATTCGGTCGCTGTAATAGGCTGACTAGATGGGTTTTTTTGTGCGCAGTTGCCAATTCGCTAAAGTTTGTGTCTCCTTTTGCCGATCATATGGTGCGTTTAGAGAGATATGTGTCCCTCCTTTGCCTGACTCTAGAGAGAAGGTGCAGAATCAGAGGAGGACTCCATGAGTAGCTACGGGAATTTACATAGATTTGTCTCAGCCACTAAACGCTTAGCCTTAGTCGTGACGACGTTAGGCATGACCATAAATTGTCAGACCGTTTCGAAATCTGTGACAAAAATAACTAAATCCGAAAAAGTGTCTCTGGTGCCTTTGCCACTTACAAAAGGTGCAGCGACACCTCGGGCTTTGCATACCAGTCTATGGACCGGTAGCGGCATGGTCATTTGGGGTGGACTGGTCGATCAAAAGGCAGAGAAAGCCGACATGGCTGGCGGCGTTTACTATCCGAGTACGGACCGCTGGTATCCAGTTAAGCGCACGGAACTTGGTTCGCGCTACTTCCATACGGCAATTTGGGACGGCCACATGATGGTGGCTTGGGGAGGTGCTGATGCTGCAACGGGTACGCCAACGGCCAGTGGATTTCGCATGGACCCGAGTGAAGACGGCTGGAACGAAGTGAATGAGAAAGAGGCTCCTTCGGCTAGATCTGGCCATAGTGCGGTTTGGACTGGCGATCAGATGATAGTGTGGGGCGGAACAGGTGAAGCTGAGCAGTTCCTGAATGATGGCGGATTTTACAACTCCGCCGCTGATACCTGGAAGAAAATAAAGTCTGAGGGTGCGCCTTCGCCTCGTGCTTTTCATAGCGCAATTTGGACCGGCAAAAAAATGCTGGTTTGGGGTGGTGGCGATTATGAATCATGGTTGAATACGGGCGGCGTCTTCGACGTGTCCTCGGGTAAATGGAGGTCGATGAGCGCGGTCGGCGCGCCGTCGTCTCGCATTAGTCACACGGCAGTCTGGACGGGCTCCGAGATGATTGTTTGGGGTGGGCGAGATGCAGACAATAATCAACTCAACGACGGTTACAGCTACAACCCTGAGACTGACACATGGGCGGCCCTACCAAAGGTCCCCGGTAGTTTTAGGGCGCGCGAACTCCACACCGCAGTTTGGACCGGGCAGGCGATGGTCATCTGGGGCGGTCATGACGGTGACAAGACTCTTAATGACGGTGCTGTGTTTGATCCGAAGAACCAAAGCTGGAGAGTTTTAGTCTCTAAAGACAAAGGTGCTGCGAGATACATGCATACGGCTGTCTGGACTGGGCAGGAGATGCTGATTTTCGGAGGTAAGGGATCGGATCAGAAGCTAATCAAGAACCGCACCGGCTTTCGCATCCCATTTGATCACGAAGCACTGGAGCAGCAGCCAGCCAGCCAAGTTCGGCAGGGCAGCGTTGTTAAATTAAGTGCACGCTTTGAGTAGAATTCGTGCCCGGTGCGATGATTAAAATACTAATGCTAAGTGCTAAGGCTGTTAAAAAGCGGCCAAGGTCTGCTAGCTGACCTTGGCCATATCGCTGTTTCAGTCGTTTTTAAGCGCTTCTTGCACTTCGGCGCTATTGCAGTAAGGCAGGCGCCCACTGGGAATTCGTGTGTTGATGAAGACTGCAATTTGCTCGCTGTCGAAGCCTGCATCTTTGAGGCTTACCGCTAATTTGCCAAACAGACTTTCGACTAAATCAGCAAAGACAGCGCTGCTCTCTGGATCTTCGAGGCGGCTGTAAACGTCGGTGATGTTTGCAACCTTCCACGGTTCACTGCTGTCTGGGCGGAGGTTGCCGAGTTGGACTTCAAGGTCGCGAATGCGGAGGATCATCTCGACCGCCCAACGCGGACAATTGTCGCTGGGTTTGGTTGGCGACTCTTCTGTGATTTCAGCTGTTTCAGTGATGTCAGCTGTTTCAGTGGTTTCAATGGCTGGTGTCTGCTGGTTCAATGCTCACTCCTAAATGACCGAGATGACCGAGATGACCAAGGTGACCGAGAGAATCTGGCTTATACGGGAGCGACTGCCGCATTGGCAAGATGCAAGTCGGTTGTCTTTGGCGTTGCTGCCGCTTGCCCGGGTGAGCGGCCACGCCGCAAAGGAGAGCCGTAGCGGAATGTGCCGCTAACTTGCAGGGCGTGGCGCAGCTCGGCCTCAAGCTCGGTTGGTACCGGCCCGTGGAAGCTGACTTCCCCATTACTGGCCGTGGCCACGTGGCGGCCGTCGACGAGTCCAATCAGGGCCTGACGCGAGCTGGTTAGCCGCGGTCCTTGGGTAAGAATGCCAACCAAATTGAGGGGATCTGCCGCAGATAGGACAGCCCATTGGCAGCCTTCTTTGCGGTCACGGATGGCGCGCAGCTGCGGCACCGTTTCTGGCAAAGCGAACTGCTCGCCAAAGGTGCCGGCGACAAAGCGTCCGCCGCGGACTAAGCCCCGTGCCTCAAGAGTGCGGTAGGTCCGGGCCAACTCGCCCCAGGACGGTGCGGCATGTTCCCGGGCCAGTAAGTCGCGAAAAACGATTCCGTAGCGCCTCAGTAGGAGCCAGGCCCACTGCTCAATGCGGGTCTCGTTCGCGACTTCCGGATAAAGTCCTGGAAAGAGTGCCCATCGTCCACCCAGCGAGTAACTAGCACCAGCAAAAAACTGTTTACTAACGCCATATCGCACCCGCGACACAGCCTTGCGATTGCGTGATACAAAGGGCCGAATCGCGGCAAACCCATCGGCGTGAATGAGTCCGAGCCAGCAAAGTTCGCCAAGAGCTTCTTCTAGCTCAGTTTCGAGTAAACCGGTTCGTGTTTTTATCTCGCCAAAGAACTGGGCTCCACCCGCCAGCATCGCATCAAAAGTGTGGCGAGCTTTGCTCGTGGCTAAATCCACCAAATTTTGTTGCCGGCTTGCGGCATCATCGCTGATCAACCAGCCCATATCCTCGCGCGGAAACAGCGCTAGCGGTACCGAGCGAGTCATGCCGGTGCCCTTCGGCGCAGAGTCTTCATCACGTTTAGGTGGCTTAAGGCGCCCCCAGCTCACCAGCCCTGTATGCGTGAGTTCATCGAGCCATGAAGCTTGATAGCCCACAACGCGACTGGCGAGTATTTCCGTCTCCCAAGCACCAGCGGCGGCATCAAAGCCGGCCAGCTGCTGAACAACCTCCAGCAGGCCTTGCCGGCCCTCGGTCCGAGTCGTGGAAGTGGCATGCTGATGAGCCAAGAGGAACATCTGCAAATCTTCGGCCGAGGCCGGTTTGATCTGCTGGCGGAGTCCTTCAAGGGTTAGTTTGTGAATTCGAATGAGTAGGCGACGATCAACCCACTGCATTGGAACCGTTTGCACGGCGCCGCTAGGAACCGTTTGCACGGCACCGTTGGATGAGGTTGCTGCGCTAGGCGCAGGCGCTATCATGTCGGGCCGAAAGCGTCCGCGCATGACATCGCCGCGCGTTTCCACTACCGGTAGGGTGGCCGCCACATCAGCCTCGGCAAGCGCAAGAGTCGTTGCTAGCTCAGCACTAGTCACAATCCCAGCAATGCACATATAAGCGCGAATTAAAGCCAGCCTGGCGTCTTCTAGCGTCCAAGTTTGCCGCAGATGCTCAGGCAACTCTGGTAGTGGTGATAAGGTGGCGGTTGGGTAGGCGGCCTGAATGAGGTCAGCCGCTTCACTGGTGCTCCAAAGCACGGTGCTCCCGACGAGCACTCGCGTTGCTCTCCCACCGGCGACCAGCTCAGTCATCAAATCAGCGAATCCTGGGGTGGCTTCGCCGCGCGTTGCAGGGATGACCACATAGGTGCTTAGGGCATCGTGTAGCTCATCGGCTGTGCGGGCATCAGGCCAGGCTTCGCGCTGCACCTGCTCTACCGCTGCTGGAGCTAACATACTTAAGTCAGAAAATGGCTCGAATGCGAGATTCCGCCGCGTTGCCACGGCACGGGCGCGGCGCTCTTCGAGCGGAGCATCGTCAAGAAAGGCGTAGGGATAAGCATTGAGTAGCTGATAGGCAAACGGCGATGGCTCGCGTGTGTCGCGCGCGATCAGCTCAATATCGCCGCTCGTGATCCGCTCCATCACTTTAATGAGTTCTGGTAGGTCGATGGCCTCGTGCATGCAGTCATACATGGTTTGGCGCACGAGAGGGTGATCGGGGAGTTCTATATCGCCCGTGACGTGCTCTTGGCACTGCGTTTGTGCAGGGAACACAGCAGTCATTAGATCGTCGGCGCGAAAGCGCTGCAGGGCGGGAGGGACTCGCTGACCGCTGTGACGCCTTAGCACAGCGAGTGCACGCGTGGCATTCCAACGCCAGCGGATCTGAAAAAGCGGCACTTGCAAGATAGCTTGCTCGAGTAGCTTGGTAATGTTGTTGGGGTTTAGCATGCTAAACAGTTGATCAATCGGAAAGCTATGCTGCGGCCCAAGAGACAGTACGATGCCGTCGTTATCGGCGGAAGCCTGAAGCTCAAAGTCAAAGCTACGGCAAAAGCGCTTACGCAGCGCCAGTCCCCAGCCTTTATTGATGCGCATGCCAAACGGTGCGTGAATCACCAGTTGCATCCCGCCACTGGCGTCAAAAAACCGTTCAAAGACTACTTTAGTCTGGGTAGGTAGGACGCCAAGCGCTGCCTTCTCTACTGCCATGTAGTGAGTCACTTGCAAGCTTGCCCATGGGCTCGCAGAAGTCGCCTCCTGTAGCCACTGGCAGGCATCTGCATACGGAGCTGGTACGCTGTCTCCGAGTTGTGACAGAGATTCTAAGTGAAATAGTGGATCTTCCGGCACAATCGGCAGAGTTAAGCGGCTGTCCACTTCATCGCGAATTTCGGATACGGCCTGTGATAATTCTGGCGTGCGGCCAGGAGCCTCGCCAATCCAAAACGGGATGCTTGGCGGTGCCCCGTGCATGTCACGGACTAGCATATCGGTGCCGCGCAGGCCTGCGATCTGCCAGGAGTTATTGCCAAGGAGAAAGATGTCACCGCGGCTGCTGTCGATGGCAAAATCTTCATTCACCGTGCCGATAAATGAGCCGTCCGCCTCGTTGACGACACGGTAATCGCCGAGCTCCGGAATGGCCCCGCCGCTAGTAATCGCGGCCAGGCGGGCACCTCGCCGCGTCCGCACGTTACCGCTCAGGCGGTCGTGGTGGATGTAAGCAAAGCGTTGTTTACCGCCAGCAAAGCCAACCGAAAGCATAGCGATCACTTCAGAGTAGTGTTCGCGTGTTAGATTGCGGTAAGGGTAAGCGCGCCGCATGATGTCGAAGAGATGGTCTTCGTGATGTTCCTGCGCAGCCGCTTCAGCCACTATTTGCTGAGCCAAAATATCGAGCGGGCCTTCTGGGATGATGATGCGGTCTAGATGCCCGCGCTTTACCGAACGAATGAGAGCCATCGATTCGACTAGTTCGTCGCGGGTCAGAGCGATGAGTCGTCCCTTGGGAGTAGCACCCACGCTGTGGCCGGCGCGTCCCACGCGCTGCAAAAACGTCGCGATACTTCGCGGTGAGCCTATTTGTATGACGAGGTCGATAGCGCCTATGTCAATCCCTAGCTCGAGCGAGGCGGTTGCTACGATCGCCTTTAGCTCGCCGGCCTTAAGTTTAGTTTCAGCGGCCGTCCGCAGCTCTTTCGACAGGCTGCCGTGATGGCTTGTTACATGTTCTTCGCCCAGTTGCTGGGACAGGTGAAAAGCAACACGTTCAGCAAGTTTTCTGGTGTTGACGAAGATCAACGTGCTGCGGTGCTCAGCAATCAGCGCGCAGATGCGCTCGTAGACTTCTTGCCACTGCTCCTGCGAGCAGACCGTGGCAAGTTCCGACGGAGGCACTTCGATAGCTAGGTCTAGGTCGCGCTGATGCCCGCCGTCGACAATGGCACAGGGACCATTAGGTTGTGGCGTGCGGGGTTCGTTTCCGACGAGAAAAGCAGCGATCTCCTCGATGGGTTTTTGTGTCGCGGACAGGCCGATTCGTTGCGGCCGCTTTTTGCACAGGTCGTCTAAACGCGCTAGCGATAAGCTCAGGTGAGAGCCGCGCTTGTCGCGTGCCAAAGCGTGAATTTCATCAATGATCACCGTTTTGACGTTGGCGAGCATAACTCGGCCCTTGACGCTGGTGAGCAGTAGATAAAGCGATTCCGGCGTCGTCACTAAGATGTGCGGTGGGCGTTTGAGCATCGAGGCGCGTTGACTGGCTGGCGTGTCGCCCGACCTCACCACAGCCCTAATACCCCGCACTGGGGTGCCTTCTTGTTCGGCGCAGGCTTGAATCTCTGCAAGCGGAATTTCCAGATTTCGCCTAACGTCACTCGCTAAGGCCTTTAGCGGCGAGATGTAGAGAATCTCTGTTTGGTCTTGCAAGGTCCCTGCAAGGGCATCGCGCAGTAGGCGGTCGATGGCCACCATAAACGCCGTGAGCGTTTTACCGGAGCCCGTTGGGGCCGCTACCAGCGTATCAAGGCCCCTGGCAATAAGGGGCCAAGCATCGCGCTGCGGCGTTGTCGGCCGCCCAAAACGCGCTTCGAACCACCGCGCAGTAATGCGGTGAAAACCAAAGTTTTGCAGTGCATCGCCCATGCCAGGGGTTATAGTCGAGGGAGATGGCTCCAGGGAACGTCTTTCTGGGGGCTTCAGTGCTCTTATAATTTCAGCAAGGAGGCTTTCTGTGTTGAACTTTTACGGCAATCCAGTGTCGCCCTACGTGGTCAAGGTTCACTATCTGCTCGAGGAAGCTGGGATTCCATATAAGTATCATGAGGTTAACCTTTCTGATCCGCGCTCCAAAGCGGAGCTGGCTCGGGTGAACCCCTTTGGCAAGGTCCCTGCTATTGAGTTGAACGGTTTTGGTCTGGGTGAGTCCAATGCCATTATCCGTTATCTGGTCGACCGCTATCATGCCAACAATCTGTACCCGGTGAATCTTGAAGACCGCGCTCAAGTTGATATGGTGACTGAGTTTATTCAGGCACATGTGAACCGCTGGCTTTTGCCCTTGATCTGGAATGTCAGCGTCGCACCAAAGATGGGACTAGCACCGGACCAAGCGGCGATTGCTGAAGCGCAGTCTAAGCTGCCCACTGGACTGCTGCGGCTTGAGCAGTGGCTTTCGGGCCGGACCTTCTTAGCGAGTCCTGAATTTACGCTCGCAGACGTGGTGCTGTTGCCGGTGCTCGCAGAACACAAGGCCGCGCAAATTTCCCTGCGCGATTATCCACGATTGGCTGCCTGGTACGAGCATGCCTCGGCCCGTCCCGCCTGGAAAAAGACTCGCGATAATATTGCGGGCCGCCTAACTGAATACTTAGCCGCTCGGCGCTAGACGCGAAAAAGGGGAACCGCCGCTCGGCGCTTCCCCTGTCTCGACCTCACCTCGTCAGAGCTAAGGCTCTTAGTCACCAAAATTTAGGTTTCGCCGCAGGTCTTGTCTAGCTTGGCTAGGCCATGCCGGCTGAACGACTTGTTGATCGAGCAGAAGTTTTCTGACTTATCGTTGCTTTTGCCCGACTTGCTGTCGATGGTCAGCAGAGCATCATACACATCCGTGTAGGAGTGCGTAGTGTAGATCGACTTGAGCACGAAGTTTGAGAGTTCTTCTACTGCTTTTTCTTCGCCGTGTTCTGCTTTCAGCGCAACAAACAAGTCCCAGTATGCGCCGGCGATGATCAAGCCTTCTTGGTGGACTTCAGTATTTGAATCCTTCGGATAGACTTTCATAGTCTTCATGTCGCGAACTGGTGCACCGTTGGCTAGACGAAAGCCTGGCCCGACCAAGTTGTTGCGAGTTAAGAGCAACGCACAAGCGTCCGAGAAGCCTTCTGAGTAAGCACGGTCATCGATACCGCTGGTGTTAGCGTGCAAGCCGTGGCCCCACTCGTGATAAAACACGTCGGCGATCAGAGCGGTATTGGCGCAACCATTGCCAGCGGAGAACAGATTGACAGTCGAGCCGTCCCAGTAGGCGTTGCAGCTTTCTTCGATATTTACATTTGCGGTTAGCTGTTTGTTGAGCCACTTGGCGCTGATCCAGCGCTTAGCGTGTTGGATTTCTTTGTTCAAGTGGTAGAAGGTCATCGACTGGGCCATGGCCTTGTCAGCAGACGTATCTTCATTGGATGAACGCTTGAACTCTAGAGTCCAACTGCTGCCGGCTTTGTCGCCATCAACATTGACGACCTCACCAGAGCTAGGCTCAACATTGACCAACTTGCCTTGGAATCCCTTCACTGCAGGCTCTGCCTTGTTAGGTAGGCCGCTGAATTTGCCGTCGACATCGGTCGAGATGCCGCCGCCATCAAAGCTGATATAGAGGTCGCGGTAGGGCAGTATAATTGCCTTTTGTTTGTAGTAGGTCCGTTCGTAGACTTCGCCTTTAGCGACGCCGTCAAAATTGAACTCGGTAGGACGCACTTCAAACATTTCGCCAGTTGCCGCATCTACTTCAACGACATAAAGCTTGTTGTTTTGCGTCAGGGTATTGAACTCTGCGACGCGAACGAGCTTGTAGCCTCTACCTTCGGTAACTACACGGTATACTTCGCGCGTCATGGCTAGCGACTTAGGTGCCAGAGCTTTCTCAACTACACCCTGCAGGTCGAGGTGATCGTCAGCGCCTGTGGCTACTTTTGCTTCGCTATAAGACTTGTTGGCGACTTGGACGAGTGCTCCATTTTTGAAGCGGAAGTCGACATTAGCATCTTGGATCTCTATGCCGTTGCGGAGGATCTTAAAGCTGACAAACTGAACGTCATTAGCTAGCAAGGTGGCGTTGTCGTTTAATTTCATATCGCTCGGACTGAAGCCAAGCTCCGAGGCATGCTCTTCGACGTAGCGACGAGCAACTCTGATGTAGTCGTCTTCAGTCGCGTCCGTCATTGACGATGTGAACATTAGCGGAGCTCCGCTGATAAGGCGGGGTGCCCCAGAGCGACTATCTAGCTTCACTGCGGCCTGGCCACCTGCGGCTAAACTGTTCAGCGATTCCGTAAGTGACTCGCGATCTTCAGTGCGCAGGGTGCGAATGCCAATTTTAGATGCAGCAATACCGCTCAAAGAGCGGTCCGCTTCCGACGGTGCTGTCACAGCACTGGCGGAGCTAGCCATCAAAAGGCTACTGAAGCCAAGGGCCCAAACTTTCGACGCCCGTGATGCCTGCATTCTCATAATTCACTCCTCCTGCGTACAAGTGATCGTTCCCAGTCGCAGCGGCCGTCCATAGCCGCGTTGGCGTCCTGATCTCAGCGTGATAAGGCACACATGCCTTCCACGATGTTTTTCAGAGCTACCCTTCCGGACTTGTTATTTACCAATGTAAATGTCGGGTGAAGGGGCTGCCAGTATTATGCGGGGGCCTGTATAAAGTCTTTAAAATCAACATCTTGGCGAGAAAAATGGAAGTTGGCTGGTCAGCCAGTCACCGGACACCTATTGTGAGATCCTGTGATATTAGGGTGTTACGTGGGCTGATGAAAAAAAAAACAGGTCAACTCGGCTCATTCGACTCTTAGGTGTCGGTTTAAGTGCCCGTCGTGGTTTAATAATCTGGCCTCTGGCGGCGTTCTTTTTTAGCTTTTTGCTGACTTTTGCCCTCAAGGCGTCGCTCTTTGCTGCCTCTGGTTGGTTTGGTGGCCCGGCGAACGATCGGGGCCACACGGACTGCCTCAAGCATCTCAGCCAACTTCTCTAGGCAGTCGCTGACATTGCGTTTCTGGTCGCGAAAGCGATCGCTGCTTAGAAGTAACACTCCGTCGCTGCGCAGTCGGCTGGCATAGCGCTCAAGAAAACGCTGGCGAACCGACGGCGAAAGACTGGGGGACGATGTGCAGTCCCAAACGAGTAAAGCTTTGCTGTTTACTTTGTTGACATTTTGACCACCGGGCCCGGATCCTCGTGCGTAGCTAAATTGAAATTCACGCGCGGGAATGCGTATAGATCCAACCACCAGCATGTGCGC
>Ga0315284_10003469_pt1 | contig 22438 bp, 19 predicted proteins | sample YL17G09_16_MG_FD_203696 | JGI IMG/M metagenome (GOLD analysis project Ga0315284, IMG submission 203696) | Sediment microbial communities from Yellowstone Lake, YNP, Wyoming, USA - YL17G09_16 | ecosystem: Environmental > Aquatic > Freshwater > Lake > Sediment | place: USA: Wyoming | collected... | reverse complement strand
ACTGTTTGAAAAGTACTTCCTCTCGCTTCAAACTCCTTAGTATCTAGAAATATCGGTTCGATGGTGATCAGCGAATCTGGAATACTACATTCCATAGACCGATCAGAGCTCTACCGAGATTCCATACCTTCCTGAGCGGTACCTATCGTTGTCCACTCGGTTCCCGCTCGTTTCGGCTTACGATTATCCATTCCGTGCGGATCCTGCGACCCCCGCCCTAATAACGTGAGTGAGCCTGCGTTGGCCGCTCATCCCGAAGCCACGACTCATGCCGCCTGATGCTGAGCGGCCTTAATATCGTCCAAAAGTGTCTCAAATTCGCGTTTCTTATCTCTGTTTCAGGTGGCGGCAGCCAAATAGGCAGTCGCCTACTCTCGACGGCGGTTTCTTTATTTATGCCAAATCCTCCGAAGCTTTTGTGATGTGCACCCTTGTTCTGGGCATCATTCACGGACCGCATCACTAAGGAATGGGCGTGTTTTGATGGTGCCACAGCAGCACCGAAGGCGATAGCCCCGGAATATCCTGAAGTTTTTTTTATCTTAGATGGAATCTAAAACGGGGGGGGAGGCTTGAGTCACGATCTGATCCATTTGGCGTGTCGAAATGCGATCAGTGAACGTCCATCGCACGCTGAAAGGTTCAGAAAATTCGGAAGACGTGATAGCCGTTGAAGTCATAACAGGGGATTCCGTGTGTCAAGCGAGCGACTTGGTTCGCAGCACATCGACTCGGTTAAAACTTATCGCGAGATTGGTTTTGCGGCATCAATCACGAACGCGCAGAGTCCAGACAACACGAAAACGAAGGCGCACGAGGCGAAGAGCCAGTTCCATTGGGCAAGGCTGGGCGATTCGCCAAGAATCGCGTTGTAAATGAGGGGTGCGACAGCCGCTCCGATGTTGCCCCACATGTTGGACCAACCGTGGATCGACGCGGTGTATTTGCCACCCACATCCTGTGAGTAGGCCCAAACCGCCGGAACGCCTAGGTCGACTCCCAGACACATAATGCTTAGCCCGAAGACAATTCCCCAAGGAATCCATGGGGCCATCGGTCCCGGGGTGCAGGTCATTCCGAGCACGAGACAGATTAAATAACCCAGGGCGGCTACGAATCGTGTGGACACGATCGGTAGGCGACGCCCCCATTTGAGCCCTGTCCTGCTGACCATCAAATCAGTCCACCAGCCACCTCCGAACATTCCGATGATTCCCGCCGCTGCCGGTACTGCGGTCATCAGTGCCTGACCAGCGAGCGGGACACCATGGACCTTGTCGAGATAGCGTGGAAGCCATGTCACTACAAACAGCCATCCAATATTGGTAAAGAACTGCATCAAGCTGTTCCCCCAAAGGCTGACGTTCATCAGCATTCCGTTCCACGGAAAGGGGGTCGTCCGAGGCTCCATAACCTCCGCGGTTCTTGGTCGTCCGTTGTCGATCAGATTGCGTTCGGCGTCGTTGCACCCGGGGTGTTGTGTGGGCGTATCACGAGCGACCCAGGCAAACGCCATCGCCACCATTAAGCCCACAAGCCCATATGCGATCAAAGTGGGACGCCAACCGCGCCCATAGAACTTTTTGAAAAGCATGGGGAATGCTGCCTCAAAAGTCAGCCGATTGAGAAGACGCGTCTCGATGCGGGAATTTTTTTCGCCAGCCTCTTTCTTGTCGAGTAATTGTTGAGCCCTAGGGAGTAGTCGCAGGCCATTCAAATTTTCGCGTGTGACGAACGAATGATCATCCAGTCGATGATTCATCTCAGAAAGAATAAGTCGGCAGCATTCCGAATCCATGTCATCGCCAGTCACGCGGACACTCTTTCTCGACCCCTCCCCTGCCCCCTCATTTAGACGTGGTACCCAATTACTCAGGAAAGACCGTGCGTCCGTTTTTCGAGGTGGTGGTCGGTTGAGAGTTGTTGCCGCGGCGGCGTCATGGAGTTTTGTTTTCAGCGACTCCGGGAATGGACCGACGAATCCACCGATCAGCGGAATTTTGGTGACTCCTTCAGTGACGCATTCCCGGAATCGGGTCACCATGGAGGATTCGTCAACCAAGTCGGCTTCCACGAAATCAGGGACCCAACCGGTGGTTGCAAAAGCCACGATTAACCAAGCCGTCAGGATTGGGGCGAGGACACCACCCGCGCGGCCTCCGAGCGCAATAATAGAACTCGCCGCTCCGCGTTGAGACACAGGAAACCAATGGCGGATCAGACCTCCACAAACAGGATACGCCCCCGCTTGAGCGGCACCGCAGTAGAGACGCAGATGCAGCACCATCCAGACCTGTTTTGCGAACCCGAGGAGTCCCGTAAAAGCCGACCAGGCGAGAATGTATGCGGTCAACATTCGTCGCGGCCCAAATCGGTCACTGAGCCAACCGGCAGGAACCTGCGACAGTGCATAAGACCAGAAAAAAGCACTCAGAAACCAACTCATCTGCGTCTGAGTCATCAGAAAATCTTCACGGATATACTCCGATGCAATTCCGACGGCAAACCGATCGAGATAGAGCAGGCACGACATCAATGCCAGAATGCCCGCCACTCCGAGGCGAATATGACTTGGTCCCTCGCGCTGCAAACTTGTCGGCAACTTGGATTGTTCAAAACGGGGGACGTCTGCCTTCATGAATGCCTCCTTCATGAAATGAAACCACATGGAGAGGCTTGCACGGTATGTGTCGCACAGCAGGACGTCAATCAAGATGCAGCGGATCAGCAGGTTGCCGGCAGGGACGTCTCTCGACTTTTCCGTCTTTGGTCACCAGAATGCGAATAGCGAGAGTCGGCGCGCTTGTGACGGGAGACATGGTGTCAACAAATCGAATCGGCGACGGTGAAGGATGACGATCCCATGAACAAATTCAAAAGAGGGATTTGCGTCGCTTTGTGTGTGTTGTCCTCAGCGGCTTGGGCTCAAGATCTTGGGATCGATGTTTCAGATCCTGACGTTGATCGCTCGTTTGGATTTGAAGAGAAGACCAGCCTTGACGTGCTCAGTCATGAGGATGAGCCGGCTACGTTGAATCGAGGATCGACCTTCAACCGGAATCTGCTGAAAAACGTTCAGGACAATACTTTGGGCCTGCGTTACGAAGAGCGGGACGTCTACTATCGCATGCTCAAATTGGCACAAGTAACTCCGTTGGGGAAACTGGAGTCTTCCGCTGCCAAATTTCGAGAACGTCGATGGCAATCCAGTTCGATTGCTTCGAAACGAAAGTTGTCTGAGTTTTCTTCCTTCATCGATTTGTTTGAAAATCCGCAAAAATACCGAGGCCAACCGGTTTCATTGCACGGCGTTCTCCGCAAATTGACCAAGTATGATCCGGGGAGAAACGCCGAAGGAATTACGGACGTCTATGAAGGCTGGATTTATCCGGATGAGTCACAGGGCAACCCGGCTGTGATCGTTTTTTCCAGCAAGCCTGACAAACTACCCTTGACCGGCGACATGACGGAAGAGATTCGTGTCACTGGTTATTTTTTGAAGATGTACGGTTATGAGGCTCAAGACGTGCCACGAAAAGCCCCGCTACTATTAGCTGGCGAAGTGGAGTGGCGAAGAAGGTCCAAAGGTTACGTGGCAGAATCGTTGCCATTGGAGGTGTATTTGTTGACCGGATTGGTCGTGATGATGTTGGGATATTCTCTGTGGCAAGCCGGTAACCGTAGTTTGGTAGGGCATTCACGATCACACTCTGAAATCGACTTCAGCAAGTTTCCTCAGATGGTGCACCCTACCACGCCTCCGCCTGTGTTACGGGAAACAGATGACGCCTCGAAACGCGATGTCAGAGACCTTGCCGAAGCCCAGATCCGTCCTGAAGTACTCTGACCGGTAATCCTTATTACGCAAGGTGACCACCGCTCTGAAATTCCGCTATCGATTCTCTTTCGCCACTCATGATGAACGCGTCGGCCATCGGACCTCGGGTATCTGTCACCCGTTAAGTTCGAGCAAGCCGTATAATCCTAATCCCGCGCCCACATTTCATGGGCAAGTCCAGTCATCGTTTCACCGCGTCAGGCAGACACAGTCGTGTCTTCAGAGAGCGGTCGAGTTTCTCATTTTAGATTGACCCATCGACTCATGCCTGACACCGTTTATTTGGTTGACACATTTTCACTGATGTTTCAGGTGTTCCACGCAATACCCTCGATGACGAGTCCGGCGGGATTCCCGACGAATGCGGCTTTTGGTTTCAGCCGGGACTTGTTGTCGCTGTTGCATGTGCACCGGCCAACGTGGTTAATCTGCGCTCTGGAATCTACGGGAATCGGAACGCGGGAGTCACGATATCCTGAATACAAAGCAAACCGCAGCGAGATGCCAGTCGATTTAAGACCCCAGATTCCTTTGCTCATTGAGGTCATGAAAGCCTTTGGGGTTCCGGCCGTCAATTGTGATGGATGGGAGGCCGATGACGTCATTGCGACGTTGACGAGGCAGGCGGTGGAGAGAGGCCATCAGGTTCGAATTGTGACGAGCGACAAAGATGCCCGTCAACTTCTTGGTCCCCAGGTTCAGATCCTCAATATCCGAAAAAAAACCTATCTGGATGAAGCCGCCCTGCTATTGGATTGGGGTGTTCGTCCCGATCAGGTGATCGACTTTCAGGCACTGGTCGGAGATGCCGTTGATAATGTTCCTGGAGTACCATTGGTGGGGCCCAAAAAGGCTTCGGCATTGCTGCAACAATTTGAAACACTGGAAGGAGTCTTAGCGAATGCGGACCAAGTATCCGCTCCCAAGTTAAGAGAGAATCTGAAACTGTTTGCAGAACAAGCGCGCCTCAGTCAAACCCTTGTCACACTCAATCAGCATCTTGACCTTGGGTTCGATTGGGAACGAAGTCGCTTATCACAACCAAACATCCCTGTCTTGCAAGAGTTGTTTCGGAAGCTTGGATTCCGCAGTTTGATTACTGAGATCAAGATTCTTTTGCCGCCGGAGCCGGCGGCTTCAACAACAGCCAAGCGGCCAGAATCTCGGCGTCAGGCTCGTTCGTTGTTCGAAGAAGAAGCGGTTGATTCGTCGGAATTACCCTCACCTGTTTCGGAATCGACTTCCGGATCTGCCTCAGCGCTGCGTCCGGATTCGGATCCCGAAGCGGTCGGTCCTTATTCTCGGAGCATTTCGAATCGTCGATGGGAAACGATAGACACTCCCGAAAGACTTTCTGTTTTCGTTTGCCAACTGCGTCAAACGACTCGTTTCTGTCTTGACCTCGAGACAACGGGGCTCAATCCGCGTTCCACACAAATTGTGGGTTGGGCCGTCTGTTGGGAGCCGGGTCTGGCGTACTACCTGCCGACTCTCGGGCCGCCGGGGAGCCGGCTGTTGGAGGGAGCGACCGTGATCGACGCCCTCAAGCCAATTCTTGAAAGTCGCACTCTTCGGCTCGTCAATCAAAATCTCAAATTCGATCTGATGGTTCTCGACTCACATGGCATTCACGTGCACTCCGATGCGATCGATGTTGATCCCATGGTCGGAGACTATCTTCTCGACGTGGGAGCACGTTCTCATAGCCTTGATACTTTGGTTCAGAAATATCTCGGCATCACCGGAATCCCGATCACCGAACTGATTGGTTCCGGAAAAATGCAGAAGAACATGTCCGAGGTTTCGATCGAGCGAATTGCTGAATATGCGACGGAAGACGCAGACCTGACGTTGAGGCTCGCGGATTTGATTTCCGAGCAACTACAGGCACGGGAACTTTGGGATCTCTATTGGACGCTCGAACGACCTTTAATCCCCGTTCTGGTTGAAATGGAACAGGCCGGGATTCGGGTCGATACGGATGAACTGATCCGCCAATCCGATGATCTGGGGTTGCGTCTTGCATCACTGATGTCAGAAATCTATACACTCGCGGGCCGTGAATTTAACATCGACTCTCCGAAGCAGCTTCAAGTCGTGCTTTTTGACGAACTGAAGCTGCCGATCAAGCGAAAAACCAAAACGGGAGCAAGTACGGATCAGGAAGTCCTCGAGGAGTTGGCGGCTCTTCATCCCTTGCCGGCACGGATTATGGAGCATCGTCATTTCACGAAACTGAAGGGAACATACCTTGATGCAATTCCTCAACTGGTTCATGCTCGTACCGGAAGAATTCATACCTCGTTCAATCAGGTGGTAGCGGCAACTGGTCGGCTCAGTTCGAGTGATCCGAATCTGCAAAACATTCCGATTCGCACGCCAGAGGGTGAGCGGATCCGGCGGGCCTTTATTCCTGTGGAGCCGTCGTGGCGTCTGGTCTGTGCTGACTACTCGCAAATTGAGTTGCGTATTTTAGCGCATTTCAGTCAGGATCCGGAACTGATTTCTGCTTTTGCGGCGGGGGTCGATATTCACACGGCGGCAGCTTCGCAAGTCTTTGGAATTGCATACGACGCCGTGACGAGCCAGCAACGGAGGATGGCCAAGGCGGTCAACTTTGGTGTCATCTACGGACAGAGTTCCTATGGCTTGGCCGCGACATTGGACATCTCACAGGACGAAGCGGCGTCATTCATCAACGGATACTTCACAAAATACGCAGGCGTAGCACAGTTTATCGAGGAGACGTTGACCGACGTGCAGCACAGCGGTTTCGCGAAAACAATTCGAGGCCGAATCCGTCCGATTGACGGCATTCGGCCTCGCCGTACAGGCAATCTCAATATGCCGGAAAGAACGGCGGTCAATACGGTGATTCAGGGGTCGGCAGCGGACCTGATTAAGACAGCGATGCTCGCCGTCAGAAATCGATTGAAACTGGAAAGACATTCGGGAAGAATGTTATTGCAGATTCACGATGAGCTTGTTTTTGAATCCCCGGCACAAGAAACAGCGTTGCTTGTCAATCTGGTCCGACACGAAATGGAACACGCCATGAAACTGACAGTGCCATTGGTCGTGGTTGTTTCTGTCGGTGAAAATTGGCTCGATACGTCGCCGATCCTTCCGAGTGCCGATGAAATATCGTGTCTGGAAGAATAAAAATTCCGAGAGCGTTCTCGCCGATACAGGGTATCGGAGCAGACATCAGGCAGACAAAAACAACAAAAATTGATGACCGCTAGGTTTCGATTACCTCGCCGGGGGTAACCTTCCGCCACGTTTGATGAACTCCCTAGCCAGGCCTGTTCCTCGAATGGGCAGAATCACGGCGTCATTTTTCATACCGCTGTAGCTCACACCATCGCCGGCCTGTTTGCCGGGGACCGGAATTAATCTCACCGCGCATGGCCGGCGATTGACAACCGCGAACGACACTTGATCCGCGATGATAGCGGCAAGAGTTTCAACATCCGTATCGCCCGCCACGCAAATCAGATCGAGGCCGCATGCGCCCGCATTGGCTGCCATGCAGAGTTGATCGAATGTGAGCGTTCCAGACTGCGTGGCGGCAGCAAGCGAAGAGTCCTCTAACACGGACAGCATGATTCGCGAGTAGGCACCGGCGGCACTCGATGCGAATGCCGAGCCTGCTCGGATCGCGTTGAGGATAAGTACCAAGGCCGTTGCCGTGCCCGGTGCTCCAACCCGCTCGATTCCCATCAGTGGAAGCAAGTCGACCACACTGTCGTTGGGACGAAGTGTGGGTGCAAGCGTCACGTCAATACTTCCAAAATCGGCTCCCAAACGACCGGCAATTTCTCTCCCCACCAATTCCGCTGTACGAGTCGCCTGAAAGACGGCCGTTTGAATTTCAGCGGACAGTTCAGGCAGAGTTGAATTTGGATTCGTGATCAATCTCTGTTCAATTGCGTGACGGATGATGGCCGCCGCTCCGACTCCCACATGAATGACCAGATCGCCCCAGCCGTCTCCGAGACATGCTCCCGTTAAATGAGGATGTCCGGTCGCGTCGTTGGCCAAGATGGCTAGCTTTGCCGCGGCATCGCCATTGCGATGTGACGTTGCTTCAGCGGCCGCCTGTAATGCGTGTGCAAGTAAGGAAATGGCCTCCAAGTTGACTCCACACTCCGTCGTTCCCACGTGAACCGCGGCGCGGACTCGCTCCGTCTGCGACAATGCGATCGGCAGGCATGAGATGAGATTGCGTGCACTGGCGCCTATCCCATGCTGGACGTCCGCCGCGAAACCGCCGATGCGATCGATATGCAAGTTCGCAGCCGCACCGTCCAGTGTCCTCGCGACGCTGACAAGATCATCGATGCAAAACCCTTGAGCCACACGGTCAATCGGAGTCACACAGAGTCGCCGTTGGAGAATAGGGACGCCCAACAACGATGAGACCTCGCCACAGACCGCGGCGAATCGCCCGGCTTTCGTCACGATACGCTGATAAAGCGCCTCACACATCGAGTTCGGACTGCGATCGTGACAATCAGCGACGTTGATTCCCAAAGTGATGGTGCGGACATCCAACGGCAATTGACGCAGCTGCTGAAGCGATGAAAAAAAACCTGTACGGTGTTCCATGATTGGCATCTACTGGAGAATATTTGAAAAACGAAAACGGTCGGTCATTCTTGGAGATTTTGAGTTGAGACCACGTTGAAGCCCATCGGTTCAGGGTGGGCGAGAGCGGCCAGAACCCGACGATGCTGAAACGCCACCGTGATGCCGTCAGCTTGAAATTCTTGAACGAGTTCCTGTCGGAATTGGAGTGCATCGATGCCCGGGGGAACAATCAACTCCATCGATGTCAAAAATGAGTGATCGTCTTCACGCCGCATCCCTTGCAAATCGACGAGGTCGATTCCCTTTTGGGCGAGTCGGTGCGCGATAAAACGCAGAACTCCCGGACGATCACGACCCGCGACTGTCAGGACATAGCTTTGCCAAGCTGTTCGGTCTTCCTGTTGTTCAGATGCGGCATCCTCTGCAGGATCTTTGATCGCGATTTCCGCACCGAATGGACGACAGACGGCGCGAATGTGGTCCACGATGACTTCGGGGTCGCGATTTGCGGGAAACTCAGCGGCCACAATCATTGTGAAGAATTGGCGGATCACGGCTTGGCTCACATCCAATGTATTTCCACCCAATTCGTCGAGAGCATTCGTCAACGCGGCAAGAATACCCGTTCGATTGGTGGCAAGAACCGTCATGATATATTGCTTCGCCATGTCACTCCCTCAAACAAACATTTTTCAGTGCGTCGAAATATCCTCGAGCAGAGAATCGTTGGCTTATTCTATATCGTTTTCTCGAGAGACCGCAGCCAACTCAATGGAAATTCGTTGATCGTCACAATGGCTGTACGTACTTGGGGCGGGATGGCGTGCTGCCTGATGAAAAAAATACTCGCAATTTCCGCAGATTTTCGAATTGTTGTCCGAATTTTGCTACCTCTGGAGCGTTGCTCGTGGAGTCACGAGGCACGCTCCAGAGATGACACACTGTGGCTCAACGACAAATCTTCGGCCCAAGTCGGTGAAAATAATGAGAGAACCCATTCCTCAAGGGGGAACTAGGCATTGAACGATGCCGTGGACAAAATCCTAGGAATCGGTTGGCAGTCGGATCGCGACGCCGTGATGGCAAGAAGCAGAAGTTGGACGATAGCGACCTTTTTAGGAAGTCGCCGACAGAGGGCCGTTTTTCAGAGTCCCAGCATCTGACCTGCCGTACAAACTCATCACCACTTTCGCTATTTGCTATGTTCTCATCGCTGCAAATAGGATCACGACTGTACCGAGGTCCTCCGCGTGCTCGCCGCGGTTTTTTCCAACGAAACCATTATCCAGATGTGTACTCTCCTCCTTCCTCTTCACGATCCGAGAATCCGCATCCATCTTCGGCTCACGTTTTTGATTGCAGGTCTTCTTCTGACCCTCATTCACCCTCTGCCTGCCAAAACAAACCATTTCATCCGAGTTTGTAGTTCGAGCCCATCGGCCGCCGTGTGCTTGCCCTAGGCGACTGGTGTTCGTGAATCCGCTGCAGCACGGACCTGCAGACCAGTTGCGAGACTTCGAGCAGGAATCGGCAACATCAAGAAATTCATGGTCGCGCCAAGCGATCCAACATGACGAGGTCAGCCCTGAGAAGTCCCCGACAAACAGTATCGGACATTCGCCGCGGGACCGAATCGATGGCCATCGACAGAGTTTCGGTCTGGACATGAAATCCGCCGCCCCGCAGCGATAGACTCGATTTCTCTCAAAAAAAGCAGCGCCGATCTCGACCTCGATTCGCATGTCGACACAAACGTCGCGATCGGCTGGTTGACACTCTCTTCGACGAATCCGCAGATGGAAGACTGCGGCGATTCACGGAACCCCGTTGAACAACGCCAGAGACTGTAACAGGGGGAAGCGTACACACCTGCGGGTCTGCAGTCGCTTGATCCCCGCCTGCGACTGCCGTGGCGTTCTTGCATAGACAGAAGGCATTGGTTCATCAGTAAATCGCAGATGGCCTTGAAATCAGCAAGATTGACTATCCAGAGGCCATCCAAAAAAACGTTTGTGGCCGAGATGCTCATCAAGGGCAATGTTTTTGCGATATTAGATCAACCCCAACGGCGCACCCCTCCGTAAAAATCTCTGAGCCGACGTGTGGTCAGTTCTCAGCCACCCTCGGTTGCTCGCCCAGTTCCTGTCGGTATTCCACAGGTCAGAGACCTTCTACCGCATCTTCCTGCGTTTGTCTGATATCAAATATCTTATTGAGCCGCGTGATCTCAAAAATCTCGTGAATATCAGGACGAATGCAGCAGAGTCGTAGTTTGCCGCTGACCGCTTTGACCTTTTTGTCCAGGGTAATCAGCTTGCCCATCGCAGCACTTGAGAGATATTCGACGGCACTGAAATCGAGCACGATCTTCTTGCGATGGTCTTCATCGAGCAGGGCGAATAGTTGATCGCCAATAATTTGGATGTTTGATTCATCGAGAATTTTTTTATCGACAAAAGAGGCAACCGTGATGTCACCAATTTCTTCAATATCAAGTCGTCGGTTTCCGATCGACATAGCGTTACTCCCGTACAAGGTTCCGACACCATTCGCCTAGGACTCTAGAATTTTCGCTTTAACCAATGGTCTCGGCGAACACATTTTCAAACAAATTTTTACAGACAAAATTTTTGAGGCTTGAGGAGTCGCTCAGACTGGAATCATCCAGTGGAGAAGAAAGCCTGTCAAGCGATGTGCTTTGTTTGGCTGGCACATCCGGCTTTGAAGTTGTTAGGCGACTTGATCCGCCGAAGCCTGCCAGCACCCACGTGCTACGTGTTCAGCCCGATCCCGAGAAAAAATCTGTCGGGACTGGGCCATCACTTCTGTCGACGCCGCATCCGACAATTGGCAGAAGGGCCTCAGATACTCGCTGAACGCGGGATGGATCGTGATTTTCAGTGAGGAAATACATGGATCAGCTTTTTCATCACCGGCCGTCCACCCGTGGTAATCACGAGTGAATAATCACCCGGTGACATTTTTTCTGAGATGAAGACAGAAAAATTACAGCGAAACATTTCACGCGTTGCAATTGCACCAAAGCGATCAACAATTCGATGTTGGGCATCATGAATCTGACATTCAATCCACATATCATCGTGAGGCGGAATGAGATGGCACTGTGCGATCATTGTTTCACCGTGCCAGAATTCTCGCCTGCGATTCGCGAGTTGCTCGCCAACGAGTAGTGTGCCGGTATCGATGGCAAAAAACACATCGGCATCACGCATTCTTTCCGCCGGTGCTAAAATTTTTTCGACAAGTAGTGGGTCAGCTGCGTTCAAGGTGTGCCGTCCCACGGTCCTGCGGATACCGTAAGGGTCTTGCCAATATTCCAACTCGACATTCATCACCGAAAATAAGACCAATGTAAATACGAATGCCGCGCGCGAAGACATCTGCCACCCGATCGGGTGGCCCATCCAATCGCGGCAGGCGTTCAGCCATCTCACCGAACTTTTCAAGGCGGTGAAATGGCGGACTTGACGACGAAACCATTTAGAACAACGCCGTACATCCTCTTCGTCTATGAATGAAAAGTAGGTCACGTAACAGATCGCCGGAAAAAGTAGCAAGCCAAGCGTCAGCAAGGTCATGAAGTGAAATAAAATCCCCAACGGCAAGACGAACTTTCGCCACATACTCTTCCAGCAAATAAACAAGAATAGGATTTCCCAGACAACGCTGACATAGGCCATCGCAACAAGGAGGATTGGATAAAGGCTTAAATACTCGCCGAACGGATGCCTGAAATTCAAATGCGTCTGCATCCAATTTTGCAATTGATCGCCCGTAAAAAATGTCGGTGTATGCATTTTTGTCATGGCTGCACCGAAGTAAACAAAGCCGATATGCAACTGGATTAGGCGTCGAGGCCACGCGGGAAAACGTTGTCGTAAAAGCTTTGGCTGAGCAGCGGAATGGGATCTCTTGCGCCCAGACAACCACGCATCAACAGACCAGAGGCTTCCGCATTCAGATAAGGTCAGAATGAACAAGATATGGGTCGCAATCACCGTATACTTTGTCAATGTACTCGCACAGTCCAGCATACAAAAATAAGTGAAGAGAACGTTTCCGATCACAAGTGATGTTCGCGTACACCATCCGACGCATGTTGCACAGAACGCGAGCACCATCGATGAGTACAATGCGACGGCCATGGGACCAGAGAGCTCGGGCAAAAAATTGAAATAGCCGTAGCCGATTCCTAAAGGAGCGGTGGCGCCGTCACTGGAAAATAGTTCCCGAACAGCCGCCCACCTCGGTAACATCATCGCCAACATCGCAAGGGGCATGCAGATGCGACACATCGCCAGAGCGTAGGGAACTTCTTCGGTGAAGAAAAAAGATTCAACCTCGGTACGTAATCGTTTGGTCTCGCGTCGCATTGTTCACACTCTCTCTGTCATGAAATGATGACGTCGCGGATATCTCTCGAGTGTTCAGCTTCCCAACACGGGTCAACGTGTCTGGACAGAGGATGATTTTCGCGTCAACTTTGGATTCGGTGTCAGTTTGAGCTTAGAGGGCCGCCGCTTGTTTCGAGATTGCCAACCGAGTCGGTCCTGGTGTAAGTGCTTTCGCCACCAGCAAACGCCACCGATCGGTGAGAGAGATCGATGGCGAAGAACGGTCGTCCTCGTTGTGTATCCGCCTGCAGTCGAGGATTGTTGACGATCGTTTGATGATGGAGATGCGTCAGAAAATTCGGACGACTAGTGATGACACGTCCCTCAGCATCCAAGCTCGACAACACCCAAAAGTAGCTTTTCGGCTCTTTGGGTTCATCAAATCTCAGCTTCCACAGGTGGTCCGGAAGATTGAACTTCTTTGGCCAGACTTCCTCGGCCACATGGATTCGCGAAATCGGTTCGTGATCCGTATTTTTCAAGATGTTGAGGGCAATTTTGGGGAGAAGATTTCCCAAAATGTCGTACTGCGCACGCGACAAATCACCGTAAGGAGTAAACGTTCCCCACGGTCCCTCTGTGATGTCGTAGTATGCTCCACTTTCCCCCTCGGCGATCAGATGGTAGCGAATTTCATGTGCCGACCATCCGCAAAACATATCCCACACAAAAAAGTACATCGCCGGATGTGAGTTTGTTCCGAAATTCATGGCGTGAGCGGCAATGCCTGCAATCATCGCGCTCATGTATAAGCCAATGGTCACTTTGGCAAACCAGCGTCGCATCAGAAACCCTCCTTGGAGTGCCACCGGGAATCTCGAATCGTCCTCATCAGAGGCCTCAGCAACCGATTTCTGTCGGGAGCTTATCCATCCAACCAACGGGGTCAATATCGAATGTGATTTTTTCGGCCTCTATTTCGCGCAACCCGAGGCGATCATTTTGCTCGCATTTCCCGCCTGTCCGAAGGAAATCATGCGAGATACGCAGACTTGCTTCATGGCTTCTCGAGCGGGCTTCAAATAGTCGCGCGGATCGAATTTATCGGGTTCGAGTTGGAGTAATTTACGGATCGCACCAGTGATCGCCATGCGACAGTCGGTATCAACATTGATCTTACGCACGCCCGATTTGATTCCACGTTGAATTTCCTCGACGGGAACACCAAATGTTTGCTTCATCCGGCCGCCGTACTTATTGATGATGTCCTGCAATTCCTGCGGAACCGAGGAACTGCCGTGCATCACAAGGTGTGTGTTTGGAAGCCGTCGGTGAATTGCATCAATTGTTTTCATGGCCAAGACTTCGCCATCCGGTTTCTTGTCGAACTTGTAGGCACCGTGACTCGTGCCAATCGCCACGGCCAACGCATCGACCCCCGTAGCTGCGACAAATCGCTCGGCTTCCTCGGGATCGGTCAATAATTGATCGTGAGAGAGCTTTCCGGCCGCTCCGTGGCCGTCTTCAGCCTCTCCTTCGCCGGTATCGAGGCGACCGAGGCAGCCGAGTTCGCCTTCCACAGATACGTTGAACATGCGCGCCACTTTGACCACTTCCGACGTGACTGCGACGTTGTAGTCGTAATCGGCCGGTGTCTTGCCGTCCTGGGCCAGTGAACCGTCCATCATCACCGAAGTGAATCCATATTTGATGGCGCTCATACAGGTCGCTGGACTGTTCCCATGGTCCTGATGCATGACGATGGGGATCTGCGGATACAGTTCTACAGCGGCGAGCATCAAGTGCCGCAGATAATTGTCTTGAGAGTACGATCTCGCACCGCGGGAGGCTTGGACAATGACCGGGGAATCAGTCTCCTTCCCGGCCTCCATAATCGCCTGAATCTGCTCCATGTTATTGACATTGAACGCTGCTACACCGTAGCTGTTTTCTGCGGCGTGATCGAGGAGCGTTCGAAGTGGAATTAAAGGCATTGTGGAATCCCCCCTATGTTTTTTCCGTCCGTGTGTCTGATCTGGTAGCCGACCCAAGTTCGGGAATTTTCCGAAAACGATGAAAGCGGCATCCGCTGTCGAAACTTATGAAAAATGTTGAGTTCCGGACAGTCCAATACAGTACAAATACGTCCGAGAGCCATGCTTTCCAAAAAGATTCGATCTCAAATCTCGGTTCGTTTAAAGCATCGGCCACGAATCTTCGATCGTGTGTCGGCAGTCGGATGGGATCGGAATCGATGATTCGCGGCAAATTTCACGGACGATTGAATTGCTGCGGAATGAGGGATCTCGCGTCGGTCACTGGGAAGAGGTACCCGAAGCCATCGGCATCCCCAACAAAATAATGGACTCTGAAAGACACGCGGAATGCGCGAGGCTGCGATTCTTTGAAATCCAAACGATTTATTGGCAACCACTCAAATGCCTAAAATTGATGTGCCGCGGCTCAGGACAGTGACACACCTTGGTTGTGGGAGGATCTGAGATGCCGTCGCTGACATCGTTAGGTGTGAGGCGATGAATACGACCGAGTCCGTTGTCAGATGCCAGATCTGACAACGGACACTCCACCCCCGCCATGAAAATTTCGAACAACGTGGAACATGTCCAAAAAATTGTCACGATAATGGAATGCCTTCGGATAACTTGAACGAAGGGATTCGCTGCGCCGTTCATTCACGAATCTCTTCAGGAGGGCACTCGACGGGTGGCAGTCTCCTCAAGATGGCCTCTTATCCAATGTGTCGCACCGCGGCAATCTGATCAATCGAGAACGGTCCCAGTTCCCGAAGTTCAACGGTTGCCTCCTCAGCCCCCCAAAGAACGAGAAAACCGTGTTGACTGGCTCGCGAATCGGGAAAGCCGCGAATCGTGCGATGGTCCAGAAGAGTGACCTGAACCTCGGTCGTTTCCTCAATTCCCAACGACTCGTGAACAAGCTCTGGAAATCGTGACCAAGCCCACAACCAAAGGGTTTTTTCGGGCGGAACTTTTCCTGCGATGTCGATCCAGTCCAGTTCTGCTTGTTTCAGCGATGACAGAGAGGCCTCTCGGCACCACGGCATTAAGACATCGGTGAGCCATGCTTTTCGCGATGCCACAAGTCCGCTGAATTCTAACACGGTGTGTCTCCAACGACGCTTAGGGCGTGATTCCAAACCTCGGTGGCAATCTGATCGACCGACTTCAACTCGTTGCCGTCAAGGCAGTCGATGCGATGCCAGTTGGAATTGGAAGCGGAGAGCTCCATGTAAATATCATGCACTTGCTGAAGATAGTCCGCATCGGCCTCTTGTATATCCGCAACCCGCTCAGTATAGGTTCGCTGAGATTTCAGAGCGATCAATTCTGCCGCGCGTTGGACTGGCAGATTAAGAAACAATGTTCGATCGGGATGTGGCAACCCATACAAGGCATGCTCAACGTGGTGAATCCATGCGGTTAATTCTTTCCGATCCTTCAAATTCACCTTTGCTCCTTGATGCGCCACGTTAGAGGCGACATACCTGTCGCACACAACGAGGTCATTTTCGGAAAGTGCCTGTAAAAGAATCGGCTTCGATTCTAGGCGGTCTCCCGCGAACAACAAAGACACCAGAAACGGGTTGACTTGATCGAGTTGCCCAAAACGGCCATTCAGGAAATCGCCGATTTTCCGACCAAACTCAGTCTCACGATACCTGGGAAAGCTGAGTAGTTCGCACCGCCGACCGGACATACGCATGGCCTCGACCAGACGAGTCGCCTGTGTCCCCTTTCCCGATCCGTCAATCCCTTCAATGGTGACCAGTACGCTCATAATCATTCGTCCTTCGAAGTGGCTTAACGGCGTGATTCGTTAGCCTCGAATCGATCGTCATCGATCCGAAGCTTTTCTGAAAAGGACAAACGGGGCGGTCGCTTAAGAACTCGACGGATCACTCCAGAGTAAAAGAGTCCTTCAATTTTGACGTTACGATAACGTCGCCAGATCTTTCAGCTATCCCACACCGTGGCAAACAACCGACTTGGCAATGTCCGATTTTATCCACTTAACTAGCATCAAAATCATGATTTAAATCCAACAACTCACAATTGAAAACGGGTCGTCCGCAGCCAATATTGATCGTCCACGACTGAACCAGTAGGAATTTGTTCGCCACGGAACGTTCAGTTTTTTTCGAGTGAGGCGATAACGAAAGTACTAATAAAATCTCTTGTTAAAGCCGGTGAGTTTGAATTCAGGGAGTGGAGCCAGTTGACGTCTCCCGCGTGGCTTCTAGAAAATGTCCCTCCGATCGTGTGGCCCGACCGATTATTATCTGCCCTAAATCAGCATCGAGGCCGGGAAGTTCGACGGGGACATAACGTCGGTCAGTTCCATGGACCCAGCCGGCACGTGTCCGGGAGTGTCCTTCGACCAGCACTTCCAATTTGCGCCCGATTAAAGACTGATAGTACTGCTGAGCCAGTTCTCGTTCCACATGCTGCAAAATTCGCATTCGCTGTTCACAAATTGTTCCGTGCACGTGATCGGGAAAGTCTGCGGCAGGGGTTCCTCGACGGGGGCTAAAGGGAAACAGATGCAACTTCATAAAGCCAAGTCGACGACAAGCGTCCACCGTTTGTTCAAATTCATCGTCTGTCTCACCCGGGAACCCGACGATCACGTCTGTGGTGAAGGCGGGACAATCAAGCTTTTCACGAAGACGCGCGACATTGTCAAAAAATTGGGCGATTGTATATCGTCGACGCATTCGACTGAGCACCGTATTTGATCCACTCTGCAGTGCGGGATGAAATTGGGGACAGAGGTGCACACAATCGGCAGCCGCATTTGCAAATTCTTCATCGATCTCACTGGCCTCGATGCTGGAAAGTCTCATCCGCCACTGACCGGGAATTTTGTCAAGTTGGCGCAGCAGATGTGATAACCGAAACGGAGGAAGTCCACTACGACCCCGTGTTGTATCGACTCCGAAATGCCCGATGTGGATCCCCGTCAAAATGATTTCAAGATAGCCATTTCTGATGAGGCGTCGGACCTCGTCTTCGATCTCCTCTGGCGAGCGACTGCGAAGCCCAGGGCGGACCTGGGGAATGATGCAGTAGGAGCATTTTAAGATGCAGCCATCCTGCACCTTCACGTACGCTCGTTTTCGCCCCTCAAAACGACTGATTCCGGTGGGAATGTCAACAATCCCATGACGACCGAGAATATCCACTAATTCTCGCTTGTCTGTCACCACCTCGAATACCGCCGGGAGGGACCGGACGGCATTGGGATCCCGAGTTGCATAACACCCCATAACGAGCGTACGCGTCCCGGGATTGTGCTTCGCCAATTGACGGATGACCTGCCGAGAGCGAGAGTCACCGTTGGATGTGACGGTGCAAGTGTTGACGACGCACAAGTCGGCCGATTCATCATCCTTGGCCTCACGGAATCCATTCCGCTCTAACGCCTCCAGTACGAGCTGTGTTTCGTACTGGTTGACTTTACAACCAAGCGTCACCAATCGGCAGGTTTTTTCAGAGACCTCAGAAATATTTTCTGCTTCCATCAATGCTTTTAGGCTGAGATGAGTCATCGGACTACCGTCGTTGTGAAGGACCGCCGCGTCCGCGTGAAGCACTGTTTCCTCTCCCGCGAGGGTCAGGGCTATGCGTTCGCACGAGATAGGAAATCGCTGTTTCCCAAGTCGGAATGCCCTCGTAGTTGACGGGAGCCAAAGGTTCCTCGTCGATCAAGCGGGATGACTCTTGAAGGTCATCTTCGAGGAGCGGTTCGACATTTTTGAAACTTTCCCGACTTATTGATTTTGGCCGCTCCGGGGCTGCCGAATTCTGCCGGCGGTGCCGTGATCGGCTTGGCCGAATTTCCTCTTCGATTCCGCAGGTGGTAGAAGAATCCACCGGTTGGTCTGGCTCGCAGCCTTCACCGGAATCATCGTTTGCGGTGGTCGTGAAAAGATCTTCCGAATCCGTAGAGGCAGGGGGCGTATCGTCCTCATTGGAATCGATTGTCTCGCCCACGCCTGAGCGTCTCCCTCGACCTCCTCGCCTGCGACGACGACGCGGACGGCGATGTTTAGTGTCAGCGGAATCACTCCCACTTTCGGCGGCCTCGGCATCGAAGCTGCCGGAGGATTGCTCAAATAGGTTGCCAGCGAAGTCGTCCTCATTGGCGACATCATCAGCAACAGATCCCTTTGCCAAAGGTGTTGCCTCTCGGGTCGGGATTGTTCGGGTAGTCGAGGACTTCGATTGATTTTTGTGAGCCTCACCGCCGAGTCCATCGGCGAACGCTCCGCCCTCAGAATCGTTTTTTAATGACGGCGTAATCGTCGCCTGATTGAGACGATTCTGCTCCGTTCTTTCGACGGCCGCTCTCCCCGGCTGCTGAGATCCGGTTCTTAACTCGGCCGGGCTTGGAGGCTTCTCCGCTCGGCGATCTCGGCCTCGTGAAACCGTCGCCTTTGTATTGATGCCGGGGGCTTTTGTTCGCTCGTCTTTCCGATCATCAGTCGACCCAGATTCAGATTTTCGTTCGGATTTTCCTCTGCCGATCTCTCGACCACTCTGTCGATTGCTGCTCAACTCCTTTGGTCCGACGGACGTCGTCCGCGCAACAGGCTTGACGGGTTCCTCCCAATTCCAGTCGTCCAGCATATCCCAAATGTCTTTCTTTGAATCATCTCGATGATTCGAAGAATCCAGATCAATTTCAGGCTCGGTGGCCATTTCAGGAATATCATCATCTGGAAAAGACAAGTCAGGCTCGAAGGGACGGCCTCCGGTTGACGCCGTCACATCCATCAGTAATTCATGTTCGGCAACGCGAGGCGCGATCTGTGAAGAGCGATCCTCAGGAAAATCAAAATCATCCTCTGAGTCGCTAAATTGAATTCCTAGCAAATCCGTCGCGAGCTTGCCCCATGAATCGTCATTTTTATTTTTCGAAGAGTCGGATTGAGGCGGTGATTTAGCCATGACCGTTTGGAAATCCACGAAGACTATCGGCGTATGAGCCTACTGGCTGAGGTGACACCACGCCGAAACAGGTGTCAACGAACACACTGGACTATGGCGTTTTTGTCTGTTTTCTGCAACAGACGGAGCCGATTGACATCGGATATACCATTTTCCAGTTTTGGACCGCGCGCGACATGACACGTCTTGACAATCGGCTGTGGATTCCGACGGAATCTTGGACCGATTGACTGAAATACGATGAACACGGACTTATTGTGTAGGTGTTGGCCGATCTTTCTGTCACGCAGGGCTTTCAAAAAATCTCGTCGCGTCCTAATCCGGATCGTGGCGAATGTGTCTTTCGCTGTTGGAAGTGAAACCTTGGTATGGTGCGACGGAGATCCACCTGAACGGCTTTTCAATTCAGGGATTTATGATCGGATGGGCAGTGACATTCACTTCCTCTGAATGACGATGCCTGGACCGAAATGGTCCTGATGCCTTTGTAATTTTCAGCTAGCCGGCACAGATTCGGCAGGCAAAACATCACTTAGAAAACGCTGAATTGCGGGAGACGGATTCAAAAGATCGGCAATGGAATCCACGACCAGATCCGGTCGGTACGCGAAATCTTTTAGATCATCCCGACTTGTTGATCCCGACAGGACAAGGATTGTGCGATATCCCAACTGCACGCCTCCGAGAATATCCGTGTCCATGGTGTCGCCGATCATCGTGGTATCCGCCGCCGCGAGACCAAGTTCTTTCCGCGCCGCACGCATCATCACGGGACTTGGCTTTCCGACGCTAAACGCCTTAACCCCGGTCGCTTTTTCCAACAAAGCCACCACGGCCCCGCAACCAGGACGAGTCCCTGTTTGGGTTGGGCAGTTTGGGTCCAGATTAGTCGCAATCAGCTTTGCTCCTTCCATGATCAATTGAACAGCTCGTTCGACGAGTTCAAATGACAGGGTACGCCCTTCACCCACGACGACATAGTCAGCGTGCGAATCTACAATCGAGTAACCGTTGCGGTGCAACGCATTGATAAGCCCACTTTCGCCGATGACAAATGCCGTTCCATTCGGCAACTGTCGCGCGAGAAAACGTGCGGTCGCCATCGCACAGGTGAAGACGTGCTTTTCCTGAATTGGAATTCCCAGGCGATTCAGCTTCGTCTCCACATCTCTTCGACTGCGTTGACTGTTATTTGTCAGGAACAAAAACGGCACTTCTTCATCAAGTAACTTCACGATGAATTGCCGCGCACCGGGAATGAGTTCAGAACCACGGTAGATTACACCATCCATGTCGATCAAGAAACCAGTACTCATGAAACCCTTGTCCTTGCTAAATAAAACTCAATCATGCAGGGTGCCGATTCATGCCTTGCGGCCGGACGCCTCCGCGATCGTGGCAGCAAAGCGTGTACCAGTGATCGATTCAATCTTCGCGACGACGGCTATTCCCCGGTTTTCATGGCAAACATAAAGAGCCGCTATGGTTCATGCGTATCGCATGGTCACCAATCCAGAAATGGCACAGGCTAGACTTCACGCGTTTATCTGAGGCGAGGCTGCTCAATCGAACAGCAAGCCGTGAAATCGCAAAAACCGGTACTCGACAGCGTTCACTGCGATGCAACTGAAGTCAAACACTGACGTCGCTGTATAAGGCCTCAATCACAGTGCCTTGATTCAGATGTACAGGGCGATTGATTCGACCATGGACAACAGCATGTGGATCAATTCCCAACGCCGTATAGACGGTCGCACCGATGTCGTCCGGTGAAAATGCCGCGGATGTCGGATCGGCGCCGATGTCATCTGAGTGGCCAACAACTTTGCCGCCAAGCACTCCGGCACCGGCGAATAAGCTTTTAAAACACGAGCCCCAGTGATCGCGGCCGGATCCATTGTTGACCTTTGGTGTCCGGCCGAACTGACCCAAAACCAGGACCATTGTCTGGTCGAGCATTCGGCTTTCGTTCGGATCATCTAGCCACGCGGAGTCCACCTGATCAAGCGGCGTTAGCATGCGTCCCCTAGGAGCGTCAGGAAATGGTCAGTCGACGGAGATAGTCGCCGCTGCCGGCGATGATGCCTTAGGTGATCGCGGTGACTTCAGTGGACGTTTCGTCCGCCGCCATCTGCCCCAGCGATAGCCCGCAGTCCCGATGCTGCTTGAGTGCGACTCCCCGAGACGGCGGACCCGATGATGGTTGCGTCGCAACGTCTTCCCTTGAATCGCCAGAACCGGTTGCGTGATCCCCAAGGCACTCGCGGCCTTGCCTCGCAACGGGCTCAGCGAATTTGTGCAGTAGGCTTGAAATTCGCCCGGCTGAAACGCAGACAGCACATGCCGAAAGACATTTTTCGGGGTGATCCCCTGTGGTACGGCAACACCGTAGGCAAGAACTCCCTCTCGATTTACGCTCGCTCCGCACTCGCCGCCGGCCATGCCTCAGGGTCTGTTTCTAGGACGCTTCTACCGGTCGTGCTCCGACTAGTCCATCTGAACGAGGACGCCGTATTTTTTTGAATCTCAGGCAATTGACAACGCACGGCATTTCGCTCAGAAGGCGATGGCATCTTCTGCGACGATCAGCCACCGACGAACAGTCGCTGCACTCGATTCTGTCTCATCGATTGTTGCCGCCCTCCATTGCTCGAAAGACTTTC
>Ga0315284_10003467_pt1 | contig 22439 bp, 21 predicted proteins | sample YL17G09_16_MG_FD_203696 | JGI IMG/M metagenome (GOLD analysis project Ga0315284, IMG submission 203696) | Sediment microbial communities from Yellowstone Lake, YNP, Wyoming, USA - YL17G09_16 | ecosystem: Environmental > Aquatic > Freshwater > Lake > Sediment | place: USA: Wyoming | collected... | reverse complement strand
AAGACGAGATCGCGTTCCAGACAAACTACCTGGCAATGCTGGGTTTCCACGACAAGGCGCAGAAGGTGTGCGGGAATGTTCCTCAACTCATGGGCGCCGTCGAGGACTTCACCAAGTACTTCTCAGGCAAGAGGAGCCTTGCGCGCAACGTTGTGCAGGAAAGCCAGAACGTGCTGGCCAAGTGCCTCGCCCAGATTCCGCCCTACTACGAGGGATTGCTCTCAGCGAAGACCGACATCGCTCCACTGGTACCCGAAGCGTACTTCCTCAAGCAGTTCAGCAAGGTGGGGCCGCTCTTCGACACAGCGGGAGTACCAACATCCGTTGAGTTCTCGATACTCTACCAGTACGTACGCGACCTGGACAAGGGGTGCAGGAATGTGGCCATGGTACGAGACTCCATTGCCGGGATCAACAAGACGATCAAGGACCAGGGGGCCATGCCGGCCAATGAGTTCTTCACCCAGATTTCCGCAAAAGTGGCCACTATCCAGCGCAACCTGGTGAAGCCGCTTGACATGTCGCACGGAAAGTACCTGGAGTATACCTGCTCCAAAGCGCTCAACGACGAAATTACGCGACTGTCCGCCGATGTGGCAGATCAGCTCTCCGGATACCAGGAAGCAGCCGCATTGGTGCCGCAACTCAATGCCATGGCCGCCACCCGGGAGTTCCGCGGGATGCTCGGGGTGCTGCAGCAGAAGAAACACCTCGTATTCCTACTCGACAAGTACAAGAAGGTCGACACGCTCTCCATCGAGCAGCAGAAGTCAACAATCCTCGACGCTCTCGGCGGAAGTCGCTGGGCACAAGCAGAGGGTGCACTTCGCGAACTGTCGGAGGACAACTCCTTCCTCAACCCGCAGAACGTGGTGGCCATCAAGGCCCGCTCCACCGATGAGATGGAAGACGCGCTCTACACTGGCGTTGACAAGACTTCGCGCGCCCGCATCATGAAGTTTGTGGAAGAAAAGTTCGCGGTTGTCGAGAATGTGGACTCTCTCTACCAGGACTCCGTGTTCCTCCCGGCCTACAACATCACCTACTCATCGGGCTCGCGCAAGGAGTTGGCACAGCGGCAGGCCAAGCTCGTGGAGGATCTGGCCAGGACAAAAGACTTCGAGTTCCCGGCAAAGGCGATCACGCTGCTGTTCGATGAGTTCGCGAAGAATCCGTCGGACAACGGCGTTCTCAAGGCACGCGCAATTGTCACGCACAGCCGGCACTACAAGGGCGACGACGAGAAGCTCAAGCGCAAGGTGGCAGAGGTGGACCCCACGTCCGCCAAGTGGATCATGGAGCCCAAGGAGTATCGCCGCGTCTACGTGCTGCCGACGACGACCAACGCAAAAGGCCGAAACAAGTATCTCTTCCGCGTCAACATCAAGATCAAGACAGAGGCCGAGTTCCCGGTGTACGACCTGAACATCAAGCTGCCCAAGGAAGTGGCGCAAAACGCGGCTCAAAGTCAGTGGTACGCAAGCATAACCATGAACGACAAGGCGATCAAGAACGAGGGTCGCGTGTCAATTTCCGCACCATCTGCGTCCAACGAGTATGAATGTCAGATCACGCCGGTGAGCGTGAACAAGACCGGCAACAACTATCTCGAGGTTGAGTTCGAGTATCCCGCATTCCGCGTCTTCACCGTCAGTGTGATGGCGCAGAAGCCCATTATCAAGAAGAATTGAGTGGGCGGTTGAGATCGACGACGGGCCCTTCGACTCCGCTCAGGGTCCGCCCACTGGACAGCACTCGTTGAACGGTCAGAAGCACTCGCTGCTGTACCACGTATACAGGTGCGGCGAAGTTCAGCATGGACGCATCGGAGACATGACGATCCCCGATGCCGGCAATCGGAACCAAGGAGAAGTGCATGAAGAAGGTCATCATCATTGTCGGCGCAGTGCTGTTCGTGGCGGCAGCGGGGTTCCTCACCTACTGGTTTGTCTTCCGCAAACGGCTGGCCGACCAGATCGTCGTACCCTACATTGCCCACCAGAAGCCGCGCATCGACCCGCATGTGCCGGCTGCCGACCCCATGTCCGACAAGCTTGACGAAGTGATCTTTGACGGCCTGTTCAACGTGGCGGCCACACCCAGCGGCATTGCGTACGAGGACGGACTGGGCGAGTACATGGGCATTGACCAGAACAACGTGGTCTCCGTTCGGCTCAAACCCAACAAGAAGTGGCACGAAAGCTATGCCGTTGCCCTTGAGAAGACGAAGGTCACCATCACCGAGAAACAGGCGGTGAACTTCGTGGCCAAGGACCTCAAGTTTACCTTGCGACGCATACAGTCGCTGGGCAGTCTCTCCCCCGACTTCATCCTCGTGGTGCAGGCAGTCCAAGACTTCGACTTCACCGGGCCCGACGAGAATGACGAGGTGAAGCTGCAGTTCAAGGGCGACCGGGTATGGACAGAGCCCGACATCAAGGAAGTCCTGTCGTTCAAGATCCTCCCATCCAACTCCGAGCTGAATGCGCCGGAGTACAAGAACGGAACCGGCCCCTACATGTCGGCCGGAGAATACGAAGACGAAATCTTCTACGTCCGGTGCCCGTCGGGAAGCGCGCAGATCACCAACTTCCTGCTCAAGCCGTATATTGACAACAGCACATTCACCACCGAACTGCGCAACGGCAACATCAATGTGCTGCTCACCACGCCCTTTGGGAGCATCTCCCCCATTCTCGCCGACTCTACCGACTACTTTGTCAAGTCGAACATCAGCACGTGCTTCTTCGCCCTTCTCTACAACACGAAAAGGCTGTCACTGGAGCAGCGTATTGAACTGCGCAAACTTATCTACAGCAAAGCAGTGATCGAGCGATTCTTCAAGGTGGGCACACAGCAGCAGCGCCACGTGGTTGACTACAAGGGCAACCGCGACAACTACGACGACTACCTCAACTACAGCGTCTTCCCTACCTCATCGTACTACGTAGAGGAACAAGTGGTCACGCCTCTGAAAGTCTCCGAGGCGGCCGATTTCTCCAAACTCCCCGACACGGTTCGCATCCAGACGTGCCTCAACTACGGATACCGCGAAGAACTCTCGGAGTTGGTGGCGATCCTCAACGACCCCACAGTCATCAACGGCTCCATCAAAGCCACGGCAGTGCAGAATGAGGAGATTGCCCGGGGCGACTACGACGCTGTGCTTGTGCCCTTCAGTGGATACCGAAGCAACTTCCTCTTCGACCTGTACGACATCTTCCTGCGCGAGCCCGACTTTGAGTCGCACAAAATCAACCTGGTCACGGGCAATGATCCCTCATCCGGCAAAGAGGTGGTTGACGACCGCTCGTTCGATGCGAACAAGAACTTCTTCCGCCTCGACCTGAGTGGCGACACGCCCGATCGCGACCGCGTACGCAAGCTGCTTGAATACGTACACGGATTCATGGCCACGCATGAGATTGGCGACAAGCAGGCATATGCGCAGCGCATCGACGAGCTGGATCAACAGATAGCTCTGGGCAGTTGGCTCTTCTCGCTGCCGTCGCTGGCGTACTTCAGCACCCAGTTTGACCAGAAGAGTATTGACTTGTACGGTGTTGCTTCGCAGTTGTCAACTATTGAGAAGTGGCGTGAGGGTGGGAAGAGGTAGATGTCAGGGGTCAGAACGTCCAGATCCACGCATCGGCGCTGATTGCGGGGTTGTGATATGACTCGATACTCCAGTCGACCACACAGACGCACGGCGATCCTCCGTATCGCAGCGGCCGGAACTCTGACCGCCGGATGCCTCGTGTCGGCATGGGCGCAGAACCGCGCCGACTTCCTCATTCTGGCCAACCCCCAGGCCTACACCATCCTCAACAAGTTCGAGGAGCAGCTCTCGCCGCAGCAGCGCAGGGCACTGGTCCCCTACTCCTGTTTCGAGGTTGTCAACGAAGAGGGCACGCTGGGCGACCAGATCACTTCTGCCGCCAAGCTGCGTGTCGGCCAGGACCTCTGCTACTTTCTCAAGGACGACAACGGCGGTCTCTTCGGCGACAAGGCCAATCCCTACAAGCAGACGTTCAAGAACTGCGAAAAGATCGGCGACTCCATTGTAGTGGAAAAGCCTGGGGTGCTCCGCATGTCCGAGAAGCATCCCTCCGGCGGAACGCAGACGCCCCTGGACAAAGGCGACGTGATGGTGAGGGTTTTCAAGTTCGGCGACCTGTTCTACGTGCAGAAGACCGGCATCACCCCGCGATATGGCTGGTGCTCCCTTGCATCCACAAACGCCTGGCGCAGTGCAGCACCCGACCTGACCACAGAGAAGGCCACGCTCCGCCCCGCAGTCGCCGACCGCGTGAGGTCGCGACTCGATGCAGTCAACGAGGACTACCGCGAGTATTTCGCCGCGTTCAACAAGATCGGTGGCCGGGACAAGTCCGTCCCCGCATGGAAGAGCACCGTTGACGGAAATGTCATGCGCTGCGAACTGGCGGGCGGACACGGGTATGCGCAGCAGCTCGACGAGAGCACCCGGATTCTTGTCAAGGACATCGAGGGGCTGCTCATGGGAGAGCGGCTGGCAGTGGTGTACGCGGACGGGGTGATGACCATCTCGACTTCACCAACAACGGGCGTCTCTCCCCAATGAAGCAGAAACTCCTCGAACATCTCTCCAGTCTCCTCTTCGTCAGTGCCATACTGGTGGCAGTTCTGGCGGTCATGGGCATGCGCGGAGACGCGGGCGCCGCAAAGAAGGACACACTCACCCTGGCACTGCAGAGCCTTCCCCTCTCAAGCACCCGCGATGCCTTCCACCGTGCCCTGCTCAAAGACGTGGTCAACATCTACTATCCCGGCCAGTACGACAAGACCAGCGCAACAGTGGATGCCGTGATCCAACAGCGCGAGGTCGACTTTGCCCGCAGCCTGCAAAGCTCCCACGTCAAGGAACGCCTCACCGTTGGACGGTTCGTGCAGATCCTCGGTATGTACGCGAAGTTTCTGGTGATCTACGTTCTGGTTCTGGCACTCACCTACTACGGAGTCCAGACGATTGGCACGTGGCGATTTGTGCGCAAGAAGGCACGTGCGGAATCACGACAGCCCCGCCATGGACTCGCCCGCATCGCACGCGCTGCGGCCTTGGGCATCCCGAAAGCACTGGCATACGCAGTGCTCTTCTCCCCCGCATACGTCGTCGCATACTCCGTGCGCACCGAGTTCAACACCGACTCCGCGTTCTTCATGGTGCTGCTGGCAACCATGTGCAACGGGTTGCTGATCGTGTACTCCAACAAGTTCTATGCATTTCTCACCTCCGAGAGCCGCAGAGGATACGTGGAAACCGCCATGGCCAAGAACCTCACCGCATCGTACGGCAGCAACGCCATCCCTCTCAAAGCGATCCTGCGACCCTTCAAGAAGTTCGACGGCCACGTGTTCGGACACATCTTCGCCAATACGCGGCAACAGTACCTCTCATCTGTCAAAGAGCAGGCATCGTTCCTGATCACCGGTCTGGTGATCACCGAGATGGCGCTCAATATCCACGGATATCTGAGCTACGAAATGCTGCGGCAGTTGCTGTACAAGAACTTCAGCATCGTGATTGTGATACTGCTGCTCATCTTCATCACTGTCAAGATGACCGAGATCCTCGTAGACGTGAAGATGCATCGCGAGTCCATGCGGTTTGAAAATCGCGCCTCCACCGGGGGGACAGCCGCATGATCCACACACGCCGGACACTGAGCAGAGACACGCTGTGGCTGATTGTGTGGCTCTCGGGCATTGCCGCGCTTGCTGTGTGGGACACGCTCTTCCTCAACCGCCCGGCGCTCAAGCTTCTCATCGGCGGATTCGTCAACACGTTCTGCGTCGCACTCATGGTGATCGTGGTCACTCTTGCGCTGGGATGGGCGACCACCATCCTGCTTCACTCTCTGGAGAAGCGCAAGAGCCGTATCGGGTACCTGATCGCCACATTCGTGCTCAACCTGGTGCGGAGTGTGCCGCAGGTGGTGGGTATCCTGATCGGGTACGTGTGGATTGCGTTCATGATTCAGGATGGGACACTGCGCAACCAGTTTGCCGTCTTCACGGTCATGGCATGCTGCATGAGTCTCTTCATCTTCCTTGAGCTGGTCGACCTCATGCGCGAGCGCATCCTCCACTACCAGCGACTCGACTTCTACAACGCACTGCTGGTGTGCGGCGTTTCGGAGCGCCGGATTGTCAATTTCGACATTCTCTGGAAGAACAGCCGCATCCACATCTTCAACAAGCTGATCTCCATCTTCGGCATGGCGGTGTTCCTGCAATGCAGCATCGACTTCGTGATCTCGGTGGGCCTGTCAACCGATGTGAGTTCGGTGAATCTCCCGCCCACGCTTGGCAGCCTGCTGGCCAACATCGACAGCAAGCAGGACATTCTCGCCATCGGGTATACCCTGACGCATCCCGGGTATGTCGGGAACCTGTTCATGGGCCACCTACAGGGCATCAGCATCGCATTTGTCATCGTATTCACACTGCTGAGCGTGTATCAGGTTGCCAATGGATACGCCGAAAGGCATCGCTTATGACCGAGCGCCGCCACACCGTACGTATCGCCACGGGCAACCGTACCATAGTGTCGGTCGACAACTACGGCATTGCCGAAAACGAGATCACGTTCCTGTTTGGCGAATCGGGCATCGGCAAGTCGATGATCTCCAAGGCGCTGTACGGTCTGCTCGATCCCGGCGAGCTGTCCATCGATATCGACGGGCGACCCTATCTGGACCACCTGCACGATGCGCATACCCGCGCCGTGATCCAGAGCAGCTTCTTCGTTTTTCAGGAGCCATCGTCGCACCTCAACTCGCTGATGAAGATCTCCGAACAGTTGGCAGAGGGGAGCCTGCGCGATTCTCCTGACGAGCAGGCGATTCTGCGGCGACTGTGGCAATCGACCGACGATGCGGCAATCCGGCGTGTGACCGAGATCTTTCCCAAGCCCTACCGCCCCAGTGGCGGAGAAAAGCAGCGTGTGCTGCTCGCTATGGCATTCAAGAAGATCGATCGCATACTGCGTACGGCCGCGCCGGAGACGCCTACGTTCTTTGTGTTTGACGAGCCGACCGGAAGCCTCGACGACAACTACCGCAACGTGTTTCTGTCGTTTCTCTTCGAGAAGTACCTGCAACGTCCGTTCACTATCCAGATCATCACGCACGACTACTCAATCATCAGCGAAGTCTACCGCAAGTACGGCGACCTGAAGCAGAAGATCCACTTCAAGGAACTCTCGCGCACGGGGAGCGCATCGGTGGTGCTCGAAGACTTCTCGGCCGAGCAGTACCTGAGCTGGCTCGGTACCACACGCGATGCTTCGTCGTCCGTCAAGGATCCGGGCAAACCAGTACTGCTGCTCGATCCGTCGGTCACGGTATTCGGTCGCAACCTGCGCATCTGTGCCGACGCGGGACGCACCAAACTCCGTCCGCTTTCCGTGGAACGCGGCGAGATGGTGTACCTCAAGGCAGCCAGTGGCGTGGGCAAGACAACCATTGCCAAGGTTGTGCTGGGGCTCTACCGCGCGCAGAAGCTCTCCATGACACTGTCGGGCATGTCCTTCACAGAGGCGACGAGCGCGGATGTCTGGCTCAAAAAGGTGTGGGGGCGCACCGCCGGCATGGTGTTTCAGCATGCAGACGAGTCGCTCAACCTCCAGTCAACGGTGAGAGAGACCTTTGCGGGCCTGCCGACCAAGGAGCGACTGACCGGTGACGCACTGACGACTCGACTCTCCTCTCTGTTTGAGGGTGAGATCACCGAACGGTTTCTCGGCAAAAAAGTCGCCTACCTCAGCGGCGGCCAGAAGCAGCGGCTCAACCTGCTGCGGACTCTCGTGCTGGATACCGACCTCATCATCCTCGACGAGCCGCTCAACGGACTTGACTTCCTCAGCATCAAGAAGGTTCTTGACATGCTTGAGCAGAAGCGACGTGCCGGCGCCGCGCTGTTCATGATATCGCACAACGAAGAGATCTTCGATTCCCTGGTGGGCAAAGACCACGTGTACTACCTGGGCGAGGCGACACATCCCGCTTGACGGGATCGGCCAGGCCTTGCATCGACAACGCGCGAAGCACCGCTGGATCCTGCGCAGTCGACGACTCGTCAGGACCACCGTGAGACGCGGCCCCCATCGCCCTGCTGCGCCAGGAGCCGCCTCTGAACTATTTTTGGCACCAACCAAACACGCGCCACACCGCACGCCCAGCCCGCCGAACGGACACACCGCCCGCCGCAGCCACGGACGCACGCACGCGCAACAACTCAAGGAGCCGACATGACCGCGCCGAAGGATCTGGAACAGACGCTCGTTCTCATCAAACCCGATGCGTTAAAGAATTCACTTACGGGGTATGTGCTCTCCGTGCTCTCCGAATTCCACTCGGGGCTCTGCTTTGCGGGCGCCAAAGTGGTGCATGTCAGTCGCATGCTTGCCGAGGAGCACTACGCCGAACATAAGGGCAAGGGCTTCTTCCCGCCACTGCTCGAGTACATCATGGGCAAGGCGCACTACCCCACCGACCCATCGAAGCGGCGGACTATCGCAATTGTCTACCAGGGCCCCAATGCAGTCAAGAGGATCCGCGAGATCTGCGGCCCCACAAACCCGCACACCGCACGTGAGCAGAAGCCTGGCTGCATCCGGTCACTGGGAACCATCGTCCCGCTCAAAGATGCAGCGGGGGCCGTCATCGGCGAGCGCATGGACAACCTCATCCACGCCTCAGCCAACGATGCCGATGCCGAGCGTGAGATCAAGCTCTGGTTCGTACCGCGCGACATGCCGCCCGCGATGCACGCGTACACCACAGCGCAGAGCGACGATCACTACTACTATCTTGACGGGAAGCTGCACAACGACCATGTGCCGGGCAGCGCCTGCATTCTCGCTCCGGGAGATACCGCCTGGAAGAGTGACCTTGACGCCCTGCGCTCCACTACGCTGGGAAAACCCGCGTCTTGCACGCTGCAGGCGGTTGTCGCCAAGTACCTGCTGAATGAGTCTCGTGAGTTCTGATGGGCATACCAGATCCTTCTCGCCGCACAATGCATTGGGCAAACATGCGAAGGTGAAGGTTCTGGGTGGCAAAGCCGGGTGGCGCGTCATTCAGCCGTGGAGGTCCGGTGCACCCGGTGCGCGACACCCGCGAGCATCGTGCCCGGTCGTCAAGACCAGTCTACCTGCGCAGGTTGACTCGCATTTCGTAGAAGGCCCCGCGCGATCCAGACGAGAGCACCTGAGATACTGCCCGTGGGTGTCGCGCACCGAGTGACCCAAGCTGCCACCGCCCCACGACGCGCCACCCCGCACAGCTATCCAGATGCTCCGTCTCTGCATTCCCATTGAGGCCTGGCTGAGTCATCCTGCCGTCTATATTTGCATAACGTCAATTGAGACGATCGAGGATATTCAAATACACCCCGGTCGGACGAATCCCCGGCAGTTTGCGCACGAGCTCCCCGTTGATGAAGAGCAGCACCGTCGGCATTTCGCGTACACCGAACTTCTGCACAGTGTCTGGATTTGCTTCGGGGTCCATCTTCATGACCTTGGCACGCCCTCGCGCAACTGAACTCAGCCGGTCGATGATGGGTCCGGAGATGCGGGATGAGAAGGCTCCCCGCTCGGAGAAATCAACAAACACTGGGGCTCGGGCTCTCAAGACGTCGTGCTCGAAATTCTGGTCAGTTGTATGGGAAACCATGGCACCCTCCTCGGTGGTGGGACTTTCGCTGGGACTGCTCCCTCCAGTGAAGCAATGCACGTGCCGAGTCCCGTCTGGACGGCTGGTCGGAAGACGCATAGCATTTGCAATCAACGAGTTATTGAGTGAGTCGTACGAAGGGCGGGCGAGATGTACGGTTGCCGTCTCGGGGGTATCAAGACAGATTCGTCATCCAGCGGCGTCTGCTCAGCCAGCTTGCAGGGTCAGCGCCGTTGTCGCGGGGAGGGCGTTGCCCAGATGACTGATTTCACCGAGGAACTGCGGAATCGTGTGTTGCACTGCCGGAGTGACTGCCGTGCGCATACCGTAGCACCCGTGTCGGCTCCACGGTGACCAGGCCGCCGCACTGAGCTTCGTCAAACATGCGGGTGAGGGTCTGCAAGAACGCCTCAATCTTGGGTTCGTCATCGACGATTTCGATGATGATGGGAAGGTCACTTGACAAGTCAAGCACGCGGGAAGTGCGGACGTGGCTGGTGGGCCCGAACGAAGAGATGCCTCGCCACGCGGTAGCTCCGGCCAGGCCGACCTCGCGCGCCTTGCGCACAATCGCCTCGCACAACGACCCGTGATGCAGTTTGTCTGCCTCGCCAATGAAGATGCGAAGGAGCTGCGCCTGACAGGCTTGTTCCATACTGTTCCTCCTATCGATGAAATGCTCCACCCAGGCACAGTCCAACTCCGAAGAGCAGGAAGGACCCCACGAGCGTGACACCGGCGTAGGTCAACGCAGGGGCAATCTCGCCGTCGCGCACGAACTGGGCGGTCTCGTAGACAAAGGATGACATGGTGGTGAACCCCCCGCACACGCCGGTGGCCAAGAACACGCGTGCCTCAGGCGACAGAGACACTGCGCGATCGACCCAGGCTGCGATAAGTCCGATGAGCAGGCACCCGGCAAGATTGCTGACAAGTGTGCCAGCGGGCCATGCGATGCCGAGACTTCGGGCAACGACGCTCGCACCGTAGCGCAGAAGGGTTCCGAGAAATCCGCCGGTGCCTGCGCAAAGCGCTGGGACGAGGATGTTTGTCATGGGATGTTCTCCACGATACGGGCGCTGCAATGTGCACAACACAAAGATACGACCCGGACTGGTGAGGCTCAAACTGGCACTGCGAACGAGGGCTGAGCAGGGGAACGGACGACGGACGAGCGGACGCATTCTCCTCGGAAGCGTGCGCTCTGAGCTGTGCCGCAGGATCTCACGCTGCCGGTGTCGCGCGGGAATTGGACGAACTCGTATTTTCCAGAGTCACACCATACCACACTCAACAGAGGGAGTATTCCGATGAAGTCTGTCAAGTGCCTGCTGGTTGCGCTGTGTGTTGCTCAGGCGGGGTGGGCCGGGGTCCAGCTCGGAGCCGACCTGCGGTGGAACCTCAACCCGCAGATCCGGACAAGCGATCCGAACAACACAACCCTGGAGACAAGTACCACCACTGGCGCTCTGCTGAGAGTGCAGCCGTACATTGGGATCCGCGCCGGAGAGCTGGTGGAGATCAGCCCGTACGTGATCTATCAACTGAGCACATCGTCCTCCAAGACGAAGCAGGAGGGTGCATCGGAGAACACGACCAGTTGGAGCCAGTCATCGGTCGGACTCGGAGTGGGAGTCTTCTTCCACGTGCTGCGAGGGACTCTGGCCGACCTATCGGTCGGGCCACAACTGTCGGGCATATGGAACTTCCGGCCGTCGCAGTCGGTCAACGGAGATGCTCAAGATAGCGAATACTCCAAGTACTACAGCTCGACCGAGCGGATATCCGTTCCTGTCAATGTCGACTTCCATCTGTCACCGCGTGTGGGTTTGAGGATGGGCATGGCAGTGCTGGGCGTCACGTACACCACCCATTCCTATGAGTTCAATGACGCCCGCGACCCGGACGTAGAGCACGACTTCAACTTCGATGTCCAAAGTTGGTGGTCGCCCAGTGTCGGGCTCTTCTTCCGAATTGGCGGGTGAGTGGAACGCGCGCGTCTGGCACAGTGTCACGCCCAACGCACGTCCAGGCCATCCGCGCGATGGTCGTGCACGAATCTCCGAGGTCACCACCATGAACCTTGCCCTCTCAATCGCCCACCAATTCCGCCAGCCCACCGGCCTGTGGGGGCGCCTTGCCGGCGCCTTCATGATCAAGGGCAACGGCCCCATGTACGACGCAGCCATCCCGTTGCTTGACATCAAGCCAACACACCGGATCCTCGAAATCGGCTACGGCCCGGGCACTGGCCTGCCGCGCCTCCTGGCCACGGTTCCCCAGGGCTCGGTGGCAGGCATTGATTTCTCCGAAACCATGTTCCGCAGCACGCGTCGAAAATTCCGCAAGGCCATCAAGTCCGGCATCCTCGACCTGCGCCATGGCGATGTGGTCTCCGATGCTCTTGACGGAAAGCAGTTCGACGCAATCATCGCCGTGAATGTCATCTACTTCTGGCCCGATCCGGTGGTCGCACTCAGCAAGATCCGTTCGCTGCTTGCGCCGGCTGGACGTCTCGCGCTGGTCTTTGCCGAACGCGAGGAGCTGCACAAGATCCCGTTCACGCGTACGTCGGTGTTCAACGCGTTCACCGGCGACGGCGTGACAGCGCTGTGCCGGACAGCCGGGCTCAAAGGCGTCGCGCTCACCAGGCAAGGACGGTGTTCGGTGGTTGTGGGAGAGTGACGGAGCAGTCAGCGATCCGGTGTCAGAGAGACGGAGGACGACCCGCGCATGATGATCTTCCCCATCAGCACCGACGTCCACGACGGCAAGATCCGGCTTGCAGCGCTGCAGATCATTGCGCTGTGCGTGTTTGTGCACTTCTTCGTATCGCGCGACAACGCACGCGTCAAAGCGGAGATCGACACTGCTGTCAACCACTACTACACCTCCGGGGAGATGTGGCGCGACAAGCAGCCACCCGCCGATCTGTACGACGACCCGCAGCGCCTGCTCAAAGAGATGGCGCTCGGACACAGTCCCGATACCACCTCCAAAGCCGCTATCGAGGAAATTGTCGACAAGATCCGCACGACATCCCTCACCAACCGTTTCGGCTTCGTACCGGGTCATTTCAGCATCATCAGTCTCTTCACGCACATGTTCATGCACGGCGACTGGTTGCACCTGATCGGCAACATGATCTTCTTCTACGTCTGTGGCGTTGCCATGGAGAAGTATTGGGGGTATTGGCGATTCCTGTTTGTTTATCTTGGATGCGGGGTGGCGGCGGCTTTGTCGCAGTTGGTTCTGTCGATGTTTGCCGGACCCGGGGCAGCCTTGATCCCCATGGTCGGGGCATCGGGTGCCATTGCCGGCGCCATGGGTGCGTTCGTCGTGACCCACTCTCAGGTCAAGGTGAAGATCTTCTATATCATCGGATTCATCAAGCGCGGCACGTTCTTCATGTCATCTGTAAAGTACTTCGGGTTCTGGTTCGCCTCGCAGCTTGTGTACATGTTCCTGGACCTCCGGGCAGGACACGGTGGCGTTGCGTATGGAGCGCATGTCGGAGGATTCGCCCTCGGCCTTCTCCTGGGCAAGCTGGTCCAGAGCGAGGACGATGCCTCGGTGGTGAGCGTCGGAGCCCGCGCTGCCCTGCGGAGGACTGCGGTGTTGCCCGGTTCCACCGACGCGCCTGTGATCATGAACTTCAGCGGTGCCAACGACGCACCACCCCTGGCCGGCTCGCAAGTTGCCGATGCCTGGGAGACCTATCGCAGCGGCAGCCACGCCCTGGCCGCGCAGAAACTCTCGCAGACGCTCAACAACTACCTGCAGACACCCGAGCATCGACGAGAATACATTGCCGAGCTGATCACGGGTATCCTGAAGTACCAGACCAACCTGCAGATCCCTCCGACGCAGCTCTACCAATGGGGAAAGGCCCTCAGCTCGCTGGACCCGAAGAAGGCCGTTGCCTGCCACGACATGGCCGCACGCGCCGCAGGCGCGTCGAAGAACACCCACGTGTTCAAGAACAGCCTCTTCGCAGCAGCGCAACTACGCATCTCCGAACGCATGGAGCTTGACCGCGCGAAGAACTATCTGGAGCGGGTGGTGGCGCTGGATGGGAATGGGATGCTGGCACAGCAAGCGTCAGAGGCGCTCAGGGGGATGGTGGGATGAGAAGAAGTGCGGAATGCGGAGTGGGGAGTGCGGAGTTGTTGACTGCGCTCGACTGACTCATGGAGGCGTTCCGCAGGAACGCACTTGCCGGTTCGTCGGGAACCTTCCTCAACTCCGCACTCCGCAGTCCCAACTCCGCACTTCCTATCGTGGCAGGAACACAGCCCGCGACTCAGCCGCAGCCTTCGCCGAAACCACTCTCAGCACATACACCCCGGGCCGCACATCCGATACCGGCAGCATGAGGGTCGCGGACGCTCGCACGGTTCTCGACGACGCCACGCACCGTCCCCTGCCGTCAAGCAGCATGGCCGAGCACTCCCCGCCCTGCATATACCCCGGCACCCCAACTGCGACTCCGCGGTCACGCTGTACTGCATGAGAAATACCGGTGCAGTTGGAGCGCCCCTCCACCGGACGCGGACACAATCTGCTGGCCGTGGCTCCCTCCGGCGCCTTGGTGGTTGCCCAGAGTTGGATACGCGTGAGGCTGTGCACCGGGGTGGCGGCGCCCAGCGACTTCCACATGTAGTTGCTCTCCGACCCGGTAGCATGGTTGCTGTAGGAGACCTCAAGAAGGTGCTTCTCGTTGTAGAGCACCCAATAGGGGTTGAGAACACTGCTGTCGCGAATACCGACCACCTGCCAATCGCCGGCATAGTAGTGCTCAAAGTCGTCCAGAGTGTCAAGAGCAGCGCTGACCGGAGCCCACGAGAGTGCAGGAGCTGAGGCGGTGTCGACCGCGATGTCGTCGAGGTAGAGATGGCTCTCCGCAAACGCCGGGAACGCCGGGTTCGGTTGCAGACGGAGCGTGGCGAGGCGGCTCACTACCGGCGAAACAATCTCGTAGCGGAACCACGAGGTGTCCACGAAGAGCCTGAATCCCGGATTCGTCGAATCCTGCACGCTCAAACACACGGCAGACGCCGCGTGATCGGCGGTGAAGCGGTAGAGCGTCTCATCGGCCGAGGCATACGCGCTACGGTACTTGAGGACGACTTTGGGATTTCCGACCGGAGCGGGACTGAGCGCGGCTGTGAGACAATACGACGACGATGCCATACAGTCACACAAAGCCTCGGATGTGTCGGCAAACACCACCACAACACTGTCGCCGTTGACATACGCGGCTGCCTTGTGTTGCGCACAGCACTGGTCGGCATGCAGACCAACCACCGACAGTGTGTCTCCATTGGTGTAGTAGTACGATCCGGTGTCGGAGCCGATGCCGTGCAGCGTTGCGTACGACGCGACCAGCCGCGTTGGAGAGGTGGTGGCCGGATACACCGTGAAGGAGGTGCGTGAGGTGTCAGTGGTTGTGTCGGCCGGTCGGGTGCTGGATGTGTCGAATATGGTCCGGGTGATCGTGAGCAGGCGATAGGTTCCCGCAGCCAACGTGCCTGCATTGAGACGAACCCGCACAGTGCGCAGACTCATGGGACACGGGCCGGTGCACGGTTCGATGGACACGCGCGCCGCCACCGTGTCGTGCGACACGCGCACCGACGAGTCCAGGATCTGGTCGCCGCCACCGAGATAGCCCTGCAGGAACACGTACGTGCTGTCGCCGGCTGTGGGGAGCAGGGGATCCACCGATGTCACCAGTGCGTGGCACGGAAGTGCCAGAACCCACACTGCCAGGACTCCCGCAACTGTCATCCGGATGACCGTTGTCATTGATAGCTCCTCGTTCAGTTCGATCAGTCAAGAAACAAGCGTTGTGTCACGTCAAAGTCCTCGCCTCGCACGCGCACAACCAGCGCAGACGCCACGGTCGAACCCCCATCTTTCAATATATACGCCGGAAGCCACGCGCACACGCCGAAATCGCAGCACAGCACCGAGGCCGTTCCCGCCAACGTCAGGACGTGCCGGGCCACCGGTCTCAATTCAACCAGGATGGGAAGTGCGGAGTTGCGGAGTGTTCCCGACAGACCGGCGAGTGCGTTCCTGAAGAACGCGTCTATGTGTTGGTCGAATGCAGTCCACAACTCCGCACTCCCCACTCCGCATTCCGCACTACTCCGGGCCGCTCCCCTACTCCGCATTGCATTACCGCCCCCACCACACTAGTTTTACATGCGCACTCTCAACCGCGCCCAAGGAACCCAACCCCGTGCCCCCTGTCCTCTCTGTCCGCGACCTCCACGTCACCTTCCGCCTCGACCAGGGCACAGCTCCGGCCGTGCGCGGCGTGAGCTTTGACATCGGCGCACAACAGACACTCGGCATTGTGGGCGAATCGGGCTGCGGCAAGAGCGTCACCATGCTGACCGTCATGCGGCTGCTGGCACAGCCGCCCGCGTTTGTTGACCGAGGAGAGGCCCTCTTCGGCGGCGCCGACCTGCTCACGATTCCCGACCGCGACATGCGCCACATCCGTGGTCGCGACATTGCAATGGTCTTCCAGGATCCCATGACATCCCTCAACCCGGTCTTCACCTGTGGTGCGCAGATCGCCGAGGCTGTTCGCCTACACCGCACGGCTGATGCGGCCCAGGCTCGGGAGATTGTGCAGGACATGCTCCAGCGTGTGGGCATTCGCGACCCCGGGCGCACGGCTGCCGGCTACCCACACCAGATGAGTGGCGGCATGCGGCAGCGCGTGATGATTGCCATGGCGCTGTCGTGCAGACCACAACTGCTCATTGCCGATGAGCCTACCACTGCTCTTGACGTAACGGTACAGGCGCGCATTCTGGATCTGCTCAAAGACCTGCAGCAATCCATGCAGATGAGCATGATCCTGATCAGCCACGACCTGGGCATTGTCAGCGATATCGCACAGCAGGTGATCGTGATGTACGCTGGTCAGGTGGTGGAGCAGGCCACGGTGCAGCAATTATTCGCTACGCCGCTGCATCCGTACACGAAAGCGCTGCTGGAGACCATTCCGTCCGTCCAGAAAAAGCGGGACCGACTGACGGTGATTCCCGGCGAGGTGCCCAACCCGCTGCATCTGCCGGGAGGGTGTGCGTTTCACCCGCGGTGCAGCCGGGCCATGGATCGGTGCAGGTCCGAGTGTCCGCAACTGTCGCAGAAATCAACCGATCATCCTGTCAGGTGTTTTCTCTATGACTGAGCAGCCCGCCATCCGCGTGAGAGACCTTGCGGTGCACTTTCCCATCGCTCGGGGCGTACTCGGGCGTACCGTGGGACACGTGCGTGCGGTTGACGGTGTGAGCTTCGAGGTGCACAAGGGCGAGGTCTTTGCGCTGGTTGGCGAGTCGGGATGCGGCAAGACGACCACGGCGTTTGCGGTACTCAATCTTGTCAAGAAGACACACGGAACCATCGCGCTCAACCTGTCGGCGCATGGATCGAGCGATGTGCAGTGGGACGCACTCTCCGCCGCTGAGAAGCGGTCACTGCGCAAGAGCGTTCAGGTGGTGTTCCAGGATCCCATGAGCAGTCTCAATCCCCGCATGACCGTGAAAAGCATTCTGGAGGAGCCGTACATTGTGCACCGCATGGGCAGCCCGGCGCAGCGCGACGAGTGGGTGCGCGACCTCATGCAGCAGGTGGGTCTCTCGCCCGACTTTTCCCGACGCTTCCCGCACGAGTTCTCGGGCGGACAGCGGCAGCGCATCGGCATTGCGCGCGCTCTGGCCACCAAGCCGGAGATCGTGATAGCCGACGAGCCCGTGAGTTCGCTGGACGTATCCATCCAGGCGCAGATAGTCAACCTGTTGCAGGATCTGCAGCGACAGCGCAACCTGACTCTCATGTTCATCTCGCACGATCTGGCCATAGTCCGGCACATTGCCAACCGGATGGCGGTCATGTACCTGGGCCGGATCATGGAGATGGGCACCGATCGCGACATCTTCGAAAATCCGCAGCACCCATACACGGAATTGCTGCTGTCGAGCGTGTCGGTTCCCGGCAGCGGGCGCAGAGGGGCGCAGAGTGTCCCCTCTATCGACGAGCAGTCCGAGTCCGGATCGGCTGCGGGATGCCCGTTCTATCCCCGGTGCCCCAAACGTGAGGATGAGTGCATGCGCGGAGTTCCGCAGTTGCGCGAGGTCTCGCCCGGGCACGTGAGCGCGTGCGTGGAGACGCGCACTGGACGCCCCTAGGCGTCATGCCGCACGTTGAGGGCGTCACGGCCTTGCCAAAGGGCGGCACCTGTCGTATTTTCATAGACTGTCCGGCAGAAACAATGGTCCCGTCGTCCAGTGGTTAGGACACAAGATTTTCATTCTTGCGACAGGGGTTCAATTCCCCTCGGGACTACCAAAAGCGGGGAGCCTTCAACAGAAGGCTCCCCGCTTCTGTTTTCGGGTCCACCGTGAGACAACCATGGAGTGCAGTTGCATCCATGGTTGCCTTGCGATATTTTTCTCTGAGTTAGGCGCAATGAGGCGGAGGCAATCCATGCGAACGCGAATAAGCACCAAGTACCAAGTGACGATCCCCCGGGCGGTTCGGCAAGCCCTGAAGCTGAGATCCACCGACACGCTCGAATGGCACAACGAGATTGGGGGGGTTTCAGTCAGGAAAGTCGGCCACGCTGCACCCTCGCTGAGAGGGCGCATCAAAGTGGGTCGCGGCTCAATAAAACATGACATTGAGGCCGCGCGTTCTGCCATGGCAACCAGGTTTGCACAATGACCACGTACCTGCTCGACACAAACTGCCTCCTGTCGTACATCACCGACCGCAGCCCCGAACAGCAATCGGTGATTTCCGAGCTGCCCCAAGATGCATCCAGCGCCCGATGCCAGCTCGCCGTCACCAACTCCGTTGCGATGGAGCTGGTGTTTGTGTTACGGAAGGTATATGCGCGATCTGCGCAAGAGACAGGAGATGTGCTGGTCAACCTTTCGAAGACTCCGGGTGTGATGTTCTTGGCCGAAGCAGGATGGTCCTCGGTGGCTGAAAACTGGCCGAACCCATTTCGTGACTACGGTGATGCGGTCCTTGCGACCACTGCCAGAGCCCACCAGATCCCCGTACTAACATTTGACCAGCAGTTCCGGGCGACGTTCCTCAAGCAACGAATTGGCTGTTCGCTCCTGCACGCTCCGCGAGGCTCGCAGTAGACTCGCGTGTCCACGACACCACCGATGCCCAAGCTCCATGCACCGCCCAAGCAAGTCGTCCAACTCACCGCAGCCTGGGCTCTCTTCTCCCTGCTCGGCCGCACCTGGCGCATCACCCACTCCGGCGATGCAGCCCTCAACCCGCGCCTCAGCAGCGTCAAGGGCGTCATCTACTGCTGCTGGCACTCCCGGATCCTGCAGGTTGCCTACGCATTTCGCGGCTGCGGCATCACCACCGTGGTCTCCGCCAGCCGCGACGGCGACAAGGCCGTGGCTTTGGCTGGCCGCTGGGGGCATACATTCATTCGCGGATCATCAAGCAAACAAGGCATCCAGGCCCTGCGACAGTGCGTTGACGTGCTCGAATCCGGTGGCCGTGTCACGCTCATCCCCGACGGGCCCCGCGGCCCCCGCGAGGTCGCCAAGCCGGGAGTGGCGCAGCTGGCGCTGCTGTCGGGCGCGCCCATTGTCCCGGTACGGGCAACCTCCAGCCGTGCATGGCGGTTCTCGTCGTGGGACCGGTTTGCACTGCCCAAGCCATTTGCCAAGGTCGACTATTGCTTCTGTCCAGCCATTGTGCGCGATCCGTCAATGTCCAAAGACGACGCAGTTGCTTCGATGACCACCCTTGTCCAAAAGGCGCTTGAGCCATGATCTCCGTCACTCCACGAACCTGGCCGGTTAGCGTCGGCATCCTGATTCCCGCTTACAAGGCACGAGAGGCCCTCAAGCAGTTCTTGCCCGACCTGCTGGAAAGGGTGCCGCGATCGGCAGTGTGCGTGGTCGATGATGGCTCGCGCGACTGGACAGATGTCGTCTGCCGCGACATGGGCATTGCATGCCTGGTCAACGACTCAAACCGCGGCAAGGGTTCTTCTCTGGTGCGCGGATTTGCGCATTGGTTGACCGAAGGCAAAGAGTGGGTCATCACCATGGATGCCGACGGACAGCACTCGCCGGCCGACCTCGACAAGTTTCTGCGTGCGACTCAGAGGATTCCTGCAGCAGGTATCGTCATCGGCGCCAGACGAAAACGAATCGGCGCCATGCCTCCGGCGCGCATCTTCTCAAATGTCCTGACGTCAACAGCGCTGAGCCTGCTCACCCACTGCCCTATCCGAGACTGTCAGTGCGGGTATCGGGCATACAGCACGCGCTTCCTGCGCAACGTCCCCATCCGCTTTCGGCACTTCGAGATGGAGACCGAGGTCATTCTCAAGGCATGCGCAATGGGCCTGCCGGTCAGGTCGGTGAGCATCCACACACTATATTTCAGGGACTTCGGGAACAACTACAAGAGTCAGATCTCCCATGTGCGCGACACAATCCGATGGATGCGCGCGGTGGTGGAGACGCTCGGAGAGATTCGGCGAGAGGGCAGGTAGCCGGCAGGCAGCAGTCAGCGCGCAGCGAGCAGGCCCTGCAGAGACGCCTCGTTGACAGAACCACGGATCCCGCGCGGTCAACGCACAGATGGACATACAGCTTCACCGATACCAAATAGCACGCGACAAGCTCATCCGCACACTCCGCGGCAAGGGCATTTCCGACGAGCGCGTGCTGCAGGCGTTCCAGAAGGTGCCGCGTCACCTCTTCGTGGATCAGGCGCTGCAGTCGCAGGCATACGACGACAACGCGCTTCCCATTGGCACGGGCCAGACCATCTCGCAGCCCTACGTGGTTGCATTGATGACACAGGCACTGAACCTTGGGACCGACGACAAGATCCTCGAAATCGGCACAGGCTCCGGGTTCCAGGCAGCGATTCTGGCGCAGTTCTCCCGTCGAGTGTACTCGATCGAGCGCCATCGAGAGTTGGGAGAGAAGACCCGTCTTAAACTGCGTGAGATGGGCTTCCACAACATCACGTTCAAAATCGGCGACGGCACCCGCGGGTGGGTGCAACACGCGCCGTTTGACAGAATCATTGTTACCGCAGGCGCGCCTGCCGTTCCCGAGCACCTGTCACAGCAACTGGCCATTGGTGGCCGCATGATCATCCCCACCGGCGACCGGCAGACTCAGCAACTCGAAGTTTACGACCGCACCGCAACCGGCCTCACGCGAGAGATCGGCAGCAAAGTTACGTTCGTTCCGCTGGTTGGCGTGCAGGGATGGGAGTGAGGAGGAAGTGCGGAGTTCGGAGTGGGGAGTGCGGAATGCATCGCAGAAAGCAGGAAGTGACGAGTTACGAGCAAGCGAGTTACGAGTTACGAGCCGACCGACTGACTCCTTGACATCCTGACCCACTGTTCACAGTTCACAGTTCACTATCCAGAAAGGCCCCATGGGTATCACCGCTCTCATCGCAACCTACGCAACAGCAACCATCAACGCACTCGGCTATCCCGGCGTCTTCATCTTCATGGTCATGGAGAGCATGGTCTTCCCCGTGCCCAGCGAGGCGGTCATGCCGTTTGCCGGGTTTCTGGTGGCAGAGGGCAGGTTCTCCTTTGCTGCGGTCGTAGCAGTCAGCACCTTCGCGTCAATCGTGGGCTCGCTGCTCTCGTACTGGATCGGCAAATTCGGCGGCCGACCGTTCATTGACAAATGGGGCAAGTATTTCCTCATCAACAACCACGATCTGGAGATCACCGAGAAGTTCTTTGCCAGGCGCGGCGATGTCACGATCTTCGTATGCCGGTTCATTCCCGTTGTGCGCCATCTGATCTCGATACCTGCCGGAACAGCGCGCATGAGCCTGCCGAAGTTCTGCATTTACACCATCATCGGCGCAGGCCTGTGGAACTCGTTTCTCACCTACACGGGGCTCTACCTCAAGCAGAATTGGGAGACTGTGATGAAGTACAGCCACGTGGTTGACATTGTGGTTGTGGTGATTCTGGCGGCAGGGGTTGTCTACTTCGTCATGCGTCATTTGAAGCGCAAGTAGGAGCAGAGCAGGATCCGGGCGGTCCGCCGCGCCCGGGCACTGAGCGGAGTCGAGGCGGGCGCGGCGGCGGCTCTCCTCCTGGCTCGGACTGGTGCCCTCGGTACTACGCGGCCCGAGGGTATCCTCCGTGTGCCACGGTCCCCCCGGACCGTGATCCTGCCTGCACGGAGGGACGACGAGATACCGGAGCCCGCCCTGCCTGAGACATGCACGGTCGAGGGCGACCGTGGCACACGCGGTGGGAGCGGCGAGGCAAACCGGGTCCCGGTACTCGACAGGTTGCGCTCCACCGCACCCTCGCATGTGGGATGTAGCAATGAGGATTGCCGAACGGGCACGATGCTCGTGGGTGTCGCGCACGGTTGATTGAGGCTTGGCAACGCTGCACGACGCGCCACCCGGCTTTGCCACCCAGACGCATTTCTTGCGGTGCCGCCGCCAGTCTCTCTGCCGGTCTCAGCTTCGCCCAGACCCAACTCGCCCAGGCTCACCCGAAAAGTATTTTCTCATGTTCGGCGAAAATTCATCCGGTTTGCTCAACCTTCATATATTAGAGGAGTCCCCCATGGCACGAGAAATGGTCCCTCACGACGGTAACTCAGCCTGCGCGCACGTTGCGCATGCAGTGAACGAAGTCATTGCCATTTACCC
>Ga0315284_10003466_pt1 | contig 22444 bp, 22 predicted proteins | sample YL17G09_16_MG_FD_203696 | JGI IMG/M metagenome (GOLD analysis project Ga0315284, IMG submission 203696) | Sediment microbial communities from Yellowstone Lake, YNP, Wyoming, USA - YL17G09_16 | ecosystem: Environmental > Aquatic > Freshwater > Lake > Sediment | place: USA: Wyoming | collected... | reverse complement strand
TCTTGAAATTTTGAATACAATATTTGGAGGCAATCCCTCGAGTTCGATGGTGGTGACGTCTCTATAATTGCTCGTTTGAAAAACCAAATGAGATGAATATCGTGAAACGTAATATTTAATTGGCGCATGATTTGGGTCATAAATGAAATCGCGATATGCCCACGCTTGATAGTCTCTCGCTTTTACCCAATTTGCACTTGGAAGGTCTGTTAAAAAAACTTTTACATCATCCATATCTATAATCGGAATTGGAACGCTTTCGCCGCCGCGAAGACCTGGATTGTGCAAAAGCAATGCATATGTTGGATTATAATGATTATTATCATCTCTGTATATTTTTATACCACCTTCATTATGCGGCAATTCTTGATGATATGTCGGTTTATTTTTATATTGCGTGTATACCATTTTTAAATTTTGCATTTCTTCTATTTCATCCGACGCCGGAATCCAGGTAGAATTTATTTTAATGCGAATGTCTCGCTGCTGTCTTTCGTGATTCATTTTATAACAACGGTTACTTAATTTAACGTGATGTATTTAATACATTTAAATAAATAATTAATAAAATTAATAAAATTAATATAATATTATAATATCAAATTATAATATCAATAACTATTAAAAAATAATTATAATTCGAGATAGCAGATGTCATTTACTCGTTTTCATGATGACCCTTGCAGAATAAACAAGCAGCTGCAGGAATCAACAGACCCCGGACGATACATGTTGAATGTGCCGGGGAACGGAGATAAACCTTACTATATTGAAGACCCGTACGTTCGAATTCAAGGATGGGGTGCAAATTTAAGAACAAATACAATTAATTTAGAAAGTAATTTGATGGGATTAAATCAGCCTCTCTCGAGAGATTGTCTCCAAAATAATTATTTGAAAACAGCCGTGGATAGCAGCCCGATTTCATATCCATCTTGCTGTCCGTCGTTTGTTGAACAATCTCGTGTTACTCACCCTGCATGGACATATCGCGATTTAGAACAAACTAACTGGTATTATCCTCAGCTCAATCCTCAAGAAAATGTGTGTTTTCCATTTCAAAATAACCTTAGCACGCGCATATTAGAAAAAAATAATTATGTTACCAAAATTCCGTGCTTACCATTTCTCAATTAAATATTAACGATTAAATTATTTAATAAATCGTATTAAATAATTTCCGTTAACTAAGTTATATAACCAAAAAAAATCTAACATTATGCCACGACTAGTTTTCCACATTGAAGAATATGATAATTGGTCATTTTTTATTGGACACAACGGATACAGTTTCAGTGTTTTTGGAAAACAACAAATAAATCCACAGACAATATTTAATTCAAAATTTTATAACATTAATGAATTGGGAGATTATTTAGAAGAAGTGATGAATTTTAAACCAAATAAGACAAATTTTCGGATTACTTTATTTTGTTATAATTTAACAGCAGATGATGCAAATGATAATGCAACGCATGATGAAAGTAATGCAAGATATACAGAATTGGAACATTATTCAGTTCAACGAAGAGGAGAATTAGTGAGGTACAATGATGTAGAATTGACAACATATAGATGTTTAAAGTATTTAAATTTTGTAAGAAATGACACTTATATTACAGAAAAATAATAAGAAATATAAAATGTAAATAAAAAGTAGATTAATTTATTTTATTGGAAATAGAAATAAGAAATAAAATAATAGAGTAAAATTATATTACATATATATAGTAAATAAATATATAATATAAAAATATATAATAAAAATGGAATTAGCAATCCCGATTGTTGCATTAGGAGGAATGTATTTAGTATCAAATCAAAATAAAAAAAATGACATAGGTTCGATAAAAAGTTTAAAGGAGTCATTTATCACTTCTAATAATCCGAATGGCCGCGCAAATAACCCAAACGTGCTTCCAAACACAAATGTTCCCACAACTAATTATCCGGTCATGCTGCCGGACACCGGCTCAAATGTTAATGCATATCCTCGTCCGAATGCAGTTACTGATAAATTTTACAACGCAACCGTAGGTAAACAAGTGTTGCAAAATCCAACCCAATTTGGAAATTCATACAACCCAAATACCAACCCAACAAAAAATCCGGGGTTTACCAGTCCAAACACGGTGTATTCGCTGACAGGAGAACCCATTAACCAGAATAAATTCGAGCATAACAATATGGTTCCGTTCTTCGGTGCAAAAATTAGAGGAAGAACTGTTGACGCGAATGCGACCGAGTCAGTTCTTGACACGTTTTCAGGTGCTGGTTCTCAAAAAATACGCAAGGAAGAACGCGCTCCTCTTTTTGCCCCTCAAAATGACATTAATTATGTAAACGGAATGCCCAGCGTTAGCGATTTTTTGCAGTCTCGTGTCATGCCAGGAAGTAAAATGGCGAATGTCAAACCGTGGGAAGAAATCCATGTGGGTCCGGGGTTAGACCAAGGATACACGGCAAAAGGTAGCGACGGGTTCAACTCGGGCATGGAAGCGCGCGATAAATGGGTTGACCGTAATGTTGACCAGCTTCGCACTGTAAATAACCCTAAAATAACTTTTGGTCTTCAATCACACGAAGGTCCGGCTTATAATTGGAATAATTTAAGCGCACCAACTCCGGAAACGTATGGAAAGGTGGAGAAATACTTACCAGATAAATTTTTTTTGAATACATCGGACCGCTGGTTAACCACCACCGGTCTTGAAAAGGCGCAAACGGCTCGTGCAAAAGAGGTTTATAAGCCGCAATCGCGCGTCTGCACAACCACTGAATATTTTGGTGCGGATTCGAATGTCATGGGTACAAACACGTATGCGCCTGAAAATTATGAACCGTCAACCAGGCCCGATTCTACTGCGCACCCAATTTCGCATGCTCATAGCAGCGGCAAACACGCGCCCGGTCAAAACGACCATGGTCGTGATGGATACAAGCTTTTATCAAATAATCGCAACACTACAAAAAACCATGAAGGCGGAATCATTCATGGTGCTATGCGTGCGGTCGTTGCCCCGATTCTCGATTTGTTGCGACCATCTCGCAAAGAAAATACGATTGGAAACATTCGGTTGTATGGTGATGTCAAACCGGCGTTCGGTTCTTCTGGCGTCGTGTATAATCCCGCAAGTCGTGCACCCACAACCATTAAAGAAACAACGGAAGGACTTCTCGGTTTTAATCACTTGAATGTTGACGCGCAAACTGCCGGAAGCGGTTATTTAGTGAATCCGCAACAAGCCACGTTTAATCAGCGTGACACGACAAACGTGCAATATGTGGGTGCGAGTGGAGGTGCGACAAATCAGGGTGTCGGCGTTTACGAGGCGCAATACAATCAACACAACAATGTGAATAAAATATCAACGAGCTTTACGCCTGGTGGAAATATGAGTATATTTAATCCGACTGAAAATATCTGCACAAAACGAAATGATGATAACTGTGACCCGTGGGTGCCCAATCCTGTTTTTAGAATTTCGAACCCGCCGGGCGTTGAAACGTATGGAAAACTTGAAAAATATCCGCAGTCATACCAAGAATCTGTCAACTGTGCGCGCATCCAACCCGATATTCTAGACGCATTTCGGAAAAATCCATACACGCAAAGTTTGCACAGTTATGTTTTTCCTTAAGCATTGTATCTCAATATTTCATAATAATTTTTATTTTATTATCTATAGTTTTTATATCACCATACTATAAATAATAATATTAATAAATACTAATAATAGGCAATTATGAAATTAAATTTTGATATCAAACTAGGAAAATGGGCATTATTTAGCATTCTCATTATTGTTATTTTATACGGGTCTTATTGCAGTTTATTTGGATTTAGAGAAGGGTTTGAATCAGGAACATGTCCAAAGGGGTGTTGGGGACACCAAGTTGACCCAGACGGGAATTGTAAAAGGTATAATGTAGAAGACGGATATAATACTTTTTATGTTAAAATCGGTGGACCGGGTAAGGAGGAAGTAATGCCGATGTCACTCACCATACCATTTGGCCTGTATACAGGTGACTCGCTTGCAGCTATAATGCAAACATTAATTTTAGGCGTTGATAATCCGGCTATAAAAAGATTTACATGCGATTTTCATGACTCCGATGAACCCGGAAAAGCGTTACATTCGAACCAATTGGAATTCAATTTGAATAATAAAGATGACCTAACGACAACAGTAACCATTCTATTTGCTCTTAATGCACCGTATGATAAAACTTCATTAGAAAGTTTATTCAAAACAGACAAAATTGTTCTTACAGGAATCACGCCTCAATTTGCCGGGGTTAATTTGACTAGTCCATATTTCCCGTCATCACTAAAACCGTCGTTCATTTGTCCGCAAGTCTGCATAAGCGGAGTTACAAAAGATAAACAGTACTGTCAATATGATAAAGATTGTTCAGCTTGTTCAACAGTCAAATGTCCAAAAGGCGTTTGCCCCAATCCAGGAACCCCGCCGGTTACTCCTCCGCCTTCTCCATCTAAAAAAGGCGGTGGTGGCGGTGGTGGCGGTGGTGGCGGTGGTGGTGGCGACAAACCCGACTGCTCTCAAGCCAAATGTTATGCTCAACCGCTCGCCGGAACAAATTACCAATTTGACCAGTTTGACCCATATAATCCCAAAGACCCGAAAAATCCAAAATATGATGAAGACACTGGATTCTGCGGAATCAGCAACACAGACGAAAATGGTATGAGATTCATGTTTGGATGCAATTCAACTGAAAGCTGTACAACAGATAAATTAAATTGCAATACTGTTTGCAAACGAGATGCATCTGGAAATATTATTGATAAAAAAAATTGTCAAGAATATCCGTGCACCAAGGGCGTAAATTGGAATAAAAAAGAATGCACTGTTAAAAATCCCGGGAAATCTAGCGGAAAAGGAGATAACAGTGGTTATGACTATTATGACAATGATATGGATGATTATATGAATGAATTAATGAAACCTGGTCAGATGACTCCAAATCAAATGTATAACTTTCGCAAAGCGCGTTATGGATGCGACGCGTCTCAATACGGATGTTGTGCCGACGGATTCACATATAGAAAAGATGCGAGCGGAAACAATTGTTTTGATTTCCTCCCATATTATAATCCTATTTTATTTAGAGGAGGAGCTTGAACAATAATCGCGATTTAGTATTAAATACAAAACAGAATTTTTATTTAATAGTTTATTTTTTATCCAATGGAAATAATTGAAAAGTTACCGGATGATATAGTTTTATATATTTATACAAAAATTTTAAAGAGATATCGTTTTTATAAAGGCAAACTCATCAAACTGATTGACTTGGAAAAGTATTCATTTTTAGAAAAATATATTTGTCGTCGAGTTGTATTTTCTCAAGTTGTTTCAATGGACGCAAATGAAAAACAATATTGTATACAATATTACATTCCGAATATAAGCGACATTTACAATAGAAAAGATTTGTGTATAGATAATGATATGATTTGTATGGAATTAACAGAAAATGAGAATTCAATATATTATGAAATTTCAAGATATCGGTTCAAACGAATTGAATATTTGAATAAGAACAAAATACCCACAATATATCACAGAGGGGGGTTAGCTGATTATGATTGGGAGGTTGTGATTTACTCTTACACGATATAAGTATAGTTGTTTTATTTTTCTTCCATAAAATTATATATTATATAATAAATAATATAATCTATACAAATATATATGTAATATAATGCAGAGAGGCGACCGCAACAGATATCAATATTCTGAACTTCATGATTTAGAGGGACAACCAGAACTACAATCTTCGGAACTTGCTGAGGGACAACCAGAACTACAATCTTCGGAACTTGCTGATTTAGAGACTGATGAAGAAAGAAGACTAGGATTTGACCCTATACTTAAATTTAGTAAAAAATCTCAAGATGAATATAATGTTATTGTTAAATTGCAAAGATATTGTCTTAAATTGTTAAGAATTTATGATTATATTCGTCAAAATAAGGATGATTATTATTTTGGAATAACATTTTTAAAAGAAACTACTGGAACTATACCTCGTTCGAGTGATTTTCCTGAGATTCGTCCATTCACCCCTCGTGACTACGAAATGAGGTTGATATGGCAACATGAAAATATCTTTCTACGTCCCTTTGAGCCATCTATGTTATGCGAACAAACTAGGGATATTGAATTTCATTTTGATGCTGTCCAGAAGGATCGTCAACTATATAAAGGAAACAACTGCCGACTCGAGGCCGATTCTATAATGGTACTGGATAAACCCCCTGGGAAATTTCCGGTATCACGACGATTTTTACTTGCCCCTCCAAATGCGATGCCAAATAGTAAAACCGTTCTAAAAATAACGGATTTTCAACCAAACGGTATGCGCTTAGTAAATACGGTGGACGGTCAAGAAAAAATGGCTTATAATCCTAAATCTCCAGGAGTTAAAGATGAAGTAACAAAAGATATATTTGAAATTTTATGTATTGATGTTCACAAGTTTAAATCGGTGGCTGCATCAGAAGAAAAAATAGATTCTTTCATTGGACCACCGGGTTCATGGTTTTATGATGGTGGGGATAACCTTCATGCAAGACAATATGCAATCGTTATTGGACTTGGTATGTTAAAGATGATAGATACTCCACATGCTGGTGATTTTGATACTGTCGAAACTGTCATAGAAGAAATTAAACATGCTGTAGAAAGGATATTAACTGTGTACTGTGGTGGCGAATTGTTGTGGCGCGAGTTATTTAGACATGTACAAATTGAAATGGAAGGTTATGTAAAGGTTCCAAAATTCCCATCATTTGGTGGTAAAACTAAAAAAAATAAAATTAAAAACAATAAAAATAAAAAATTAAAATCAAAAAAAACAAAATCAAAAAAAAACAAATCAAAAAAAACAAATCAAAACAAATCAAAACAAATCAAAACAAATCAAAACAAATCAAAACAAAACAAATCCATATAAAAACTATTATATATTTTATTTTTTTTCATTGACAAAAATATAAATTGAAAACTTTTTTACTTGTTTTACATTTATCAGTTTCACATCAGACAAGACACAAGTTTCAATATGACCGGACAATCAAAGTTGGCATCCGCATCCACTCCTCCTTGTTACTCGCTTACTACTCTCTACATTCCCCGAGTTCACCGCAATCAAATGCACGAGGCATATGTGAAGCGCGTTTTTGAGTGCCAACAAATTGCACTTGTTTCGCGTGTCGATTTTGTGGAATTCGAGCACCCGGATGCAAACTTCTGTTTTGCAGTTGTCCACATTCACTTCTGGATTCCCGGCGTCATTTCAAAGCACTTTCGCGAAAGGATTCAATCCCAGCGTGAAGCGCGCATCGTGTATTCAGACCCTTCTTATTGGGTTGTTCTTCCTTACACACAAAAACAAAATGTCCAAAAGAAAACGATTCGCGCTGAAGCAAGTCTTGAAACCTACAACAGCAGCACGCCATCAACCCCGATTTCATCCTACACATTTGCGCCCCCGCCGTTTGCACCTGCACCAACAAAAAGAAACCAGAATTGCATTTGCGGCTGCGGTGGCTACGAACCTGACTGCTCTTCTCAGATACTTTACAATGTTTTCACAGATTCAACTTGGAAGACCACGACCACCACGGCCTCGACCACCACGGTCTCACCATGCTGGAACAACATGGAAGAAAACTTCCGATTCTACGACTACGACGGCGCTTACTCAACAACGGCTGCCTATTAACAAGTATAAGCGCCAATAAAACAAAAAAAACAAAAAACATTTTTTTATTTTATTCAACATTTCAGAGATTTCATGATTATTTTTCATTGTAAAAAATATAAATTGAAAACTTAAATATTATATTTATAAAATGTAGTGCCTCTCTTATTACGACGACATGCCCGCCCCCGTTTCCGTTTCTTCCCATGCAGCAGCATCTGTTGAAAACATACTGCTTGGACGAATGGAAAACATCAATCCAACTCCAAGGACCTTTCGTGAAAGTCAAGACCTAGGCGAGTTTCTCGAGTTTGCACAACAATATATCAGCATTGTAGAGCCATCTGAAATGTTTGCTCGTCGCATTATCGCATTTCTCGAAACAATTCAACGTACTCGAGTGCAGGAGCAAGAACAAGAGCAACATCGTCCGCGTGTGCAGGTTACGCGCGTTGGAGCAAGACGCGTGTTTGCTGACATTACACACGAAGTCGTGCAAAACGAAAACATTGCCGCCAATTTCCAACACACCTAAACAACACACCTAAACAACACACCTAAACAATACGCCCAAACACCTCAAAAAATCATTGCCTAACCAAAATAAAAATACAAAATAAAAAATAAAAATACAAATTATTTTTTTATATGTATTAATAATTTTTTATTATAAATAAATTCACATGAAGTATCATTACGAAAAGATTCGTCAATTGACATTTTATTTTGTATATTGTTTAATTCATACAACTGATAACTTAATTTTTCTTTATTTACAAAAAATAACATTTTGAAATACATGTGGTTACATATATAATTATTCAATGTTTTGAATACTTCTTTTGAATTTAAAATACAATCAAATATTCCAATATCCATTTCTATCATTCTTTTAAATCCTGCAAATGTTCCATTTTCAATTTCGACCACATATTCGACAATTGTCACTTGTTTTTTTTTATTACTTAAATACTCGTAATCATAATTGAAATTGTTTGTTGAATTTAGAGAAGGAGAAGGAAACTCGAACATATGATGTGTAGTTGAGCGTGTTGTCTTGTTATTTATACTCCTTTTATTTTATTTTTATGTTTAAATTGTTTATTTAATTTCACATAAATAAACAATAAGCCATATGCCTAGATGCAAAGGAAACAAAAAGGAGCGAGCGCAGGAACTTACGCTATCTTCGTTCACCTGGGGAATCCAACAAGGTTGGCGCCAATTCCGAAACCGGCACCGGACCGAGCAGAAACGGCAAGGCTTGGAACATACACATCTAAGATTGCAAACGTTGCCGCTGCAGACAGTGCAATCAAGCCAACTTCTTCCAATTTCAGACGTTGTTTGGGAATGGAGTAGGCAACAATGGCGACCATTATACCTTCAACCAAGTATTTAATTGCGCGTTTTACAAGCTCGCCTAAATCAAGAACGTTGTTATACATTTTTTTATATTATAATAAATGAACAGAAAAAAAAATAATATTATTTTAAAAATACAATAATTAATTCTTATTGGTTAAAAATTATATAGTTAATTATATTTACTATCTAAAATACTTAAAAATGAATTACAATATAATATATAATATTAATTATTAATTAATAAATATGCCTAAAATGAATAAACCGCGCGGTGTTGAATACAAACAAAATGAAGATGGAACAAACAACATGAATTATGTTGATTTATTGGAGGAGGATAAACCCATCTCCGGTCAAAAATTTGCTTGTTTGTCGTTTGTAAGTCCAGAAGAAATTATAAAACAGAGAGAACATTTTTTCTTTGAAGAGTTTCTAAAGCAGTGGAATTATAAAAAATCGGTTGATGTAATGCTTCATTTTATTAGTTTCCTTTCTTACAAATATAATTTGACATTTGAAAAGGTAAATGAGGATTTCCAGGATTTTCTAAAAACTGAGCATGAAGCCGTTATGAAATATAATGTGAATGATGATTTTAAAACGTTTATTGATAATAATGAAGAGAGATTAGATGTCGAATTCAGCGAACAACACGAGTTTCAAACATCGGTCAGAGGAATCAAAGTTCGCGGCGTTTTTGCATCGCAGAAGGAAGCCGAATTGCGCTGCAAACTTCTTCGCGAAGTTGACCCCAATCATGATGTTTATGTGGGTCCAGTGGGAATGTGGGTTCCGTTTCATCCGGATGCGTATAAGACCGGGCGCGTTGAATACATGGAAGAGACGCTCAATCAGCTCATGTCGGAAAAGAAAAAGAACGAGGATAATGCCAAGAAGGAATTTGATAAGCGCGTAAAAGAGGCTAAAGAAAAAGCAATCGATGAAAATAAAAAGAATGCAGAAAAATCTGGAAATAAACTTACTCAGACCATCAATTCCAAGGGCGAACTCGTAAGCGTGAAAAATATGTCGGCTGAAGATGATGACGCAAATGCAGGCGAAGATGAAGAAGAGTCGGAAAATGTAACACTTGATGACATTCGGAAACAAATGTTTGATACGGAGAATGTGGTCATTAATAAGAATACTGACCACGGATTGTCGCGTCTTACTGAAAATCAAGCTCTTAACGAGGATGACATTGGTCTTGATGAGTAAATGAAACAATAAATAATTAAGTTATGTGTAATCATACATAATTTAATTAAAGTAAAGAATATAAAGCCAATCGAATATATACATTCATATACTCACAAGAATAGAAGAGCATTTAGGCACTAGACAACAGAAAATACAAAATGACAAAAGCAATCGGAATTGATTTGGGAACAACATATTCGTGCGTGGGCGTTTGGCAGAATGAGCGCGTGGAGATTATTGCAAATGACCAGGGAAATCGGACAACACCGTCATACGTTGCATTTACGGACAGCGAGCGTCTTATTGGAGATGCTGCAAAAAATCAGGTATCTATGAATCCAGAAAATACTATTTTTGACGCAAAGCGTCTCATCGGTAGAAAAATTGATGACGCCAGCATTCAGAGTGATATGAAGCATTGGTCATTCAAGGTAGTTGCCAAGGATGGAGGTAAGCCGCACATTCAGGTAGAATTCAAGGGAGAACAAAAAACATTTTCTCCAGAGGAAATTTCCGCAATGGTTTTGGTCAAGATGAAGGAAATTGCGGAGAGCTATTTGGGCTCTGCTGTTACAGAAGCTGTGATTACGGTTCCGGCTTATTTTAATGATGGGCAGCGCCAAGCCACCAAGGATGCGGGTGCAATTGCAGGGCTAAATGTGTTGCGCATTATCAACGAGCCAACTGCTGCGGCAATTGCATACGGGCTTGATAAAAAGGGAAAGGGAGAGAGCAATATTTTGATTTTTGATTTGGGCGGAGGCACATTTGACGTGTCGCTTTTAACAATTGATGACGGAATTTTCGAGGTAAAGGCAACGGCAGGAGACACGCATTTGGGTGGCGAGGATTTCGATAACCGGCTGGTAAACTGGTGTGTTCAGGAATTTAAGCGCAAGACCAAGAAAGACCCCACCGGTAATAACCGGGCATTGCGCCGGTTGCGGACCGCATGCGAGCGCGCTAAGCGAACCCTTTCAGCGTCTGCAGAAACCACAATTGAGGTGGATTCATTGTTTGATGGAACCGATTTTATGACCAAGATTACACGAGCCAAATTTGAAGAGCTGTGCATGGATTTGTTTCGTTCTACTATTGACCCGGTTGACCGCGTTCTCAGAGATTCTAAAATGTCAAAGAGCAGCATTGACGAAATTGTGCTGGTTGGTGGCTCAACGCGCATTCCCAAGGTGTGCAGTTTGCTAACCGAGTATTTTAATGGAAAGGAGCTCAATCGTTCCATTAATCCGGACGAGGCGGTGGCGTATGGCGCGGCAGTTCAGGCGGCCATTTTGACGGGAGACCAGTCGAAGATTACGCAAGATATTTTGTTGCTGGATGTCGCGCCGCTGTCTCTGGGAATTGAGACGGCTGGTGGCGTCATGACCAAGTTGATTGAGCGAAATTCCACGATTCCGTGTAAAAAGGGGCAAACATTTTCAACCTACGCGGATAACCAGCCTGGTGTGTTGATTCAGGTGTTTGAGGGTGAGCGTCAGCTTACCAAGGATAATAACATTCTTGGCAAGTTTCAACTTGACGGCATTCCTCCGGCTCCGCGCGGAACTCCACAAATTGAGGTGACATTTGATTTGGATGCGAATGGTGTCCTGAATGTGAATGCGGTTGATAAAGCCGGCGGCAAGTCGAATAAAATCACCATTACGAACGACAAAGGGCGGTTGTCAAAGGATGACATTGAGCGCATGGTTGCTGAAGCGGAAAAATACAAGGAAGAAGATTCAAAGCACAAACAAAAAATTGATGCGCGAAACGGGTTTGAGAATTATGTTTATTCGGTCAAGAGTTCAGCTTCTGAACCGGGTATGCAGGAGAAATTGTCCGAGTCGGACCGCAGCGCAATAGATGACGCTTGCAAGGCGTCGCTTGAGTGGCTGGAATCTGTGGGTCACAGTGAAACAGAGGCAGCCGAGTATGAAGCGCAGCAAAAAAAACTCGAAGGAATTGTTAGTCCAATTATTTCAAAACTGTATGCTTCTTCTTCTAATGGAATGCCCGATTTTCAAAACCAGCACCAACAACAAGAGCCGTCGTCATCAAAATCTGGACCCAATATCGAGGAAGTAGATTAACAACAACTGTAAAATGCTGGTTTGAAATTGTAATAATTTAATAATAAATTATAAATAAATTATAATTTATTTGTTATAATTATATATATATATATATAGGAACAAAGAAAATGTCTTCTCATAACATTTTGAGCGAAGAAAAATATATGGAACAAGGGGCTGCTCTATCTCCGTCTAAAAAGACGCGCACGCTCACGCCCACTTCAAAACACAGGACACCGTCTAAAAAGACACGCACGCCCACTTCAAAACACAGGACACCGTCTAAAAAGACGCGCACGCCCACTTCAAAACACAGGACACCGTCTAAAAAAACGCGCAGACCCACGAGGACGAGGATAACATACTTTGAAGAGGATTATTATAATCGACAAATTAAAACCGCAAGAGCAAATAATGTTGCCGAGTTTGTTGAGTTTTTTAAAGAAAATTTTGGAGAGGAAGCTTTTACAAGATTCATATGGCAATTATCTACTCCCATATCTTCGACTAGAGGATATCCTTTTAGTGATTCTCCTCCTTCATTTTTAATTGATATTATGAAAGAGTTTTTTGATTTACTAAAAAATACACCAGAATTACCTCAAATTGCAGGTCCTTTTAGAGATATAATAGAAAAATTTGGGCCAAAAACGTCATATGATACATTTAGTCCTGAAGATTATAATAAAGAATGTAATGAAATCGTTGATAAATTTATATCTGTTAAAAAGTTGGATACTAATGGTCAACTTGCTATAAGTATAAAATTGTTTTTCAGTAATGTAGTTTCTATATTAATTAATTTTATCAATAAAAAATCACTGCAATATAATCCTGAAGCACGCATAGCTGTCCAATCAAGAATGAAGGATATATGTTTAATATTACAACAACTGATTCAACTTCTTAATCAAAATAAAAAATATCATAAAATTATTCAAGGTTTTACTATAGAAGATTTTATAATATATGGTAAAGCTGAACGAGAAAAAGATATAAAGAAATTAAAAGAAATAGATGCGGCATATTATAGAGATGAGTATCAAATTTCACAAGGGCTGTTCGAGCTTGCTGAAGAACGTCAAGAAGAACGTGACGAACGTAGACGACAACGAGCATATGCAGGGCAAGAAGGAGGAAGAAGATTAAAAATGCATTCGCGCAATTATTATAAGAAACGCACTTGCAAAAGGCGTGCGTACAAAAAAAAATAGAAGGAACTTGAGTTGGCGGTGAAATGCCTTAACTGGATTAACAACAGCTGCAGAATGCTGCTTTAAAATCGCAAGGTGCCGACCCTTTCATATGGTAGATGCAGGCAAAAAATGTCAATATTGGAATGCCAAACATTAGCGATATTATTGAATAAGTTATAATCGTCACGGTTTCTTGAGTCAATGGGGAAGGTGATGTTGATGATTTGTCATCGGTTGTTGAAGAATTGGTGGTGATGGTAACATTAACAACATTGACATTGGTTTCGACGGATAAAATAAATGTAAACAATATTGAAAATGATAAATATAATGTCAATATTGTTTTTCTTGATATATTATCGTGATGTTTCATTCGATTTTCTGGTGATTGTCTGGTGAGTTGAATATATTAAAATCAAGAATTTATTTTCAATTTTTATTTATTACAAAAAATATAAATTGAAAACTTTTCGATTACTTTTAAAATATTCAGTGTTCGAACTGGCAACAAGTCACAACAAGTCAATTATATCATGCAAACTGCAGAAGCCACAGCCACAGGAAAAATCAAATCAGGAGTAGGCAAGTCGTCAGGAATAAAGAGAAGGAATAAGAATGAGGCATCCGAGTGGTTTCAGAGTCTATCAGACATCGAGCAATTATTAGTGAAACAAGAAGCAAACCCATCATCCTCGTCAAAAGAGAGAAAACCAAAAAAAGAAATGCACGAGCGCGAGCGCGAACTGATACTCAAACGACGTTCCGAGCATGAAGCACGCATGAAAGCCCAGTTGGAATCTAAAGCGAAAATCACACAACAAATACAAAAATGTCAAAAAATGCGCCACCAACTGATTCCACTCCAGATGAGGTTGGAACAGGTGCAGCTGCATGAATACTACAACACACCATCCTCGTCGAAATTCTATTTGAAACTTGGCAACATGAAAGCCAAAGTTTCAAATGAATTGCAGTTGATACATCATGAAGAAAAAGCCCTTTTCGAGATGAATGAAAAACACCACTGCACCAAAAAGTCAATCACAGATATTATTGAAAAAACGAAAACATCCAAGCTCTACACAAGAGTTCAAGCAAAAAATTATGTGGACTATGTCTACAACTTGGTGACAGTGTAAATTATAAATTCTGCTTAAAAAATATTATTATCAATAAATATAGACAATGAATTATATTAGAAATTTATTTGGTTGGCGTGAATGTTGTAATATACCTAAAGAACCATGTGTTCTTGTTTTTTTTCATACAAGTTATTGGGATGCTTTTGTTGGTATATTATATAGTTTAACAACTGCAGGAGGAAATACTTTTAGAAATACTTTTAGTATAACACAACCTAAAATATCAAAATGGTATTATTATCCAATCTCTAAATTAATGAATGCTATATTTGCTCCAGATAATAACAAACAAAATAATAATTCTATAAATTCTATTATATCACAATTTAAAGAAAAATCATCTAAAAATAAAGGTAATAAAATGTTGATAATAGCTCCTAAAGGAACATGTGGGAAAAGAGCATGGCGTTCAGGATATTATTATATTGCTAAAGAATTAAACTATAAAATTTATCCTTGTAATATGGATTTTACTAATAGAGAAATATATTTTGGAGAACCTGTTGATACATCTGTAATGTCATTAGAAGAATGTAATGAGAATTTACAACAACAATTAAGTAAATATAGACCATTAATTACAGATAATGCAGAAATGGATATTTCAAATTGTTGTGGTTGTCCATATGAATCTTTATTTCCTTTTGATATGTGTACGGTTAGTTTATTTTTTTTTACTCCATATTTAATAAATATTTTTTATAATGGATTATATTTACAATTCATCATTTCTCTTAATGCTGTATTATTTGCATTTGTTTACCATTATAATAAAGAAGGTGCATTCCTCTTAGTAGAATCTAAAATAAAATTGTATCAAAAAATAGAATCAAATATGGCAAAAATTTCTATTTTTTCACAAGTATTTTATAATTTTTATATATTTGGTTGTTTAACAAATATGTTTTATATTTTATTTTTTACTGAATTATTTTTTTATTTTAATTCAATTCCTCGCGGTTGTTCTAAAGAAAGAGGTAGATATGCTATATTTCACCCATTACATCATATATTTCTTGCTTTGGCATCATATGAATTAAGTATTCAAACATAATTATAAAAAAATGAAGTCATTTCGCTTTCGTTTTTAAAAAACAAAAGTGAAATGAAAACGCTACCATTTGTTTTTTTTCACACTGATTTTAGGTCCCGCTCCTTTTTTGTTGATGTTTTTCGGGTCGTACGCTTCCTCTTCGTCATCAGAATTCAAATCCTTGCTCATCTCCCAGAATTCTTTACTACCGAGTTTAAACGGACCGTGCTGCTGCGCCTTGTACCAGAAAATTTGGTCCTGTAATTTATTCGATTTGGCATTGTTATTTATCACCAAACACTCGAAATTTTCAGTGCACTGGTCCATTACCTGACAGAATGACTCAAATGTCGGAAACATGCCCGCATAATTTTCATAGATTCGTTTTCGGTTACCTATGTACGGCTCTCGCAGGATAAATACATAGTCAATGTTGGTTCTAAGATTTGGCGGAATGCCTAAAGGATATTGCATTGTGATGACCAGCATAATCTTCCAATGACGGCCATTCATAAATAGGAGACGCATCATAGTGTCGCGGGTCCATTTATTATCGAACAAGCAATCATCGAGGACGACGAATGTTCGGGGGTCTATGGTGCTTCTTTTATAAGATTCCATTTCCTTTTTCACTTGTTTGAGAACTGCTTTTTGTCGTTTTAAAATATTTTCTATGATTGCGGTATTGTATGCGTCGTGGATGAAGAGTTTCGGGACGTGTTCTCCGAAGAATCCGTTGCCCGCTTCTGTTCCTGAAATGACGGTTCCGATGGGGATGTCCTGGTGGTAATACATGAGGTCTTTTACGAGGAAACTTTTACCGGTATCACGTCGTCCTATTAACACAATAACAGGACCTTTATTTTCATCCGGTCGAAAGCTGATGGAGCGCATATCAAATTTCCCTAGTTCTAAATTCATATTTTAATATGCTTGTTTAAAGTTGAATGAATGTGCTATATATCTTGTAATAATAAAAAAAATGCATGTGCTGAACTAATTTTAATTTAGTATAATAAATGTAATGAATGTAATATAAATGTAATAAATGTAATAAAATATAAGTTTAAATAGTTGTATTTTTCTATTTATAGAAAGTAATATTCATAATTTACAGTTGATGTCTATTCCGGTTATTCCTCCTATTATTTCTTCTGTTAACCCTCCTGTCATTCCCGTTCTTGATATCGATGCAAGCGTGGCAGATGATGAATTAAAATTTAAATTGTTTTATCAAAAGCCAAAAAATGATAATGTTCTTAAAGATTTAGAAGTGTCTAATATGGGATTAAAAAGATGTCAGAACTACATTCCAATTTATTCAAAATTCTTCTCTCTTAATGAGACAAACTATAATTCAATCAATCTTAACCAGAAACACAAAGCCAAGTCAATCTTGGCTTCATCACATGATGATAGTGATAGTGCTTCATCAATGTCAAAGAATTGTGGAAATGCAATTATTTTTCCGAATCCTAATACAAAACAAGACGATGCTTCTGCAAGTGCAATGACTCCTGTATTTTTTAAATTCTCTCCACTACTTGACCCGGTTAAATATTTAGCTGGTAATTATAATTTCAAGGAAACGGCTGATGTAGAGGAAAAAGTCCACTCGTCCGTTTACCTGGATTCCTTGTTAAGCTTGCCATCCATTTATTCAACTCCATTTTCTTTTGATTCAACAATACCTGCTGTAAATATCAAAGAAGAAAAGGAAAAGTATAACCATTACAAAATATTAGATACTAATAATTCAGCATATGTCGACGGATTTTTTTCTTATTTATCGAGTCAGTTATTAAATATGCACGGATTTATTCATGGTATAGATTTTTACGGCGCGTATTTAGCAATTCAACATGAATTTACAGTCAACATTATCGATGACTATGATTACCTAATAAAGAATGATTTTTTTAAAAAAAACAATGGGACTCTTTTTAAATTTGACGAGACAGTATTTCAAAACTGTAGTGACGACGACGATGACGATTGTGATGAAAAAAATAGCGGAAAGAAAAAACAAACAAAAAATCGTAATCCTAAACTAAATATTAATAAAGATGAAAATGGTAACGACGTTCAATTTGATATTTACGTTGACATTTTTGATAACAACATTAGTCTTGATGTAAAAAAATCGAGCGAGCTAACTGAATTAATCGAATTGACAGATTCACATATTTTCAACCCTGAAATCAGTGAAGAATATAATATGGCATGTAATTCCTCATCATCTTCTGTTTCATGTTCTTCAAGGTCGTCTCATACAACAACACAAACAAATGACACAGATAATGCGCGTTTAAGCGATGACGAAGGCGAGAGTAACAGTGACAGCGAGAGCAAGAGTGACAGCGAGAGTAAAAGTGACAGCGAGAGCAAGAGCAGCAAAAGCGGTTACGACACAGAATCGACATTTGAAACGGTTGATGATGACTATGAAGAAGAAGAAGTATTAAATGCAGTTATTTATAAATTTCCTGTTGAAGTTATTATGCTTGAGCGTTGCACAAAAACGCTCGACTGGTTAATGGTAAATGACATTCTCTCGGATGGAGAATGGGAAGCCGCATTAATGCAGATTGTTATAACACTTGCAACATATCAAAAAATATTTTCATTTACACACAACGACTTGCACACAAATAATATCATGTTTATTGAAACAGATAAAGAATACATTTATTATTTTTTTAATAAGAAATATTACAAGGTTCCTACGTTCGGTAGAATTTTTAAAATTATTGACTTTGGTCGGTCAATTTATAAATTTAATTCTACTATGGTTTGTAGTGATAGTTTTCACAAAAGCGGAGATGCTGCCACGCAATATAACTGCGAACCATATTTTAATGATAAAAAACCATGCATTCAGCCAAATTTCAGTTTCGATTTGTGCAGATTGGGTTGCTCGCTCTTTGATTTTTTTATTGAAAATATGGAAGATGTTGCACGTGAGTGTAAAAAAAATAAATTAGTATCCCTTGTTGTCGATTGGGTAACTGATGATGACGGACGCAATATTTTATACAAGAAGGATGGAGTTGACAGATACCCAGATTTTAAATTATATAAAATGATTGCGCGAACGGTTCATAATAAAGTCCCATCGCAGCAGCTCAAACATCGCGTCTTCACTCAATACGAAGTTACACAAAAAAGTATTAAAAATGTATCAAAAACTGAAATTATTAACATTGATAAATATCCTGTATATATTTAATTCAGTTCAAGCTGTATCCAAGTATAAAATTATAATTTAAAACACACGGTTTTTACAATTTTAGTGTACAAAATTGTAAATGCAAATGCAAAAACAAAGTCAACATATATAGATTTAAATAGTTTTTGACACATGGTATAAATAAGCATTAAAATAAAGAATTTGATAAATATATTGCTCTTTCTTGACCACAATATTTCTGTTTCATTTTCTTCATCATCGACTGAGTCGACTTCTTCTTCTGATTCCGCTTCGTCTAAAGTGCAACTATTTTCAGAAGAAGCGGAATCAGAAGAAGACTGGCTGGCATCGCCCGGTGGCTCAAGTTGTTCTTTTTTTTCCTTTAAATCTTCCTCATTCAAGCGCTTCAACCTATTCATAATTTGTTCATACGGCGAAAACATAACATATGTTCCACTTTTTTGAGACCAGTATCCGACCTCTTCATTTGTGTCAATATCATACAAACGAGGATTGCCTTTTTCGTCAGATTTCACGTAAAACGGTCTTCCATTGATTTCCATTGTTGTTGTACCTTTGGTTTGTTCATTTTGTTCAGTTGTCATTTTATTCAGGTGAAGCTTTTGTAGACTGATGATTTTTTTACTGAATATGTGAGGCAACTGTTACATTTTCAATTTTTAAAATAATACAGTTAATCAAAAAAATGAAATATAAACATTATTAAAAAAATTGATAATATTGATAATAAATATGGATTTCATAGCCTATAAACCATTATCAAAATCATTCTCAAATTAAAAAATGCAACAACATCCTACAATTTACGCTCCTACTGAAAGAGCATTACGCCAATGTAAAAGAGAAATCATGTCGGGTGGATTGGTCGCTTTTCCAACAGAAACAGTTTATGGATTAGGCGCCGATGGATTAAATCCAGATGCTGTTAATAAAATATTTGAATGGAAAGGACGACCCAACAATAACCCAATTATTTTACACTTTTCTCAAATGTCTCAACTTTCGAAAATAACAAATTTGACACAATTGGAATTACGCGCCATGATTCTTATTGCAAAAGAGTGCTGGCCTGGACCATTAACTTTGGTATTACGAGCATCGCATATAGTGCCTAAAGAAGTAACCGCTGGCAAAAGCTTTGTAGGTGTTAGAATGCCGAATGATAGTGTTGCTCTTGCACTAATAAATGAATGCTCCTGCCTAATCGCTGCACCAAGTGCCAATATATCTGGACATTGCTCACCCTATACGGCTCAGCATGTCGCTAATGATTTTCATAATCGTAATTTAGCAATTTTAGATGATTCAGAAAATCGATTTTCACGATGCGGAATTGAATCGTCTGTAATAAAATTAGATGAAAATGTTCCTGGGTCGTTAACGGTCACAGTTCTCCGCGCCGGTTTAGTTGGTGGAAATAGAATTAAACGAATTTTAGATGCACATAATGTTCCACTTCATTTAGAATATTATGTTCGTTTGGGCAGTGACAGTGAAAATACAGGTATGGATTGTCCAGGTCAACTATTCAGACATTATGCCCCCATGATACCTGCATATATTGAGAATTCTGATGCACGCCATACAATTGATGCAATGCAGTTACATGATTATGTTATCATTGGTGCTAATGGTTCTCTAAATGAATTCAATGATGAGTGTCTTATTTATTATGACTTAGGGGCATCTATTGTCGATGTTGCCAAAAATATATACAGTGTTTTACGACTTGCAGAAAAAATTTTTGGCGCAAAGGGTATTATAATATCAGTCAAAAATTTAGAAGAATTCGCAGATAAAGACAGTGACTTGGATAAGGCAATTACCGACAAATTGCTGAGGTGTTCTGAAGGTAACATCACACGCATTGAATAATATATTTAGTTATAATAAATATAATTATCAATAATAATATATAAATAATTATAGATAATAAACAATATAGACCATTTCGCGTTAATGGTATTATTTTTTCTGATGGATTTAACATGTAGTTTGCTTATGAATTGTGTATTCAAAGTTGGAAGCTGGGTTGTATACAAGTCATTCAATGGATTACAATACGTGTATAAACGAGTGCGTCCGGAGAACTTGCAGGAGCAATACACTCTAGATGAATTAAATTCATCCCCTTATGTTATTATTACTGAAGAAGAGTATGATGCACTGAAAAATAATTGTAAACCAAAATGTGTAAAAAGAAATGTTTCTTCATTAACTAAAAAAATAATTGCAAGTAATCAGTCATGGAAATGTGGAATGTGTAATGAGACAATGGATTATGCATATGAAATAGACCACCACATTCCACTTTTTAAAGGTGGAAGCAATGATACCACTAATTTAATCGCACTCTGTAGAAACTGTCATGGTAAAAAAACAATTTTAGAAAATATCGACTTGTGAAAAAATGTCATAATTTAAATAATATTATAATATAGATAATATATATACATTTTTTTTTAAATGGTGTACATTAAAGGTAGAATATGCAGAGGTAAGTGTCCTCTACCAGTATTTCAATATAACATTGATGATGCAAACACAAGTCTAGTGCCAAGGTATATAAGAAACACAATTATTATCAACACGTCCATGTTTCAAGGTGGAGGGCGTTTTCAGTTTGCAAATAAACCCTTGAATGCTTTCGGAAAATGGGCAGGATGTCCTGGTGGTTCTGGCCCAGGTTACTCATCAACTAATCATTATGTTCCCTATCAAAATTGTAGCGTAGGTCCGGCACTCGCAGGTCCACAAACACTTTGTTTTTCAAGATGTTAATAATAATGTCGTATAAATATTTTATATTTAGGAAAATAAATCATCCTTGTTTAAAAAAGAAAATATTAAATTATAATTTTTTCTTTTTATAGTATATAACATAACAATCATAAAATGGGTCATAAAAAAGGTGCCAACGGCGCATATCAGATTTCCGGACATTCTTATTCGGTCGTTAGGGGGTCAAGGCCTCAAGTAATGCATGGAACCGCCTATAAAACTGTCGGTGGATTAACGAAAAGCAGTCTCATGTATAATAAATATGGCAGGATTGTTTCAAGGCGCAAACACGCCACTGCAAAGCGCGAAAATCGTCTCAAGAAAGCCGGTTGGGTTCCAATTGGAAAAGGAAAATTCGGTTCTGTTTTTGTTGGAGATAAATCTAAATCTAGCAAGAAATCTAGCAAAGGGCGCACTCGTCGCAGTTCCTCGCGTAAATCTCGCCGCAAGTCTCATTAAATAAAAAAAATATCTATATATAAGAATATATAAGAATACATATATATAGATGTCAACTAGAAAAGGACCATCTAAAAGTGCCACATTATTTGAAGAGGGAACTGTTAAGAAAGGCAATGATGGAAACAAGTGGATAATTGTAACAAATAAGCTGGGTGTTCGTCGATGGCAAAAGATGGGCTCTAATAGTAATAAAACAACTCAGAAGATTAAATCAAAATCAAAATCAAAATCAAAACTTG
>Ga0315284_10003465_pt1 | contig 22447 bp, 18 predicted proteins | sample YL17G09_16_MG_FD_203696 | JGI IMG/M metagenome (GOLD analysis project Ga0315284, IMG submission 203696) | Sediment microbial communities from Yellowstone Lake, YNP, Wyoming, USA - YL17G09_16 | ecosystem: Environmental > Aquatic > Freshwater > Lake > Sediment | place: USA: Wyoming | collected... | reverse complement strand
CTCGGAGACGGGCTCGGAGACGGACTCGGAGACGGACTCGGAGACGGACTCGGAGACGGACTCGGAGACGGGCTCGGAGACGGACTCGGAGACGGACTCGGAGACGGACTCGGAGACGGACTCGGAGAAGCAAAGATATGAAGTATAAATTCTAATGCTTTACCGAGTAATGAGAATACTCCTGTCCCCATATCCATTACACGTGTAACTATAAATGTAACCGGCTTACCAACAAGAGTGAATGTGCCCTTACCCATTACACGTGTAACCACAAATGTAACCGGTTTGCCAACAAGAGTGAATGTGCCCTGAACACACGTAAGAGTATTTATGACTGGTGCAGTATATTCAATGTGAAGAACCGGAGCATAATAATGATAAGCATTGTAACTATAAGCATCCCTATACCCGCTGCCGGTTGAACCATTGTTTTCTACAAAAAGGACAAGACTATTACCTGATACCCAACTTTCACGATCAAATATTGTTTGAATTATTGCCGAAATATCCGGAGAATTATATACCACACCTTTTACCCAGTGCGATATTGCATTCCATGCCACTGAAGCAGTTCGTGTACGCGCTGCAAAATCTGCATAAGTTGAAAAGGTCAAAGCATCATCAACGTCTTCGCCAGCAATCTTAGCGTTACAAGTATCACCGGAAAAATTGGCAGTTGCTCGTAATTTAATATAGGCATTAGAAACAATTTTGCCATTTGGAATTGTAATATTGGTAAATCGCAGTCCCATAGAAAAGTTATCAGTAAGCCTGCCAACACGGTTGTAGGAAGAGGTAAGAGTAATTGTTGAACTGGTAACATTAGTATAGCAATCGTCGGTACTGCCTAAAATAGTTTGTTCAAAAATTTCCGGCCCAGGTGAAGGTGACGGACTGGGTGTAGTATCATAAGTTATTGATAACTGCACCTGTCCATAAGCGTTATAACTATAATCACGCCCAGCACGCCGCGCACTTGCTGAAGAATTGTTATCTTCAAAAAATATCACAATATCATTACCAGATACCCAACCATCACGATTAACAAGTGTTTGGATTACAGAAGCAAAATTGGTTGATGTGTAGTAGTTATCACTTACAGACCACGCCTCAACTGCATCCCATGCTACACCGTCAGTGCGGGCGCGTCCCATAAAATCAGCGTATGTAGAAAATTGTGGCGCATCGTCTATTGCTTCGCCCTTAATAATTAAATTACAAGTTTCACCCGTTTGCCCACCGGCAGCCCTAAATGTTACTGTTGCTGAGATAATATTAGTATTTTTTGGAAGGGCGATATTTTGAAACCGGCAACCGGAATGATAGGTATCAGTAGTTGACTTCCCCATAGTAAGTGGGTCAGTTAAACCAATAGTCGTAGTTGTAACATCAACTCGACAATCATCATTATCACTGATTATATTACGTGTAAGAATGTGTTCCATTACAATCTACTCTCATAAGGCCAAAGGCGCGGTACTCGGCATTGCTTTTCCCGCTGTTCCCGCTGTTCCTGCGAGGTCTGCTGTTGGTCGCACTCTAACGAATCCAACGTTTGTTCCTACAACCAGTGCCATTATTCTACTGTCAAAACTCCATTAGCACCATCAAAATCGCAAAGCAAACTATCATCAACAGCAAGAGTCAGTGCCGAACCGTAATCCCACCAACCAATTAGTTCTTTGTTAGTGGCACTGTTGTTATACAAAATTGCATATCTAAACGGCCCAATACCCCCTGCCGTAGCTGTGAAAGTAAAGTCGGTAATACAAAGTTTGTATAATCCTGAAGACTGTGCCGAACTTGAAATTGCCAAGTCTCCACCACCTGACGGATAGTTATTAGCCGCAGCCGGTACAGGAAAAGCCCCCACTGTATACAAACTATCAGTATTCACAGGGGCAGTATTTGTCAAAGCTAATCGCAAATCGTCAGAACCAAGATTATGGACTTTCTCGGCCTGTGCTTCTACAAAAGATCGAAATTTGTTAAAATCAGCCATGTTTTTCTCCTCTATATGTGTGTAGACTGTCAACCAAGTCACAGACCGGCTTTATGGTGTTACTGAGTACTGAAAAAATTCCCATTGTTACCTTCTTTGTTTATGTTCCTGCTTTAAGTTCGGTTATTCCAATAGTTGCACCATCCCAAAATGCTTCAACGACAACAAATTTCCAATACAGATGTGATGAGGCTACACCATCACGAATAATAATAATCTCATTAGCGGCAATTTTACCAATTCCGCCATTTGAAATTGTTCTTAGTGTTCCCCACTGCGTCCAATGCGAATTATCATCGCTATAGTAGAGGAGACAAGCCCCACGTATTAATTGTCCACAATTTCGATCCAAAGTAGCAGTAAAGGTTCTGTAATAAGGAATTGGTGTAGGCGCATCAAAACCTAAACCGTATTGGTCATCAGTGGCAATAAACCCGTGTTCTGATCCAATTTCAACGCTTGTAATATTGTCTGTTAGAGCCGTATTGGAAGCCAGTGTGATATTGCTTGCGGCCGGCCATTGATGTCCATAATAGCCGGTAACATTCTCTTGAGGACTTGGAGAGGGTGACGGACTTGGACTTGGTTCAATGCTTGGCTCAACCGGACTTGGACTTGGCGAAGGGGATAATGGCACAACATACCCCGTATCATAAATTTCAGTAATCCCCACAGTTGCTTCGTCTCCGAGAGGTTCAACAAAAGCAAATTTCCAGTATTTGTGTTCGGGTTCTGGACTTGGAGCGAGTGAGCCATCTCCATAAATAAGTAAATACGTTTTGTCAGCATAAGGTACAGAATGTGGAACCTGTAGACCGCTATTCTCAATAGTGCGCAATGTGCCTATTTGTGTCCAATGAAGATTATCGTCACTACAATAGATATAACAACTGCCGTGTGTTAATGACGAAATTGGCCGATCTAAACGGGCGATAAATGTCGGCAAATGCATATATGTGCCGAGATTAAGGAGTAACCATACCGGACTTGCCCACTCTATACAATAGTGGTCATTAGCAGATACATGTCCATATAAACTTCCTATTTCAACTGTGGTATTCCCGTCAAGAATTTTTGAGTTCAGCGGGACTAAGAAATCATCAGCAATCGGAGTTTGAGAACCATAGCGACCCCGTGGGTAATTAATAGGTAAAGATGGTTCGCCGAGATTTTGAAGATAGCTACGGTAACCTGTATATCCCCCATTTCGATTAGTTCCCCAATTCCATGTATCAATTAGAGTAATTGTTCCATCAGTAGCAAGACTATAGGTTTTGATTACTCCGGCATCGCTGGTATCAACTGTATAACAAATTAATAATATTCCATCAGCCACAACAATTGAACACGGCTTACAAACATCGTTAGCGATTGTTTCCGCATCCAGCAGAGTAATCGCTCCTGAAATTAAATTAACTGATGCGGTTTGAATTGAACCATTATTATTTCCCTGTGTCCACGTTATTACAATGCGATTGTTATCGGCAAAAATGGGATAGATATCACAATGCCACAGGGAAATTCCTGAGTTTGCGAGTGCCGTAGTTTCATTATCAAGTACAGCAGAAAGATCGCCGGAATCTGGGTCACAAGTGAAAGTTATCAGAGACGCAGTTGCCCCATCAATACTATAAACTGCTGCCCACATATTTGAAGACGGGTTGATTTGACATAAACTGGAATTGCATCTAAGAGTATTATTAGAAGCAAAAGTCGCTGATGTGATTGTATCAATTACAGTACCAATATCACCAGTATCAGGAGCGATAAGAATACTTTTTATTTTAGCGACCCAAGACGGACTCGGAGACGGACTCGGAGACGGACTCGGAGACGGACTCGGAGTAGTGTCAATTAAATACTGATGATAAGAAAAAACATGAACATTGGAGTTCTCCACTTTCTGCGCCGTAATACGGGCAGGTGAGTCTCCACTGGAATCGTCAAAATTGACAGTATCTATTAGCGTCTCAGTAATAATCCCCTCATCATTGATCGCAACCGTACTAACTATGCCGCCAGTAACTCCTGCGTCACCATATTCAATATGAAGTTGCGCAGTTTGAACCGATGCCTGTCGATAAACATTCGATGTTGACCCATGATCGCTACAAAAAAGAACCATAGCATTGCCAGAAACCCAACCACTACGATTAACAATCTCCTGAATAATAGTTTTTAATTCTGGTGATTGATAAGATTGGTTATTTATCCAAGAACCAACAGCATTCCAAGGGTTTGATGCTGATCCAACAGAACGCGCTGCAAAATCTGAATAGGTAGAAAAGGCTATTGGATTATCGGCGGCCTCTCCGGTAAAGATCAAATTGCAAGTATTAGCACTGAGAGAGCCTGATGAAACAAAAGTCACATACGCAGATGTAATAGTTGCATTTTTGGGGACAGTAATATTCTGCCAACGCATTCCTGCTTTTGTTGTATCTGCACCGCCTTGACTTCCCATAAACAGAGGATTGGAAGAATAATATGATATTGAGGGAATAACATAGCAATTATTACTTGCACCTGTTGCAGTGACATCAAGTGTGTCAGGAGCAGCAGGCGTACGATACCAGAGAGCAAAATACCCGCCGCCAGCATTGGTAATTGCCGCACCATATTGTGAAACATTGCCATTGAATAGCCATGAATCAATTGCAGTAATTGTACCGTCAATTTCTATTCTATAAGTCCTTAATGTTGGGTAATTATTGCTATCATGTGCAATCATTGCATAGTAATCATCAACAATATGACACGAAGCCGGATAACGAATTTCAGCCGCAACAATTTCTTCATTATCAAGTTCGATTTCATCAAGTTGGCCGCCATCGCCGACATTGATTGTGGTGATTTCACCATAATTTGATGCGCCCTGTGGATGAATAATTGCGATTGCTTCTCCATAAGGACTCGGAGAAGGTGAGGGACTTGGCGAGGGGCTCGGAGACGGACTCGGAGAAGGTGAGGGACTGGGGGATTCTGGCGGAATAACCCACGGAGTAGAAGGGACTGCTATTGCTGTAATCGTAGTTTGTAATAGATCACGTTCAATATCAACAACCATTAAAGGAATTGTTTGCCAAGGGTCACCAAAGGCTGTCAGTAATTCATTTATATCAGAATTAAGTTGAATCCAATCGCCGACTTGTAAATAGGAGTGCATGAAACCGGCAGTGGAAAATCTTACTTGAATATGCTCTTTTGACCACAAACCAGAAACAGGATTGACATAAAAAGTAGCGACTCTTGCTGCACTATTCCCATTGATATTTGGCCATTCATAAGTCCCTGTCCGAATTTTCAACTGACTTTGCGATAACATATCTTCATAAGTATCGAGGTCTTTGAAGCGGTTGTATTCGGCTTGCCAACTTGAATGAATAGCGAGCTTATTAATAATGAAATCTGTTTTTGAAATATCCAGTGTATCATCAACTAACTGCCCACGAAAGATCGTAGCAGCTTTAATGGGTGTGGCATTGTTTAGAGAGACAGCGCGTAAAATTCCGGTACTACTGGCACAAATTAAGAATGTACTTTGTTCTGATAATTGCTGAACGATATCACTTAATTTTGTTTGTGTGGTGACATTGATACGGGCTTTGATTATTTGGTCTACAGCGAGATCAAAACTTGGAAGATCAATATTATCGGCAGTAAAACCAAGATGAGTTCGATACAAGTCTTCAATTATTGAAATAGGGTCTTCAATAACTGCCCCTAAACGATAAGGAAAATTGCTACGATAGGGGTCTTCGGGGGAGTCAAAGAACTCAATACTAATACCCTTACCTGCGCAAGTCGCCCAACAGATAGGCTGAAAAAAGTCAACAGTCCATCTATATAATAAAGACACACCGGCTATTTGCAATATGAATTGGTCATTAACAACACTATTGCCTCCGGTTGTTAAACTCTCAATGCCTAATGCAAGAAGTTCAGCGGGGGTTTCTGTAGTTAACATACTGGCATCTGCTGACCATTTTAAGTCGGGGTCTTCATAACTCGCAGAGTGGATAAGATTATCTGTGTATAACAAAACAGGGTTACCGCCCCAACTACTTTTTGCGGCATAGCCCATTTGTATTCGTTGATCCACATGTTCTAAAGTGTGCCCGTAATAGAGAAAGAATTTCAAATATTGTACGTAACTATTAAGAATAGGGGAAATTCCAGATACGCCTACGTAATTAATAGTCGCATAGCCGGTATTGAGAATATGTTTACGAAAAATATTGTTATATTGAATCCCAAAAAGTGCCCTACCCCCTGTAAATCCCGCAAAATCGATTAAACGATCTCTAAATCTACAAGCAGTGTTTTGAAGGCTGTCGCATAACTTTATTCGGTCTGATTCAGACTCAAAAAATCTTTCATCATTATAGACTTCAGCACCAACAATTGTATTTGGTAGCGTCGCCGATAACTCGAAAAGCGCGGTGCCCCACTGTCCGGCAGTCAGTCCAATATATGCGTAAAGAATTCCGTTAATATACTTAAAGCCATTCCAATCGCGTGCATAAAATGGGGGTAAAACCGTCGGCCCGCCGATATCCCGATATGTATTGATTACATTGCTATTGTAATAGTTATTGAGAGCTTTTTCAAAAGCAACAACATAGTGGCTACTAAGAAACTCCGTAGTTGCTAACGCCTTAACAAGCCCTGTTGGATGAATCGCTGCGTCATAAGGATCAGCAATATTAAAAATCCCATAGACAAGGGGCACAGGCTCATTAATTGTCTCAGTAGGAGCATTTGGAAAAATATCACCTACACGGTATGGGGGTAAAACTGTATCCCATAGTTTACTAGGATTCTGTGCTGAAAAGGAAAAGGTCTTACCAGTAACATCGGGAGTTTGTAACACTGTGCCGTTAAAAATAAATAGGCAATCTGCTAAAGATGCAATTCCATCTACCCATTGATAAATTTGACATTGGCTTCCATTTATATCCTGAAGTAGCATATCGGCACTAACTGGGATTTCACCCTCTATGGGATAAAAAGGCATATTAGACAGCGTGACTTTGACATCACCTATTTGAAATTGCTTGTTAAAGATATCAATACGTTCAGAAACAGCATTATGACTAAGTAACATTGGATATACAGGAATTCCATCAAGACCGCGTGGCATAGGACGGGTAGAGAATAGATATACGTTATTTGTATTGGGACTCGGAGACGGACTCGGAGACGGACTCAGTCCGGTTACTCCTGCATTTTTATAGATGGCAACAATTGTATCACGTTGCATACCAGAAATTTGAGAATATTGCTCAAAATGACTACTTCTGATTAACATTTTATTCCCCATTCGCCATAGTCTGTAAATCCTTCTGCATCTGTAGGAACACGCTTGAAACCCATTTCAATAATTGATACAGTTGGTTGCCAATAGTGGTATTCTTGATACGCTGTCTGTAAATTCGAGATAAAGAAACCAGCGAGATAGGCTCCTGCAATTCCCTCTAATTGGATAAAGATTGGAAGATTATATCCACATACGGCGGCATAGGCGTCTTGTAATTTCCCCCATTCAACGATATCAGTAAAGATAAACGTGCGATCAAATGTTCGTTGAAAGCCAAAGTTTGTAAATCGAGGACTTAGTTGTTGTCCCGATTGCGAACGAACTCCTAAGGATAAGTAATTGTAATTGATTTTTTCTGAAAGTTGATAGTTGCGTTTGAGAGAATAATCATTCAGAAACCAAAGACAGCTAATATGGGGAAGCATACTGGGGGCATTCTGGAAATTCAAAAATTCGACTTGCCAATAACGGGCATTGACCGGAGAAGCTAACATTCCAACAATAACCGGCTCTTTTTGAGAAGTGCGCTGATCGGCGAAATTAAAAGTAGTAGATGATGTATATGTTATATCATCGTTGCTAAAGGATACTTCCCACTGTTTTGAGTCCGCCCAATCTTCGTTATAGGACTGTAGCCACAGAGCAACAGCATCTACAACTGTACTCAAACCAAGATCAATATATAAAGATATTCCGGTTCTGATACTTGGCTTCCAGTAAGTGTCGGGATCATTATTGAGGACTAATATGGGTTCATGGCCGACAACAATATTGGAGGTATTGCAACCAGCTGTTAAAATCGGCAATGCCCGTACAGGAGTTAAAAGACTGCAATTCATTAGTGGTACTTATCCATTTTTACAATTGGAATTCCAATCGCAGACCATTCCAGACGAAATAGTCCAATATCAAGAACGGTTTCAGAAATAGAATTTGAAGCCAGTCTGCAAAGATGGCGAGTTCCGTCAAGATCAATAAAAAGAAAAGGTCGAAAAATTCCATTACAATTACGAATAACAGACCATAGGGTCTCTCTTTGAGCATCATTAACTGCCCATGAGCGATTAATATTGATTGACGAGTTGACTCCATATCCCGTTGTAAATTGCTTACCGGCGGGTAATTGAATTTCGTTATTGGAAAAACTTGTTTGATCGTTAATTGGTAGAATTGCTCCACAGTCTAACTCGTGGGATGTAAATAACCAAAGGGCACTAATCCGAGTGTCATCAGGGGCACTACCGATAATATAGTTTCCCTCAAAGGCTACAGCGCTTGAAATGGTAAAACGCCAATAACGGGCAGAGATTGCATTAACAAAACGCCGCAATTTTATTTGATAGGGCGGCCCGTAATCTCTCAATTCTTCAATAGAGACTGAAGACCAGCTTGTTCCATTACCAGAAGACTCCACTGAAATTTCTATTGACAGTAGCAGAGTATCAGTCTCATGGTGAATAAATAAAAACCCGTCTACTGACTTTGTTTCTGGCAAAATAACTGTGAGAGTATGCTGCTCAGTGTCTCCGTTTGCTTCCCATGCCATATTTGGTTCAAGTGGGGAAATTGCATGTTCGGCAGGGTGCAAAGGATTCTGACTTGAAACCAGTTGGACTTTCGCCCCGTCCATAACTTCAAATGTGCAAAAGTTAGTTGAATCGAACATCACGACTTCCAGTTTTATGTTCTGGGCTAACAGCTAAGTTAGATCGTTTACCCGTTATTAGCCTCTGTAATTTCGGGGCAACAGTATCCTCAATAAAACCGTCCGAAAGAATGTTGCCAGAAATAGATACATTCATTACTATTGTTCCGCCGCTACCGCCAGCAGTTTGCGCAATCGGAGTGATGCGATTTTGTTGGCCGATTCCCGCTGCGAGATTGTTACCCAACATTCCGAGCACGCCGCGCTGAAAATGAAAAGCAAAGTCTGAACCTTGTTTTGCGGCCATGCGGTCATTTGTTGGGTTATCGAATATCCCGCCTAACATTGCAACCAATTTTACTACCAAAGTTTTGGCAACATAATCAAGAACCGCTTTTACGAATATGTTATAGAAGTCAGAGGCCATACCCTTGAATACTTGTGCTAAGTTTGCTCTACCATGTACAAAGGCTTGTAAGTTGGCACTTACAGAAGCAGTCATTCCACTTTGAATTTGTTCTAATGTACTCTCTGCAAAAGTCTGATTTTCTTCTGCCAAGTTTCTTGATTCGTCAAATGCTTTTTTGTCAAACTCAATTTTCGCTGCTCTGGCATCAGCTTCGGCTTGAGCTAAAGCTGCCGCGTATAGTGCATCATTTGCCTGTCGCGCTTTTGACCACTCTTCGTGACTGGCATACATTGTTGAATCAATCTCATTGACTCTGCGAGCATAGGCTTCTTTGACTTTCATTATTGCTTGAGTAGAGGCGGTCTCACCAATTAGAGAAGCGGCAAAAATATCATCTTGAGTTTTTTGTCGTGTATTTTCATAGCCCTTCCAAACAGCAAGTAAAGCATCGCGGGCTTTCTCGGCCTCTTTTTGAGCTGCGTTGTCTATTTCTTTTTGTTTAATTGCTGCTGCATCTATTATTTTTTGTCGGGCATCATAACCGGCTTTAATTTGTTCTTGCCACTTTGCAATATCAACAGGTGGGCCTTCTCCAAATGAAGCACTGGTCGCCTTGACTGACTCTTTGATTTTTTCCATATCGTATTCAACACCGGCGCGCATTTGACCAAATAAACCCCCAAGTGCAAATCCCTTCATCCCTGCAATCATTTTTGGTAACTGCTCTACAAACTGTGTAAGAAGACTGGTTGTACCTTTAATGGCCCCTTTGTTACCCTCACCAATTTCCTCTAAAGCATTATGCCAAGCTTCTCCGAGTGTCTTAACCCTTGTTGCCATTGATCCGGCAGCTATTTGAGCTTGTGATCCGTAGAGTCTTTCTGCTTCTTTAATAGCCGGCTCTAAGGCTTCAAAAGCAGTTTTAGCGTGCTCAACATCAACGCCTAACGCACGAAATCCACGAACTTTATTTGTCTCCATTGAGACAGTGAGAGACTCAATAACCTCACCAAATTCTTTTCCTCTTGCCGCTGCGGAGTTTAATGCCGCACTGATTAATCCCTGTGTTTGTGACCACGATAATCCCGCAGCAAGCAGCCGCCCTGTTATTGATTTCACTAATTCGTCTGATTCCCCCCTTGTGCGGGCGATTCCCATAGCAAATTGATTGATCGCAGCAAGGTTTGCTTCAGTTCCTAAACCAAGACGATCAAGTGCGCCTTTCAATTGGATTGCTGCGGTCTCGCCCTCAAGCGTTGCCGTCCACATCTCTTTAACAGCACTTGTTAAGAAACTCATAGCCTTTTGTGCTCCGGCAGCGGCTAATGAGCCAATAGCGAAACTCTCGGCCATGTGAGAGAAATAATCAGAACCTTTTTTTGCTGTTCCGGATAACTGGTCAATTTGTCTCTCAAGTTTCTTAATCTCATTTTGAGACTTGACCATTTGGGGGCCGCCGAGTTCGGCAAGACGCGCAGACAATTCTCGAATTTTAGCAGAGGCGTTTTCCTGTGCTTCAAAAACTATCTGGAATTTTTCTTGTCCGGTTGCCATTTATTTACTGACTCTCTTTAGCAATTCGTTTTGTTCCGTTTTTGCTTTATCAGCACGCAGTTTGTCAATACGCGCTGTTTCGGTTTCAATCACCTGACAAGCGTCTGTCCAGAATGCCGGTAGGTTATAATAGCTCTGATAAGTCTCATTACCAGTTCCACGAATAGACTGATACAGATGCCAGAGTTTGAACGACAAAGGTGTGATTATCGACAACAAACAAACACTATAATAGTGCATCATAGCCACGTGTGCCGGTATTGGTTTACCAGCACGTTTACGAACAACTTCAACAATTTTCCACCAATCAGATTTTGTTACTTCCAATGTTGGCATATTCTGGCCTTTGACAACAATTACATCGTTGGAATTTTGTTGTCTAAAACAAGCACGTCTTCCGGTTCGACAGGCTTCTCCGCACTCCCCGTCGATACCGGAATAGGCTGCGCCAACGAGGAGGATGAGTTTTTTATTTCAGTATCGGAAAGACCACAATGTTCGACAACCGCCTTGACGATCATTTGGATTTGATCGTAATTCTCAAGCATACCAAGAATTTTACGCGGTGAATCAGTAAAGCCATCAACAGACTTTATCGCGGGGGCAATCAGGTCAAGTAAATTGGAGAAGGTGTCACCAATTTGCAAACCCTCTTTGTGGACTTCGGAGAGTTTATAGAGCAACTGCTCTTTCTCTCCGACAGTCATACTAACGATATTGAATACCGTATCACAAACGGTGATCGGATATGCGCGTTCTTTGTTTACCAAGCGTAATGGCATTTTGTACTCCTTAGAGTGATCGGGCATTAGCCCAAGTTAATGATTTACCAGCTACGGTCGATACTGTTGGCAACCGTAATTTCTATCAGTTCTCCCCATTGATCGGCAGTGTGTGTCGAAAAGAGTCTGCCGGTAATGTTATCAATCAAAAGACCCTCAGCATCATAATCAATTTTCTCGATCTTGCCTGAAAAAGCGATTGTCATTGTTGATCCGAAGGCAAGCGAAATCTGGCAGATCGTTCCGGCCTTGAGCGCGGCAAAGGCGGCATCAGAAGCGACATCGCGCAAGAGTTTGAGTTTGAAGTTACCGGAACGGTTGCTGAACCCAAAGTCAGTATATCCTTGTTCGGCATTGTGGCCAAGTTTTGTTACGTCATAGTTACATTCGATTTCAAATGAACTGAGTGTGGCTGTGACCGGACTCGGATCAGGACTTGGACTTGGATTATCACCATAAATAATACTGGCAGCAGTCAGATCATTAAAGTAGAGCAATTTAGAGCCATCACGCGGAGTCCATACGCCGTCAGGATCGGCATCGTCAATTGGCGAACCGTGTGAAAGCCAGTCTGATTCAAATAATAGCATCTTATCACGTTCGGCAGAGAGTTTGATCTTGTTGGCAATACAGCCACCGGCTTTTTGTGAAAGAGAGCCAGAGGGTAGCCGCTTAAACCAAGTCAAGTAGTGCCCCTCATCAAGAGAGAAGCTTGGGTGTGTATCAAAATAGGTGAACGTTTTACCAAATGTCGGGCCAGCGGCTTCAACAACTTTCTGAAAATGCGAATATAGATAGTGGTCAATATCATTTAGATCAACTGGCCCCTTAACGGAAAACTTGGCGGTACTCCCCAGAGTGGAGTGCACTGTATTTTGTTCTACAGGGCTTCGGCTGCCATGATCTTTTGGCATATCGTGAACCATAACATCAGGATCAAGATCAAACGGTTCGACTGTTACCTCATTAACGGCAGAATCGTCAGCTTCTGGTGTGTCGAAAGCGTCTTGTTCAACATATCCAAATCGTAATTGGCGGGTTTCAAGTGATGACATTAATTTGTCCTCTCATTTATTGTTAGAGTGTTTGATTATAATATTCAACTTTATGGACATCAACCAGAATTTCCGCTCCGGTTGTTCCGCTCTCTCTATGTTCAACATCAAAGGCAACACCGGCAACATCAAATATCCGATATCCGTCTGACAAGTTCGTACTAACTCGCAGTTGTCGAATTACTAAATCGACAATCGCGCGTGAACCGGCGGTGTCGTGTATTCCAAGTCGATAACCTGTGTGAATTTTGATCGTAAATCGCTGTAGCCAGTTGTCAATTAGCTCCTGATTGTTGATTGCCTTATCGTCTTTTAAGGGTGTGATTGCTTCGACTTCTACACTCAGAGCAGGAATTATCAAGTTGGCAACTTTGTGAGTCTCATAGACATTGATTGTAACTGGAGAAGGTTCTGGACTCGGAACTGGAGCTAAATATTCAATATGAAGTAGGGGTGACTGTCCCGTTAAGCTAAAATCCCTAATGTTTGCCTGCGAATAGACCGAAGTGCCGTCATCACTCAAGAAAAGTGCGATAGGATTCCCTGACTCCCATCCTACCCCATCAATTATCTCCTGAATTATTGTCTTTAGTTCTGGGGTATCGTAAGAAACTCCGTCACCACACTCCAGTATCAAAAATGGAACCGACTCTGCCCCAAAAACCCGCGCGATAAAATCCTCATAAGTAGTAAACGTAGCGGGAATATAGGCTGAATCGGCCTGTATTATTGTACCTGTTTGCGGCGTATTGTCAGCCGACATAAAGGTTATGTACGCCGTAGAAATTACTGCGTCTTTAGGAATATCGACGTTAAGCCAACGCATCCCAGTATTTAATGAACCGCCCTGACTTCCAACTACTAAGAGCTGAGGCCCAAGATTTATGTTTGAATCAGGAACATAAATATAGCAGTCGTCGTCTTCCGAAGCAATTCTCTCATGATAAACTCCTGAATTAGACGGAGAAGGTGATGGACTGGGGTCGAAAATTCCCTGCAAAACATTAACGATTTTGCTATGTGCGGTTTCAATAAAGCCCATTAGAATCCCGCCTTGCTTGCGACATAGGTAATGATGGCAGCAATTCTTGTCGAACTATAGACATCTGAATCGATAAGAGCAACTTCTTCTTGGCCGATGATTCTAACTTGCAATGCTCCAATTGTGGCCGCAAGTGTTGAGTCATAAAGTAATTGCTTGACATCGTCCAGCATCGTTTCAATATCGCGTCCTTTTTTTAGCAAAATCAGATTGACTTCAAGCTCATAGCGAACATCGGTAATATCCTCTACTACGGCTTCTTCACTGCCTGCAATCAATCCGATGTAAGGCGAGTGCTGTCTCGCTTCATTTGGAGTTAGCAAAATACGTGTAGACTTGGCTATTCCAGTAATGGTTGCCAGTTGCTCGACAAGATTATCCAATATCGTAGTCTTGGTGTTAGCCATGTTGCCTAAATAAGTTTGCTACAAAATTCTTGAATAGTTGGTTGATTTTGACATGCGACTTTATCAATGCAAGCGAAACGTAGTGCCTTGCTGGAATATGTGTCTTATGGTTTCTTCCAGTGTACCCGCCCATTTCGTGAATGCGGGCGTACACACAATCTGAACCAATAGTAGTTTGCCAACCGTTATTTATAGCAGAGACTCTCCAATTCCACGAATGCCAGAGTCTACCAGAACGGATGTTAAGGATTGTGCCGGAAGCATTATTTTTAATGTTCTCGGTAACGACTTGCCCCAATTCTACCATGAGCTTCGGAAGTTGGCCAAAATTCTTTAAGGCTTCAGCAAGTGCAAGCGATTTGAAACCGGCAGGTTTTGAGGATACGGACATATTAAAATCAGACATTGTAGATTTCCTCAAGTGCCGTTTCTTGTGCTTCCTCTTTTGTATCATAACTACCAGCACTACAAACCGGCAAATCCATATCATCATTTACAATCGTGTAAATCCATTTTTCACAATCCGATTCAACACAGACTTTGTACTCAATACCTCTATGTCGAATAGCAGCTTCAAAAATATCGAGGTCTGTTTCTATCCATTCAACTTTTTTCATATTACCACTTTGTCTTGTAACGAATGATGATCTTGTTGATTTCTGCCGGTACATCGTGGTCATAATCAAATCGTTGTTCACCGTCACCCTGTGAACGAATACCAGAACGTTCGGCCTCATTTAGAATGTGGCGCGTCAAAAGATAACAAGCATAGACCAAATCTTGGGGAACTGTTTCATAGCCGTAGGAATATGAAATCTTGATATTTTGGTAACCCTTGTAGAACCTATGTCCCAAAGTGAAATAGACGCAATTAGAATTGGCTTTGAAAGTATATGGATATGAAACTGCATCATACTCAGCCCATGCGCTACCATCCCAATAAGCAATTGAGTCAATGGCGGTAATCGGCCCGTTATCTGTAAACAAACGCAGACTGCCCTTACCGTTAAGAATTTCTTCTGTGAATACTGGTGACGGAGAGGGCGAAGGTGACGCGCTTAAAACTGCGAATGTTCTGCCAGTCAGGTTCTCAATTGTTGCCGTAGCCGAATCAATAGCCACTTCTATTTGTTCATCATTAGCATTTGGACTTGGACTATCATCAAGAATTTTATAGTCTATCAGGCTTAGAATCACAATTTACCTCTGCGTTTGAAAAATTCCCAAATGATATACATGAATACTGATCGTCTATGTGCTGTTGGACTCGGAGACGGACTCGGAGACGGGCTCGGAGACGGGCTCGGAGACGGGCTCGGAGACGGACTCGGAGACGGACTCGGAGACGGACTCGGAGACGGAATTTCTCCATATTCAATATGTAATTGTGCAAGAACGCCACCATCACTATAATCTCTTGGTGTGCGACGTGATTTCGTTCCGGATGATCCATTATCCTCAAAAATTAAAACTATCGCATTACCGGATTCCCAACCGTCACGATCAACAATTTCTTGAATAATTTCTTTTAATTCCGGTGATTGATAAAAACTATTAGCAGTCCAGACTTCAAGATTGTCCCATGTAATTGTTTTATTAGTTTGTATGCGATTGATACAGTTGGAGTATGTAGAAAAAGTAATCGGATTATCTGCGGCTTCCCCTTTGATAGAAATATTGCAAGGTGATGTTGTGCCAACACTATAAGTAGCGGCTTTGAAAATAACGTAGGCTGAAATAATTTGTATATTTTTAGGAATAGACAAGCCTGTCCAGCGGAAATATGCGTCCATGCTTCGGATAGAAGGCACTGCCTCAACTGTTATTGTACCAAAGCCGCATTCACCTATACCAAAAAGTTCTAATACCGGAAATATCTGTACATCATCAGAATCAGCGGCAATATACGCCTCAAAAATTTCAGACATTGTCTACCACAATAGTTAAGGCCAAAGGCGCGGTACTCGGCATTGCTTTTCCCGCGCCGATCATTTCTACAATGTTGGCCTTATTATTACCTATCTACTCCACCTTGATAGAATACCAACAGTTTTGCACTGGCCGTCATTGACGGTGAAGGTTCATTGATTGTTAGTGTGTTATCTGCACTGGCCACGATATATGCTGTTAGGTCATCAACAATATCATAGTCAGTTTCATCAAGGCAAAGAGCACTTAATATGACTTCGCCTTCTTTAATCCCCGTCAAAGTCGCCGTTGACGGATATGCGCTTGGCGATGCGTCAAGTGTCGCAATACCAAAACGTGGCAAGAACGAACTAAACCCGCGTGGGCCGGAGCAATCCATCCATAAGACGTAAACAGAATTGCCGCTGGTAGACGATGTACAGCGAATCACATTAGCGGCATAAATTGAACTGGCAGCAGTTCTGTCAGTCTGTGCGCCGCTTGTAGTATTGTACTCAATAACTGAAATCAGTTTGTCGGTAAGACTGATACCGGCAATCGTTATACTGTTATTTGCACCTGCTCCAGCTGCCACTTCACTTTGTATAAATGGAGAACTGACTTGTCGTTCGGCATTGCGCGACATCCAATAGACTCCTACTTTGTCATCTGTCGAATCAGGAACAGTAAGTTTTCCACCTGCAATAATACCGGCATTTGCTGTAATATCAGTTACGGCATTTGTAGTAACGGCGATATTGACACAGGCAACTATTTTATCACCTAATGCCAATGCCGTACCATCACCGGCAGTGCAAGTAATACCGACTGTTGCAGAGTCAGCAGCACCGGTCAACAAAGCATACTTAATCAATGCCTTATCTACGGCTCTGTCTAAACGATCACTCAAATTTTCTTCTCCTTATTTAATCGTTCGGTAGACGATCAAACCATTAGCACCATTGACTAAAGTTGAAGACCGTCTACCGCGATACCGTATTTGATTAGGCAGTATGCTTCATCTGAATAACAGCCGCTGTCGGAACAATGGCATCAGCACAGACTTTACCAAAGTCATAACGGGCAGTACAAACGAACTGCTGTTGCTGCGTCAGAATATTCTTATTGAATTCCAACGTAACGCCGCGTCTTTGACCAATTCTAAACGACGGCTTATGAGCGCATACCATTGACGTATATTTGGTATTGGTTGATTCAGCGATACCAGTAGAATACAAAGCCTCATTGTATCCACCAGAAATATAGACTTCCGAACCATCAATGTTAGGAACAGTGCCGGACAACATGAATGCAAGAACACCAAGAGCGTCTTCAGCAAACAAAGCGGCCTGAACAGCGGCCTTGCCCTTAATACCTGTGACATAAATACAATCAGCAGGGACAAGACCGGCAGTAGCCATTTTCTGTTTGACAGCAACAAAATCTGACAAGACAAGTCCATTGACCGTATCGGCGGCCTGAACAGTATTAGAGATTGCAAGTTTGCGCAAACCCTTAAATGCCGTCTCAACCTGATACGACTGATAAGAAGTCGTACCATTAGCATTGTCAAAGTGCGTAGCTGAATCGTCACCATTAATAAGGGCAGTCTCAAGACCCTCAAGCTGGGCAACTGCAAGTTCCTTACGAACAAAGGCAACCATATCGAGAATGGTGTCTTCGGTAAGCTCCTCAGAGGCTACCAGCGCACCAATAAACAATTCCGGTGTGAAAGTCTTAACGCCGGTCGCAATGTTGGTCTTGCGGGCTTCCTCAGCATTATCAACAAGAGCCTCACCGCCCTTATAGACAACCGCACGGCCATTCTGAAACGGGTACTTGGCACTTCCGCCACGCGGCATAAGCCAAGTGATGAACTTGGAGGCCAGCATTGGCTGAACACGCAGAATCTCAGAAAACTCTGCTGACATTTCTTCCGGCAGCCACTCCGCGCCATAACCAACATTGCCGCCCGCCATTGCCAGAGCAACATTAGGATCAAACTCCTTAGTCGCTTCAACAAGCTGTTTGAAAAGTGAAAGATTGCGAATATCATGGCGGTCACGGCCTTTATAGCGCAGCATCGCGTCTGAAATCAAAACCGCATCATGCAGATCGCGCAAATTCTTCAGCTTGTAGCCATCAACCATTTGTGTATAGTCAACCGGCAGCTGGAAAAGACAATGCGCGGCCTGTTCAATAGCAGAAACCTTGTTGCCGTTTTCGTCAGTCAGCCAAGGAATCTTGAGCATTCCACGAAAATCAGTAAATGCCAATTTCTGTGAATCAACAACGCGCTGATTCTTAGCAATCTCCATTTCAGTTTTCAAAGTGCTTAAAGACGTACCAAGCGACTCAAGGCGTTCAGCCAATTCCGCTTTGGTAATGTGATTCTTGCTAAACTGCAATTGAGTTTCTTTAATTGCATTCAGCATACTGGTTAGGTCTGTGACCTTTGCGCCAAGCTCAACGTGCTCGGTCATAAAAGCATCAATATCGACGGGCTTCTTATCCGACAATTGTGTGCTCCTTACTTCTATAGGGTTAATAAACTTCAATGAATTTTTGATATCAAAAAGTGCGTTGGGGTCTGCCCCAATGTTGACGACCGATACCTCATTTAGTTGAGCACTTGTCGTTGTAAGAGTTTGTTTGTCTTCGTCTACCTCATATTTTGTAATTGTGAACCCAATTGAAAAAGCATTGAGTGTTTTACTAAGAATTGCGCGTTTGAAAAGTGGAGCGTTTTCTTGCCATAATTTTACCTGCCCCCAGATGCCTCTACCCTCTTGAATACTCATTCCAGTTACTTCGCCAATTGGGCCGCTGTCATCATCGTGAAACGCAAGAATACGTCCATTAAATCGTGACATTGAATCAGGTTGTTTGAAGGCAGAAGCTCTGACTATCAAATCCATTGGTGGATACCCGATGTGTTTAAGAATCGGCTTTTCCGTAACAAACCAGCCTTCAACCAGAATATCACCTGTTGCACTTGTTTTAGGGGCTAAAGCAAACTGGCTATCAATAGATGATAATCGCAGTGTCAAATCAATCGGCAATTGCAGCAACTGCGTATCAGAATTATCACTCAAATCTTTATGTGATTCCATCCAGACTTTGCATTCAGACATAACCCAACCATCGGGATTGTCAGGCGTTTTCTTTTTGAAACGGGCTGACTGTGATACCATTGCATTAGCATCGCCGTCTTTAGGCACATTCTCCGGCTTGAGTTTGCCAAGAACCAAGTTGATGGCCTTTGCCCCGCCTTGAATCTCTTTATAGCGAAACGTATCGGCGCGAAAGTCATTTGGATCGCGCAATCGGTGTCGAATTTCAGTTGGGGTTTCTTCCCACGGCATTATTAATTTTCCTTCCTGTTATTTATCAAAGAATCAAAATCGAATTTGTCAATCTGTCGTTTAACCTGTGTGGCAATTTCAGTAACGAAGATTTCCGCCTGTGATTTTGCACGGCTAAAAGTGAACTGTGACTTAATGGCTTTTTCCAATTGCGTTAAAGACCATTTGCGCTGATCGGCTTCTGTAAGCGTTGTTCGCAGCAGGTCATAAGTCTGATTATGCAAACTTTCAAGTCGTAAACTCAACAAAGTATTGAGAGCACTAATATCTAACTCAGAAGCTCTGATATTAGAGACCACTTGCAGCATTGCAATATCATGTACCAGAGGAATAATCCCAGCTTTCACGTCTCTAATTGTAGACAACGGTGGTAACATTCTATCAAGTTGACTGGCAGGATCACATAAGACACCCATACACTTGCCATTATCAGTGACTGTTCGCAAATTTGCTAACAGGTGCTTATGCTGTAATTTGAATTGCTGGTAGATAGCATTGGCAACTTTTTCTTGATCGGCAGCGGGGGTAGGCTTAACCGATGTTGGTTCGTCTCCTGTTGGCGCGGCATCCTCACTGATATTGAGTTCCTTACGCACATACTCACCATCTACTACACCCGCTTCTTTCAGCATCACTAATCGCTGGACTTTCTGTGTCGGGTCACCCTGTATAGCCGGAACAACGCCCAAGTCAAAATTCATTCGGATATCTTGACCATAGACAGGCCACAAGATTTGTTTATTGAAGGCACTGGTAATGACTGTTAGAATCGGTTGAATTGTATTATTCCAGAAGTCTAAGTCTTGAGCAAGGGCGTTAGCGTAGTTTGCATACTCCATAACACCACCACGAAACGGCGGCAGACCGAAGACACCAAAAATCTTTTCGCGGTTTGTTTTTAACAAATCCTGAAAAGCAATATCGGTATGATTCATTTTTTGAGATTCAAATTTACCGGCATACTTATTGACAAAAATCTTGAAAGCGTTCTCCGCACCGCCAATGTCGGCAGCCATTGCATCAAGAACCTGCTGATGTTGATCGTCAGTGAGATTATTGTCAGGGGTAAACATCAAATTCAAAACCGCGCCATGCTTAAAGAAATTCCGATTAAATACATTGATAAAATAATCCATAAGAATTTCTTCCCGCACTGTTGCCACACGTCCAATTCCCCAGAACGGGTTCAAGATATTCATGTCTCGAATATGGAGAACTTTTTCACGGGGATAAATAATCTGGTTGCCGGTATAACCCCCAAAACGATAAGAACGATTGACTGGACTGATTTCTACATTGCGAGGATCACGTGGCCAGATTTCCAAAAATTGATTGGGGCCGGTAAGTCGCTCCATTGTCAAAATCGCATTGCCGTCATTCAAATAAGATTTCACGATAAATGAAACAACATCGCTCCATGAATGCTCTGAATTAGGATTGCGAAAAAGTTCATTAGCGGGGTGGTCTGATGCGGGTACGATTCGCTCTTTACCGGCATCTGATTCAATTTCGACAATTGAGACGGGTAAACTTATGATTGCATCAGAGATTGCTCTGGTAGCGATATAGGCATTGGCATTAACAGATGATGCTTCAAAGTCACCATGTACGCCCGATGAACGCGCAACCCACTCTTTACCGGCTGCAAATCTACTGATATCAGCAGTCGCGGCACGATCTCGCAACGTCACCAAATGCCAGAGATCATTTATCCAAGTTGTAAGTTTCATTTATTCTCCCATCCAATAGTATAGACGCTAACTGTTGGGGTTTTGTTTCACCCTAACCACTGTGCCAATTTCTTTTAGGCTTATCTGATTCTGTATCAACGGTTTCTACAAGTTTAACAGACTGTGCCCGCCAGTTCTGATGCTTGATAACACTGTGGCTCATTCCACTTACTAACTTTGCTAAATGGCAATAGGCAGTCGCATGGAAAAAGTGATCGTCGCCTTTTGTCCATACTGGTCTGCCGCCCGCGTCAATAATCCGAGACGATGCTGTCATTTGTTTTTTGTATTCTCCACCTAATACAGATTGCCAGTCAGAGCGAGTGTGCGTTCGGTTATCAATAAAGCGTTTTACGATAGTATCCAAAAGCTCGGTACGATTCACTTCAACAATTTGTTCAGCCTGTTTCAAATTATAGAGTGGGGTTTTGATTTGATCTTTAGGACGATAATAGCAAGCGTAACGATGCTCTGCATTAGAAATAAAGTCTCGCACTTCCGCGTATCCGCCACCCTGAGCGTCAACTACTGTTGATGTTACATTGAATTTCTGTTCTAAATCAACAACGTCCACCCAACGTTTAACCTGTGCATAGTAGACATCAATAATCTCATTCTCCCAGACCATCGAAATTACGCAAGTGAAAGTCTTGCCCTGATCCACACCCATAATAGTGCGATATAACTTAGGATCAAATTGGATATCACCCTGATAATGACACCTATTTAATACATCATCAGTGACTTTGAAATCGGAATGCTCATACGTTATCCCCAGATAGTTGTTATGAAAATTCTGCAATGCTGTGGGACTGTTTTGTGCCGATTGAAACTTAGCAAAGAGGTCAAGAATATCTTCGCTTGATCCATTCTTGCTAACGAATAGCTGTGAAATATGGTAGCCACTGGTTGTCGAATCGGGGTTAAGTGCAATCCATTGTCCATCATTCAGTCTGTTAAAAGGCTGTTGGCATATCTGACAAACTGGTCTGCCATCAGAATCTTTCAAGCACCAGTTTTTACTGTCTACCCCGCTTGACTCAACAAAATGTTGATACCAGTCAAGAATCTGTTTATGGCCACAATGCTCACACTCTACATGCCATTCCCGCTGATCCGATTGCAAGAACTCGCGCGAGATACCGAAACCTGATCGCGTGGGGTTCCCAAATTTCCAAATGACCGGTTGCCGGACACTACTCACTCTATCCAGCGCATAGATGATATT